>Ga0209633_10000437_pt1 | contig 48972 bp, 28 predicted proteins | sample Cruoilmetagenom1_FD_187290 | JGI IMG/M metagenome (GOLD analysis project Ga0209633, IMG submission 187290) | Oil polluted marine microbial communities from Coal Oil Point, Santa Barbara, California, USA - Sample 1 (SPAdes) (version 2) | ecosystem: Environmental > Aquatic > Marine > Oil seeps ... | reverse complement strand
GTCATTACTAAAATGATAATAACAACACTAAAAATTACTCTAAAAACAAAAATCCTAACAATTATTATAAATTGTCAGGATTAATAAATTAAAAGTTTACAAAATTAGGCTACTTCTGAAAGTGCCTACTTAGCCGGTAAAGTTTATAAAAAGTGTTATGTTTTGTAAGAAACTATTTACTTATTTAAAAGAATTTTATCAATTTCCTTAATTATTCCATCAGTATCCACATCATTTGTGTTAATTCCCAAACTACTATTATTGTAGGGTTGATATCTGTCTATATCAGTAACTGAAAAAAGACCAACAGTTTTAGTTTGCGATGCACTTGATAAGTGCATTATACCACTGTCGGCACCAATAAAAATATCACAATTTGCCATTAATGAACAAATTTCTCGAATATCTTTACTATAAAATGATGGTGCTTTGAATGCTATTTTTGATATATTCTCTACCGGCAAAACTTCAATAAAGTTATAATTAGCATATTCTATTTTCAATCTATTATAAAACTCTAACCACCATGCTTCTGAATAACACTTATCACCAGTTGCAAATGTAAATAGGCAAATAGTTCTTTTTTCTTTATCTACAAATTCAAGTAACTTTTTTTTACCTTCAGCTATTTCAAATGAGCTTAATTTTATATCTAAGGAAGGAATTTTGTGATCAGAAATTTTAATCCCTAATTTAGAAACATAATTTCTAAAATCATAAACAGGGTATTTTGCAATGTGATTATAATCGTCATATTTAAGCTGCAAATCAGTATCAGTATCTCCAAAATATTTATAATTAGATTTTGAAAACTTTACAGAAAGTCGCCCTGATGAAGAATTTTTTGCTCCATTTATGGCAATATCATAACGCTTTGCCCTTAAACTCATCCATCCTTTTATATACTGAATTATTTGTTTAAAATGATTTTTTGGTAATTTAATAATCGTATCAATATTCTCATGATTTTCAAATAATATCGAAGCTATATTTCCTTTTACAAATAAGTCAATTTTACAGTTAGGAAAAATTTCTGTAACCTCTTCAATAAGAGGTGTCATTAATAATTGATTACCTAACCTATGATTAGGTCTCGTAATTAAAACTCGTTTAACATCTTCTATAATTATAACATCACCATTTTTATTAATTGTAGATTTTCCAACACTTTTAGTTATCAAACGCATTAATTTTCTCCTTAATACATTTATATTTTTTAAGATATTCATTTAATCAAAATATTATAAAATAATTCATACTCATGAGTGATCAATTCTCGTTATATTGGTTTTAAATTTATGCTTAATAATGCAACAAATTTATTGCTTAATTTATTAATTTACAGGTTTAAAAATAAGCCTATCTTTAGATAACATTATCTCTTCTTTGTTTAGCATCATTTTTACAAATTCACCATCTAAATATTTTTGGGCTTGATCTTTATAATGTTTACTGAACACATTGCCCGATTGCCCTGTTGGTATTATAGCAATACTATTTTCTACATCACTAAAATCAATTATACGACGAGTTGACGGGCCTCCTTTCACCTCATAAGTACCGCTTTTGTTAATAGAGAAAATTTGATTGTTTAACACTTCGTTCGAACCATTGGTAACAAACGGACCAACATTAAAAAACTTTTTTAATGAAGGTACTTTATCAAAGGCATGTTTATGAGTTACAGAAATTGCTTTATCCCAGGTCCAATTTTGCAAATCAGTTCCAAACTGTTCTTCTAGTGCTGTAATTGTTTGGTGTAAAGATTTACTGAAAATTTCATTTCTGCTTTCTTTACTTTCTTTTGTAGTAATATCATCCCACCAAATAGAGTTGTTCATTTTAATCTGTTTTGCAATTTGGCGTTTATAAATATGTGTATTTAAAAATTGTTGAAAGCCTTCTTCACCCATTTCATCACCAAATGTATTTTCTATAAATAGATATAAAAATTTTGTGTAAATGGTTGGTGCTACTTTATCTGTTTTATAATCACCTTTCCAGTTTTTCAGAATTTCGATAGCTTCTTTTTCATTATCTGATAAATCAACTTTACCTAAACTCTCTAGAACTATAGGTATTAAATCTGGTATAACCGATGACTGAACATCATTTATCATAGCCTCAACATCTGACCTTGTAAAATCATTTTTAGGTTTTAGTAAATCGACTATTCTTTTGGCTCTATCTTCAGGTAAGTAATAACCTGGATATAAATCTCCTGCAATCGAGTCTGGTTGATTATTGGCAGAATACACATAATGCCAAGGTGGGTTAATGGCTTGTGGATTTTCAGAAAAATCTAAGTAAGTAACTTGGTCATCTTCACCATTAGAGCCATCTAAAATGAATTTAGTATGAGCTTTATTAGCGCGAGTGTATAATTTTGCTGAAGCAAACCAAGCTATATTATTTTTGGCGTCACCATACATTACATTTAAGCCAGGGGCATATATTATAGATGCTCCCTCCTTGAACTCAGTTAATGATTTGGCGTGTGACATTTTATAAGATGCATCAAGTATTTTATTATCTAATTTTGTATAGATCCAATCCATTGCAATTGGTTTTTCAGAATCAATAATATCAATAAAATCATTCATAATTGGTCCGTGTTTACCAGTTCTAATTTCAATAGTAACAGGCTCACTATCTTTAACTTTAATAGTTTCTTTTCTTGTAGTATACGATTGATTATTATTTTCTTCATAAAAATCTATATCGTCATTTTCAAACATCGTCAAGCCATACGCGTAATTTCTATTGTGACCTAACAATGGAAAAGGAGACAAGGCTAAATTAAATCCGTATATTTCAAAATTTGGAGTTACTATATGTGATTGATACCAAACAGCAGGTTGCGCAAACATAATATGAGGGTCATTCGCAAAAATTACCTTTTTATTTTTAGTTTTTTCTGCGCCTATAACCCAGCTATTGCTCCCCACAAATGGAGGCACTGGAGAATTCATTAATAAATCATTTACGGATGCCGTCAATGAACTTTTTATATCTTTTTCTGGTATAGAATTATGATTCTGGATTAACGTTGAATTAGGATTTATCTCTATCCCTAGATCTTGTAAATATGCTGAACCTAATTTATTTTTAAGGTTTGTCAATAATGGATCGGTCTTATGTGCTTGGGCAAATCCGAAACTCGTATAACCAAAAACATTGTATATATCTTTAATGGTAAATTTTTCTTTTTCAATTCCGATGAGTCTATATTCAATGGGTGTTGACCCGTTTTCAATAAATTGATTTATTCCATTTAAATACGCCTTTGTCAATTTATACGCTTGTGTTGTTGTATCTAATTTCTCAATACTTTTTACAGCAGCATCTGTTATCCCTAATCCTAGAAAAAATTTATCGGTTTTAATCATTTCCTTACCAAAAATTTCTGACAATCTACCTGCTGAAATTCGTCTTACTAATTCCATTTGCCACAAACGGTCTTGCGCATGTGCATACCCTAAAGCTATATAAGCATCATTCTGGTTTTGAGCATAAATATGAGGCACTCCATAATCATCGTAAAAAACTTCTACTTTATCCTTTAATGAGCTAAGTGCTAATTCGCCATTATAAGTTGGATTTAAGCTATTCTTGAATAAGAAACCGCCCACCAATAAGAGTATGAGTACAATAGCTAATAATATTAGAATTTTTTTTAGGATTCGCATGGGTCAATTTGTTATGTTGGTCAAATATATAGAAACTATAGTGAAAATACAGTAAAAACTTATTTAGCCTAAATACTATACCGTTTAAGAGCTTAATTTTTAATCAAAAAATCTAAGAACTGGCTGTCCCCAAGAACTTCATCTACAAAAATGCTTACTTAAAGGTATAACTAAACTAAAGTTGGGCAGGTGATGGGGTTTTTTTTAATTATAATAATTTATTATCTTAGAACTCCACAATTGAACACTAGGAATTTAGACTAGTAAGTTGTTATTTTAAATAAGTAAGGCAACTATTTCTAACATTAGCTATAAACAACTATGAGACCCCAAAAATCAATCCCACAAATTACACTAAAGCTATTATTAATTTGCATTTTTATGCTTCTGTTAGGAAATATCTATAGTATTATTAATTATAATACTACAGGTAATACAAAAGGCTTATTCAAACTATTAAATTTTGACTTAGAAAATAATATCCCTACCTACTATTCAATAGTAACTCTTTTTTTATGTTTTATTTTATTACTTTTCACCTCTTATATTCGAAAAAAAATGGGCTTATCCTACTATTTATGGATAGGGTTGAGTTTATGTTTTTTATATATTTCATTTGATGAGTGTATTCAAATTCACGAAAGAGTTGCCTTTTTTTTAAAAAATAAATTTGAACTTAGCGGAATTTTTCACTACGCATCATGGGCAATACCTTATGGTATTTTACTTTTAGGCTTTTCGGTAATTTATTATTTTAAATTCTTACGCCCACTATCTAAAAAAACACAACGGTTATTTTTACTTTCTGGCTTTATTTATGTTGGAGGTGCAGTTGGTTTTGAATTATTAGCAGGGGTATTTCACAATCCGTTAAACGAAATGAATAATACAATTTCGATACTTTACACTTTTGAAGAACTTTTAGAAATGATAGGTATTGCTTTATTTATATATGCCTTATTATTATATATTGAAGAAGAGTTAAAAATTACTATTGATACTCATAAAAAAACAGCCTAAAAATATTAAGGCTGTTTTATAAATATATAGATTTTTTTTTATTCTAAAACTCTTCCTCTCCATCCCTTATCGGAACGATTTGAGGTGTAAAATCTTGACCTCCCCATAACTCTCCATTGTCATCAGTTTTACTATAATCGTATGACCAACGATGTACGGCTGGTATTTCTCCAGGCCAGTTACCATGGATGTGTTCAACTGGAGTAGTCCATTCTAATGTATTTGCATTCCATGGATTTTGTACTGCTTTTTTTCCTTTAGAGATACTAAAGAAAAAGTTTGATAAGAAAATTATCTGCGCCAAACCACCAATGATTGCGAATATGGTCATTACAACATTAATTTCCATTAAATCGTCAAATATTGGAAAAGCTGTATTGTTATAATATCTTCTTGGCAAGCCTGCTAAACCGACGAAGTGCATTGGAAAGAATACACCATAGGCAGATATAGCTGTTAACCAAAAATGAAGATATCCTAAATCTTTATTCATCATTCTACCATATAATTTCGGAAACCAATGGTATACACCGGCAAACATTCCGAAAATAGCCGAAACACCCATAACTAAGTGAAAATGGGCAACTACGAACATGGTATCATGTACATTAATATCTAATGCACTATCTCCTAAAATAAGCCCTGTAACACCACCTGTGATAAATGTAGAAACCAATCCTATAGAAAATAACATTGCAGGATTTAATTGTAAATTACCTTTCCATAAAGTAGTGATATAATTGAATCCTTTCACTGCAGACGGAATGGCAATTAATAAGGTCGTGAATGTAAATACTGAACCTAAAAACGGATTCATACCTGTAACAAACATATGATGTCCCCAAACTATCGTAGATAAAAATGCAATTGCGATAATTGACATAATCATTGCTCTGTACCCAAAAATTGGTTTTCTAGAATTTGTAGCAATAATTTCTGAGGTTATTCCCAACGCTGGTAATATTACAATATAAACTTCAGGGTGGCCTAAAAACCAAAATAAGTGTTCAAACAATACCGGAGAACCTCCTTTATAATGTAGCACTTCTCCAGAAATAAATATATCAGACAAGAAAAAAGATGTGCCAAAACTTCTATCGAAAATAAGCAATAATGCTGCAGACAATAATACCGGGAATGAAACCACACCAATAATTGCTGTCACAAAGAATGCCCAAATAGTAAGAGGCAATCTCGTCATTTTCATTCCTATAGTTCTTAAATTCAACACCGTCACTATATAATTTAATGCTCCCATCAATGATGAAGCAATAAATATTGCCATAGAGACTAACCATAATGTCATACCTAAACCTGAACCTGAAATTGCCTGTGGCAATGCACTTAATGGCGGATATATCGTCCATCCAGCAGAAGCTGGTCCTGTTTCAACAAAAAGTGAAATAACCATGATAACACTTGATAAGAAAAACAACCAATACGAAATCATGTTTAAAAACCCTGATGCCATATCTCTTGCACCAATTTGTAGCGGAATTAATAAATTACTAAATGTACCACTCAGGCCTGCGGTTAATACAAAAAACACCATGATAGTACCGTGAATAGTAACCAACGACAAATACATATCTGGCGTCATCACTCCACCTTCACCGGCTCTACCTAAGAACGCTTCAATAATACTGAAAGATTGTTCTGGGTATGCTAATTGCAAACGAAACAGCATAGACATAAAAACTCCAATAACTCCCATAACAATACCTGTAATTAGATACTGCTTCGCGATCATTTTATGATCTTGGCTAAAGACATACTTAGTTACAAAAGTTTCTTTATGATGATGATCTGACATATCGTAATTTGTTTATTTTAGTTTTAGTTTAATTGAGCAAATGTTTTTTGACTGGCTAACCATTTGTTAAAGTCAGCTTCTTCATCAACAACGATCTTTAATTGCATATTGTAATGGGAAGATCCACATATTTTATTACACAATAATAAGTAATCAAATTCTACAGCTTCTTCGCCTTTATCTTTTCTTATTTTATTAATATGTTCAAATTTAGCCATTGTATCTTCATTCAATCTCATTTCTGCAGTTGTGACCGAAGGTGTGAAAGCCATTTGAGTTACCATACCTGGTACACAATTCATCTGAGCCCTAAAATGTGGCATAAAAGCTGAATGCAACACATCTTGAGAACGTAGTTTAAAAATTACTTTTCTTCCTTTTGGTATATGTAGTTCTTTTACGAACTTTCCTTCACCTACTACTAAAGGAACGTCATCTGAAGCATTTTTATCAGAAAAATCAACACCCATTGTATTAGTACCTTCTATCATACGAACACTTGCACTTCCTAATTCATTATCTTCCCCTGCATAACGAGCTTCCCATTGAAACTGTTTTGCATAAAGTTCAACTATTAGTGGGTCTTCAGCGTCAGAAAAATCCATTATGTTATTCCAGGTCCATAAACCATAAATAATCAAACCTGCCAACACAATAGTTGGTGTGATCGTCCATATCATTTCGAGTTTATGACTATCTGCAAAAAAATATGCCTTTCTACCTTTAATTCCACGATATCTGAATGTGAAATAAAAAATGAAAAACTGCATCGCAAACTGCACTATTAAAATTAGTGTCATTGTCATTTTAAATAGCAAATCAATATGCTCACCTTCCGTCGAAGCAGATAATTGTGGTAATAACATATCTTTAGCAGCAAACATGCTATAAATCATTAAACCGTAAATAAACCCAAGTAAACCGAGCATAAACCACCCGTTGATATTGTTTTCTTTTTCTGTAGTAATTTGATCTCCTTTGGTCAAACCAAATAATTTTACAAATTGCCAAATAGCAACTGCTATAACTACAAAAATTAGAATAAAAAAAAGTGCTTTCATGTCAGGTGATTGATAATTTAGTTTTTGATTTCGGGCGGCAAAATATTAAATAAATTTCGAATTACAAAATATAAAAACCAAATCTGTTTGCCTGTCAGACAGACAGATTTGGTTTTTATTATATTAATACTACTATTTTGAAATTATATATTAGTAATGAAAAATCTCACTTTCTTTCATCAATGGATTCCCTTTTGCATGTAACGGTGCTTTTGTTAACGCATTAAACGATGCAAAAATAAACAATCCTAAAAAGAATAATATGGCTCCAATTTCAGGAATTCCAAAATGCCAAATGTTTCCAACAGTACCAGGAGTAATCATAACAAACACATCAATATAATGCCCTACTAAAATTATGAAGCCTGCAAGCACTACAAACCATGGTATTCTTTTATAATCAGAATTCATTAATATAAGAACGGGAAATACAAAATTCATTATCACCATCCCTATAAAAATAGGTTGATAATCCCCTAATAATCTTGGCATAAAATACACTACTTCCTCAGGAATGTTAGCATACCACTGTAGCATAAACTGGTCATACCATAGGTAGGTCCAAAAAATACTAAATCCAAACATATATTTAGCTAAATCATGAATGTGACTATCATTTACTTTAGGTAAAAACCCTCTTGATTTTAAATAAATCGTTACAAGTGCAATTACAGTAATTGCCGAAACTAACATACTAGCAAATACATAGAATGGATATAACTGACTAAACCAGTGATGATCAATAGACATTAACCAATCAAATGCCATAAACAATTCTGAAACTAAAAATACCGCTAAAAATATCACAGATAATTTAAAAGCTTTTTGAAAATGGCTTACATCTGATGCTTCATCTTGAGCTCTAGAGTTTTTAATTATAAAATGTCTAAAACCAATCCAAATCAATACATAAATTACTGATCTAATCAACCAGCCTGGAACATTTAACCACCAGTCTTTAGTTTCCATTACAAAATCATAATTTTCAGCTGTTGGATCAATACTCGTATACATCCATGCAAACATGTGATTACCATGACCTACAGATGAATAAATTAAAAATGCCAAAATAAGTAAAGAACCAGGTACGATGTATGCTGTAAGGCCTTCCATTACTCTAAATAGAACCGGAGACCATCCTGCCGAAGATGCTCTTTGTATTGCGTAAAAAACCAATATACAAACTGCAATCAATAAAAAGAAAATCATCGCTACATAAACTGCAGCCCAAGGTCTATTCTGAGCCTGTGTCAATGCATGTTCTAAATGAGCTTCTTCACTAACTCCATGATGAGTATCTGGTTCTGTTCCATGTTCACTAGTTGCGGCTTCATGACCTGTAGTAGTAGCGTGTTCTGTTGTTGCTCCATGTGTATCTTCAGCATGTTGCATCATTTCTTTTATATCGTCCGTTGTTTTCGGAGCAGTAAAAAATCCGTAGCCAATTCCTAAAGCACCAAGTATTATTAATACTATAGAAAAGGTTTTTAATTTACTTGAAAATGTGTACATATCTTATTGTTATTCCTGGTAATCGTTTATTTTAACAAATCGTTTCTCAATTGTTCAACATAGTGCGTTACTTGCCAACGTTCTTTATCGTTTAATTGAGATGCATGTGAGCCCATCATATTTCTACCATACATGATTACATGATAAATACTACCTTCTGTTATGACTCTATCTTTATAATTAGGTACGCCTAAGAATTTTTCATTTTTAACTAAATCGCCTTGACCATCACCTGTTAATCCATGACAAGTAGCACAATAAATAGCGTATAAATGTTTACCTTGATCTAGGTTCGGTTTTGAAACTTTATAAATTGAATCTAAAGAAGTTTTTACTCTTAACGGAGACCTCAATGAATCTTTAGCTAATTGATAACCCGCTTCAGTATTTGAATAATCATAAGGTACTTTTCCTCTTGCAATAGTACCTTCTGCCGGTAATTGTGCTGACATTCCGTTTTTAAATACAGGATGATCTGCAGAATACGTTTCGTATGGTACTGCATCATACATATCAGTATCACCCATATATTGTACTTCTCTGTTTCGTCTATCGGTAGTACAAGATACTGTTACAATAGTTAAAACTAATACGGTTATTATTTTAATAAAGCTTTTCATGCGTTTATATTTACTTATTTTATCTGTCACATGGAACTCGCTAATAATCATTCCTTTAAATGAGAAACTTTTATCTTGCTCGTTTCATAAAAACTACTCTTTTTCGTTTATTGTAATTTCAATTGCTCCTGTATTTTCTAGAAATGACGTAAGTTCTTCTTCATTACCATCAATAGTAACTTCCATTAAAAATTTGTCATCTGTTGTTCTAGGATCAGGATTTAACGCCTTTCTAAATGGCCATATTTTACTACGCATATAAAAAGTTATAACCATTAAATGCGCTGCGAAAAACACTGTCATTTCAAACATTATTGGTACAAAAGCCGGCATGTTTTCAGCGAAACTAAAACTAGGTTTACCACCAATATTTTGAGGCCATTCTTGTATCATAATTAAGTTTAAAAACCAAACTGCAAAGCTTAATCCTGTGACACCATATAAAAATGATGTAATTGCTATACGCGTTGTAGCTAATCCCATTGCTTTGTCTAAACCGTGTACCGGAAAAGGTGTATAAACTTCTTCTATATGATGATGCGCAGCACGAACTTCTTTAACAGCTGACATTAACACATCGTCGTCGTCATACAAAGCGTGTATTACTTTAGAACTCATAATTATGATTTAAGTTTGTTAGCTTGACCTGCCCAATCATCTCTTTCTGCTCTTCCTGGGAATGAGCCTGTGATACTATCTAGCAAATCATATTCATTTTTAGTCATTTTACCCACTTGAGCAAATGTATAAATACCTATTTGGTTTAAAGTTTCTTCCATTTTAGGACCGATTCCTTTTACCTTTTTAAGATCATCAGCTTGTTGTGTATTAACGTCAAAACTTCCTAATTTATCTAATAAATTATTTGTTTTAGCATCATCACTATCTTCTTCAACTCTTGGTATTTCCGTTTTTTCAACAACTGCTATCGGTTCGGCTTTTGGTAAAGCTTCTCCTGTGTCTCTTGCTCTTTTATAGTTATCTCCTGATGATTTTAAAATAGATTTTACTTCTGCCTGTGCAATTACAGGAAATGTTCTCGCATATAAAAGGAATAGTACAAAGAAGAAACCTAAAGTTCCTAAGAAAATACTAACATCTATAAATGTAGGAGAAAATTGTGTCCAAGTTGAAGGTAAATGACCTCTACTTAAGTTGATCACAATAATATCAAAACGTTCAAACCACATTCCTATATTAATAAAGATAGCGATAATGAATGTCCAGATATAATTGGTACGAATTTTTTTAAACCAAAGTAGTTGAGGGATCACAGAATTACAGATAATCAATGCCCAGAATGCCCACCAATAAGGACCTGTAGCTGCACCCCAAGATAAATACGTGAAATCTTCATAACTACTACCTGTATACCATCCTACAAAGAACTCTGATAAATATGCTACTGCAACAATACCACCGGTTACTAATATTACTTTATTCATATTCTCGATATGAACACGTGTAATATAACCTTCTAAGTTTGATACTTTACGCATGATTAATAATAGTGTTTGTACCATCGCAAAACCAGAGAATACCGCACCAGCAACAAAATAAGGAGGATATACTGTACTATGCCATCCCGGAATTACCGAAGTAGCAAAGTCAAATGATACAATTGTATGTACAGAAAGTACTAATGGTGTTGCTAAACCGGCTAACACTAAAGAAACTTCTTCAAAACGTTGCCAATCTTTAGCTTTACCACTCCAACCAAAACTTAATAAACTATAGATTTCTTTTTGGAAAGGTTTTGTAGCTCTATCTCTAATCATTGCAAAATCAGGTAATAATCCAGTCCACCAGAATACTAATGATACTGATAAATACGTTGAGATTGCAAATACATCCCATAATAATGGAGAGTTAAAGTTTACCCAAAGTGAACCTAATTGATTCGGTATTGGTAAAGTATAAAAACCATTCCAAATTCTACCCATGTGTATCAATGGGAATAAACCTGCTTGAAATACAGCAAATATTGTCATTGCTTCTGCAGACCTGTTGATACCCATTCTCCACTTTTGACGGAATAATAGTAGTACCGCAGAAATCAAAGTACCAGCATGACCTATACCTACCCACCAAACGAAGTTGGTAATATCCCAAGCCCAGTTAATTTTATTATTTAAACCCCAAACACCAATTCCGGTGCCTATGGTATAAGCAATTGCTCCAAACCCCCAGAGCATTGCAACTAAAGCTATTGTAAAAGCAATCCACCAACTTTTATTGGCTTTACCTTCAATTGGAGCAGCTACATCTAATGTAATATCATGATAGGTTTTGTCTCCAACAATAATCGGCTCTCTAATAGGCGCTTCGTAATGACCCATAATTTATCTAGTATTCTTAATTAATATTATGCTTCGTTTGTATTTCTAACATCTAACTGATAGAATACATTTGGTTTTGTACCTACAAATTCAAGTAGATGAAATGTTCTATCATCTTCTTTTACATGTGATACTTTACTTTCACTATTATTCACATCGCCAAAGACCATAGCACCTGTACTACATGCATTAGAGCATGCAGTTTCGAATTCACCATCTTTTACAGGTCTACCTTCTTTTTTAGCTTTTAATATTGTTGCTTGTGTCATTTGAATACACATAGAACATTTTTCCATAACTCCACGAGAACGTACCACCACATCTGGATTCAATACCATTCTACCTAAGTCATTATTCATGTTAAAATCAAACTCATTATTATCGAAGTATTTAAACCAGTTAAATCTTCGTACTTTATAAGGACAGTTATTAGCACAGTAACGTGTACCAATACAACGGTTATATGCCATTTGATTTTGACCTTGACGACCATGAGATGTTGCCGCAACCGGACAAACAGTTTCACAAGGTGCATGGTCACAATGTTGACACATAACTGGCTGAAATGCTACTTCTGGATTATCTGAAGGTTGTATTTGTGCATCAAAAAAGCCTCCGCTACCATAAATACCTTCTTCTTTACCTTTTTCAACTGTCATATCAGAAGTATAGTATCTATCAATACGCAACCAATGCATATCTCTACTCACTCTAATTTCATGTTTACCAACAACAGGCACATTATTTTCTGCATGACAAGCAATTACACAAGCCGCACAGCCTGTACAAGTAGCTAGATCTATTGATAAATTAAATTTGGTTCCGATACTATCATCAAACTTCTCCCACAAGTCAACTTTTTCAATTCCTACTAATTGATGATCTTGAGATACATGTGCTTTGGAGTTCCATTCACTTTTTGGTTTAGAAACAAAATCAGCCAAGGTAGTTTCCTTGATAATTTCATCCTCTCTACCCATAATAGTATGTTGAAGCTGTACACATGCAAATTCATGTACGCCATCAACTTTTTCAATACTCACTTCTTGATGCGGATTGAAATTTTGATATAGTGGATAGGCATCAACACCAATGTTCATATTTTCATTGACCCCTTTTGATCTTCCATAACCTAAAGCTAATCCTAAACTACCAGGTGTTTGACCCGGTTGAATATAAACCGGAACATCTTTTACGGTAACACCATTAACGGTTACATTAACTTTATCTCCATTTAAAGCACCATCAGAAACGGTCCAATTTGTGAGACCATTAGCTTCAGCGTCTACTCTAGAAATCAATAAATAATTATCCCAAGTAGTTCTTGTAATTGGATCTGGCAATTCTTGTAACCAAGGATTATTAGCCAGTTGACCTATCCCTAAACCTACTTTTGTATATAAAGATAATTCTAAGGCCGATTCTTTTATTGAGGATGCTAAGCCAGATACAGCACTAGCAATATTTACTTCGTTAGCTGTAACTTCTGCCGTTGATGTATTCGTATGAACACCATCATGCAAGGCTTGATTCCATGAAGTTCCATGTAAAACAGTTGTACTCCAATATGCTTTTACATAATCATAATATGATTGACTACTGCCAATCCATTTTAGAACTGTATCTTGAAACTGACGTGTACCAAATATCGGTTTTATAGTTGGTTGTACCAATCCGTATTGACCTTTTTTAATACTTACATCACCCCAAGATTCTAAATAATGTGGTATAGCAGCAACATATTTCGACATAGAAGCTGTTTCATCTTCTGTCATTGCAAATGCCACTGAAAATTCTACATTTTTCAATGCTTCTGCAAATCCAGTCAATGTATAAGCAGGATTCGTATTGTACATAAAAAGTGCTCCTACTTTTCCAGCTTTCATATTGGCAACTAATTGCGAAACTTTCGCATCACTACCCTTTCTTATATATTTAGGCGAAGTTACATTTAGAACTTCACTTTGAATTGCTTTGTTTATTGCTAATGCAACTAGTTGTGCATTTTTATCTTGTAATCCTGTAACAACTATTGCTTTAGAACCTGCTGCTTTTAATTGCTTTACTACATTTTTTATACCTGCATCAACTGTTGTGGCTTTAGCTGCACCATTACCTGTTAACGCATTATAAATATTTAATAAAACCTGTGCTTGTTCAGATGGTTTCACCATAAAACGCTTATCAGCATTTGCACCAGTCAAGGACATATTAGACTCAAACTGAACGTGGCGAGACATTTTACCATGATTCGGTACACGCCCTTTTGAATAACCTACTTCAAATCCACCACCTTGCCAATCCGCAAGAAAATCTGCACCAATCGAAACAATTACATTGGCTTTACTAAAATCATAATCGGGTAATGCTCTTTGACCATACATCGTTTCAAAAGCATCTAGTGCACTAGATTCTGAAACGGCATCATACGCCACATGTTCTACATTACCATATAAAGCAGTAAAGTCTTGAATTATTTTATCTGTTGTTGGGCTCGCCGTTGTTCCTGTTAAGAAAACCGCTGCCTTACCATTAGCCTTTAGCTCATCTAATTTTGTACTAATCTCTTTATCAAAAGCATCCCAAGCAATAGCTTTACCATTCGCCCTTGGGCCTTTTAAACGATTGTTATCATACAAAGATAAAACCGATGCCTGTACTCTGGCATTTGTATTACCATTGGTTTTAGCAAGTTTGTTCGGTTCAATTTTTATCGGACGACCTTCACGTACTTTCACCAATATATTTGCAAAATCTTCACCATCAGCAATTGCTGTAGCATAATAATCTGCAACTCCTGGAGTAACATCATCTGGTTTCACTACATAAGGAATCGATTTAACAACCGGCCCTTCACAAGCAGCTAAAGAAACCGCAGCAGTTGTAAATCCGACATATTTTAAAAAGTCTCTACGAGACGTAGCGGAAGAATCTAATGCTTCCTTGTCTCCAAGAAACTGATCAGTGGGTACTTCTTCAACAAACTCATTTTGTCTTAGATTTGCAACAATAGAACTATCTTCATTTAGTTCCTCAACACTTTTCCAGTATTTCTTGTTTGATGCCATTTATAATTTTTATTTAATTCTAAATTCTTTTTTAATATTCCAAAATCTCGGAATCACTAATAGTGACACTTACCACATTCTCTACCACCCATTTGAGCCACTGTTATTTTTTCTACGCCATATTTTTTAGATAATTCTTCATGAATTTTAGCATAGTAATCGTTGCTTTCTACTTTTAAGTCTGTCGTTTTATGACATTCTATACACCAGCCCATTGTTAAAGGTGAAAATTGTTCAACTTCTTCCATTTCTTCAACCGGGCCATGACAAGTTTGACATTTAAGACCTGCTACAGTAACGTGTTGTGAGTGATTATAATAAGCAAAATCAGGTAAATTATGAATTCGAATCCATTGAATAGGTTTTTCTTCATAATCTTCTTTATATGCTAATTTTTCACTATCCCAACCAACAGCATCATATATTTTTTGAATCTCTGCATCATAAAAAGCCTTATCTCTTTCTGATGTTACAGGTCCATTATATTCTGATATACTTTTATGACAGTTCATACAAACATTAGCAGAAGGAATACCAGATGTTTTACTGTGTTTTGCAGATGAATGGCAATATTCACAATCTATTTTATTATCACCGGCATGAATTTTATGCGAAAAGGCAATTGGCTGAATTGGTTTGTATCCTTGATCAACGCCGATACTCATCATCCCTAAATACATATAATAACCCGAACCTAATAACAATGCAATAGTCATAACAAGCTGGAGAAATTCATTTTTACTAAAAAAATACACCCATAGTGCTAATAATAAGAATACAAAAAGCACTAAGTATGTCATCCAAGCAGTCGACTTTGGAAGTTTTGCTAAACCATCATCAGCACCAGCAACTATTAGAGCTTTAGCTGTCAAAATATCAGCATGAGAAGTAAAGGCTATAATGGCCTCAAGATCATCATCAGATAACTGAGGATATGCCGTCATTGGCATTTTATTATTTTCTTCATAAACAGCAATAGCATCGGCATCTCCACTCGCCCTCAATGCATTATTATCTTTAATCCATGCTTTTAACCAATCAACCTCTCTTCTTTCAGCAACACCTCCTAATGCAGGACCAATAAGTTTAGCATCTAATTTATGACATGCAGCACAATTGGCATTGAATATATTTTTACCTTTTACTACTTGTAAAGAATCAATTCCTAAATCGGCCGCAGTTGACGCTCCTTTTGTATCGCCTTGAGACTTAGCCTCTGGTTTATTATCGGTATAAGCTAAGATATCATCAATATCTTGGTCAGATAATTGAGGATATGCCGTCATTGGCATTTTATTAAATTCCTCATAAATAGCTATTGCATCAGCATCTCCGCTAGCTCTTAATGCATTGTTATCTTTAATCCAAGCATGCAACCATTCTTTAGTCCGTCTTTCACTTATACCTTCTAATGCTGGTCCAATTAGCTTTTTATCTAATTTATGACAAGCAGCACAGTTAGCATTATATAAACCTTTACCCCTTTTAGCATCTCCATCTTGAGCTGATAATTGTGTTGTAAATAGTAAAATAAATGTAAGACTTGATAGTAGTAATCTTAGGATTTTCTTGTGTTGAAGTACACTTTTCATATTATAAAGTATATTATCTGTCTTGTTTGGTACGATTTTTTCTATTTAAAAAATAAACCACATAAAAAAGATCTACTTTTCAAAAAAGATTCGACAAAAATAGTATTTATATGATAGAAGCAAAATCTAAAAATAATGTTAAATGTAATTTATATTGATTCTAAATAACAACATGATACCAAAAGGTTAAAACAAAATTTTAAATTTGCCTAAATTATCAATCTCTAATGAAAACATTCTTAAACAAATACACAGTTATAATTGCTTCAATCTGCCTACTATGTTCAACTAATTTAATGGCTCAAAATGAGGGGTCTATTGAAATCCAAAGCAGTGAAGCTATTAAACGTATTATAGCCAAAAAGAGAATTTACAATAAAAGTCAAAAAAAAATAAAGGGCTATAAAATTCAATTATTCTATGGCAATGAACAAGCTGCCTATAAAGTCCGTGATAAATTTTCAGAAGCATTTCCTGATATAACAACAGAAATTAGATTTTTTTCACCTGAATGGAAAGTATGGGTTGGCACGTACAAAACAAGATTAGAAGTTGATAGGGCAATCAAAGAAATAAATGAAGCTTCGTTCAATGCAATTCCAGTCATTACAGAAATTAAAATTTAACTTAGAAACTTTTATCAAAAAAATACATTTCAACTCTCCTCTTTTCTTTTTTAGTATATCTTTGTTTTTATGAATGAAAATCTAGATCCATCAAGTGATAATCTCTCTAATGAGGAATTAGATATTGAAAAGAAGTTACGACCTTTAGAGTTTGATGATTTTACCGGGCAGGAACAAATATTAGAAAACCTTAAAATATTTGTTGAAGCTGCAAATCAACGTAACGAAGCTCTAGATCACACTTTATTTCATGGCCCTCCAGGATTAGGAAAAACCACCCTTGCTTATATTTTAGCCAATGAGTTAAATGCTAATATAAAAGTAACTTCTGGACCTGTTTTGGATAAGCCTGGTGATTTAGCAGGGTTGTTAACTAATTTAGGCGAACGCGATGTACTATTTATTGATGAGATTCATAGATTAAGTCCGATAGTAGAAGAATACCTCTACTCTGCTATGGAAGATTATAAGATCGATATCATGATAGAGTCTGGTCCTAATGCCAGAACAGTACAAATAAATCTTGAACCATTTACCTTAGTTGGCGCTACTACCCGTTCGGGATTATTGACCGCACCAATGCGAGCGAGATTCGGAATTAACAGTAGATTAGAATATTATAAAACCGATCTATTGACTACCATAGTACAACGAAGCGCCCAAATATTAGACGTGCCAATTTCTATGGAAGCCGCCATTGAGGTTGCCGGTAGGAGTCGTGGAACACCAAGAATTGCCAATGCATTATTACGAAGAGTAAGAGATTTTGCACAAATAAAAGGAAACGGCAGTATCGACATTGCTATTGCAAAATTTGCATTAAAGGCCTTAAATGTTGATGCTCATGGTTTAGATGAAATGGATAATAAAATTCTCGTCACCATTATTGATAAATTCAAAGGTGGACCTGTAGGATTGACTACGTTGGCAACTGCTGTGAGTGAAAGTGCCGAAACTATTGAAGAAGTGTATGAACCTTTTTTAATTCAACAAGGATTTATTATGCGTACTCCGAGAGGTAGGGAAGTAACAGAACAAGCCTATAAACATTTAGGTAAAATTAAGGGTAGTATTCAAGGAGGCTTGTTTTAAAGTTATTTACCGAGAGACTATAGACATCAATTCTACCGCAATATAAAAAGGGGATAAAACCCCACTAAAAAAAGGGAAAAATCCCCGTTGACTTCTGATTTTCAATAAACTACATTTGCTTTATCAACTAGTTAATTTATAATAATTAGTTTCAAAACATTTAAGGCACATGAAAACAACGTCTAAAATAAAAAAGATAATAATTTGCGTGACTTGTATTTTTCTTTTTCCTATGATATACCTTATAGGGATTTAAATTGTAAATTTTTTCTAATATAAACTCAAGATAGCAGCTATTATAGTAAAGGAAGGTTTTTATAAATTGTTATTTATTTTTACTTGTGTATCTTTAGCACTGCATTGTGTGAAAACATAAATAGAAATGAAATAATAATTGTAGTATAAATTAGCAAATTGAACTTAGTTTGCTTTTAACAAAAATAGGATGATTCTATTTTTAGAGTAAATAATTATTTGGGTTAATCCCAAAATACTAAAATATATTTTGAAGAGAATTCAAATTTTACATTTCAGTAACCATAAAAATAGCTTTAGTCTATTATTTCTTTTAACGTTTTTTACTTGCTTAACTTTCCATAATGCCAGTTCTCAGCAAAAAGACGATCCTGATATAGAATTTACACCGACAGAAATTTGGGAAGCAGGATTACCCTATATTGAAAACTTTACCACTGACGATTATAAAAGTAGCCCCCAAAACTGGTCATTTATTGAAGGAAGTGATGGGTTCATGTATATGGGTAATACGGGTGGAATTATTCAATACAACGGAAGCCAATGGAATACCATAGAATTAGAAAACAAAAATTTAGTTAGGTCTCTAGCAAAAATAAATGATAAGATATATTTCGGTGGAACAAATGAACTAGGTTATCTAGAGTCAGATGAGTTGGGTAATATGCAAGTCCACTCTCTATCCCAAAAATTAGAAATCTCTAATCGAGAATTTGGAAATATTTGGACAGTTATGGTAATGGATAGTGATGTGTTTTTTATGTCTCAAAATTATCTTTTTAGATGGAATGGAAATAGTTTCAAAACTTGGCATTCAAAATCAAAATTTGGTGGAATTTTTAAAATAAACAATTCCCTTTTTACTGAAATTAAAGGAATAGGTATTCATAAAATTGAAGGTGAATCTCTTGTTTTAATAACTGGTGGAGACGTTTTAACAAATAACATTTCAAAAATCAATGTTATGTTACCTTATCAAGGCAATCAAATGTTACTTGCCACATCTAACCAAGGCCTTTTGTTATTTGATGGCAAAACAACTACCCCATTTAATAAAACCAGCAATGAAGTGTTTCTGAAGCATTCCATTTATAAAGGAATCTTATTATCAAATGGTGATTATGTTATGGCAACATCTTCTTCCGGTTTATATATAATTGATAGTAAAACAGGAAAAATAAAGCAAAGAATTGGAAAAAAACACGGTTTAATAAGTGATGTTTTATTTAACGTATATGAAGATAGTTATGGTTCAATTTGGGTTGGCAGTGATAATGGGATATCTAAGATAGATTGGAAATCTCCGTTTAGAAGATTTAATGAAAGCAATGGATTGACCGAAAGAGTAAGATCCGTAAGCTACCAAAACAATAAATTTTTGGTTGACAGCAAAGGTTTGTATCAACTAGAAAAAGGTGGTGTTACTTTTAATAACTATGAACCTTATTTCAAAAAGATTGAAGGGATAAACAACAGTATTAAATTTATCATTCCATTAAAAAACGATTTACTGGCATTTCATTCTGAATTTATCTATAGATTAAATGAAAATAGCCTGACTCAACTTATTAAAAAGGAAAATTGGGCCCTAACAGCCATTATAAAATCCACACTTGATAGTGGAAAGATTTACGCGGGCACATTAGAAGGAAGATTATTTGAATGTAACTTTACAAACAATAAATGGACAGTAAATCTGCTTCTTCAAATAGATGGAGGAATAGAAGGCATTGTAGAAGAATCTAATGGAAATCTCTGGCTTCAAACTTATCATAAAGGACTTTATTATGCCAGTAAAAAGTCCGACGTCGTAACTACTGAATTCAAAATCAAGAAATACGACACCCTAGTTGGGCTCCCATCAATGAATTATAACTTTCCTTATGCAATACAAGACAAAGTATATGTAACAACACAAAAAGGGATGTATTTTTTTAACAAAAAAAATCAAACCTTTGAAAAAGATACTTTGTTAATAAATCAATATCAGAATAGTGTAAATGCATTCGGTTTTATGGGGTTGGATAAAAGGGGAAATATCTGGCAGACCGTCAGAGCTGGTTTTGAAAATAAAATCTATAAACTTTCAGGTAACAAATTATCAGAATTATATGAATATAATCTTTTCAATGACTTTTCAACCTATAGCATAGAGTTTTTGGAAGATATTATTCTCTTCACTGGACCTAAAGGTATTCTTCTCTATAATCAAAATAAAACGAGAGCTTACAACAAAACCCTAACTACCAAGCTAACAAGGGTATGGATTAATAATGATTCTCTGGTCTATGCTGGTTCAAACCGCAACAAAAAGAAAGAAGATAGTTTTGAAATTCCTTTTAAAAACAATACTCTCAAAATTGAATACACACTGCCCTTTTATACCAAGTCACAAAAAAACGAATATCAATACTTTTTAGAAGGTTTTGAAGATGAATGGTCGTCTTGGTCTACTGAGACTAAAAAAGATTACACTAACTTACCTGAAGGAGATTATACCTTCAAAGTACGTTCAAAAAATGTTTTCAATCATATAGGCAGTGAAGATAGTTACTCCTTTACTGTTTTACCACCTTGGTATAGAACATGGTGGGCATATTTAATGTATGGTTTTGGAGCGATTGGAAGTATAGCCCTATACTCCAAATGGAGATCTCAAGAGTTGCAGAAAAAAAATGTGGCATTAGAAAACACCATTAATGAACGCACACTCGAAATAAGACAAAAAAATGAACTTTTAAACCAGCAAACGGAACAACTGGTGCATTTTAATGATTCAAAAACACGCTTATACTCAAATATTACCCACGAATTTCGAACACCCTTAACCGTTATCCTAGGAATGACAGAAACACTAAAATCAAATGTGCTAAATAAAAGTTTTGAAGGGTCTGAGAAATCTTTGGAAATGATTCGGCGCAACGGAAAAAATCTTTTGCAATTGGTGAACGAACTATTGGATTTGGCAAAAGTAGAAAGTGGTTCTATGGAATTAAATTTAGTACAGACCGATGCTATTCCGTTTGTAAAGTATTTAAGTGAAAGTTTTCATTCCTTGGCAGAAGCCAAGAAAATCAATCTTACCATATATTCCGAAATTAATATCTTGGAAATGGATATTGATGTAAATAAGATGGCATCGATTATTTCAAACTTACTTTCGAATGCAATAAAATTTACCAATGCCAACGGTAAAATAATTGTCCATCTAAACAAAATCAATACAAAAAACAGCAACTTTTTCTCCATAAAAGTGCAAGACAATGGTCTAGGGTTGGCAGAAGATGACATTGCCCATTTATTCGACCGCTTCTATCAGGTTGATAACGAATCATCACATGATCAGGAAGGAACAGGAATTGGTCTGTCTTTGGCCAAGGAGTTCGTGGAATTAATGAATGGGACTATTGATGTAGAGAGTACCTTGGGAAAAGGGAGCACCTTTACCGTGCAAATACCTATAACCAATAATGCGGTAAAAACAGTAGATGCCAGAATAATCGTTGAACCGCCTATTAAAAAAACAGCGAATATCTCAAAAATCGAACCTTCAGTTTTGGATGAGGCTTCTTCACTACCCTTGGCACTCATTATTGAAGATAATGAAGATGTGGCTCATTATTTAAAAACCTGTCTAAAACAAAAGTACCAAACTATGCATGCCAGCAATGGAAATATGGGCATAGAAATGGCGTATGAAAAAATACCCGATATCATTATCAGCGATGTTATGATGCCCGGTAAAGATGGTTTTGAAGTGTGTGCCACACTAAAGGCAGATGAGCGCACAGACCATATACCTATTATACTCTTAACGGCCAAAGTAACGGCGGAAGATCGATTGATAGGATTGTCCCATGGGGCGGATGCCTATTTGGCAAAACCATTTAATGAAAAGGAATTGTTCATTCGATTGGATCAGTTGGTTTTACTCCGAAAAAAACTAATTGATAAAATTCAAAAAGATGGCTTACACAATCTTATGGACAAAAAGGAAATAAGTCCAGAAGCAAAATTCCTACAAAAAGTAGTAAAATTAATTCATGCTGAGATTAGCAATTCTACTTTTGGCTCTGGAAATCTTGCAAGCAAGTTAAATTTGAGCGAATCACAAGTATACAGAAAACTAAAAGCCATTACTAATAAATCTACTGCTGTCTTTATTCGTACCGTACGTCTTCAAAGAGCCAAAGAGCAGTTACAAACTACTGATAAAACCATTTCAGAAATAGCGTATGATGTTGGTTTTAATGACCCTTCCTGGTTTAGTCGTGCGTTTAAGGATGAATTTGGCTTTGCACCCAGCGATACTCATAAATAACTGATTACCTGTTTTTTAATCATCTCTTTTTTTTCTCCATGCAATAATAGTACAAGCTTTTTCTTCCCAATTCATAATTACTCCTAGGTTTTGAAAAAATGGTTCAAGCTTTAAAAATCATAGTACAATACTTTAGCCATATTATTAAAAGCAGGGTTATGCAAAAATCAAAAATGAATCTACTAAAAGTTAGTTGTGCTATATTCTTTGTTCTTTATTCAATTTCATCTGAAGCTCAAAACTTCTCAGGCCTTCAAGGGAAAGAACTAAATAAAATCGATGATACGTCATTTGCCCTTTTAAGCTTAGGTGCTAAAAAATTAAGCGGAAAAATCGAAACCGTTACTGTTACTTACGACAGTGAAAAAACGTTAAAATTAAATGTTTCTCATTTAAACTTAGATGATAATTATATAAGTTTTAAGATTGTTGATGCACAGAAAAAACGCATAGCCCAAATTCCTAATATTAAGGAAACTCAAATTGGAAAGGATAAATTAATTCAAGTTGAATTTCTTTTAGATGAAGATTTAGAGGAGGGTACAACTATTGAGTCAACTTATCTCCAAATTGATATTAAAAAATCTAAAAGCAATTTTTTACCGACTTCAATTTTGTATAGTCTTGATAAAACATGGAAAACGGAAATAAATCCCGAAAATTTAATCATCCCTATAAAATTACAACCAATTGGAAGCGCTAAAGAGTTAAGAGCTGATAATCGAATTTTTGTTCCTCCAAATAAGCGCCCCACCTTTAACCATAATTATACAACTGCCCAAACGTTACAATATGCTGGCACCATAACAAATGGAGCTACAAGAAGAAATGAAACTGTACCAACTGTTAGACGTACAGCTACAAGAAGAAATGAAGTTGTACCAGCCGTTAGAGGTACAGCTACAAGAAGAAATGAAGTTGTGCCGGCTGTTAGAGGCAGAGATATAAATAAAACAATAGAAACTTTAGGACCAGATAATGATCCTATATCACTATGGGATAACAATTTGGCAACTGATATTGATTTTAAATCCCCACATGAGATTACAAATATCCGCATGGATATTTACCCAGATAAAAACTTAAATTCTGGTGTGTTTTACTATCTACCTAATGCTTATCATTTAGAATGGATTGCTAATGATGGATACCAATTTGATTTTATTTACGGCACAGCAAAAGCTTCCGAAATATCTGGTGATGTAAGAATGTCTGGTGTATTAACTCCAAATATTTCAAAAAAAGAGAGTGCCTTAATAAAATCACTTTTACAATCATATGTAAATAAGAAAAAATCTATTTATCCGAATAACAATATAGATCTAAAAATTATACCATTAAAATCAACCCCCACAATATCATTATCTGCAGGGCTTCAAAGTCAATATGAAATCTCTGAAGATGATATAAATGTTACAATTTCATCGACAATAAATTATCCAATAAACGTATCTTGGATATCGGATAATAGAACAAAAGAATTTATTCAAACAGTTTTAGCCGAAGGTGATGGTATTTATGGAGGAATGACTGTTGTGCCAGATAGTGAGACTATACCTACACAATATATTCCTGTCAGTATCACACTAGCAGATAAAAGAACAATAGGTAAATTTATTTTACAACCCAATAATTGGAGAACGAAAAATTGGGTTAATCAAACAGCTTTTCCATTAAAGTTAAAGTACATACATGCACTGGTTATAGGAAAGATTAATGGGGTGGAAATGCCCATGATTTATTCTTGGGATTTAAATAATACCGAAGTTCCTTCAAAATCTAAAGTGAAATTTAATAGTGCATTGATGCCAAAATGGATTGAATCAAAAACTGAACGTATCTGGATAGATTATTCAATTGATGAATGTAACTCTTGTGTGAATAGAATTATCGATGAGTTATCGGGAGGGACATCAGGCAGTAAAACTAAAACCATCAATTTTAAAAGTTTTCAAGTATTAGAAACTACAAAAGCTGCTTTTTTAGAAATACATATAAGAAGTAAACAAGCTGATCCAAAAGCAGAAAATGTAATAAAATTACCATCTATAATAATAGAAAAAGATCTTTCAGCAATTTCAGCAGGACCATTTTACTTACCAGAAGGTTCGGAGCTTAAATATGAGTATAAATTGAAACTAGTAATGCCTGATGGCAAGATACATGAATCGGATGATTGGATATCCTCTGATGAAGTTGATGTATATATTGGTATGCATACTCTTAAGGAAACAATTAATAATCTTCCCCAATTTTAGTGAACTAAAGATGTCAAGAATTATAAACACAATAGTCGTAGCATTATTAATGAGCTATAATGTATTTGCACAACCCAAAAGGAGTTCTAGGCAAGTAATTGATAATGTTATTATATATCAAGATATCATAAAGAGAACACTATATTATTACGTGCCTTATGGTTTAAAATTGGTTGTAAATAAAGAAGGTAAGCCACATTTTAAATTTATTCAAATGAGGCACACTGGCACAAAAGTATCTGAAGATGAAAATTCTAATAGCTTTAAAAGCCTGTTAAGTTTTAGAGTTGCGAATAATATACCATCTAAGAGCACCTTAAATGAAATCATTTTACAGCTAAGAAGAAAAGGTAAAAATATTCAAGAATTGCAACCTATTGGTATTAGTAATTTAGATACAGAACTTGTTTTTGCCACAAACAAAGAAGACTCCGACAAAGTATCAAAAAGTTTAAAAAACGGATTTTTAGAAGATACAGAAAATAATAATACAAGTCAAAATTGGAAAGAACGTGATTTCACCTTACGATTAGATAACGAAGACGCACAATTATTCAAAGAAAGCTTAGACAATAATAGACCAACTATTAGTCTGAATTATACCTTTTCAGCAAAATTTGAAAGTAGTAATCTTGATAAAACTGTAGCAAATGGCTCTTCAGAGTTTGCTAAGGAATTTAAAGATAAGAATGAAAAGAGTGATTCAAATGGAAATAGCCTATCTGAAGTCGTCGTTAATAATGGATCTCTTACTATCAATATAAATACTGATAAATGGCCAGACCTAATAAAACAAATAGATCTCAATGAAAAAGTACCTGCTGAATATGCAGCGTTAGATGTATACTGCTATGATTTTAATAATGTAATTAGAGATGATTTAAATTCTAAACAAATTGAAATTAAGGCAATAAGTGTAAGTGGAAAAGAGGTCATTTTTAAAAATGTATTTAATAAAGAACATCCGGATATCTATGCAAAAAATATAAAATTTTTATATGCCGTAAAGTTAAGTGAACCTTATCATTATAGAGTAACAGAAATATATAATAACGGCACTACTCTACGAGAAGACTGGGTCGAGAAAAAGCAATGGCATGGAATATTGGATATCACTAGTAAAAAATAGAAAATAAATAATAATCATGGATTATGAAACATAAAAAGAATACAATAATAACCATAATACTGTTTTATTTTATAATAACAGATTGTTTCTCACAAGTCAATTATGACGAAGGAAGAAGAACAATTAATGGCATTCAGTTATTACAAGATAGTAATGATGAAAAAGCATTTCATTTTTTGCCAGACTTCCCGAGAATTGCTATTAATAAAGCAGGAGATTTTGAGTTAATGTGTATAAAATATATTGGTGAGAATGGGGAATCTAGTGGAGGTTTATTTCATGCACTCATACAATTTGATTTACCAAAAGATGTATTATCTAACATAGAAAACGAACTTAAATCACAAGTTTCAGGAGCTAGAATTGTTGGGGCTGTCCCCTTATTACAAGAAACGAAAAGCGGCGAAAATGTAAGTACCGGGTTCAAGGTCATATCATCAATATTAACAAATACGGAAGGTAAAAACCCATTTACTTCTAATTTAATTGCCGCTGGCCCTGCACTTACACAAGGAGGGAAAACAGCTTTTGCTGCAAAATTAAATATGAATGGAGCGACACTATTATTTAAATCTCTAGAAAGTGGAACTTCAGATGTTTCGGTTGTTGTAAGCGGTTATTATGAAGCAAAAGTAAAAGCTTATAACGCAGTTGTAACTGCTGAAATGTCTACAATTTATAAACACTTTAGTGAAATAAAAAATATTCAAAGAGGATTTACCAAACGTCAATTACGAGATATCACAGATAAAATGATACAAGATCAATTAATTAACATTGATGTCTTTGATCGATCAGAGGGATTAGGTGTAAAAACCAGTGATATGGATGGAATATTAAATATCATTACAGAAAAGCTTACAGATGTAATGTTTAACGCGGAAATAGGTTGGGCAAAGCAACCAAGTAAAGAAATTACTGTAGAAAAGGGTCAACTCAAAGGACGTCGAAAAAGAGGTTTTATAAGTAAAGTTTTTGGAAGCGGAGCCAAAAACGACAAATATGTTAGTGATGATCAATTGGTCATTAAAAAGAGAGAAGATATAAAAATAAACAAGTTCTATTTAAATCTAAATAAATCTACAACTATTAAGGTGCCAGTTACTTCTTCTGGAAATATTGGCGGACTCTATAACATCCTAAAAGAAGAAGCAGGTGATAAGTATTTTAAAATTGTGAATTTAGATGACTCCGATTTTATGATGAGAGATGTTATGTTTCTTTTAGACTTGGCATACGTTGAATCGTTTAGTGAAATTTTAAATTCAGTTACAGTTTCTTTTAAAAAAACGTATGAAAAAAATCAAGATGATATAACCAATGATCTTATTTTTAATAATACTGACTTAGTAAATGGCACTAATTATAAAACACTTTCTTATCCACGACTTGGTATAAAAAAAGCCAATTGGTTAGATTATGAATATAAACTGAATTGGAGTCTAAAAGGTAAATCGAAAACAATTCAAATTCCTGAAAATAAAAATGATTGGTTAAAATCTAATAATCCATCTATCGTATTAACACCTCCATTCAAAAAAAGAAATATAGAAATCGATGCTGATAAAAGTAGTTTTAATGCATTGGGAATTAATTCATGTACCATTCGATTTTTTGTGATTCTTAATGGAGAACCAACACCATATAAAGTTCAAATTTTAAGAGCTAGTGATGTTGAAAATACAGCCAAGATAAATTTATATCATGATGAAAATGAGCCTATAATTTATCAGGTAACTTGGTACGTTGGCAACACCAAAATTGAAGAGAAGGCCAAACGTTTAGAAGATGAGAATTATCTTTTTTTAATGACTCCAACCCTATAAACAAAACTATGAAACTAAGGTACATAACAATAATATTCTTAAACTATCTATTCATTTGTTCTATACAGGGGCAAAAAATATTGATAGATCAAGGAATTCAAGCAGATGGCCTCCTTTGTTTTCCGGTATATAACCAACCGAATACTTATAAATATTTACCATTAGAAGCTCGTTTTTCTGTTACACGTGATGGTTTACCCACATTTTCATATATGCGATATATTATTGAAAAACCTTCAAAAGAAGAGTCAAGTAATTCCATTACAAAAGCTGATGGCGGGGGAATTTTACACTTCTTAGTTCAATACAATACTCCACAACAAAAAATAGAAAATGCAAAAGCCTATTTACAAAAGAAATTCAACAATAAGGATATTAATATTAGTGGGCCGATATTATTTAATAAAGGAAGATACACAATGGTATCCTCTATACTAAATTCAAAATCTGGTAAAAAGGAAAATAGAGTGATAGAGTCTGGCGAAACTCCTATTACGGAAAGAACGAATCTGGCAGCTACTTTTAACGTAGATCCTTTGAAATCTAAATTGTTATTAGAAAGTTTAAAAATGTCAACATCAGATGTCTCTTTGGTTTTTGAATTATCATTTTCCGGATTGACTGATAGTTATGAAGCCAAAGTTGATATTGATTGGTCTGAAATAAAAAAAAGTAAAAAATTTGATGCTGGCGGAAGTGCTTATTTTATTGGAGCCGATGTTGGTTTAGCATTCGATAGTCTACGTAGAGACAATGTTATAAAACTAACAAGCGTTGGTTCGGATGCAGCGATGGAAAGCTTGGTGCAAACTGTTTATAACAAACTAATTGGATTAATGTTTAACAAAGTTCCTCTAGAACAAGTTCCAGATGAAAACAAAGGTAGTATCGAAGATGTCATCGGTTCTTTATTGGGTTCAAAAGGAATTTTAGGAAGTAGAAATACAACAGGTTTTGGGCTCAATGTGGCTTATAAACACAAAGAATATAAAACTACAGGTAAAAGCCATTTGGTATTTAATGGGAGAAGTGATGTAAGTAGAAATCATTTTATCACTTTTAATATGGGCAATTTATTTGAAAAATATGGTGAAAATCAAGATATTTTCAAAGAAGTACCACTTTGGGATCCAACTTTTCAACAACGCGAAATATACATCGGTTTAGATGGTGATGTAAAGAAAGAGTTTGGTAAAATGATAAATAGTGTTACTGTAAAAATAAAGAAGCAACATCAAGATGGCGCAGAGACAATTAAAGAAGTCTTTTTAGCAAAAGACACCTATCTAAAAAAAGATGGGAAAATTGGCATAACCTATTTAAATCATAAAGATACTAATGTTGAAAAGTGGTTAGAGTATCAATACCAGTCAATTTGGAAATTTGTAGGAGGCGGTACTTATATCAGTGATTGGGAAATCCAATCTACCGCCATGATAAACTTATTCGTACCATTTAACAGAAGGAAAATAGAAATAATGGGAGAATTAGATGCTTTAAAAGCTCAAAATATAATGGCGACTTCTGTAAATATTTCATATGATTTTTTCGGTGAAAAACGAAATGAAAGAGTCAAAGTGCTTCCATCTGATATACTCGGAGAAAAATCATTTGAAGTCACCTTACCTCGTGGTCAGGATACTGTAAACTACTCAATTATGTGGTTTATTAAAGATGGCCAGCCTATAAAAAAAGAAGGAATAAATACACATGGAATATTATTTATTGATGAAATACCAAAAGAATAAAAATAACATTATCCATACATAACATATGATGTATACTACGATGACAATACGCTTAACATAAATATTATGACAAAATTAATTTCACTTTAAAAAAATAATTATGAAAACTATCTTAAAATTATCTATTACATTAATATGCTTTATTGTGTATTCTCATACAATAAATGCACAAATATTGGATAGCGAAAATAAGTTATCACTAGTATTGAGTGATGGAACGCAGGTAACTATGTTTGGTCAGTCAATTAGCCTTTCTGATAGAAAATCAAAAAATTATTTCTACTTACCTACTAATCCTCATTTATCTATAGGTAAAGATGGCACACCAAAATTTATGCTGCTAAAATATATGACTGAAGATAAAGGTAAAGCAAGTGGAGCATTATTTCATATGCTAATGGAGTGGGGTTTGTCACCAAAGCAGCAATCTGAGCTAGAAAGAATTCTCAAAAACGGAGAACAAGGAGCTAGAAAAGGTAGTGTTTTAAAAGGTGCTGCTGATGTAGTTCCGGATGGAGATAATTCATTTAGGATAATCTCAGCACTATTATCTGATCCAAATAGAGCCGGAAAAGTTATTATGGCAAAAAAAGCTACGGTAATGCCTGGAGCTGCATCTGCATTTGCCACAAAAATGGATGCTATAGAGACGCAGTTAATGGTTGCATCTTTAGATAAAGAACGCTCTATTGCAGATTTATCACTAGAACTATCTTTTAAATATGCAGTACAAATGCCTGCTGCAAAAGGTAAGGCAATTATAAATTGGAAGAAGATGCAAACACAGTTTAAACAGGACTCGGAATCTTCAACTTACGCACGTAATGGAAAAGGACTTTTTAAAACAATAAGAAACTATGATGAGGTTCACAAGTTTATAGAAAGATTAACCGAAAAAAAAGTTATACAAATCAAATGGGAGGAAAATCTTGCAGATGATCGTATTAATAAAATGCGTGAAGCCTTTTACCAATTTTTTTTAGACAAAATGACAAATGTTGCAGAAGAGGCGACCGCTGAACCACCTACGGAGCAAGAAAGGGAAGCGATGCCAAATAAAAAATATAGAAGAAGATACATTTTTAACAAAACTTATTTAACATCTAAATTTCAACAAAATACTGAAGTATTCAATTTTGACGCAAAATTAGCGGTAAATAAATATTTTTCTGTAACTGGAAATTTAGCAGATTGGTATGATGCCGTACGTGATAATGAAAAATGCGTAAGTGAGGTTACTTTAAATGAACCGTTTTTCGAACATAGAACTATCGACTTTATTTTAGACCTAGACGCCATAGATATTTTTGAAAAAGAAGTTAATTATGTGACCGTTAATGTTCGCAAAAAACGAAAATCGGGTAATGACTTTAAGAAACACTTTACAATGGATCAAGCGCATTTAAAAGAGAATGGGCCTACAAAATCAATCAGTTATGCCATGGGTAGCAATAAAGATGGAGAGGCCTATGAATATAAAGCACAATGGAGTTTACGCGGAGGTAAACTATTCCCTGAAAATCCAACATATAAAAAAGCAGATTTGGCAGGAATCACCTTTTCTGCCCCAATCGAGGGAAGAACAATAGAATGTGAAGCAGATCTAGAAGAGCTATCTGCTATGGGAGTAGCCAGAGCTACTATACAACTAAGGTATTACAAATTTGGTAAGGAAGTACAAACGAATGTTCCAATAACTGTATCAAAAGGTGTCTCTATTATGGAAAAAACAATCTTTATGGACGTAAATACCCAAGGTTATGCCTATCAATTAATAGTAGATTATAAAGATCCATCAAAAGGTAAAATGGCTTTCGGGTGGCAGCCAAAAATAAATGATGATTATGTGTATGCTGCAATACCAACAGAAGTATTGGATGAAAATGTAGCATTTATTGAAAAGGTAATTGAAGCGGGAAAAGTTATTGTAAAACCCTCAAGTGATGGTACTATTAATAAAGCCTCCGGAATATTAGATCGATTTAAAGATGTATTAAATATTGTTAAAAATTAATAAAGCTAAAAACGATGAAAACCTTATTAAAGTATAGTATAGTGCCAATATTAATATTCGGATCTATTGGATCAATATTTTCTCAAAACACGAGTGAATTCCGCAAAGACGAATTTACCATGCAAATTGTATTAGATAAGAAGGTAGATGTAGCGGGACTTACACTATACCCTGGGGTAAAAGATAAAAATTCTTATTGGTACTTGCCAGAAAAACTGAAATTGGCAAAAAATGAAGATGGTACTCCTAAATTTTCTCTAATAAAATGGGTATACAACGAAGAAAGCGATACAGATGAAGGTATTGGTGGAGGTGTATTGCATTGTGTTTTTGGATTTGAAATAACCAGAGAAGAGGTAGAAAAAGCACAGGAAGAATTAAGAGGAATTAATTCAAAGGGAAAAATAATAGGTTCTGTTACCTATAAAAGTGGAGTAGTAAATGTTTCTGTTCCAAGGCTCAATGACCCTGACTCACATGAATATTTAGGAGAAACAAAGGCTCCCATAATGGATAATAGTTTTATTGCCCTTAATTTATTATTAGACAAACGTTCAACCTCTTTACTTTGGGACTCTTTTGATACTCCCAACCCTGTAGTTACCTTCAATTTCGATATGATTCTTGCCGGATACAATTCGCCAATTGAGGCAAAAATCACCATGGATTATGAAAAAATATTCAATAGTAAAAAATTTCAGGCAGGAATGGCCAATGCTTGGGCGACTGGAGATATAAATACGCTTGTTAAAGAATCAATGGATAATGGAGCAATAACGGTTGAAAAAATTGGTTCCAATTTTAAACAGGAAAAGGCAATTGACGCCGTCATTAAACTTGCCACTGATGCACTTTTTCAACCCGATCTAGGTGCATTGGTAGGGTCATCGACGTCTCAAGACAATTCCAAGCCTGCTTCGGTCTCCAAAGCTTTCGTAAAGAGGAAAGAGGTCGCTATTGCTCGTAGAGAAAAGGTCACAAAAAGCAACAAGGCTAAACAAAGGGCTAATAAGACCAGAAGAATACCTTCTAATAAAAGTGGACTTACATCACAAAAAATAGATGTTTTAAAAAGAGAAGTTGCCGATGCGAAAATAGAATATGATAAAACAGTTGGTAGTCAAAAAAAAGCTGCTTTGCGTTCAGGGCATATTGCTAAAGATCCTAAAGCAAATGAAAAGACGAAATCAATTGCTAAAAAAAGAGCAAAGGATGCACAAAGTAAAGTTGAATTAGCGAAAAGAAATTATGATAGCAAGGTGAAAGCTTTAGAAAAAACAAAAACTGAGAGCAATGAAAATAAACCAACAGATGTAGCAGTGACTGACCAAAACTTATTAGAAGAATTGCCAACAATACCATCTATACAAGTGGCTCTTTCTTATAGTGTCAAAAAAGAGAGAAGAACAGGAAAAAAAGAAATAACTTTTAAAGAAAGTTACCCCGTAACCTTGCCTGCCCCATTTGGAGGTAATTTGGGAGTAAGTCGATTAGATTGTCCCAAATGTTTTGTAGAAACCAATTTAGACGATGATGTATTTAAGCAAAGAGAAATAGTTACTGTATTGGATGGATTAAATGAGAACGATTTTGTTAAATATATTAATTATGGAACGGTACAATTGCGTAAAAAACATGAATCGGGTAAAATTACCTATAAAGAAGTTAGAATAACACGACAAGAGTACAAAAAGGAGGGGAATATGTTTAAAATGATCTATGGATGGAAAGGAGATAATGATAGATCTAATTGGTTTAAGTACGATTATCACGTAGACTGGAGCTTTTTTGGCGGAAATGACATAGTAACAGATTGGGTAAGTACAAATAGAAGCGTCATCACCTTAAGTCCGCCGATTCATAGAAAAATAATCACCGTTAGTGCAGAAAAAGAATTATTAATTGATAGTAACGTAAGATTGGTAAACGTCAAAATATATTATAATCTAGGAGGAAATGACTTAGTAAAACAATTTACAGTCAATCCTAAAAGCGAAACTTTAAGTGGTGCCGTGGAATTTATGCTACCAGTAGGAATGCAAGATTACGATTACGAAATAACGTGGAGGTTATTTGGCAATAAGGAGGTGAAATCAAAGAGAAAAACAACCAGTTCTGAAATACTATTTGTTGATGAATTACCGAATTAATAATCATATAAAATAAATTTAAAACGATTAATTATGAAACGAAAGATCACATTAATATTAGGAGCAATACTAATTATAAGTACTGCACAAATTCAATCACAAGAAAATATTACCGAATATGACGAGCAAAGCAAAACATATACGATTGAAGAAGCAATAAGAGATAAACAATACGTATTTTCATTTGATTTTAATGAAAGTAGTGAAACTATCATGTGGGAAGGGATATTCTATATGTTGAAAGATAGATTTAAGCACCATGATTTTGTTCTTCAATGCTTTAGTAGCGGGGGGGAAACTGAATCATATGACAAGCAACTTGCTACAGAAAGGGGGGATGCAGTAAAAGAGTTTTTGATACACAATGGAATCTCAGAAGATAAGATTGAAATTGAAGTATATGGGAATCGTGATATTTATGGCATTAAATCAGAAGGTTTTGGCACCTTGGACTATAGATACGATCGTAGAGTAGAACCAGTATTCACTCCAAAAAAACAAACAATAATCAAAGATTATGTAGATGATTATTTAAATGCAGAAACTCTGGATGATGATATAGAGGAAGGAGAGGAAATATTTCTTAATATAATAGAGCCTTATGTTACTGCAATCAAAGAAGGGAATCATTTGCAAGAATTACCAGGCGTAGGTAGACCTTCTGATGATCAAGATGAATTTGAAGATCAGGCAACAAGTTTAATTAAAGAGACGGTAAAAGCAGGAAAAGAAGCATTCCTAGGCAAACCGAAAAAACTCGCAAAACTGGTTGCTACTTACACTCTTGGTTCTTTCATTGATCTGTTTACAAGTAATCAAACCAAAATAATATCAAAAAATAGAAAAGAACTGTATGATATGATAATAGAAGCATTTACAAACGAGTGTTTTCCAAATTATCAGTCAAATGTAATGACCAGCGATTATTACAGTAATAGTCAAAAATATCTTTTTGCAATTTTATCTTATGAAATAAGTAATCTCTCAAATCTTGAAAAGTATCAAATTAGAACTCGGTTTATTTCAGGTAAAATATATAATTCATATTCAACAGAATCTAAAATTAGAAAGTTTAATACTAAAATGAATAGATACTCTTTTTTCAGTGCCAATATGGGGCATTATTTTTCTCAAAGTAAATATCGTTATCGCGATTAGCAAAAAATAAAATTAATAGTAAATCGTATTCTATCATAATATATAATAACAGGGTTCAGCCAATCTAAGCCTATAAAAAAAATTCTTTGTTGAGGATAAAAAATTTGTGGTACTAAGCTCGAACAAATAGAATATTTACTATGCAAAGTAAAACCTATGAGGGTTATTGTCAAAGAGGACACTGAAGTTGCACAGTAAAAAATATTGGTTCAAAACTAAATAGAATAATGTAAAGAAAAATTATCATGAATAAAAGAAACCATTATTACTCAAAAGTGAAAAACATTACTTTTTTTATCATTGTTATTGGGCTTTTATTTCCTTATTCTACTATTGCTCAAAAACTAGATAAATCTTTATTACCTACTATTCTTTCATTTAAGGTAATACATAAAACTAAAGAAGAAAAAAAATTGAGAAAAACCAATTGGATTGAGTTTAGTTGGGAAACAAAAAGTGCAAACAGAGTAAGGCTCTATAAAGAAGGTGTAGAAATAAAAAGTCGTTCTCAACTCTCAAATGGTGAGATTGGCTGGCCCTTGTCTATGGCAAGAGGTTATAAAACCCAGTACAACAAACCCACTATATATGAACTTGTCGCGGAAAACGATAAAGGCAAAGTATCTAAAAAATTGAGTGTCAAGTTGAAAAAAGAGATTATTACTCCAATTTCTATACAACCCAAAATTCTAGACTTTAGAGCTGAACCTCAGAATATAAAATCAGGAGAACAAGTTAGTTTTTACTGGCTGGCTAAGAATGCTTATCAAGTTCGGTTATATGACAGTTTTGGGGAAATAAAGTCAAGAATAAAGCTGCCAAAGGGTAATTTTGGTTGGCCTTTGGCTATGAATGGGGCGTATTCGGAAGATTTAAACAAATCTGAAACCTATAAGTTGGTGGTTACAGGAAAGAACGGTTCCGTATCTAGGAGCGTCAAGGTGTCAGTTTCAGATAAAAAATGTAGACTAAACGTTTCTATTACTGGAAAATATAGCAAGAATACAGATGGTATTGGTGTATTTGAAGTAATACCTGGCAGTGTGAATAAATTTTTATTCAAAAGACCTGTCAATCGATTCAGTAAGAAAAATAATACAAGCGAGTCTGCCATAAATTTACTACCGGGAAACTATTATCTTGCTCCATATGGCGGAGGAAAAGATAAGCATGGTAATTTTGGAGTAATCTTTAAGCCTAGGAACATTCATTATACCTGCAAAAATGGTAATTCCAAATACATCACTATCAAAGCTGATTTTGCTGAATATTAAATTAATTTAAATAGTTATAGAATAAATTTCTACACAAGTAGAAAACGTTATAAAGGTAAAGCCAAATAGAGGATAAAAACCTCACTAAAAAAAGGGAAAAAGCCCCGTTGACTTCTGATTATCAATAAACTACACTTGCTTTATCAACTAGTCAATTTATAAAACTTAGTTTCAAAACATTTAAAAATCATGAAAACAAAGTCTAAAATAGAAAAAATAATAATTTGCGTGACTTGTATTTTTCTTTTTCCTATGATATACCTTATAGGGGTGTTGCTGATTGCTTGGTTCAAAGTATGATTATATTATCAATGCCATAAATCCAGTACTGTTTTTATAAGATAATTGTACATTAGCAACGTCAATTATTTATTTGAATTCAATAGAAAAATATACCAACCTCATCAAAACCGAAGCCAATCGCCTCGGTTTTTTGTCATGTGGCATAAGCAAAGCCGAATTTTTAGAAGAAGAAGCGCCAAGATTAGAACAATGGCTCAATAATAACATGCACGGTGAAATGCAGTATATGGAAAATCATTTTGACAAACGTTTAGATCCTACAAATTTAGTTGAAGGTTCTAAATCGGTCATCTCCTTATTATTAAATTATTATCCTTCTGAACATCAACAAGATCAAGATGCTCCGAAGATTAGTAAATATGCTTATGGCACTGATTATCATTTTGTCATTAAAGACAAACTCAAAAGTTTACTTGACTTTATACAGGAGGAAATTGGAGAAGTTCATGGTAGAGCATTTGTAGATTCTGCTCCGGTCTTAGACAAAGCTTGGGCAGCTAAAAGCGGATTGGGTTGGATAGGTAAACATAGTAATTTACTCACACAACAAGTAGGTTCATTTTATTTTATTGCAGAGCTTATTATAGATTTAGAATTAATTTATGACCAACCTGTTACAGATCATTGTGGCTCTTGTACAGCTTGTATAGACGCTTGTCCTACACAAGCAATTGTTGAACCTTATGCTGTTGATGGTAGCAAATGCATTTCCTATTTTACCATAGAACTAAAAAATGAGATACCCACATCTGTAAAAGGACAATTCGACAATTGGATGTTTGGTTGTGATATATGCCAAGACGTATGTCCGTGGAATCGATTTTCTAAACCTCACAATGAACCACTGTTTAATCCTCATCCTGAATTGTTATCAATGACGAAAAAAGATTGGGAAGAAATTACACAAGATATATTCAGTAAAATTTTTCAAAAATCTCCTGTCAAACGCACTAAATTTTCCGGCTTACAACGTAATATTCTTTTTTTAAAAGAATAGTAAAAATATAATGCCATTCTTTGCAAACGTAGTAACTTTGTATCTTCAATTTTAATCTTTTATCATGAGTAATCGTAAGCAAAAAAGAGAGGCCTTAGAATACCATTCTAAACCTAAGCCCGGTAAAATAGAAGTAGTCCCTACTAAAAAACATTCTTCACAACGAGATTTATCATTAGCATATTCACCTGGTGTAGCCTTACCTTGTTTAGAAATCGCTGAAAACAAAAATGAAGTTTATAAATATACTGCTAAAGGAAATTTAGTAGCTGTAATCTCAAACGGAACGGCCGTTTTAGGATTAGGAAATATTGGTCCGGAAGCATCAAAGCCAGTTATGGAAGGTAAAGGGTTACTTTTTAAAATTTTTGCTGATATAGATGTGTTTGATATTGAAGTTAACGCTACAGATGTAGACAAATTTGTAGAAACAGTTAAAGCGATCGCTCCAACTTTTGGAGGGATCAATTTGGAAGATATTAAAGCTCCCGAAGCCTTTGAAATTGAACGTCGTTTAAAGGAAGAATTAGATATTCCGGTAATGCACGATGACCAACACGGTACTGCGATTATATCTGCGGCGGCATTAAAAAATGCCTGTGAAGTTGCTAAAAAAGATATTTCTAAAATTCAAATTGTGGTAAGCGGAGCTGGTGCAGCAGCAATTTCTTGCACACGAATGTATATTAAAATTGGTGCTAAACCAGAAAATATTGTCATGCTAGACAGTAAGGGTGTTATTCATAAAGACCGTGAAAATTTAACCTCTCAAAAAGCAGAATTTGCAACTTCAAAAAACGTCAATTCATTAGAAGAAGCGATGAGAAATTCTGATGTATTAATCGGATTGTCAAAAGGAGGTGTCGTAACATCGGCTATGGTTAAATCAATGGCGAAAAACCCAATTGTTTTTGCAATGGCGAATCCCGACCCTGAAATTGAATATGACTTAGCTATAAAAACCCGTGACGATATTATTATGGCTACAGGAAGGTCTGACCATCCTAATCAAGTAAATAATGTACTCGGATTTCCGTTTATTTTTAGAGGAGCACTTGATGTTCGAGCCACAGCTATTAATGAAGAAATGAAATTAGCAGCGGTTCATGCTATAGCTGACTTAGCCAAGACTCCGGTACCAGAACAGGTGAATATTGTTTACGATGAAATAAATCTAACTTTTGGCAAACATTATATCATCCCTAAACCATTCGATCCTCGATTAATTTATGAAATTCCTCCTGCAATTGCAAAAGCGGCAATTGATTCTGGCGTCGCCTCGAAACCTATTACCGATTGGGATAAATATCGAGATGAATTGATGGAACGTTTAGGCACAGGAAATAAAGTTGTTCGGTTATTACATAATAGAGCAAAAAATAATCCTAAACGAGTTGTTTTTGCTGAAGCTGACCATTTAGATGTTCTAAAAGCTGCTCAAATTGTAAATGATGAAAAAATAGGATTCCCGATTTTATTAGGTGACAAAGAAATTATTTTAGAATTAAAAGAAGAAATAGGTTTTACTGCTGAAGTACCAATTATTGATCCGAAAACTCCAGAAGAAAAAGATAGAAGATATCGTTTTGCCGAAAAGTATTGGGAAGCACGACAACGAAAAGGCATTAAATTGTTAGATGCACAAAAATGGATGCGTGAACGCAATTATTTTGCTGCAATGATGGTTAATGAGGGTGAAGCGGATGCTTTAATTACGGGGCAAACACGTAACTATGCAACTGTTATAAAACCTATGTTAGAATTGATAGGCATGGCTAAAGGAGTTACTAGAATAGCCGCTACCAACTTAATGCTCACTAAAAGAGGGCCTATGTTTTTAGCCGATACAACTATCAATGTTAATCCTACGGCCAAACAACTTGCTAAAATATCGCAACTCACTGCCTCATTAGCAAAAATGTTTAACATTAAACCAAATATGGCGGTACTTTCTTATTCAAACTTTGGAGCGTCACAATCTGAAAACTCTAAAAAAATTGCACAAGCAATTAAATATATTCATCGCTTTTTACCTGATGTAATTATTGACGGTGAAGTTCAAGCTGACTTTGCCTTAAACCCTGAACTACTAAAAAAAGAATTTCCTTTTTCTAAATTAGTTGATAAAAAGGTAAATGTGTTGATCTTTCCTAACCTAGACTCAGCAAACATTACCTATAAACTAATGAAAGAATTGTACGCTGCAGAATCTATAGGCCCAATTATGTTAGGAATGAAAAAACCGGTACATATTTTACAATTAGGTGCCAGTGTTGATGAAATGGTAAATATGGCAGCTGTTGCCGTAATTGATGCTCAAGAAAAAGCAAAAGTTTAATTATAATTTGTTTATTTGTATTCAAATAGGATAACTTAAAGTCAACATATGATATAAAATTACTCTTGTATACCTGGTCAATACCATTAAATTTAATTAGAAATTTGTGTAGTTTTGGCCGTTAAATTTACTGATGAATGATTACTCATATAAGAGGAAAATTAATAGAAAAAAACCCAACGTTTGCTATTATTGAATGTAATGGTATTGGCTATTATGTACACACTTCACTAAACACCTACTCTAAAATTCCTGATTCTGAGGCCGTTAAGCTATACACCTATCTCTCTATAAAAGAAGATTCACATACTCTTTTCGGATTTGCTGATAAAGTTGAGCGTGAAATTTTTAAATTATTAATTTCTGTCTCAGGTGTTGGTAATAGTATTGCTAGAACAATGTTATCATCAATGGATCCTAAACAAATTCAACACGCAATTGCATCTGAAGATGTAGCCACTATTCAATCTGTTAAAGGAATCGGAGCTAAAACGGCACAACGGGTTATTATAGATTTAAAGGATAAAATTCTTAAAACATACCAATTATCAGAAGATTCTGTCCAGTCTAACAATACTATTAAAGAAGAAGCGTTATCTGCTTTAGAAGTTCTTGGCTTTTCGCGTAAACAGGTCGATAGATTGGTACAAAAAATTATTCAAGAGACCCCTGAAATCACTCTCGAGAATATTATCAAGCAAGCACTTAAAAACTTGTAAAATTGAAGGTAAAAGCATTAACAACATATAGTTTTTTACTATTTTTTATATGTATCATCTCGGCATCCTTAAATGCTCAAATACCTCCTTCTTCTCAACAAAAAAAAGATACAACGACTAATGTAATTGCCAAAGCAATTGATACCATAAAAGTTGACTCTATTACGCCGTTACCCTATTCTTTCAAAAACCATCAAAAGGGGAGTTTATTTTTAAATGAATCTTCAAATTTTGAAGTTATTTACGACGCCGAAACCAAACAATATATGTTTGTTGAAAAAATTGGCGATTACTATGTAAAGCATCCGTTTTATATGACCCAAAAAGAATATGAAGAGTATATCTTAAAACGTGATATGCTTAGCTACTTCAAAGATAAACTAAGCGCTGTTGGTGGTAAGAAAAAAAATAGCGAGTTAGCACAAAAAAATTTATTGCCTAAATATTACGTGAACTCTAGTTTCTTCGAAAATATTTTTGGTGGAAATGAAATTGAAGTGAATCCGCAAGGTTCTGTATTGGTTAAAATGGGTATTTTATTTCAAAAAGTTGAAAACCCGCAATTATCCGAACGCAATAGACAAAGCACTACTTTTGATTTTGATCAAGAAATTAACGCAAGTTTAACGGCGAAAGTTGGAAAACGATTAGGTGTTAATATCAATTTTGACACACAGTCAACTTTCAACTTTCAAAATCAAGTAAAATTAGAATATACCCCTACAGAAGATGATATCATTAGAAAAGTAGAAGTTGGTAATGTGAGCATGCCCATACAAAGTTCATTAATTTCGGGGGCTCAAAATTTATTTGGTGTAAAAGCTCAGTTACAATTTGGTAAAACTACAGTTACAGGGGTATTTGCAAAACAAAACTCTCAAACACGCTCTGTCGCTGCTCAAGGTGGAGCAACTATTAATGAATTTGATCTTAGAGCTAGTGATTATGATGACAATAGACACTTCTTTCTATCACAGCGTTTTAAAGATGATTTTAACGACGCATTAAAAGAATTTCCATTAATAAATAGTTCTAAATATATTACTAAAATTGAAATTTGGACTACCAACAGAAACAATACTACAGAGGGCGTACGTAATATCGTTGCTTTTGCAGATTTAGGTGAAGCAGACCAAGGCAATATAGAAGATGTTTCTGCTCCTTTAGTCACCGCCTTTGGAGGTGTAGATCCGAGAAACGACGGAAATTCTCTAAATAGTTTTTTAACTGTTGATAGTGATATTAGAAATATATCTGGTTTGAGCTCTGCTTTATCTAGCTATGAACAAGGAACTAATTATTCAGTGCTAGAAAATGCGCGAAAATTGGTGTTAGGTGTTGATTTTACATTGAATCCGCAATTGGGTTATATAACATTGAATAGACGTCTAGCTGATAGTGATATTTTAGCTGTTGCTTTTGAATATACAGATAGCAACATTGCAGGTGAAAATGTGTTTAGAGTTGGTGAGCTCTCTGTTGATGGTGTTACGGCTCCAGATAATTTAGCGGTAAAATTATTGCGTAGTGAAATTATAAATACCAACACTAAGGTTTGGAATTTGATGATGAAAAACATATATGATATTGGGGCGTATCAATTACAACCTGATGGATTTAGATTAGAGGTAATGTATCAAGACGATGCAGCAGGTGTACCTCTAAACATTTTGCAAAATGCAGCAACCAATGGTGTCCAAAATAAAACACTGCTAAACTTATTAAGCCTTGACAGATTAGACCAATCAAATAATGAAATTGATGAAGGTGATGGGTTTTTTGATTTTGTTGAAACTATTACCATAAATTCTCAAAACGGTTATGTTATATTTCCTACTATTCAACCGTTTGGATCAACATTAGATGATGTTTTAGATGCTTCTGATGATATTTTTGTTTTTAATGAACTTTATAGTAATACCAAATCGCAAGCTCAAAATGAATTTCAAAGTAAAGACAAGTATTTATTAAAAGGATATTTTAAATCTGAATCTAGAGGCGGAATTCCGTTAGGTGCTTTCAACGTACCAAGAGGATCAGTAACTGTAACTTCAGGAGGGAGAGAATTACTAGAAGGTGTTGATTATGTAGTTGATTACCAAATAGGTAATGTGCAAATTATCGACCCTAATCTTATCTCTTCTAATGCTCCCATAAATGTATCTGTAGAAAATAATAATGGCTTTAGTCAGCAACAACGCAGTTTTATGGGCGTTGATGTTCAACATATTTTCTCTGAAGATTTTGCTATTGGAGGTACACTTTTAACGTTACGCGAAAGATCTTTTGGAAAAATGCAATTTGGTTCTGAATCGGTAAATAATACAGTTGTTGGTTTTAACCTAAATTACCAAACCGAAGTACCAAAATTTACGAAATGGGTAAATAAATTACCGAATATTGATACTGACGCTACTTCAAATTTTTCTATCAGAGCTGAGGCTGCATATCTATTACCAGGAGCTGCAAAAAACAGGAATGGTGGTGTTGTTGGAGAAGTAGCATCTTATATTGATGATTTTGAAGGTTCTCAAATACCTTTAGATATCGGCTCTCCTAGACAATGGTTTTTAGCGAGTGTACCCGAAGGTCATAAGGATGATGCCTTGCATCCTTTAAACTTTAGAGACGGTAACGTACCTACCGGATTAGATGCAAAATTGAAGTCAGGTGCAGAACGATCAAAATTAGCTTGGTATACAATTGATAGATTATTTTATGGCAATTCGCTAAAACCTACGAATATTGATAATGAAGAACTTTCTAGAGCTGAAGTGCGTCGAGTTAGTTTTGACGAGTTATTTCCTGAAATACAACTAGACAATATACAATCTAATATTATAAATACTTTTGATTTGGCCTATTATCCTCAAGAGAGAGGTAGTTACAATTTTAATGAAGAAGTAGATCCTAATACAAATACGTATATCGATCCTGAAGAAAAATGGGCAGGAATTATGCGTTCACTAAACACTACAGATTTTCAGCAAGCCAATGTTGAATACGTTCAATTTTGGTTAATGGATCCTTATCAAAATTATTCTATCAAGGAGAGCGAAGGAGGACCACAAACAGTAAATCCAGCAGATTTTGGTGGTGAATTGTATATTAATTTAGGTAATATTTCTGAAGATATTCTAGATGATGATAGGCGTATGTTTGAAAATGGGTTACCTACAAACGGTGTGAAATTACCAGGAACAAATGTTGATCCAACACCTTATTCTGATGTCCCAATTAATCAATCATTAATTTATGCATTTACCGAAGAAGATGGTGAAAGACCCAATCAAGATTTAGGTTTAGACGGATTAACTGATGCTGAAGAGTTGGCTAGGTTTGGCGATTTCGGACCCGATCCGGCAAATGATAATTATAATTTCTTCAGAGGTAGTGATCTTGATAATGCAGATGCATCAATTTTAACCAGATATCGTAATTTTAATAAAACACAAGGCAACTCACCTACTATAAATAATTCAACTGAATCGTTTCCTACATCGGCCTCTTCTTTTCCTGATATTGAAGATATTAATAAAGATCAAACCATGAGCGATGTAGAGAGTTACTATCAATATAAAGTAACCTTAAATCCTTCAGATTTAGATCCTGATAGAATCGGGACAAGTGATAATCCTAATTATATTGTTGATCGTAAAAAAGATGTCCCTGTAACATTAGCCGACGGTTCAACTCAGTCAACCACTTGGTATCAGTTTAGAATTCCTATCAATACGCCAGATGAAATTATCGGTGGTATTTCAGATTTCAACTCCATCCGTTTTATGCGAATGTTTGTGACTAAATTTAAAATACCTGTAGTATTACGATTTGGTGAGCTAGAATTGGTTCGTGGCGACTGGAGGAGATTTACTACAACTATTGATGATAGTGATCCATTAAGTGTACCCGAAATATTAAATGATACTGAAAATAGCAACTTTGAAGTTGGGGTTGTTAATATTGAAGAGAATGAATTAAAAGAACCAATTCCTTACGATTTACCACCAGGTTTAGAACGAGAACGTTTACAAGGACAAACAACAATTCAAGCACAAAATGAACAATCATTATTAATAAGAGTCACTGACTTACCTAAAGATCAGACTAGAATTGTATTTAAAAATACTAGTTTCGATATGCGTATGTTTCATAATTTAAAAATGTTTATGCATGCGGCAAACCTGCCTACGCAACCTACAAGTACTAGTAATAATGATTTAACCGCTATTATAAGACTAGGAAGTGATATTAGTGACAATTATTATCAGTTAGAATTACCACTAAAAATTACAGAAACCAATGAAACAAATCGTGATAGTATTTGGAAAAACAGACTAGATGCTAAATTAAGAGAACTAGGTCAGTTAAAATTAGCTAGATTTAACGACCCAATCGATCCTCCGTTTAATGAACTATACCCAAGTTTAGCAGCGAGTCCTGACGCTATAATGAGGGTAAAAGGAAATCCTAATTTATCCAATTTAAGAACATTGATGTTAGGTGTAAGAAATGATAGCGATTCCCCTAAAAGTGCTGAATTATGGTTTAATGAATTACGTGCCACAGATTTTGATAATGAAGGCGGATGGGCTGCTGTAGTGAATGCTGATGCTAATTTTGCCGATTTTGCTGATGTGTCTGTTTCCGGTAGAGCCAGCTCAAATGGTTTTGGTTCTATTGATCAAAGTGTGAATGAAAGAAGTATTGAAGATGTAAAACAATACGATATTATCACCAATATAAATTTAGGACAATTACTTCCTAAAAAGGCAGGAATTAAAATTCCGTTTAATTATAGTATCGCAGAAGAATTTAGAGACCCTAAATGGGATCCGCTTTATCAAGATGTTCTTTTTGAAGATGCCAAAGATGTGAATCCAAACAGTAAAAATTCAAGAGATTATACGAAACGAAGAAGTATCAATTTGATCAATGTAAGAAAAGAAAGAACAAATACTGAAAAAAAACAACGTCTATACGATATTGAAAACATCTCTGTTTCGTATGCATATAATGAAACTTTTCATAAAGATTATAATATTGAAAAGTCTATCGATCAAAATGTCAGAGCTTCGGCCAATTATAATTACAGTTTTAAACCCAAATCTATTGAACCTTTAAAAAATTCAAAATTCCTAGAAAAAAATAGTGTTTTCAGATTTATAAAAGATTTCAACTTCAATCCGTTACCTTCTTCTATTTCTGTAAACTCAAACATTATTAGGAGTTTTAATCAACAATTATCTAGACCGTTAGTAAATGACCCCAGCTTTCCAAAGTTACCAGAATTAACGCAAAGGCGTTTTATGTTTGATTGGGATTATAATGTCGCCTATAACTTTACAAAGTCGTTACAATTTACTTTTAGAGCTGCCAACAATTATATTTATGACGAATTTGAAAAAGATTCGGATGGTAATATTATCAATGGTAGAATATTCAATAATTTCTTTACTATCGGAAGACCTAATCAATACCACCAAACCTTAGATGCTAATTATAAAGTACCCATAAATAAGGTACCGTGGTTCGAATTTGTAAATGCTACCTATAGTTACACAGCTGATTTTGATTGGCAAGCAGCTTCGGCATCTTTTGTAGATCAAATAGGTAATACTATAAAAAATGCAAACACCCATACATTTTCTGCAGATTTAGATATGACTAAATTCTACAAAAAAACAGGCATTCTTGATTTGGCTAAAAAGAAAAGAAAACGTACCAAAAAAGAAAAGGCAGATGCCAAAAACAATACATCTAAACGAACACCTACAAAGTCAAGGGTTATAAACACAAAGAATAAAACTGCAGGTCAAAAAATAGTTCAAGGCTTAGTTGATGTAGTTACCTCTGTTAAAAAAATCAAAATAGCATATGCTGAAAATAACGGTACAACATTACCAGGCTACCAGCCAGAAGTTGGGTTTTTAGGTCGTGATAATTATTCAGGTGGATTAGCACCTACCTTAGGTTTTGTTTTCGGAAGTCAGAGCGATATAAGAAGTACTGCTATCGCTAATGATTGGCTAGTATCTAGACCTCACATTGATAGTGCTTTTTACAGCAAAAATTACAGCAACACACATTTTAATAAACTAGACATCAATGCAGATGTAAAACCATTTAAAAATTTAAACATAGAGTTATCGGCTAATAGAGTTTTTACCAAAAATCAATCACAACAAATAGATGTTATAAATGGCATACTAAACGATAGCTTACCAATCAATGAAATTGGTAATTTTAGTATTAGTTATTTTATGCTGCCAAATGCATTTGATGGTAATGGAGATGCTACTTTTGAAAAATTCAAAACCAATAGAGCGATTATTGCACAGCGATTAGCAAATGAATCTGGTGCAGACATCTCTGGTTATGGTGCAAATAGTCAACAAGTTTTATTACCTGCCTTTTTAGCTGCGTATTCTGGTAAGGATGCCAGTAAAGTAAAAACGGGTGCTTTTAGAAATATCCCAATTCCCAATTGGCGAATCAACTATAAAGGTTTAATGAAATACAAGTGGTTTAAAAAACGCTTTAGAAGTTTTACACTTGAACATCGATATCGTTCAACCTATTCGATCATTGGTTTTAACAGTAACCTACTGTATGATTCTGATGCTCCATTTTCAAACCTTGATGTCAATGAGAATTATCAACCTGAAAAAATATTTACAGGTATAAATTTAACCGAAGAATTCTCACCATTAATAAAAGTCGATATGCGAATGAAAAATTCATTCTCAGTTAGTGCTCAAATAAAAAGAGATAAAGCGCTAAACCTAAATATGAGCAATAATACCGTAACAGAAATTAGAGGTAAAGAATATATTTTCGGATTAGGGTATCGATTTAAAGACATTAAGTTGAAAATGAAAACGGGTAATACCACAACTACATTTAAAGGAGACATTAATTTAAAAGCCGATTTTAGTATCCGTGATAATGCTACGATAATTAGATCTATTGATATAGAAAACAATCAAGTAACAGGAGGACAAAGATTAGTATCATTTAAACTCATCGCAGATTATGCGTTGAATAAAAACTTACTAGCCTCCTTTTTCTATGACCAAAACTCATCTCGTTTCCTAATTTCGACCACTTTTCCTAGAAAATCAGTCAATGCCGGAATAAGTATCCGTTACAATATTGGAAATTAAATTAATATGCTCTAAATTCGCACAACTAATTTATTATACATGAATATTCCATCAGAATTAAAATACACAAAAGATCACGAGTGGATCAAAATAGAAGATAACATAGCTACTGTTGGCATTACAGATTTTGCGCAAAGTGAGTTAGGTGACATCGTATATGTTGATGTAGACACCTTAGATGAAACTGTAGATAAAGAAGAGGTTTTCGGCTCAGTTGAGGCTGTTAAAACGGTTTCAGATCTATTTATGCCTTTAACAGGAGAAATAATCGAGTTTAATGAAGACTTAGAAGACAATCCTGAAAAAGTAAATACAGATCCTTACGGTGATGGATGGATGATTAAGATAAAGATAAGTGACACTTCTCAAATCGATAATTTGCTTGATGCTGATGCCTATAAAGAAGTTGTTGGAGCGTAATGCGTTGTTTATTGCCATCTTTTTAACACTTTTTATTGCAGTTGTAAGCCTCATATCCTTTAAAGGAGTTCACCTTGTAAAAGTTGATAACTCTGATAAATTCGGGCATTTACTTGCCTACTTTCTATTGTCGTTAAGTTGGCTATTTGCCCTTAACAGTTCTTCTAAGAAAAAAATTAAAACCTATATTTTAATTTTAATTCTCATAAGTTACGGCATAATTATTGAGGTATTGCAAGGAGTATTAACGACCTACAGACAGGCAGATGTTTATGATATTATGGCAAACACTATTGGAGTGCTTTTTGCTGTCATTTTACTTAAAAAAGTATATAGAAAACCCGTTGTGCATTTTAAATAATGCTAATTTTAATATTATTGATATTTCTTCCAAAGATAAACTTGTTGATGTATTGGACGGTTGTTAATGCTGTAATTTTAGATAGTATCCTAGTTTTAAACCC
>Ga0209633_10000436_pt1 | contig 49077 bp, 54 predicted proteins | sample Cruoilmetagenom1_FD_187290 | JGI IMG/M metagenome (GOLD analysis project Ga0209633, IMG submission 187290) | Oil polluted marine microbial communities from Coal Oil Point, Santa Barbara, California, USA - Sample 1 (SPAdes) (version 2) | ecosystem: Environmental > Aquatic > Marine > Oil seeps ... | reverse complement strand
CCGCCGATGCCGAGCGCGACGTGCGCGGGTTCGCCCTCAAATTCTACACCGAGGAAGGCAACTGGGATCTGGTCGGCAACAACACACCGGTCTTCTTCGTGCGCGACCCCTACAAGTTCCCCGACTTCATCCACACTCAAAAGCGCGATCCGAAGACCAACCTGCGCAACACCACGGCGATGTGGGATTTCTGGTCGCTGAGCCCCGAAAGCCTGCATCAGGTGACGATCCTCTTTTCCGACCGCGGCCTGCCCAAGTCGTACCGTCACCTGAACGGCTACGGCTCGCACACCTACAGCCTGATCAACGCGGCCGGCGAGCGCTTCTGGGTCAAGTTCCATTTCAAGACCATGCAGGGCATCGAATGCATGACCGACGGGGAAGCAACGGCGCTCGTCGGCGCCGACCGTGAAAGCCACCAGCGCGACCTCTTCGCGGCGATCGACGGCGGCGACTTCCCCAAATGGCGGGTCATGCTCCAGGTGATGCCCGAGGCAGAGGCCGAGACGACGCCCTACAACCCCTTCGATCTCACCAAGGTGTGGCCGCATGGCGATTATCCGCTGATCGAGGTTGGCGTGCTCGAACTCAACCGCAATCCGGAGAACTATTTCGCCGAGGTCGAACAATCGACCTTCTCACCGGCCAACGTTGTGCCTGGCATCTCGCACTCGCCCGACAAGATGCTGCAGTTCCGTATCTTCTCCTACGCCGACGCGCACCGCTACCGGCTCGGCGTCAACTACGAGAGCCTGCCGGTCAACAAACCGCGCTGCCCGGTGCACAGCTACCACCGCGACGGCGCCATGCGCTTCGACGGCAACGAGGGCGGGGCGGTCAACTACGAGCCCAACACGATGGGCGGGCCGGCCGAGGATCCGGCCTTCAAGGAGCCGCCGCTGACGGTTGCCGGCGACGCCGACCGCTACGACCACCGCGAAGGCAATGACGACTATGCCCAGGCCGGCGACCTCTTCCGGCTGATGCCGGCGGACGAGCAGGGCCGGCTGATGGATGCGCTTGCCGGCGCCATGGCCGACGTGCCCGAGGAGATCCAGCGCCGCCAGCTCGCGCACTTCACCAAGGCCGATCCGGCCTATGGCGCGGGTGTGGCGCAGCGCCTCGGGCTGTCGGACCCGGCAGCCGCCGCGTAAGCCTGCCGTCGCGACATTGAAGCCGCCGCGGCGTAAGCTCGTCATGGGGCGACGCTGCGGCGGCCGTTCGCCGGCGAGCCGGTCACGCAATGTTTATTTCCGCATGACCGACCGTCGATGCTCCTATCGGTCGCGCAATCAGCGCCGGAGCGCCGAGCTATTCGCCACACCCGCATTTTTCGCATCGCCGGATTGACCGCAGTTCTGCTGATTGCGGCGGCCGCCGTCGTCTATCTGGTGACGCGTCCGTCCGAACGCCGCAACGTCTTGCGGGCAAATGGCGGCGCCGCAGTGGTGGTGATGGATTTCGCCAAGCCGTTTCCGCTCGACCCGCCGCCGGCGGGCTGGTGGCACCGCAAATTCTGGACCCGCAAGGCGGCGGCGCTCTCCTTTGCCGTCAAGGACGGCGTGCCGGCGCTGCGCTTCGCCACCAAGGCGAGCGCGTCGATGCTGTTCCGGCGGATCGATATCGACCTCGTCGCCTACCCCGTCCTCGAATGGCGATGGTTCGTCGAGACGCCGATCGTGAGCGATATCGATGAACGCAAACGGGCCGGCGATGACCATCCCGCCCGTCTCTTCGTCACCTTCCTGACGACCGGCGGCGATCGGCGCAGCATGGAGATTATCTGGGGAAACACGCGCCTGCGCGCCGGCCAATACAAGTATATCGGCGGGTTTCCGCACTATGTCGCCAATGGCGGTCAGGCGAATGTCGGCCGCTGGCACCGCGAACGGATCGATTTGTTGAAGATCTACCGGACCATCTGGAAGGATGACGGCGCCGTGCGCGTGATCGACATTGCGCTGTTTTGCGATTCGGATGAGACGAAGACCGAAAGCGTGGCCTATTTCGCCGATGTCAGGTTGAAACGCCGGCGCTAGCGTTTCCGGTTGGCACGGCCGCAGCGCTTGCTCTTCGTGGAGCGGCGCTGCAGCGGTTTAGGCTTCTAGGCGTCGGGTTTGGTAGCAAAAAAGGCCGTGATCCGGCTGAAATGGCGACGCATTAATTCGATCTTAAGTGCGCGACCACTTAAATTCTCCTTCAACTTTTGCGGGAGAGCGGAATGGCTTGGGCCACACGATTCGCACCGTTCCTTGTACTTGTTATGAGCGTAGCCGTATCGGCAGCGACGGCACCGAAAAGCGTCACGATATCCGTTAGTGACCGAAAAGTCGTTGTGCCCATCCCCCATGGGTTCTGCTTGCTTGATGCTAAGTACAAGTTCGATAGGTCATTCCTGGCCGCGACCCGCGGCGGCGTAACCAAAGTCTATATGCGGGCCATGAACTGCAAACAGCTGGCGAAGGCGCGCGCGCTGGCAAGAGCATCTGCCAAAAATATTCCCTGGTCCGCCGTGTGCTTGTGCAGGATTGAATGGCTCAAAGTCGAGGTATTCAGGTCGGTGATAAGTCATGTGTACCGCGAGACACCACAAGAAATGGCGCGACATATGATCTTGGATATCCGAAAGCGCCATCTCCCAACACCAAAGACTGAAGAGGAAATCGAGGCTGAGATCCGTCGACTCATTGCTAGGAATAGGCCGATCGACAAAGCAATTCATTCTGGTGTTCTCAAAGTAAGCGACAAGTCGGTCTATTATTGGATTCTATCCTGGAAAAAGGTCGCCGGTGGCCGGCGCGTCGACGTTTACGTGTGGGGCACGGGCGTTATCAACAAAAAGGGAATCACGACAGCATACGCAACTACGTTCTATGGGCTTCGCCGTGATCAGGACGCGCGAGCGATCCAATATGTGCTGCGTCGCAGTGTTGGACTCCGTCGCGCCATTATCGACGCAAATGCCGTACCCTGATTGCGCGTAGGCCGGGTTTTCTCGGAAGCACAAATTCGACATTCGGCCGACTGACGCAATTGGGCCGTCTCTCTGAACTATCGGGCTGCGGTTAAACCAGCCTATCCCGCTATCCGGTTGGCACGCAGAAATGCCGCCATGTGGAAGGCGGCCTGCTCGGGCGCGTAATGATAGTCGCGGCCGACCGGGCAGGCGCGGCGTGCAGCGCAGCCTTGGCTCAGGCAGGAATTATCGGGCGTGGTGTCCAGATAGTCGGCGCATGACGGGACGTCATAGCCTTCTGTGGTGAACGAACCGACCGGACAGGTGGCAAGGCACGGCTTGTCGGCGCAGGTATCGCACGCGCGGGGGCGCTCATCGGGCGGTGGCAGGTCCAGCCGGTCCGGCAGGGCGAGCGCGCCGCGGTACGCGTGCCAGAGCCCGTAGTCCGGATGGATCAGCATGCCGATTGCGGAGGGTTGCACGGGCCCCGCGCGTTGCGCCCAGCGGATGAAGGGCAGATAGGGCGGGCCACCGGGTAAATGGGCGGCCCCACCGAAGCGGTCGGCGATCGGTGTCAGCACGTCGGCCGACCAGCGGTCGAGGGCGTCCTTTCCGGTCGGTTCAGTCGTGCTGAAGGCCTGCCACATGGCAGGACCGACATTTCCGGCAAGCACGAGCGTGCCGGCATTGTTGCCGCCAGGAAGATCAGGGACGTTGTCAGCCGGTTCGGGGTGGAAGGCGCCGCGCGGAGTGAGGCCCGCCGTGTCGAGCGCCCTCTCGACATCGGCAAGCGAGACTGGTGCGTCGGACTGCGACACGCGCGCCGCTACGCCTCCGCCGGAAAGCGGCGGAAATTGGTGGTGCCGTCACGCTCGATCTGACGCACCAGGTCGACTTCCCATTCCAGATAGGCGCGCATGTGCTTCTCCGGATCGTCGTCGTCATGGTCGTAGGGCTTGTACCAGACATCGTCATTCGTGGAGGCGAGATGCTCGAAGCCCTCCGCAAGTGGAAAGCCGGCGTCGCGCCAGGCCTTGGTGCCGCCGGTAAGGACCTGCACGGGCTTGCCCGTTGCGGCGGCGAGGTCGGCGGCCGCATAGCGCGCCTGGATGCTGTGAGGAGATGTCGCGACATAGAGTTCGGCCTCCGGAAGCTTTGCGGCGTCCTCGGGCAGGCGCGCGCGGACCGCGAAGACGGCGCCCGGAATGTGGCCGGCGCGGTATTGCAGGCTGGTCGCAAAATCGACGACGCAACAATCGTCTGCCTCGAGTGCTTCTTTCAATGTCTGAGCATCGATTGGCGCCATCGGTGCCGGTGCTTCGGCCAGTGCGGATTTGGTCCCCGTGTCCAGTTCACCGGCCAATCCGTCGTCGAGCACGGCGACATCGGGCCAGCCCAACTGGACCAGCCAGGAGGCGGTCATGGTCGCGCGCACGGATGTGTCGTCGACCAGCACGAGCCGGGCATTGCGCACGCCGACATATTCATCGGTGCTCTGGACGAGCTGGCCGCCGGGCGCCGAGCGGCTGCCGGGGCGGTGGCCGGCGGCGAACTCCTCGGGCGAGCGAACATCGAGCAGGAAGAGGCTGCGTTCATTCGCTTCTGCCTGCCAGCGAGCCAGCGCCGCCTCGTCGATGTGGGAGATACCAAAGCGTTTGGCGACGGCGGCGGCGCGCGCTTGCGCGATCGTGCCGGCTTCGGGCGAGGGATCGGGCGCGCGCCGGGTTGCGCCGTGTTCGAGATCAAAGCCGGCAAGCTCCCAGCCCATGGTGCCGTCCTTCAGCGCGACCACGCGGTTGGGGATGCCGGCGTTGATCAGCGATTGCGCGCCGATGATGCTGCGGGTGCGTCCGGCGCAGTTGACGACCACGGTGCGCGCCGGGTCGGGGGCGAGATCATGGACCCGGTGCACGAGCTCGGCGCCCGGCGTGTCGATGCCGCCGGGGATGTTCATGCGGTGGTATTCGCCCCATGGGCGCGAATCGAGGATCACCAGATCCTCGCCCGCGTCGATCATGGTCTGGAGCTCGCTTGCCTCGATGCGCGGCGTGTCGTCCTCGTGCTCGATGAATTCGCCGAAGGCCTTGGACGGCACGTTGACGCCGCTGAACAGCTCGAAGCCCGCGCGCGCCCAGGCCGTGATGCCGCCCGTGAGGATCGAAATGTCCGAATAGCCCATCGCCTCGAGCGCTTCATGTCCACGCTCGGCCAGCCCCTCGCCGTCGTCGCACAGCACCATGCGCACCGAGCGGCGCGGCGCCAGGCGGCCAACCCGCGCTTCGAGATGCGAGAGCGGCAGGCAGACCGCGAAGAGCAGGTGCGATTGGCAGTAGACGCCCTGCTCGCGCAGGTCGAAGAGCGCCAGCTCGCCGCCATCGGTGAGCCAGGCGCGCAGGTCCTGGGGGGTGATCGTGTTCATGGAGCGGGAGCTTACAGGGACGGAGAGCGGGCGGCGAGAGCGGAGGCTGGCATCTGTCCTTCGAGGCTCGCTGGCGCTCGCACCTCAGGATGAGCCTCATTCACTGGCATCAACAGGATGCTCGTCCTGAGGTGCGGCGCCGCGATAGCGGCTAAGCCTCGAAGGATTGCTGCCGGGTCGCGCGGCCCCCCAGCGTTACCCGTCGCCGGGATCGTCCATCACTTCGGGATAGCCGGGGAAGATCTTGTAAGTCCCGGCATTCACGTCATAGGCGACCCGGCCCGTCATCTTCTCAAAGCCGCTGCCATAGAGGTGAAGGTGGAGCGCGGGGACGTCGCCGCGCACGTTGATGGCGTGGATGTCATCGGGCATGAAGGCGATCGCCTTCCCGGGGGTGACGGTGAATTCATGGTCGACCTCGACGGTGCCCACGCCGGGCTGCGAGCCGTCATCGGTGCGGCGGTAGATCCACTGATGCTCCTCGCCGTCGATGCCGGCGATCACCGCCCAGGTGGTGTGGTCGTGCGGCGGCGTCTTGGTGCCGGGCTCGCCGCAATTGATGTAGAGCGCGAAGCGGTGGCCCTCGTCTTCGGAAAGCCGATAGATGCGGTCGTCGGGCCGGGGCCCACGCGCCTTGAAGGTCGTGCGCGGGAAGAGCTCGCGGCGCTGGGCGAGGCCGACCATGACCTGCTTGATGTCCTCCAGCGCCTCGCGGGTGACGCCTTTCTCAGCTTCGATCGCGCGCACCTGCGCGATGGCGTCCGCAACGGTGGCGCGGCGCTCGGCGGCGACGGGCTTGGCTCCGGCTTTGATTTCGGCTGTGGTTTGCATGTGATGCGGCCTTTCGGTGACGTGTTCTCATACTCCCGGCTTGGGTATTCTATCGAGATAACGCAAGAGATGAACCAGCGACGAGAGTTTCTCGCGCTGATAGGCCTCAACGTCCATTTCGCGGAAATCGTAATAGCCCTGGCCCTCGCGCATGCCTTTCTTGCCCTCGGCGATCATCTGATCGAGCTCGGGCGGCGGGGCGTGGCGCGGCGAGTCGAGCGCCTTGGCGAGGTAATGCCCGGCGTAATAGACGATGTCGACGCCGCCCCAGTCGATGAACTCGACCGCGCCCATGGTCGAATAGCGCGGGCCGAAGCCGTTCATGATCGCCTTGTCGATATCCTCGGGGCTGGCGACGCCCTCATGGACCATGCGCGCTGCCTCCGACAGCAATAACGATTGCAGGCGTGGCAAGATGTAGCCGGGCGAGGCGGCGCAACGCACCGGCACCTTGCCGATCGCGGTCAAGAGATCCATGAGGCGCGTGGTCACGGCCTCGTCGGTGGTGGGCGAGGGGCTGACCTCGACCAGCGGGATGAGATAGGCGGGGTTGAGGAAATGCGCGTTAAGGAAGCGTTCGGGATGGGCGATCAGTTCCTCAAGCTCGGTCACCAGCATGCTCGAGGTGGTCGAGGCGACGATGGCATCGGGGCGTGCCATATTTCCGATCTCGGCGAAGGCCGAAGCCTTGGCCTCGCGCGTCTCGGGCACGCCCTCCATGATCACGTCGGCGGCGGCGAGCACATTGTCCGCGCCGTCGGGCCCGGTGAAGGCGATCAAGCTCAGGATCGGCTCGACCTGCGTTTCGCTCAGCACATCCAGCGAGGCGAGGAAGCGGAGATTAGCCTCGACCTCGGCGCGGCACTCGGTTTCAAGGCGCGCATAGTCGGCGGTCTCGCGCGGCTTCAGATCGACGATGGTGACGGGATGGCCGGCATAGGCAAAGCAATGCGCCATGCCGCGGCCCATGCGGCCGGGACCGACCAGGGCGATGTTGGGTTTGTCGGCGCTCACGATGCCGGGCCGTCGCGGAGGAGCGTTGTGAGCGCGGTGCGGTCTAGATCGGAGATGCCGATCGTCTCGAAGGTGCGTCCGGTTTCACGGAAATCCTCGCCACAGATCGCCGAGCCCAGCGCCAGCAGGCCGCGCGCCACCGGCACCGGCACGCCGGCATAATCGCCGGCGGAAACCAGGAAGGCGAGGCCGAGCTTGGTGTCCTCCAGCATGTAACGGTGCTCGGTCAGCACGATGTGCTCGCGCCAATCGCCGCTGTCGGTCAGGCGCTCGTGCGAGCTGTCGCCATACATCCACTCGTCGCGCGCATCGTCATAGTGGTCGGCAAGCGGGAAATGCGGGGGCCCGTAGCCGAAAGCCGCCCGCGTAGCGATACGCTCGGCGTCGAGCGCATTGGTGACGCGCCGGATCGCCGGCTGGGTGCCTTCGTTGTGGATGTCCCAGGCGTCGAAATGCTCCAGCGGTCCCGCATTCATGATGATGAGCGGCGGGTGGATGATCGGCCCGGCATTCATCAGCGCGCCCGCGAGCGCATCCTCGATCGGCTCGACGGCGGGGAAGGCCTGCTTGATCACGGCAAGCGCACGTTCGCTGTCGCGTGCCGGCATGACGCCGGTTGGCAGGCGTGTCGCGCGCACGCTGACCGCGACCTCGGCGGGGCCGTGTTTGCGGCAGAGCCAGGGCAGGGTGCCGGTCTCCGCGCAGGCGACGTTTGATGTGTTTCCGGCATCGCGCATCGCCTTCAGCAGCCCGTAGCTGCCGAAGCTGCCGGGCGGCAGGAAAACGACCTGGCCGTCGGCGAGCAACGGCGCGAGATGCGCGAAGAGCCCGGCCTGCGCGGTGGCGGGCAGCGGGATCAGGATCAGCTCGGCGCCGGCGACGGCTTGCGAGAGATCGGTGGTGGGCAGGGCGATCGGCGCCGCGCGCTCACCCTTGGCATCCTTGACGGTGACCGTGCTGGTTTCGAGGACGGGTGCGAAGGCGGCCGCGTCGCGGCGCCAGAAGCGCACGGCATGACCCGCCTCGGCCATGTCGGCGGCGGCCGCATAGCAGCCGTGGCCGCCTCCCAGAACCGCAACTTCCATCGGGGCACCCGTTCCCCCGCGCCCGTGCGATTGTGAGCGCGATTATTGTTTGATCTCAAACAACCCTATCGGATGCATGCGATCGCAGCAAACCTGAATTGGCCGACGGCTGGCGTTGTCGAAACTATTTCCTCGCCGGCGGCAGTGATGGCGTTCGCGACTTTCGGTGCTTTTTCTCGCTCATCGCCCGGAGCCAGCCGGCGATCGGATCGAAGTCGCCGCGCCGGTCGAGGTCGCGCGTCATGCGGTCGAGCTTTTTGATGATGCGGACCAGGATGGGCTCGAGCGCGCGCGCCTTGCGGGTGAGGAAGAGGCGCGCCGCGCGGCCGTCCCGAGGATCGGGGCGCCGCTCGACATAGCCTTGGGCCTCGATCCGGCGGATGAGCGTGGTCAGCGTCTGCTTCGTCAGGCCGGCGCGTGTGGCGAGTTCGCCGAGCCGCAAGCCATCCTCCTCGAAGAGCGGCACCAGCACCGCGCCGAAGGAGGGCCGGATATCGTCGACGCCCGCTTCGCGCAGCAGCGCCAGGAACATCGCGTTCCATCGCCGCGCCGCCTTGTTCAACAGATATCCGGTTTCGCTGCGCCAGCGTTGAGGTGCCATGGCGGCGAGGTAGAACACGCCGCAGTTGAATGTCAAGCGCTCCGGCGACCACTCTAAACTGTTGGATATCCAACAAATTGATTGCAATGCCACCGCCTCGTAAATTATCTTCCGCAGGCGTCGGCGGTTCGGCCATAATGGCGCGCATTCGGGGCCAAGGCGGGCGCAATCGGCGTGCGCATGCGACAATGGCCAGTACGAGCCAGGCGCCGATACGAGCAATGGGCCTTTTGGCGGGCCCCACTGAACTGGGAGGTTCACCAATGTATTTGAAGAGACTTGCACTTGCCGTGGCAGGCGCCGCGGTGGCGACCGGCATGGGTGCTGCGCCGGTCGTCTCGGCCGAGGTGACGTTGCGCGGCGCCAGCTGTTTTCCGATCGGCAGCCCGACATCGAAGCCGTTCGAGGATTTGGTCAAAGCCATCAACAAGGCCGGCAAGGGCGTCGTCCAGGTCAAAATGATCGGCGGCGCGCCGGCGATCGGCAGCCCGTTCACGCTGACCCAGAAGATGGCCAAGGGCACCTACGACATCGTTGGCTGCACAGAAGCCTATTTCGGCAACGTTCTGCCCGAGGCGCCGGCGTTGCGCTTCTCGCAATACCCCTACGCTGAACTCCGCAAAAATGGTGGTTTGGCGTATATGCAGAAGTTGTTCGCGGCGAAGAACATCCACTTTCTCGCGCGCTATCAGGATTTTGGGCCGTTTCACCTGTGGCTCAACAAGCCGATCAAGGGGCCGAGCCTGACAGGGCTGCATCTGCGGGTGTCTCCTGTCTATACGGCATTTTTCAGGTCGCTGGGCGCCACCGTGCAACGCTCCAACTATGCTCAGGTCTATACCTACATGGAAAACGGTACGGTCCAGGGCTTCGGCTGGCCGGCGCTTGGTTGGAACCCCGCTTGGGCTAAGGTAACCAAGTTCCGGGTGGAACCTGGCTTTTACAACGGCACCCTTCATGCCGTGGTCAATCTGAGGAAGTGGAAGTCCCTGAGCCCGGCCCAGCAGGATGTCCTGACGCAAACCGGGTTGCGGGCCGAGCGGGCATCGGAAGCCGATAGCAAGGAGTTCCTGGCGAGGCTGAAAAAACAGAAAGCCTGGATGGCGAGCAAGGGTATGAAGGCCATCACACTCACGGGCGCGGACCGCGAAAAATGGCTGAACGCGGCCACCACCGCCGGTTGGGCCGAAGTGATCAAGCGGAGCCCGAAGCACGGGCGCAAGCTCAAGACCCTGTTCACCAGGGCCAAGTAACCGACGGTGTCGTTGGCGGAGACGCGGGGGCAGATAGCCTGGGTCTCCGCCGGCAGCGGTTCGATTGCGCGCGCTGCCGCCCGCGCTGGTTCGTCAAATTCAGTGCCCGGCAGATCGCGGCAAATCCGTCATGCGTAAATTTTTCGACCGCTTCGAGGCCCTCTTCAATTCGTTCAATACGGTCATCGCTTGGCTGGTGGCGATCACCATTGGCCTGTTCGCGATCCTGATCCCCTTCGATCTGATGCTGCGCAAGTTCGGCTGGGGCAACCTGGCCTGGATGCATGAGGGCATCGAATACACGCTCTATGTCGGGGTGTTTCTTTCCGCGGCCTGGGTGCTGAACAAGGGCGCGCATGTGCGCGTAGACATCCTCATCGCGGCGCTGCCGAAACGCACCGCGAAGCGTATGGAAAAGGTGCTCGACATCGTAGGCGCGCTGCTCTGCGCCGTGCTCTGCTACTACGGCGTCGCCTCCGGCATCTCCGAGTTCGTCGACGAGACAATGCCGGACAAAGATCTGCGGATCGACAACTGGTACATGATGGCGGCCTTCGCGCTCGCCTTCGCGTTGCTGACGGTCGAGTTCCTTTTGCGCTTCCGGCGCGCCGGCGGCGAGCCCGACAAGGCGGGGTTCTGAGCGGTGGCCTGGTACAACGCCATGCTGCTGTTGCTCGGGCTGGTCTGTCTGCTGCTGTTCCTCGGCCTGCCGGTGGCCTTCGCTTTTTTTGCTGCGAACATTTTCGGCACCGCCTTTTTCATCGGCCGCATGGCCACCGACGGCGACTGGCATTCCGTGCAGGTGGCGCTTTCGAGCATGCCGATGGAGTTCCACCTGGCGATCAAATACGCGCTGACCCCGATCGCGCTGTTTTTGCTGATGGGCGAAATCCTGTTGCAGACCGGGGTCGCCTTCAAGGCGATCGGCGCCATTGACCGCATGATCGCGCGTATTCCCGGGCGCCTGTCGGTGGTCTCGATCATCGGCGGCACGGTGTTCTCCTCGCTGTCGGGCTCGACCATCGCCAACACCGCGATCCTTGGCAGCGTGCTGTTGCCCGACATGGTGAACCGCGGCTACAAGCCGGCGATCTCGATGGGCCCGATCATGGCGGTGGGCGGTATTGCCATGCTGATCCCGCCATCGGCGTTGGCGGTGCTGCTGGCCAGCCTGGCCGAGCAATCGGTGGCGCAACTGCTGATTGCCGGCATCGTGCCGGGCATTCTGATGGCGGTGCTGTTCTTCGCCTATGTGGTCGGACGCTGCATGATGAACCCGTCCCTGGCGCCGGGCTACGATCCTGACGAGAGTCATCTCGACAAGCCAATTACCTTCGCGTTCAACCGGCGCGGCCGCGCGGTTTTCGAGCGGACATACAATGGGCCCAGGCTGCGGCTCGCGAACCGCATCCTGCCCTTCGCGCTCTACATATTTCCGCTGTTTGCGATCTTCGTCGTGGTGGTCGGCAGCATCTTCTTCAAATTCGCTGCGCCGACCGACGCCGCCGCGCTTGGCTGCCTGGCTGCGCTGGGGGCTTGCTACTTTTTCCGCCTGTTCAAGAACAAGATCACCATCACCGGGATCGACGGTGCCGACTTCAACTGGCGCGCCATCGCCAAGGCGCTGATGGAGACGGCGAAGATCAACACGATGATCCTCTTCATCATCGCGGGCTCGCTGGTCTTCACCCAGTCGCTCGCGGTGTCCGGCGCCACCCGGGGCATGCTGGAGGCGCTGACCTCGCTTCAGCTCACCCAGTTCACCGTGATCCTGATGATGATGGCGGTGCTGCTCTTCCTCGGCGCCTTCATGGATCAGGTGAGCATGCTGCTGCTCACCCTGCCGTTCTTCCTGCTGGGCGAGACCTCGCTGCAGGTCGTCTTCAAGATCGACGTGATCTGGCTGATGGTGCTGATCCTGATCACCATGGAGATCAGCCTGCTGACGCCGCCCTTCGGGCTGTTGCTCTACGTGATGAAAGGCGTTGCGCCCTTCGACGTCACCATCGGCGCAGTCATCCGTTCAGCGCTGCCGTTCATATTGATCGAGTTGGCGGTGCTGGCGCTGTTGATCGCGGTTCCCGAAGTCGCGACCTGGCTGCCCTCGAAAATCGAGTGATCCGGGACGAGACTCGGAATCCGTCCGCGTTTTGCCATGAGGCAATAAGGCGTCCGCCGATCATGCCGCGGTCGTACCAATTTCGATATATAACTCCTGTCTTGAATGCGTAGAATCGGCCGCGACATAGGAAGGCGGCCGTCACGCCGCTGCCCGCCCTTGGCCCGCCACGGGAGACCATGATCGGTCCTATTCTCCGAGCATTTCGTATCGCGCCGTGCTGGGCGGCCGTACTGTCCGCCACGCTGCTGATCGCTGTTTGCGCCGGTCCGAATACGGCGGCGTGGGCTGCCGAGGCCTCCTCGCAAATCGATGATGCAAGCAAGCGCGCCTTGTCCGATCGCGCGATCCAGACGACGCTGCCGGGGTTGACCGGTGGCGCGCGCCGGCGCCCGCAGCCCGACCCGCGCGGCGGCGAGACCGCGCGTCCACCGACCCGGCCGATCCCGCCTGATGCGAGCGAAGCCAGCGGTGTTGGCGCGATCGGCAAGTTTCTTCTGTGGGCGATTGTGATCGTGGCCGGGCTGGCGCTGCTCTATTTCGTGTTGCGCGAGGTCCGGTCCTTCCGTCTCGGCTCCGGACGCAAGCGCTTTGAGGAAGCCGATGCAATCATAAGCGCCGGAGAGGCGGGCGCGGGTGACGATGCGCGGCGCGACAACTTGCTCGAGGAAGCCGACAGGCTCGCCGCGCGCGGGGCTTTTGCGGAGGCGGTCCATCTCATCCTGATGCACAGCCTGGGCCGACTGGAAAGCTTTGGCGAGCGGGCTATCGGACGCTCGCTGACGGCGCGCGAAATCCTGCGCGGCTCGTCGTCGATCACGGCCCGCGCGCGCGAGCTGCTGGGCGCTATCGTGGGCGCCTCGGAGCTTGCCCATTTCGGCGGCCGGCCCGCCGATGCTGCCACCTATCAGAGCTGCCGCGAGGCTTTTCAAAGCTTTGCGGCCGAAACCGGAGATCGGCCATGAGCGCGCGCGCGGGGCTGTTCTCGCGGCGCGTGCTGTTTTGGCTGGTCACCATCGGGGTCATCTCCTTCCTGGGCTCGATCGCGCTCATGGTGGGGGGCGGCGGCACCGATCCGGGCGCGCGCTATGGCGGCCATCCCGACGCGGTCTCGGCCATCGGTTACAAGGCCTTCGTGCGCACGCTTGAAAAACTCGGCGCGCCGGTGGTGTTGAGCGGCTTCAGCTCGGCCGGCAAGGCGCGCCGCGGCTTGTTGATTGTCGCCGAGCCGCGGCTCGATGGCTGGCGCGCGCAAGCCTTCCGGGCTTTGCTGCAGGCGCCGCGCACAATGGTGGTGCTGCCCAAATGGCGCGGCCGGCCGTCGCGGGCCAACCGGCGCTGGGTGGGCCGGGTCGGATTGTTGCCGCGCGCCAACGTCGAGAAGGTCCTGAACCTTGTTGTTCCCGATGCGCGGCTCGTACGGCCGCAGCGAGGGGCGGCGTTCTATCCCAGCCGCTTTGCCGCCTCGCCCAACCTGCCGATCCCGCAGCTCATCCGCTCGCGGCGCCTGCAACCGTTGATCGAGAGCCCGGACGGCATGCTGGCTGGCGTGATGATCGTTCGTGGACGGCGGATCCTGGTTGTCGCCGACCCGGACGTGTTTTCAAATCATGGCCTCGGACGCGGCGACAATGCGCGGATCGCGGTGGGGCTGGTCAATGGGCTGCGGCCGTCCGGGGGCACCCGCGGCCCGATCGTGTTCGACACCGCGCTGCAGGGCGTGGAGAAGAAGCCGAGCCTGGTGCGCAGTCTTTTCGAATTGCCGTTCGTGGTCGGCACGGCCGGCGGGATCGCCGCGCTGATCATCCTGTTGTGGGCCGGGGCGGCACGGTTCGGCGCGCCGCGGCGGGCGCGGCCGCCCTTCGCGCCCGGCAAGCTGACCCTGATCGAGAACGGCACCCGGCTCTTGCGCTTTGGCGGTCATCAGCGCGAGATCCTCGACCGCTATCGCCGCGCCGTGCTGGCGGTGGTGGCGGCGCGGATGCATGCGCCGCTGGGGGATGGACCGGCACGCGCCCAATGGCTCGACCGGGTTGGCGCGGCGCGCGGCACGGCCGAGCGCTGGAGCGCGCTTGACGCGCATGTCGATGATGTTGTGGGCGACAAGAAGGCGCCCGACCGCCGCCTCGTCGAGGCGGCGCGGCGTCTAGAGCGATGGAAACGGGAGATGGTGGATGGATCTTGATGGTATCCAAGGGCTGGGCGAGCGCATTCGCGGCGAGGTCGGCAAGGCGATCGTGGGTCAGGGGGCGGCCCTCGATCTCATGTTCGCCGCCCTGATCTCGCATGGACACGTCCTGCTCGAAGGCGTTCCGGGAACGGCGAAAACCATGCTTGCCCAATGCTTTGCGGCGACGCTCTCGCTTGATTTCGGGCGCATCCAGTTCACCCCCGATTTGATGCCGGGCGACGTTCTGGGCACCAACCTCTTCGACTTCAAGACCAACGAGTTCAAGCTCACCAAGGGTCCTATCTTTACCCAGGTCCTGCTCGCCGACGAGATCAACCGGACGCCGCCCAAGACCCAGGCCGCGCTGCTGGAGGCGATGAACGAGCGCACGGTGACCATCGATGGAACGTCGCATTCGCTGGGCGAGAGCTTCGTTGTGATCGCGACCCAGAACCCGATCGAGCATCACGGGACCTATCCACTGCCCGAGGCGCAGCTCGACCGCTTTCTCTTCAAGCACATCCTCGACTATCCGTCGCGCGACGACGAGCGCGCCATCGTGGTCCGCCACGGCCACAAGGCGACCATGCCCGATATCAAGAGCTTCGGGATCGAGCCGGCGGCCGATGCCGCGGCGCTGGCGGGCGTGCGCGCGACCGTGGCCGGGATCCGTCTCGCCGACGACGTCGTCGATTATATCGTCGATCTCATTCGTGCGACACGCGAGCACCCGTCGCTGCAGTTCGGCGCCAGCCCGCGCGCGGCGACCATGCTGGCCTCGGCCGCGCGCGCCTTCGCCGCCATGCAGGGCCGCGACTACGTTATTCCCGATGACGTGAAAACGCTGGCGTTGCCGGCTCTAAGGCACCGCGTCGTGCTGGCGCCGGGGGCGGAGATCGAGGGACTGGGCGCCGATCAGGTGATCGCCCAGATCGTCGAGGCGACGGCGGCGCCGCGCTGATGCGGCCGACCGGACGAGCGGCGGTCCTGGTAGGCGCGGCAGTGCCCGTCGCGCTTCTCGTGGCGGTTCTGTTTCCCGATGCCTGGCCGTTCGGCCTGGCCTTCCTGGCGGGCGGGCTGGTGTCGATCGGCCTCGACGCATTGTTGTCGCTGCCGCCGCGGGCGCTCACCGTGACCTGGAAGCTGCCGCCGGTGCTCTATATCGGCTCGAGCGATCCGGTGACGGTCAGGCTCACGGCCGGCCGGGGCGGACGGGCGGTGCCGGTCGAACTGGCGCTCGATGCCGACCGCCGGCTGGCGCCGCCGCCGCGCGTGCGGGCGATGGTCGCGCCCGGCGGCAGCTCGGAGATCGCCATCGCGCTGGCGCCGAGGCGGCGCGGCATGGCGGAGGTCGAAAAGCTGTGGCTGCGCTGGCAGGGACCGATGGGTCTCGTCTGGCGCCACAGCGAATACATGATCGAGACCGATATCGCGGTGCTGCCCAATGTCCGCGCGGTGCGCGCGGCCGCCATCCGTTTTTTCGCGCGCGATGCGCCGACCGGTCAGAAAGCGCAGAACCAGCTCGGCGACGGCTCGGAGTTCGATGCGATGCGCGACTACGTGCCGGGGCTCGACCGGCGCAGCGTCGACTGGAAGCATTCGGCGCGCCACCGCAAGCTGGTCTGCAAGGAATTCAAGGCCGAGCGCAACCACAACATCGTGCTCGCATTTGACACCGGGCATCTGATGAGCGAGCCGCTCGATGGCGTGACGCGGCTCGACCGGGCGATCAATGCGAGCCTGCTGCTGGCCTATGCGAGCCTGCGCGAGGGCGACCGGGTGGGGCTCTTCGGTTTCGACGCGCAGGTGCGTCTTTATGCCGAGCCGGCGGCGGGACTGCAGAACTTCGCCCGCATCCAGCATGCCGCCGCCGAGCTCGAATACCGGCCCGAGGAAACGAACTATACCCTAGGGCTGACGCATCTCTCCGCGCGCCTAAAGCGCCGCTCGCTTGTCGTCTTGATGACCGATTTCATCGATACCGTGACCGCCGAGATGATGGTCGAGAACCTGGCGCGCCTGACCCAGCGCCACGTCGTCATGTTCGTGAGCTTCGTCGATCCGGCCTTGCCGCTGATGACCGACGCCGTTCCGGCCAGCGTCGATGTGATGGCGCGGGCGACGGTCGCCGGCGATTTCGTGCGCGAGCGCGCGGTGGTGATGCAGCGCCTGACGCGGCTCGGCGTACATTGCCTCGACGTGCGCCATGAGGCGGTGAATACCGAGATGATCAGCCGCTATCTGATGATCACGCGCCGGGAGCTGATCTGAGATGGCCACGGTGCACACAGCTGCCGGCCGGCGCGAGCCAGGGCAGGGGACAGCCGCCGAAATTCCGGCGAAGGCCGGCGGTGCGCCCGCCTTCACGCTCAAGAGCACGGCCTTCCGGGCCGAGCGCGAACCGGCCTGGCGGCGGCTCGAAGCACTGATCACGCGGGCGGAGAAGGGCGGCCTGGCGAGCCTCGATGCGCGCGAGCTACTGCGCTTGCCGATCCTCTACCGCGCGGTCTTGTCGTCGCTCTCGGTGGCGCGGGCGATCTCGCTCGACCGCAACCTGCTGACATATCTGGAGAGCCTGTCGAGCCGGGCCTATTTCCTCGTCTATGGCGGGCGCTCCAACGCGTTGTCGGCGATCGGCCGGTTCCTCGCCGTGACGCTGCCCGCGGCGGTGCGCGCGGCGCGCTGGTATATCGCGCTCTCGGCGGCGTGCATGGTGCTGGGGCTGTTGGTCGGCTATGTGCTGACGATCGGCAATCTCGACTGGTTCTACACCTTCGTCTCGGAGGGCTCGGCGCAGGGCCGCACGCCCACGGCGGACACCGAAACCCTGCGCCGGCCGCTGTTCAGCGACGGGCGGGGGCTGGGTGAGCGTCTCACGGCCTTCGCGAGCTTCCTTTTCACCCACAATGCGCGGATCGGCATCATGGCCTTCGCGCTCGGCTTCGCGCTCGGCGCGCCGACCATGTTGCTGTTGTTCTTCAATGGCTTGACGCTGGGTGCTTTCGTCGCGCTTTATACCAGCCGCGGGCTTGGCACCGAGCTTTGGGGCTGGCTGCTGATCCACGGCGTCACCGAGCTCACGGCGATCGTGTTGTGCGGGGCGGCGGGGCTGATGCTGGGGCGCGCGGTGATCTTTCCGGGCGAGTATACCCGGCTGCAGAACCTTGGACGCGCCGGCCGGCGCGCCGGGGTGATCGTGATCGGCGCCGTCTTGATGTTCTTCGTCGCGGCGCTGCTCGAAGGCTTCGGCCGCCAGCTCATCCTGGCCACCGACCAGCGCTTCCTGGTGGCCGGCGTCACCGCGGTTCTGTGGGGGCTTTACTTTCTGCGCGCCGGGCGGGGGGCGCCTTGAACGGGCCGGAAGCCACGATGCAGGCGGCGCGGCCGATCGGTTCGGGCTCGCCGTTGGCGCGCTGGATCGAGACGCCCGAAGGCGTCGTCCTGCCGATCGAGCTCGGCCAGCGCGGCGAGCGGGCGGTTGCCTTCATTCTCGATTTCCTGATCGTCTTCGGCATCATCATCGGGCTCTATCTGTTGCTGATCGCGGTCATACTTGGCGGCAAGTTCGGCGGCATTGGCTGGCTGCTCGCGGTGGTCATGCTGGCTTCGTTCTTCATCCGCAGCTTTTATTTCGCCTTCTTCGAGCTGCGCTGGCAGGGCACCACGCCGGGCAAGCGCGCCATGGGGCTGCGCGTCATCGACCGCGCGGGCGGCCCGCTGACCCCGCAAGCGGTGCTGGCGCGCAACCTGATGCGCGAGGTCGAGATCTTCCTGCCGATCACGGTGCTGCTGAGCGGCACCTTCAGCGGCCAGATCTGGCAGACCCTGGCCACGATCGGCTGGCTGGCGGTGTTCATGTTCATGCCGCTGCTGAACCGCGACGGGCTGCGGGTCGGCGACATGATCGCCGGAACCTGGGTGGTCGCCGTCCCAAAGGGCGCATTGTTTGGGGATCTCGCGCATGGCGAGGCGGCGGAGGATGCGCAGGTGCCGTCATCGTCCCAATACAGCTTCACCACCAAGCAACTCGACGCCTACGGCATCTACGAGTTGCAGACGCTGGAGGGGGTCCTGCGCGACCGGCGGCCGAATGCAGGCGAGGTGCGTGCGGAGGTCGCCCGGCGCATCCGGGCCAAGATCGAGATGCCCGAGGAAGACCTGGCCGACGCCGATACCGAGCGTTTCCTGCGCGATTTCTACACGGCGATGCGCGCGCGCCTGGAGCGCCGCATGCTGCTCGGCGTGCGCCGCCGCGACAAGCACGACAAGCGGTAGAGAAATTCAGTCGAACACGGCGACGATCTCGTTGATGCCGATGCCTTCCTTGGCGACGCGCAGATCGTGGTAGGCGACCGTTGCAATCACAGCTTCAATCGACAACACCAAGCAGAAAGTCAGGCCGTCGTAAACCAGCGAGAGCGAGGATAGAGGATCGTCAGAGGAGAAGCCAAACACGAACGCGAGGAGCAAATCGACGGCGAGAGCGACCAGTGCGGGGAGGAAAATAATTGCAAAGAGCCGGATTAAGTTGCCCGACGTGAGGAACACGCTGCGTTTCAAGCTTTTTGTGATGCCTGTTCTTTCGACCAGCGCAATCGGGATGGCGACCGCGAACATCAGGCTCAAGATTACGCCGGGCAATATTAAGACGATTAAACCCAGCGTAATGACCAATGCGCTAACAACCGCAACACCCACGGCACCACCGAAGGTCATGACGCCCCGGGTCAAGCATTCACCGGGCCCGACCCTTCGACCACGAAGATCGCTAAATGTGCCATAAACGATCATCGCGGTCGCCAAGCCGCCGAAGATCAAGTCGAAGGTTATTGAAAGCAACAAGAAGGCGGCCCTAAAGAAAGGCTCCTCGCCGGGCAGGTATGAGGCTTGGAGCGCGACCGTAGGTGCAGACCAAACAAGGGCAATCAGCAGGAAGGGTAGAGCGTTGCGCCCCAGAATCTGGACGCTACGCTGCAAAACGGATCCGATATTGAGTACCGCTGGAAGCGATTGGTCGCTGTGTGGATCCTGATCAGGCGTTTCGGAACTGTTCACATCATCCATTATCGAAGCGCTACTCGAACACGGTCGCAATCTCGGCGATGCGAGTCCCGTCCCTGAGTGCGCCTCCGCCTAGTCGAAGACGCCCGCGACGACGTCCGTGCCGATGCCTTCCTTGTCGATGCGCAGGTCGTGATAGGCGACCGTGGCCATGGCTGCGTTGAGGGCATAGTAGAATGCGGCGGCGAGTGACAGCAGCACCGGCGGCCCCAGCACCGATCCGGCCTGCATCGCCGCGAAGGCGAACGCGCCCAGCACCAACAGCACGCCGGCGCCGACCAGCCAGACGATCGCCATGACCGCCAGCACCCGCCAGCGCTCGCCGCGGGTGAGCTGCACGCTGCGCCGTATCGATTTTGCCACGCCTTGTCGTTCCACCACGCAAGCCGGGATGGCGACGAAGAACAGGGTCAGCAGGAAAATCGGAATCGCAAGGAGCCCCAGCGCCATGAGCACTTGAACCCCGCCCATTTTGATCTGCGCGGCGAAGAACGCCGGCCCTGCCGCGAGAAGGACGGCAAATCCCGTTGTGATGCCCGTTCCCACCACGGGCATGATCACCTGAAACCCTCCTGCGATCGCATCGCCGACGCTGACCCGCTTGCCGCGCATATCCTGAAAGGCGCTAAAGACGATGGCAGCCATCAGGAGCAGGGGCAGGACGAAGCCGACGATGATTTCCAGTATCACGGTCCCCATGGTGCGGGCGGGCAGATAACCGGTAGCCTGAAGCACATTGACCGCCGCGTATGGGATCATCAGCACGACGGCTATCGTGCCGAAGGCGACGGCGTTCCGGAACAGGATCGAGAAGCCGCGCCCGACGACATTGCCGAACAGAAAAGGTGTCTTGCCGGCGTTGCTCATTGCCCGTTGCTCATTTCCTGCCGCTCATCGCCTGCCGCTCATCGCCTGCCGCTCATCGCCTGCCGCTCATCGCCTGTCGCGCATTGCCTATTGCCCTTGGATTGTCGCACATAGTTCGTCGCAGCCGGTTTGTCGACTTGGAATATCGACTTGGATCGTGGCTAGGGGGCGGGGCGATCAGACTTTCATGCTCTTACGCAGGTCGGTCTTCAATATCTTGCCCATGGCGCTCTTGGGCAGCGCCTCGACGAATACCACCCGGCGCGGCAGCTTGTAGCCTGCGATCAGCGGCCGGCAATGGGCGATCAGCGTCTCGGCATCGACCGATACGCCAGGCGCCGCGACGACGACCGCGGTGACGCTCTCGCCGTATTTCTCGTGGGGCAGGCCGATCACCGCGCATTCATGGACACCCGGATGGGTGTAAAGCGCGCTTTCGACTTCCGCGCAGTAGATGTTCTCGCCGCCGCTGACGATCATGTCTTTCATGCGGTCGAGGAGGTAGACATAGCCGCGCTCGTCGATGCGAGCGACATCGCCGGTATGCAGCCAGCCGTCGGTGAGCGCGGCGGCCGTCTGCTTCGGCAGGTTGAGATAGCCCTTGGTGATGTTGGGCCCGCGCGCCCAGAGCTCGCCGGAGGCGCCGGGTGCCACGTTCTTGCCATCGGGTCCGACCACGCGCAGCGCGACGATGGGGTTCGGCTTGCCGACCGAGGCCAGCGAGGTGTCGTCCTCGGCGATGGCTTGGCGCAGCTCGTCGGGGTCGAAAATCGTCAGATCCGGCGCGGTCTCCGTCAAGCCATAACAATTGCTGATATCGATATCGGGAAAAGCCGCGGCGACCCGCTTGATCCATTCCGGATCCATCGGCGAGGCGCCCCAGCCAAGCAAGCGCAGGCTGGACAGGTCGGCATCGCCGAAGGCCGGGTCGCTGAGTGTCATCATCAGCATGGCCGGCACCGCGATGGTCGCGGTCACCCGGTCGCGCGCGATGCAGTCGAGAAAGGCGGCGGGCGAGAATGTCGGCAGATAGGCGTGACCGGCGCCGGTCAGCGCCCAGGCCACGGCCAGCAGGTCGGCCGAATGGAACATCGGCGCGACGTGGAGATAGACATCGTCGGGCCGCGCGCGCAGACCGGCGGCGAAGCCGAGCTGGCTGGTGATGACATTGGTGTGCGAGATCCGCACGCCCTTCGAACGGCCGGTGGTGCCGCCGGTATATTGCAGGATCGCGTCGTCATCGGCGTTGCCGGGTGCGATGCCGACGGGCGCCGCCTTGGCGAACAGATCGTCGAAATGGGGCAGATCGGCCATGCCGTCGGGGGCGCCGCCGCTGAGGCAGATGAGCTTGTCGCGCCAGGGGGCGAGCTCGGGCGCGGCATAGACCGGCAGAAACTCGGAAGCGACGAAGATCGCCTCGCAATCGGCATCGGCGAGAATATGGGCGATTTCCGGGGCGACGAGACGCCAATTGATCGGCACCGGGATGGCCCCGCACCGAAAACCGGCCCATTTCAGCTCGTCGAAGCGCGGGGAGTTGGGCGCCTGGATACCGAAGCGCCGTCCCTTGACGAGACCCAGGCCAGCCAGCAGCCCCGCCGCGACCGCAACCCGCTCGCCGAACTGCCCCCAGGTGAGGGTGGTGTCGCCGTGGACGATTGCCGGGCGGCGGCCGTTGTGGCGGACAGTGCGCTCGAAAACTTCTGCCAGCGTCAACATGACGCCATCTCCCCGGTTTGCCGCGCGGTTCATGCCGCCGCGATCTCTTCTCTCGCCCGTGCGCGACAGCGCCCATGGTCGGCGCAACGCTGCTGAACTTAATCGTTCAGGGCGACGGGGTGTAGATGGCTTGCCAGTCGTATTCCTTCTGGTGCGTCTCGGCGGGTTCGCTCTTGGCCTTGTCCTCCGCCGTATCCAGAACAGGGCGCAGATCGCGCACTGTCTGGCACTGCTCGCCAAGGCCGCTGATGCCGGCGCGCACGGTCTGGCCGGGCCGGAGATAGGTCTCCGGCGTCAGGAAAATTCCGGTCCCGTAGGGGGTGCCAGTCATGATCACATCGCCGGTGTGCAGGCTCATATAGCGGCTGACGCTGCTGATCAGCTCGGCCACGTTGAAGACCATCCGCGACGTATTGCTGGCTTGGCGGCGATGGCCGTCGATCTCGAGCCAAATGTCGAGGGCTTGCGGATCGGCAACCTCATCGGCGGTCACGAGCCAGGGGCCGAGCGGTGCGAATGTGTCGGCGTTCTTTCCCGTGGTCCATAGGGGCATGTTCTGCGAAACTTTTCTCGTCGGTGCGGGCAATTCGTAATTGCGCTCTGAATAGTCGTTGGCGATGCAGTAGCCGGCGATGTGGTGGAGCGCATCCGAAACAGCAATGTGGCTGCCGGGCCGCCCGATGACCACGCCGAGCTCGACCTCCCAATCCGTTCTCCTGGAACCCGCCGGCAGGATGAGATCGTCATTGGCGCCGCAAATGGCGCTCGTGGCCTTCAGGAATATCGCCGGTTCGCTGGGCCGCTCCAATCCAAGGGCGTCGAGCAATTCGGTGTAGTTGAGCCCTATCCCGACGATCTTGCCGACCGAGGCCACGCAAGGGCCCAGACGCACGCCTGGATCGACGATCGGCAGATTGGCTGGGCTCGCGCGCTCGATCGCGGTCAAGTAATCCGGCAGCAAGGCAATGCCGCCGACATCGCAGACATGCCCCGAAATGTCGCGGATCCGGCCTGCTGTATCGATCAGGCCCGGGCGTTCGCTGCCCGGCTCGCCAAATCGCACGAGCTTCATTCGCCGCCCCACCCATTGACAGGACCGAAGCGGCGAGGCCGGACGGAGCTCGCGACCTTGTTGCGCATGGTCACGAAGGCATCCCGACAATCGCCTCGATTTCGACCTTCATTCCCGGAATTGCCAACGCCGACACCCCGATCAGGGTGCTGGCGGGACGAGCATCGCCAAAAAACTCCTGGCGCACCGGATTGATCGTCTCGCGGTCGTTCACATCGGTCAGATAGACCGTGACCTTGAGTATGTCTGCAAAGCTTGCGCCGGCGGCTTCAAGGACCCGCTTCAGGTTGTTAAGCACCTGGCGCGTCTGTGCCGCGACATCATCGCCGCCGATCAGGTTCATTTCGGCATCGAGTGGCCCGCAACCGGAAATATACAGCACATCGCCGAACCGAACCGCATCGGTATAGTGGCTTATGGGCGGGTTCACCCCGTCAACCTTGAACTCTTGTTTGGTGGGTTTCACGGGCTGTCCTGCGGCGCTCATGATTTCCAAATTATCCACAGAATGGTGTCCGTGCTACTATGATCGGGGCGGCAACCGACGCATTCCGTTGGCGTTGAGCCTGTTGTCGTCTCAGGCCGCAGTTGTTGGAAATGGATACACGTATCCAATTTACCGGCAGGTAGTTGAACATGTCTAGTTTCGATTCGCTCGAGCGCGCCTAAGACAGTCGGCGGCCTGCGTGAACTTGAGACCTTATCCGGCAATAGTGCAGTATCGGCTGGGATTTATGCGCAATTATGCATATCCGCGATGATCTCGCCGGAAGCCGCCAAGATGTGACGCCGCATTTCCTGTTCCGCGACCGCCGCATCTTTTGTGCACAAGGCGTAGAGCAGTTGGTCGTGCTCGTAATCGGGCAATGTGTCGATGCCGTTCACGGCCAAATGAGTGGCCGTGCGCGGGGTCATCAAATCGGCGATGCGCGCGATCTCGCGGGCGAGATTCGGCCGGCCGCAGATTTCATAGATCAGTTCATGGAACCGCCGATGACAACCGATCCACTTGGGGCGGTCGTCCACGGCTCGACTCATTTGCTGCTTGCGCAGGGTAAGCCGTTCAATGTCTTCCTGCGTCAATCGTTCGGCCGCGAGGCCGGCTGCCAGCGCCGCGAGCGCGGACCGGATCAGGAAATACTCCTCGACCTCGCTGGGTGTGAGATCGACGACGATGGCACCCCGGTTCGGACGCATCGTGACCAACCCTTCGGTATCGAGTTGGCGCAACGCTTCGCGGACCGGCATCCGGCTGATCGATAGTGCGTCGGCGATCTCGACCGGATTGATCCGATAGCCGGGGCCAAGCGCGCCGGTGAGGATCCTGTGGCGGATAAGGCCGTAGGCTTCCTGTTGCGCGGTCGTGGCCGGCTCGACGGCCGCGTTCGGTCTCGAGATGAGCGCTTCAAGGCCCACAGGAATGTCTCCGGATAGTCAAGACCAACTGAGCATATGCTGCACACCGCATTAGATGCAAATCGTTCTGAATATCGCGCGGTAACTGTAAGGTCCCGCGCGAACAGGTGGACCCTACCCGTAAATTGGCGGCAACAAGTGCGCCGTCGGTGCAAATCATCGCGGCGTCAACTCACCATCGAGGTAGGTCGTCTTGCCATCGCTTACGGCGACCTTGCCATCGGCGTCGCAGGTGATGGTCATCGCGGTGTCGGGAAATGCCGGCGCTGTGATCCGCGCCTTGAAACCGCTCAGGGCGTCAAGCCCGTTCTCGGCGATGGCCGCGTCGAGCGCCAGGGTGAAAGTGAGCGGGCCCTGGCTGATCACGGCGGGCAGGTTGAGCTGCTTGGCGAAGTCGAGGTCGTAATGGACCGGGTTGAAGTCACCGACGGTGGCGCCGTAGCGCACGAACTGCTCTTTGCCCATGACCGGCGCGTTGCTTGAGAACGTTTTCATGCCGAGGCCTCCTCGCGTGCGGCGCCGCCCAGATGGACGAAGGTGGAATACTGACGTTGGATCTCCTGGCCGTCGGGCGCATCGAAGCGCGATTCGATGACCGCGATGCGGTTCTTACCCTTGTCCAGCACGTCGGCGAGGGTGACGGTCACGACCACCTCCTCGTCAGGCTCGAACGGGCGGGTCCAGGTGATCTCGTGTCCGCCCATCAAGGTTTCATCGAGCACCATGCCCATTTTTTCCAGGACATCGAAGTCGCGGCCGATGGTGACGCCGAAGAACAGCGCCACCCGCGCCGTCTCCGCCGCCGTCGCGGTGCCCAGTGTCGCTTCCAGATCGGCCATCCGCGAGGCATAGGCCCGGGTCCGGTGGGTTTTGAGGACGGTTCCCTTGCGTTCAGGTATCATGCGTTCGCTCTCCTGTTTGTCTTACGCCGGAATTGTGCCCGAGGATCACCGATCCGTCGCGCAATGCAGCCATGCGCGTCCATGGCATTTGCGCCGATTGTCCGTCGGCGCTCATCTCAAAAGCGTGTAGGGGCCGCCCCGCTCAAGCGCGCGGGCGTAGGCGGGACAGGCGTGGGTGCGGTCGAGGAAATCCATGAGATTGGGCCGGCTGGCATCGAGGCCGCCGCGCGCGGCCACCCCCTCCGGGGGAAAGCTCATCTGGATGTCGGCGGCGCTGAACTCGGCGCCGGCGAACCAGGGCGCCTTGCCGAGCGGATGCGCTTGGCGCAGCGCGGCGCGCGCGCGCATGGTGTTGGGGTCGCGCTCGCAACGCTCGACCGCGTCGTCGAGGCCGAGCTCCTCGAGCAGCCAAAGCAGGCGCTGGGAGCGTGAGTTGTTCAGGTGATGGACGACGATCGCGGGCATGGGCGTTCCCGGAACACTGTTGGCCGCGCGGTGCGCGCAGACCGGTTTCTATCAAAGACGCCCGCGCTTCCCCACGAAAAAAGCCCCCGTGCGTGGCGCGGGCTTCCCTCGTCGCTCGAATTGTCGTCCTGTCAGGCGATGATTTTCTTGAGCGCGTCCTCGAATGCCTCATCGTCCCAGCCGAACGGTCCCTTGTCGCCGGCATAGGCGATCTTGCCCTCGGCATCGACCAGGAAGAGGCGCATTGGCAAGCCGACATATTTCCGGTCGATGTCGTTGTCGATACTGTCGATCAGCATCGGCATGTGCAGGTCAAGGCTGATCTGGCACGCCGAGGCGACCTCGGTGCGCTCATCGTCGGTTGTCGGCTCGTTGTAGATGATGTTCTCGATCAGGTTGTTGGGCACCTGCCACCCTTCGGCCGGATGCGCCTCGCGGATATAGACAATGTAGAACTGAACCTGATCTTTGTACTTGGCATAGAGTTCGTTAAGGCGCACGGCCTTTTTACGGAAGGGGGGTCACGTAAACGAGCCGAAGATAATGCCGACCGGCTGGCCACGCAGATCCGACAGCCGCACCTGCTCGCCAGTGCGCTGGCGGTTGTCGCCCAGCACGTCGGCGACGAAATCGGGCGCCTCGGAGCCGACCTTGGGCACGATCGCCTCGCGCGCCTTTTGCTCGGCCATATGGGTGTCGAATTGCTCGGCCGTGATATCGGAAATCTCGATCCACACATCGCGCTTGGCCGCCATATCCATATCGGCGTACTGTTCGAGCGTGACCGGGCTTTCAGGCAAATCGTCTGGCATTCGTTACTCCTCGAAATGCGTTCGCGGAAGTCCGTGTGTTCTCTTGGAACGCCCGGTCAGGATAACAAAAGCCCGCCAGGCTGAGAAGCCGTGCGGCGCGGCCTTCACGCTTTCGTGTCAGCGAGGCAATCAGGGCTCAAACGACGCTATATTCCGCCGCCCTGCAGTACCAGCACGGTGGGCCGGCGGGGCAGTGTCGCCTTGGTGAAACGGGCAGACTTGCCGTTGGCGATACGGATCGCGAATTTCCGCTTCCGCATCAGCGCAAGGAAACTTTCCATCGTGCCGCCAAAGCCATAATGCATCGGCACGACGACCACCGGCTTCAGATCGTCGATGACCTTGACCAGCAATGTATGGGGCATGGTGAAGCCATCGTCGATCGGCGCCAGCAACACATCCACCATTCCGACGCGCGCGGCGTGGGTCGGGATCAGGCGATGTTGCAGGTGACCCAGATGGACGATGCACAGCCCGGCCGACTTGAAGATGAAGATCGAGTTGCCCGCGAAGCCCGAATCGCCCACGCCCTCGCGGATGTTGGTGGCGACGTTGGTCACATGCAGGTCGCGCACGGTGACATTGTGGCTCGGGATCACGCCCTTCTCCATCCAGCCCTTGAGGACATGCTTCACGCCGGGCTCGATGACGTCGGTAAAGTGCGTGTTGTGGGCGCGGTTCATGGTCACGATGTCGGGGGCGAAGGCGGCGCGGATGTAGCCGTTGTAGTCGGTCACCGCCGCTGCGTTCGCGGCGCTGCGGATCAGGAAGGACGAGTGGCCGAGATAGGTGAGCTCGACCGTGTCCTCAGGCAGCTTGGGGCCGCGCGCCGCGCCGCTCGTCGCGGCGATGCGCCGGAAGCGGGCCGGGATGCTCGGGTTTTGGGCCATGAACGACCTGAGCGGGGTCTGCCAGCGCTCGGCCACCGGGATGCAGCGGGCCGCTGCCAGGTTCGGGGCGGCCGCGGCGCCGAGCAGCACCAACGATGCCCCCAACAACGCGCGCGCGGACAGGCGGCGCCCTGGGGGCGATCTGCCGTCCGGCGGTCCGGTCAACTGAGGCAAGCGGGCCAAGCGGGTCAAGGGGGCGAAGAAAGATCCGTGCGCCATGCTCGTTTCTCCGTTCCAGCTCCAGGCGCGCACGATATCATGAAAGCCGCACACCGTCGCTTGGCAGCGGCAATGTCTGTACGGGGACGCCATGATCGACGCTCATCACCACATCTGGCGCCAGACGGATCTTCCGTGGCTCACCGGTCCCGACCAGCCGCGCATATTCGGCGCCTACGATGCGCTGAAGCGCGATTACCCGATCGAGGAGTATCTGGACGATCTGGCCGGAACCGGCGTTCAGAAATCGGTCTACGTGCAGGTCAACTGGGCGCCTGACCGGTTCGAGGATGAGGTCGCCTGGGTGCAATCGGTTGCCGACGCGCATGGCTGGCCACACGCGATCGTCGGCTTTGCCGATTTCACCGTGCCCGACGTTCGCCCGCAGCTCGACCGCTTAGCGAAGTATCCGCTGATGCGCGGCCTGCGCCAGCAGCTTCATTGGCACGAAAACCCGGCTTACCGCTTCGCGGCGCGGCCGGACCTTGCGGCGGACCCAAAGCTACGGGCGAATATCGTGCATCTCGCCGATTATGGCTGGAGCTTCGATCTCCAGGTGTTTACGGGCCAGATGGAGGGCGCTGCCGGGCTGGCCGCGTCATGCCCGGGCGTGACGTTCATCCTTCAGCACGCCGGCATGCTGGAGGACACCAGCGATGCGGGCTGGGAGGCCTGGCAGACCGGCATGCAGCACTTGGCCGCGTGCAAGAATGTCGTGTCCAAATTATCGGCCTTCGGCACCTTCATTCACGCCAACAACCCCGATTTCATCGCCGCCATGGTCGAGGCGACGGTGGGGATATTCGGCGCGGATCGCTGCCTGTTCGGCTCGAACTTCCCGATCGAGAAACTGTGGATTGACTACGGCGCGCTCTTCGGCGCGTTCCGCGTCGCCGCGGCCGGCCTTTCGATGGCAGAGCAGAATGCGATTTTCAGAGATACTGCGGCGCGGGTCTACCGGCTCTAAGCGGCGGCGACAAAATTCCGACGATGTCGGTGGCGCCCCTGTTTTCAGCTCCAATAAGGATCTGAAATATAAAGATTTTTAGAATATGGCGCGTGGTGAATTTGGTCCAACCTGGACCAGAGAATTGGTCCGAGCAGACCTGTGGGCGACCGGCCGCCCTGCCGTAGGTCTGGTAGTCAGCAGTTTACTTCGCTGGCCCGGCCTTGGTTGGTCGCCACTTCGCGGCCATCTCCTGCGCCTTGGCAATCTGACCGGAGGTCATGTGTTTCTTGATGCTCTCAAGGCTCTTGGCGGCATGCTTTTGTCCATGCTTCGCGGCTATGCTGCTCCACATGTACGACAGCACATGGTTTTTCTGAACGCCCCAACCTTTGGCGTACATGGTGCTGAGGGCGACCTGCGCTTTGGGTAAGCCTTGCTCGGCGGCCTTCTTGAACCAGTGGGCGGCCCGGCCGAGGTTTCGAGGCACGCCTCGGTCCGTGGCGTACATTTGGCCGAGATTGTACTGAGCCTCAGCATGGCCGTTCTTGGCGGCTTTGTTGTACCAGCTTGCGGCTTTGTAGTTGTTCTTGCGAACGCCCAAGCCTTTGGCGTGCATGACGCCGAGATGATATTGGGCGGCGGCATCGCCCCGCTCGGCGAGCGGCTCAAACTCATGAAGCGCCGCCCGGTAGTCGCCATCTTTGTATGCGGCCAAGCCTTCTCTTAACCCGGCCGAGACCGGCAGGGCCACGACCACCACCAACGCGGCAAGGACCAGTGCTTTGAGCATGGTTGGCTCCGATGGTTCAGCGCGAACAGCGAGCATACCCCGGTCGCGCGAGGTTCGCCACGAACCTGCTCGTGCGGGCTGGCTCTGCTTTGCCGAGCAAGATGCGAATTTCAGAGGTACGGCGCCGCCGGTCTAACGGCTGTGAGCCGCGAAGAAATGGCGACGAAGTCGCTGGCGTCCCCTAGGGGAATCGAGACCTGAACTCGAAAATGGCTGGAATTTTGAGGACTTACCCTCCGATGAGGGCCGCAATGTACCAGAACAGCGGCCCAAATCAAGATGAATTTATCAAATAAAACAATTATGAACGATAAGACTAACCTGTAATAGTTTGCAATGAATTGTAAACGTATTACTGACGCTTGACTTTTATAATACTTAGAAATAATTTGTGAACATGAACACCGAACATTTCGACCAGCGGATTTCCATTACCTTGAAGCCATCCGAGGTTGGCGCTATCGAGGCGTACCGCGAAGCCGTGCAGGCGCCCTCCCGTGCCGAAGCCGTGCGTCAGCTCATGCGCAAAGCCATGGAGACGATGGAGGCCGTCGATGGCGATCTCTAACGCCAACTTGCTTCGGCAGAATTACGTCGACAACCACGGCCGCCACATGCCCGAAGAGATGAAGCGCGAAGCCGAGGTTGCATTGCGCAAGGCGATGGGCTTTCAGACCGCCGAACCGCGCGCGGTGTCGGAGCAGCCGCAGAAGGAGCCCGACAATGCCTGAAGACAATCCGAAAAACGCCTTGCCACAGCCCGCCAGTGCGACGGCGGCAGGCGCCCGCCGTGATCCCTTCCGGCGATCTAACCTGATCGGCGGCGATGATGCTGCGTCCGACGCCTTCGACAGCGGCGCTGACCGGCCCGAGCCTTTCGGCCCGAGCGAACTGGACCCGTTCACCGTGAGAGGTACTTGATGGGCATCCGCAGTAGCATTGCCGCGATCCGCGCTTTGCAATCGCCGCGCCCGATCACCGTGCGCAAGTCCGGCGGCCAGAACCCGGCGATGAAGATAACCCGCATTATTCGGCCTACAGGTCAGCCCGCGCCCGTGACGGTCACGAAGGGCGATTTGGTGCCGCTGGCTGATCACCGCCCGCAGCCGCCGAAGGCCGATCCGCATTCGACCGATTTCGGCGAGGTGCTGCGCGCCAAGATGGGTCCACCGTTCGATCTCTCGCCGTTGATGAACAACACGCAGACCGCAAAGGCGGAGGCCGAAGTGGTCGAGCTAAAGAAGTCTGCCGAGCAAATTGTGGTCCGAAAGGCCAGCCAGAACGACGTCGAGGTCAAGAAGGAAAAAGGACCAAAGGTGCTCCGTGCCGGTCAGCTGCGGGCGAACGATCAGATCGCAGAGGTCACCGCCCAGACAATCGAGTGCGTAGTCCGGGAAGCCGCCGACGCGACATTTGAGCGGATCAACGCCCAGCTTGAAGGCCGCCAGAGCGTCGCTAAGGCCGAACCCGAGACCAACCTAGAGCGCATAGAGCGGGAGCGGAATGAACGCCAAGACGAGCTGGCCGGGATCGATGCCCAGATTATGCTCGGCACATCTGGCCTGATCGATTGCTATTTGCCCGAGCCGAGCGGCGTTACGAAGGCCGAGGCCGACGGCGACTCCGAGCGCTGGCGCCGTTCGATGGGCCTTCAGGCTGGCATCCGCAAGGAACCATTTCCGGGCGCGCGTTAGCACCCGGTACGAAGCGTGACGCCGGTTGTACCTTCTTCCGGCTGACCGCAAACCGCGACGCCGAAATCTCCTTGTCGGCGGCGCGACAAGGGTACGGAGGCCGCGTGTTTTCAACATGGCGCGCGGTCTCCACCTCCCCTGAACCGAGGTTTAAGCATGTTCGTCGAGACCGAAGTCAATACTGCAACGGAATTGATCGCAGCCCTTGATGCACTGTCCGACGAATTGCGGATGGGCACCGCATCGGCGGCCGAGGCGGCGGCGTTGGCACTGATCATGAAATTCAGATACCAAGCCGTTCAGCAAGTCGAGCACGAGCACAAAAACCCATCTTGGCGCCGACACGATCACAGCGAGGCCGCCTGAGATGGCCAACAAAGGTCAATTTAGGAAGGGCGTGAGCGGCAACCCGGCCGGTAAACCTATGGGCACCAAGCACAAAGCGACCATGCTCGCCGAGCAGCTGGCTGAAGGCGACGCCGAGGAGATCATGCAGGTCGTGATCACCAAGGCCAAGGCGGGCGACATTGCGGCGTTGAAGCTGATCCTGCCGCGTCTGTGGCCAGCGCCGCGCACACCCGCTATCAAGATCGCCCTGCCGGACACCAGCACGGCGGCGGGATTGGCCGAGGCCGTCGATAGGATCATCGCCGGGGTCTCCGTCGGACGATTATCGCCGGAGCAGGCACGCGATCTGAGCAGCCTGATTACCGCCCGCAAGGGCATCTTGGAGACGACGGTGTTAGCTGAACGCATCGAGGCGTTGGAGCAGGCCATGAAGCTGGTGCGATGAGTGCAGAGCGACTAAAGCGCCGCCTCGACCGGATACAGGCACCGAGACCGACATTTCGCCAATATGACCGGGCAGCGAAGCGCAACGATGCCCGCGCAACACTGATCCAACTCGACGGCAAAGCGGGCGAAGCGCTGGATTTCTTCGGCACCAAACAGCAAGCCCGAGACCGGAAACTAGATGTGGACGAGGCCAAGACGCTACTGCAGGGCGACACGCCTCAGCGGTGGCGCCAGGATCAAAAAACCATCGAGGCGTTCGAGCGCGGCTGGATCGGCTACACCGGCAAGCGCGCTTGGCCATATTCCGAGTTCAAAGCCTGCGACAGCATACGAGCGGTGCGGGCCGCATTTGAGCGCAAGGCCCGCCGGTTCAAATTACGTTGGGAAAGAAGGCTCGCCGCGACGCTGTCATCTTAGACGGTGCAGCTGGCTTTGCCAGCGGCCTGAAGCCCGTCCCCTTCGTAGCCTCGCGGGGGGCGGGCTTTTTCGTGCAGAAACAACATTTCGTGTCGAAGTCGTTGACTGCCCCCCATAATTCGTGGCAATTTATGTCACTGCCAAGGAGGGCATCGGACGTTAGCCGGTGCCCTTTCTCGTGCCGGTGACGGACGATGCCCCGTGTAACAGGAGGCAATATGTCCGTCGATATTCACTACAACCAAAACCCATACGCTTTTTTGACCGGCGCCGAGGTGGCCGCCCGCCTGCGCGTGTCCAAATCGGCTTTGCGCGGCTGGAGGGCGCGCGGCGAAGGGCCACCGTGCCGTCGTGTTGGAGGAATCTATAGATACGGCCGCGACGAATTCGAAGCATGGCTCGATGGCACGCCCACCGAGGGCACGCCCGTCGTCAAAGCCGACGTACAGGCCAGTAAGTGACCTGAAAACGACAAAACCCTCGGCGCGGGCGTGCGGCCCTGTTCGCCGAGGGTTTGTCTTGGAGTGTGTGATGACCGTATCCACTACGTCCGATAAGGGCAAGAAGTACACGCGCAACCCGTCGCCGCTGGCTCAGTGCATCAAAGCATGTGAGGGGCACCTGCCTGCCGCGATCCTGCTTTACCAGATCACCTACCGGTTCAAGGCCGAGGACGCCTTGTGGGAGGAGCGTGATCACCATTGGATCACCCAGCCGCGCGCATGCTGGATGCAGGAAACCGGCCTGACGCCGAAGCAGATCAGGTCGGCCCTCGACCAGCTCGAAAAGCTGGAACTGATCAAGCGCGGCCGCACCAAGGTCGTGCGAGACCACCAGCACATGACCGGGATGCTTCGCCTAACGGATAAAGGCGCCAACCACACGGCCCATATGGGCACCATCAACGTCAGACCACATGGCCCAGATGGGCACAGTGGTACCCCCCCAACGTGCCCAGATGGGCACAGTGCCCCCCGACCACTGTGCCCAGATGGGCACATTAAGGAGAATACCTACCCAGGAGAGAACGTAGACAGGAGAGATTTTGCGCCCGAGGGCGCGAAAACACATTCAAGACAACATCAAGAAGAGACTTCGAGGGAAGATAAGGACGTGGTCGAGAAAGGGAAAATCGGATCGAAGCCGAAGGTGAAAAAGGCCAATCCGAATGATGGTCCGAGGAAGACCATCGAGGCCGTCTGGAAGCGTGGTCTGATAGCATCCGGCAAACCGGCGGCCGGATTCGTCGGACCGGACTGGAAGCACGCCCAGGATTTCATTGACGCCGTGGGCGAAGACGCAGCGTCAAAGGCAGCAGAGATCGCAGCCCTATTCTGGCCGAAGTTCGTAGGTGAGGCCGAGAAGGCATCACACCTGTTCGCCAAAGCAATACCGAAGGAGCCGAACTTCCGCTTCCTGGCGATGCACCCTCAGGCCGCCTTGCAGTTCGCGCACGATTACGCGCCTGTGCCGGTCGAGCCGAAATACGTCACGATCCCCGACGATTGGGAACAAGACCCGGCGACCTACCTGCGGGACAACCCGCCGATGGAGGTGAGGTACGAAGAAGATGGCACTGATTGGTGCGGTCAGATCGACGTGCCGCTGACGCCGGAGCTGAGGAAACTGATCGACCCGGCCCTACTTACGCTGAAGATGACGCCAAAGAAGGCTTGCTCGAATTTCGAGGACGATGCGGAGTGGATATCGATGTGATGACGGTGCTCAGGGCGTACCGTCATCCCCGCCTGTTACTGCTGACGATATGCAGGGTGTAGCTCTACGAAACCCCGACCAAGTTCGAGCCCGCGGAAACTTGCTATCGGTGGTCGCCTACGATCGCTTTCGGACGAATGTCAGTGTGCCTGCCGAGATATTCACGCTTACAGTTCGCCAGTCGTGTTCAAGCCAAGCCCTCGACTGCACATGGTCACCTTCAAGTTCGTTGGACCACCATGCTGGCCACTTTCTTGCGCTAATCGGGAGTTTTGCGCCGATGATCGACTCGACCTCATCGAAGCTTGTGTTCCATTCATCACCACGCAGGCTGGCTAAATGGTCCCGGAGCGGCGCGTATTTTGACATTTCAAACCGATATCATTGCACGGGCGTGAAACGATTACGGTGGCAATCATGGGATCACATGACCAATACGGCAAGAAGATCATGCGCGAAGCGATCATGGAAGAATTTGCGCAATCGGGACCGTCCGTCGAAATCGATTATGGAGCAGGAAGACCGGCGCGCATTGACGGAACTGTCGCCAATACCATTGCAGTGGAGATCGAGTCTCGAACGTCCAAGCAGGTCCGAGGAGCCGTGCTTGATCTGCTGTGTCATCCCTACGCCAAGAAGCTCCTGGTTCTGATACCCGCCCACATGAATGACCCCGACACCACGGCCGCACAGTGCACGAATATATTTACCCGCTATTGTGCGCGGAGTGATTTTCGTGTCGTCGTGCTACGTGGCACAGGCGACAAGCCTGATCTTGCTCGGGATTTGGCGAAGGTGAAATCTGCCGTCGAGGAACTCATCGCCTGAGGTCGTACGCTCTGTTCCTGCTGGAAAGATGCAGACCGCTGGAACGGAAGCGGCCGAATACCGCCTCACGCACACCCGGCCATCGCACGCGCACGGGAAACGGCGATGACGTGCAATTAATCTCAATGTAAGGAAATTTACAAAATCTTACCAGTCTAGGCTGACTGCGGGATACAGACCGGGTTTCCCTTGACACGACCACAGATTGATAAGATTATATATCCAATACGCTATTTTCTTATCAGTTTGGAGGCCATCCATGGGCATGGGCAAGCAAGCCAAGATTCTCAACAAAAAGCAGATCGATACGGTTCTGAAGTGTCTGGAGACCAGCCGGTATCCGATCCGCGACCGGGTGATGTTCCTGCTTAGCGTCAAGGCCGGGCTTCGGGCCAAGGAGATCGCGTCCCTGACCTGGGCAATGGTCACCGACCCGCAAGGCGAGCTGGCCGTGTCCATCGAGCTGACCGATGCCGCGAGCAAGGGCAAGGGTGGGCGCAGCATCCCGATGCACAAGCATCTGAAGGTCGCCCTGGCTGAGCTGAAGGCCGCCAGGGGCGTCAGGGCCACGCCCGACAATGCGGTGATCCACAGTGAACGCTCTAACGTGATCGGCGGTATGTCGGGCAATGCGATTGCGGTCAAGTTCCACCGGCTGTATTCCGGCCTGAACTTCGACGGATGCAGCTCTCACAGCGGCAGGCGCACGTTCATAACCGAGGCGGCCAAGAAGGCGCCGCAGGCAGGCGGGTCTCTACGCGACGTTCAGGAGATGGCCGGGCACGCATCGCTGGCCACGACGCAGCGTTATATCCAGGGATCGACAGACGCCAAGCGCAAGCTGATGGATTTGATTTAGGCCAACAACCGGCTTCAAACAGATGTATTGGCGATGTCCGCTTTACCCTCGAATGCGGATACCGGGGCCAGTCCCCAGAATGTCCGCTTGTAGCCAGAAGGAGACATAAGCGGTTCGCCTTCGACGACCGCGATCTGGCACAAGAGCGAAGTCGGCGGTGGGATCTGTGCACAGCATCTGTAGAGGACAATAAGTCAGTTTTGTCATCTGAAACGGAAACTACGAGACGCAGTAGTATAACGGCGAATACTAATCGTACACCTTGTCCCAAATCATCGGTTTTTCGGTGGAGACGGACACTTACTCTTGATTGTTCCTGATTTAGTCGCGCACCACACGAATTTTTTGCTCCCACGCCGCGAATCCGTGAAAACCCCAATTAGCCAAAGATTCCCTCTAATTATGTACTGCCTGCCAGTATATGATTGGGTGTAGCCTGCCTTTCTTCTTACATTTAATCTATTGAACACAACCTTATTTCCGAACAGGCTTCCTTTCATAGAAGTGTTAGGTTCACTAGAATTGATAAATGTTCCACTAATTGTTCTTCCTTTTTGATTTATTAGGAGTTTCATTTTGGTTTTATTTAACTTGCTAAACCAAATCCCCGCTAGATTTCTAGAAGCTGTGCGTCGCTTTGGCGGACATTGAGTGGCCAGTTGTTTCAGCCGACGCGCATACTCCAACCTTCGCTTCAATCCGCGCCGCCACGCAAGTAAAGCATTTAGCGATTGGCGCATGGTCGTGTGCTGCTTGCCTCCCACTATTTGCCTTGGTTTTTCGAAGTAGCCGTGCTTGCCGAGCAATCGCAATGCCTTGATGTAGTCTTTGATATAGAGGTTGGCAGCCGCGAGTGCCTTCCGATGATAGACATCAATGTCGATGGTATTATGTGCAGCGCGATGAAGGCGTGCATAATCCCGGCGCACAGTTTTAGCGGGAACATCAACCGCCACAACGAACCGTGGCCCACGCCGCCTCATGTTCGGCACGACCTTTTTGATTGCAGCCAAGCGATTAATGAATACTGGAAACTCTTTTTTGAGGGCTTGCAGTTGGTTTCCCAACTCGATTCCGCAGGACTTTCGCTTACCAGCTTGCTTCATCGCGCGCTTTTTGGGTCTGCCGTGCTTAGGCGATTTGGCACGTGCTTCGGCAAACTGAACATCGGGAGCCGCCACACTAGAAGGTGGAACGAAAGATTGGGGGAGAGCAGCGTTCGCCGTGTTGAAGCTCAGGATGCACAAGACGGCTATCACCGGCAGGCAGACAGGAATGCATTGGAACTGCGGTTTGCGCTTTGTTGGCATCGTACCGGCTCCTTAGAAACTACGGCTTCAGCAAGGCTACACAGTCGAGCTGGGAAGCTATCCTCCTGGACGCACCTTGCCGGTTGCGAGGTTGAAGCTTAGAGACCGCCCGTCGATCAGTTCGATGCGGAACAGGTTCTCATAGCCGAAGCCCTTTATCCGCCGAATGATCCGATAGTGGGAGACCGACCGCTGAACGTTGTCCGGCCGTCCGGCGAGATCCAATGTGGAATAGCGGGCGAGTTCGCGGCTGCCGGCGTAGAAAGCGATTGCCAGATGCGTCTTGCTGGCCTGGTGGCCCCGCTGCCTGGGCCCTAAGCGCACTATAGTGACCTTCATCGTTCCATCTCCGCCTCGCCGGCAACGGAGATAGAGCTTCTTGGCGTACCATTTATGGGTCGCAATCAACCGGTCATCGCCGCTGTGGACCTCGTAGACCTTCGTGACGCCCTTCGCGCCCCGGCGGGCTGCCGGTACGGATTTGGCATAGCAGCCATTGTGAAGCTCGCCTGAGACCACTCCCGTGACCACATGCGCTCGATTTGGCCCTTCTGTATCCGCCTGCGCACTGTTTGCGGCTGCCAAGAGCAGCGGGGCGGCGGCTACGGCAGCGGTCAGTGTAACGAGGGTATTGAGGCGTATTGAGCACATTGCGGCGTTCCTTAATATATGCGTCAGGAGGATGGTGGTCCGGGAGAGACTTCAAAAATCCCCGCGACACGCTGTGCGTTTCGTCTCTGAGACGGTCAAATCCGGACGTTTCCGCGACCACGGCCGCGAAAACGATGTCGATCGCCATCCTCAAACAGACAGGGCGGGCACGAGCGGGCACCAATAAGTATACTCACTTGGCGATCGCTCGGGCGCCAATCACGACGGGCACGTGAAGTCAGAGGTGAGATCTTGTCAGTTGCAAAGCAATGTCCCGCATCGTGGCGTCCATTTATGCTTGGGTTCTTGACGCTCGGATCTTCGCTGCTTTTGTCAGGGTGCGGCGATAGCCTGGCTACCGACCCACGCGAAGTTGCAGCCAGTCAACCGTATCGTTCTGTGACGATAGGTGGCCGACGCTTCGAAATCTCACTTCCCGCCAAAGCCAAAGTCCGATACCTCGGCAATGCGGCCAGTATCATTCTCGATCCGAATACTCGCCGACCGGATGTGATCAATTTGTTTCCCGTCGCTGCGAACTCCCCCAAGGCGAAGCCAACGTGGAAGACAATCAAATTCACCTCTGGCGGGGTTTTGACTTATGTCATCAGAAAGGCCGACGCCGGCAATGGTGATAGGCAAGAATTCCTGGTTGGTCGACTAAGATTCAAGGACATCACACTAATGGCGACGTGTATCTCCAAGGGCAAATTTGCGACACAGGGCGATTGGTGCATTCCGTATTTGGGCGCGCTGCGGATCAACCGACCCTAAACCTCGTGAAACTCGAGGGAGGAGGCTTCAGCCACCGTGGCCGCACCAATCCGATCACTCTGTGATCGCCACACGCGGCCAAGGCTGGGCTTCGGATGGTCCCAAGCAAATACCTGTCGGAGCGCCGCCGAAACGTGGCCGATAACAGATGACTTGGAAGTTTTGGCTCTCCCCGCTGTCTCCCAAGCGCAGCCAACAATATCTATTCAGCGAAGGTCTCGTTTGATCTGGATCTTGGCGCCTCGCCGCTCGACAAACAGCGCTCTTGTCTTTCCGCCGACAACCACCGCGCGGGAGATGCGGATCGGCGGTTTCGAGCGGATGAGAATCGAATAGGGTCCCGCCTTCAGTCGTACACGGCTTCGGCCGACCGAGCCTTTTGCGACAATGCGGCCGCCGGGATCCGAAACGTCAAAAGGAGACGACAAGCCTTCGCGTACGGCGCGATCCAGTTCGCGCTTGTTTCGAGCATCGATGTAGCGACCATCGCCCGCCTTCGCGATCGCCTGCAGGAAGCCGCGCGTGGTGTCCTTGCCAATATCTACGCCCACGACGTTGACGCGCACCTGAATGCCCTGACGCTTGAGCTGGGCGATCATCTTGACCGGATGGTAGCGATCGCCCGGCCTGGGGTCGCAGGTTTCGATGCCGTCACTCACCAGCAGCACCAGTTTCGAGCCCGGCTGGCCGCGAAAATCCGTCGCCAACTGGGCGAGTGAATATCCGATCGGGGTCTGGCCCCTGGGCTTCAGGCGTATGATCGCGAGCTTCATCGCGGCGCGGTCGAGGCGCCGGAACGGGACCAGCAACTCTGAGTCCCGACAGCTCTTGCGCTTCGGTCTCGCTGGGTAACGGTGTCCGTAAACGCGAAATGCGACACGGACGAAGTCCGGCAGTTTGTTCACGACGGCCACCATGACCTGCTTGGCAGCCGTAATCCGCCGAGTGCCATCCCCAAGTTTCGCCCGCATTGAGCCGGACGAGTCGAGGATCAGCGCAACCTGCGCCGCCCCGGAGATGCGGACATCGCTGGCGCTCACGCTCAGATAGCCATATGCCGGCTTCTCGATGCCAGGCGTCGTGAGCATGCCCGGACCGCCAGGAAAGATGACCTCCTTGCCGCCCGGTGGGGTCCAGAAGAGCTGCAACGCAACGTGATGGCGCGGGCCCTGAAAATACTGCACGACGATATCGTGGCTGCCAGCGGCGAGACGTACCGAACCAACTTCGCTCCACACACCATGGACGCCATCGTTCTTGATGACCGGCTTTCCGTCGATGAACAGCTTGGAGCCGTCGTCACTCGACAATCGAAACTTGTAGGTACCTGCTGTCTTGATTCGCAGGCGCGAGCGAAATTCGATGGCGAACCACTCGAACCGCTTGGTAACGCCTGGAAAGCCGGCAGTAAACTCTCGAGGCGAGACATTCAGACGACGCGTATAAATGGTGCCTTGTGGCTTCAATTTCCGGAAATCCGGCAATTTGTTCGCGCCGCGCGGGAGGAAGTATATCTTGCCCGAGAAGCCGTCGAATATGGCCCTTTTAGTCCCAAACCCCTCCTCGGCCAAACCACGTGGAACATGCCATAGAACCAGAACAACGGCGCAGGCCGCGACTGCAAGTGCTCGGATCATAGGTTGCCTCCCGTCTGCCGGCGGAATCATTTCGGCCCGGCGGCACCAATTCGAACCGGTAGCCCGTAGCCGCCGGGCGGCCAATTCGACCCGTGGTCTACGCCAGCTCGACATGCGCCGCAATACTACCAAACGAACAACTCCATTGGGCATCCACCCTCGCCTTGAAACGTCGCGTTAGCTAAGTCACGCATTCGATCTGTCCTCGTCCCCATTCAGGTAATGTTCGATCGCACCCCAAGACCGCAGATCGACAACTTCTCCTCTCAGCCAGTCGACCAGCATCAGGTGATGATCGCGGCTCAACGCCGACAACAGATCGGCGAGCTCGTCATACGCGAGGCCGCGACCGTTGTCGGCAAGCGCCGCTGCACAGCGGTCTTTCTAGCAATCGACGCGTCCGCCATGCATCAAAGCGTAGATCGCTTCTATGTCACCAAGAACAACGTTTGGCTGACCGAGACGGTCACGCTTGAATACATCCGTCCGCTTTTGTCTGGGCCAAGCAACGAAACGGAATGAGAAACCAACCACGAGCGAGCGCTATGTGCTGATTTATGTGTCTGCTAACGCAGTCCAACCGAGCGAATTCATGACCTCGGCGCGGCGGGTGTTCGTGTCCGCTTTGGGTCATAAGCGGACATCGGCCAACGCCAGCGGCACGTCCGCTTTACCCCCGAAAGCGGACATGCACGGTCGCAATAGACCGCATCGTACCCTTCAGAACAGCTATCCGGCCGACGGCAGGTGCTTCCCCCGACCATCGACGCTCAGGACGCGATGGTGATTCACTGATTCGCGTTGGCCCTCAGCTGGTGGCGGATTAGCCATCCAGGCCTTGCGAGTCTCAGCGACGATCCTCGGGAATCTCATGGGAAGGTGGTGGTTGCGCTCAAAGGTCGTGGCTACGCCGAGGCGGTATCTGCGATCGTGACCCACGCCGACGCTTTCGCTGATGACATACGTAGGTGATGTCCAATTTGCTGTCCTCGGCTGACATCACTTGGAGGGCTGCAATTGGGAAGATTACTGTAAGCGCATTCAGCTTACTAAAGCTGATCTTATTCGTTTCCAGGCACTACAGTCACCGTAATTCCTTCATATTGGATGGTATTGAGTGAATCGTGGCCTCGCAGGCGATTATGTACGAAATCGCAAGGATCGGGTGGCGAAAAATCAATATATGGCCTTCTTTGGTAGCGCCGCGATGTTGCGGCTAACAATGGAGGCAAACACAAATGACATATTTTGTGATGGGCGAGATCACGCTCAAAAATGACGATTGGGTTGTCGAGTACGTTACCAATATAAATGCGTTTATCGAAAAGCACGGTGGAAAGGTGTTAAGCCGTTCTATCGAGGTGGAGAATATCGAAGGCGAACGCCCCTTGCCGACAAATGTCATATTGATCGAATTTCCAAGTCGTCAATCGGCTCTCTCGTTTTTCGAAGATCCCGACTACCGGACGCTTCGACTGCTGCGTCAAGCTGGATCGAACTCAGAATTCATTTTGTTTCCAGCCGAAGATCTTGCACTTTCTTTAGAGATATAACGAATCGTCACTTGACGGCCTCCATAGCCGCCATTCTGATCTCTTCTGACGGATTGAAACTGCGGTATTGAAGCCGCGCCTTCTGTACCTGGCCATGCGTCAGCCTGACCACTTCGACGGCAGCTTAAGGCCAGGATACTCGATCTTCGCCATCGCCTCCGCCAGCACCTCCAGCGGCACGCCGTTGCCATAATCGCTGCTTACGGACCCGTCGCTGTGGCCGGTAATGGCGTCGTGGACCTCACGATTTATGCCTGCCGCCCGGCAGCGGTCTATGAAGGTATGACGCCAGCTGTGGAAGTTCTTGCCCTTGCCCTTTATCCCGGTGTGCTTCGGCCTGTAGCGTCCATGCCATTTAGACCAGTTGCCGCATATATTGCCTTGGCTATCGGGCTTCAGATCAGGCCACAAGGGCGCTTCCGGCCCATCCTTCTTGCGGGTCTCCACGTAGTCGAGGAAGCCCTGCGCTATCAGCACCGAATGCAGTGGAATTTTCCGGCGTGATCCTGGCGTCTTGACCGACTTGTCTTCGGTCTCGGTGTTGATATCGAGGTAGTGAATCCCGGCCTCACAACGAACGTCGCACACTCGAAGCTGGCCAAGTTCGCCAAGGCGTGCGCCGGTGTACATGCCAAGCATGTGAGCCCAATAGGCGAACTCACCGGCCCCGCCTTTAGGGCGCTCGCCTTCGGTGTAGACCGGCGTGGCGAAGATGCGATTGGCTTCGTCGACGGAAAAGGGCAGTCCCTGCACGTAGGCCGCCTTGCCCTTGATCTTCATGCCGTGCGCGACGTTGATTTCGAGGTATCCGTTATCGACGCACCAGCCGAGCAGCCATTGGATTGCGCCAATTCCCTTGTTGATGTTCGCGGTCGACGCCCTGGGAACATCCTGACCCTTGGTCAGCTCCAGAATCTCGGGCATCGTTTTGCCCTGCAGAGCCTTCGGGAACGTCGTGGGCATCCGTATCAACGCATCCTTGAAATCGCGCACAAGCGGCTTGATGATTTGGGTCACGTCGAGATCGCCGTGCAGCTCGACGAAGCGGCGCACCGCGCGCTTGCCTTCGGTGACCGAGCTGGGCGACGGCTTGCGCTCGGCCTGCCATCCCTCCAGCGCTTCGGTCAAGGTAAGCGTCGGCCCTTCTTCCCGATCCGGCCGCAGATCGGCGAACATAGGATCGGAGGGCTTGGCGTATTCACCCGTCATCATCGCTACACGCAGCCGCAGGGACTCCAAATTCGCCCGTAGATAGACGTTGGCGGCATGCCGGTGCTCAGGGGTGCCGTCAGGGGGCAACGAGTCTGCTATGGAATCCTTGAGCGTCTGACGGACATACCGGTCTTCGAAGCGCTGCCCGTAAATCATGCCGGTTATCTCATCAATGCCAATGTTGGCACTCTCAAGTTCCCGTTCATGATCTAGATCGGGGCTCAGCACGTCGCGTTCGGCGCGCGCCCATTCACGCGCCATGTACCGGCGCACCAGGTCGTCAATTTCGGCGATTTTCAGCTGCGGATTTGTCTCGACCATCTCCATTGCCTCCTCGAATGCGTTGGCCAACGTTCTGGCCCGCCGTCTGGCGACAGAGAGATCAACGGTCCCCAACGCGACCTTGACCTCCCGCCGTCTCAGGCGGTGGACCAAGTGTCGAGGACAAGCCCGTCGAAAGTTGAAGCGATTGCCGCGCCGCTGGATATACGGCACCTGTGCAACTGCGGTCATCTACACCCTCCTTGGTGATCCGATGGCCAAGCCGACTATGTACCAGTCGGCTGTACCAACACCTTGGAAGGCCGGTCCTCTTACCCCAAAAACCCCAGGATATCTGCGGTTTTCGAGCTCTGGCGTCCCCTAGGGGAGTCGAACCCCTGTTTCCGGCGTGAGAGGCCGGCGTCCTAGGCCACTAGACGAAGGGGACGCATAAACAAAACGATTAGCGAAACTGCCACCGTCGATCAAGCAGCATCAGGCGGGCACCGTACCGCCATCACACTCAAGGATCTCGATATAGGGCGTCCGGCCCGCGGCTCAAGACCTGGGGATGCACCCGTCAGGCGTGCTTGCGGCGGCCGGCGTTCAGATGGCGCGCGGCGGCTTCGACCATCGCATCGACGTCGGCCTCGCGCGTGTGCCAGCCGGCAACCATTCGCACCGTGCGCGAGGCGTTGCGGTCGCCCCAGCGGAAAAAGACCGCGCCTTCGGCGAGCAGCGCCTGGATCAGCGCCTCGGGCATGGTCACGAAGACCTCGTTGCCTTGCGTTGGCCAGGGCCGCTCGATGCCGGGCAGCGCGGCGAGGCCCTCCGAAAGTCGGCGCGCCATGGCGTTGGCCTGGCTCGCCAGACGCAGCCACAATCCATCGGTGATATAGGCTTCGAGCTGGGCAGAGACATAGCGCATCTTCGACAGCAGGTGCCCGGCGCGCTTGCGGCGGAACTCGATCTCCTCGGCCAGGTCGTCGCGGAAGGCGATGATGGCTTCGGCCCCCAGCGCGCCGTTCTTGGTGGCGCCGAAGGACAGCAGATCGATCCCGGCCCGCCAGGTGATGTCGGCCGGCGCGCAACCCAGATGCGCGACCGCGTTGGCGAAGCGGGCGCCGTCCATGTGGACCGCCATCTTGTACTCGCGCGCGATCTTGCTGAGCGCCGCGATTTCGTCGGCCGTGTAGACGGTGCCGCATTCGCTCTGCTGGGTGAGCGAGAGGGCGGCGGGCTGGACCGCATGGACCGAGCCGATCCAGGCTGTCTTGAGCGCCTCCGCAAGCGTGTCGGGCGCGATCTTGGCGCCGTCGCCGGTCAGCGGAATCAGCTTGGCGCCGTCGGTGTAGAACTCCGGGCCGCCGCACTCGTCGGTGTTGACGTGGGATTCCGCATGGCAGTAGACGGCGCTCCACGGCCGGGTGACGGCGGCCAGCGAAATCGCGTTGGCCGCGCCGCCGGTGATCGTCGGGAAAACCTGGACCTTGGTCTCGAAAAGCGCTGAGAACTGCGCCTCGAGCCGCGCCGTGACATCGTCGGTTCCGTAGGCGGCGGCCATGCCGGTATTGGACGCGGCAAGCGCCGCCAGGATCTCGGGCGCCGCCGGGGCCATGTTGTCGCTGCCGAAGTTCATCGATGCGGGTCCGGATTGTTGCGGCTTCAAGGGCTTGGGCTCGCGGGTGAGACTAAAGCGTCGAGGGCCGCGGAAAAACGCAAAAGCGACGGAATTCCGCCTAATTGGCGTTCTTTAGTCTGACGGCGCCGATCGGGCGGCCGCGGGCGAGGTCGAGTATGCGCAGCTCATCGGGTTTGCCGGGGACAGCCAAGTGGATCACCAGGCGGTCGCCATCGAGGCGGAAGCCCCGGATCGAGGCGCCGGCTGGGACTTGGAGTACCCGCGCCCAGGGCTTTTCGCCCGCACCTTCGCCCGCGCCGCCGCTCGACCGGTTCACCAGCGTGACCATGATGGTCGCCACCGCCGCGATGATGAGAATGCCCAGGACGATGACCAGGAGCTTGAGTGATCGCATGAAATGGGTCCACTCTTTGCGGCATGAAACAGGTCGTAGGACAATGACCGACCGCGCAAGCGGCGGCGCCGGCAAACCCGGCGAGATCGTCCACCGGGTCACGATCGACGCGGAAACGGCGGGGCAGCGCCTCGACCGGGCGCTTGCCGCCGCCTTGCCGGCGCTCTCGCGTTCGCGCCTGAAGGCGTTGATCGAGGCCGGCCAGGTCAGCGAGATCGGGCCCGAAAGCCCCGTCGAAGCGCCGCGGACGATATCGGAGCCCTCGGCGCGGGTCAAATCGGGGCAGATCATCGACGTGACCGTGCCGGCGGCGGCCGATCCCGTGCCAGCCGGCCAAGCCATCGCGCTTGACGTGGCGTATGAGGACGAGGCGCTTATTGTTGTCGACAAGCCGGCGGGACTGGTGGTGCATCCGGCGCCCGGCAATCCCGACCAGACGCTGGTCAACGCGCTGATCGCCCATTGCGGGGATAGCCTGTCGGGCATCGGCGGCGTCAGGCGGCCGGGCATCGTCCACCGGATCGACAAGAACACAAGCGGGCTTATCGTGGCGGCCAAGACCGATGCTGCCCATTCCGGGCTGGCGGCCCAGTTCGCCGCGCATACCATCGAGCGCGCCTATACGGCGCTGGTCTGGGGCGTGCCGCGGCCGGGAACGCGCCGTATCGAAGGAAATATCGGCCGCGACCCGCGGAACCGCAAACGTATGTCCGTCTTATTTAATAAGGGGAAGCCCGCGGTCACGCATATGAGGGTGATCCAGCGCTTCGGGACGGTAGCGAGCTTGGTCGAATGCCGGCTTGAAACCGGACGCACCCACCAGATTCGGGTGCATTTGAGCCATATCGGCCATCCGGTGATGGGGGATTCGGTCTATGGACGCACTACTCCCAAACGGCTGGCATCGTTGCCCGAAGCCGCGCGCGAGGCGCTCTCCGGGCTGGGACGCCAGGCGCTTCACGCCCATTTGATCGGGTTTGCGCATCCGTGTTCCAAAAAGAGGGTTAAAATTGAAAGTAAATTACCAATGGATATCAAAGCTTTATTGACTTGTCTGGAGGGACTTTAAATTATGAGGGAGATATGTTATATGATTGACGTATCCCAACAGGATAGACGCTTAAATCCAACACGGTGCCTCTGTGGAGAGTCGCCGTGAGTAACGACTCTAAACGCAGCAAAGCGACCCGCACCGTGGCGAAAAGCAGCACTGCAACATCGAAGAAAAGTGAGAAGACTATGGCTACAAGGGCTCTGCCCAGTGTTCCGACCCCCGAGGGGAACCTCGCGCGCTACCTCCAGGAAATTCGGAAGTTTCCGATGCTGGAGCCGCAAGAGGAGTACATGCTCGCCAAGGCCTGGCGCGAGAAGGGCGACACCGAGGCTGCGCATAGGCTGGTAACGAGCCATCTCCGGCTGGTGGCCAAGATCGCGATGGGCTATCGCGGCTACGGCCTGCCTTTGGCCGAGCTGATTTCCGAAGGCAATGTCGGCATGATGCAGGCGGTCAAGCGCTTCGATCCCGAGCGCGGCTTCCGCCTTGCGACCTACGCCATGTGGTGGATCCGCGCGGCGATCCAGGAGTACATCCTGCATTCCTGGTCGCTGGTGAAGATGGGCACCACGGCGGCGCAGAAGAAGCTGTTCTTCAATCTGCGAAAGCTGAAGAACAAGATCCAGAAGGTCGACGAGCTGACGCTCTCGCCCGAGCAGGTCACCAAGATCTCCACCGAGCTCAACGTGCCCGAGCACGACGTGGTCTCGATGAACAATCGGCTGACCAGCCCGGACCATTCGCTGAACGCGCCGTTGCGCGCCGACAGCGAAGGCGAGTGGCAGGACTGGCTGGTGGACGACACCGCGAGCCAGGAGACCGTGATCGCCGACAAGCAGGAGCTCGACAACCGTCGGGGCATGCTGGCGGAGGCGATGAACGCGCTCAACAAGCGTGAGCGGCACATCCTGACCGAGCGCCGGCTGCGCGAGAACCCGCGCACGCTGGAAGAGCTCTCCCAGGAGTACGACATCTCCCGCGAGCGCGTGCGCCAGATCGAGGTGCGGGCTTTCGAGAAGCTGCAGAAGGCGATGAAAAACCTCGCCGTGGAGCAGAAGCTCGGCGCCTAAGCTGCGGTTACTCAACCATTAACGAGAAAGGGCGGTCCTTCGGGTCCGCCCTTTTTCTTTGCCAGGGTGGGCTGCGGAACCGTTTTGCGTCCTTCGAGGTCCGCTATCGCGGGCGCCTCAGGATGAGCACTTTTCTCAGGGCCACCAAGACTTTGGCTCATCCTGAGGTGCGAGCGCGAGCGAGCCTCGAAGGACGCAATTCGCGCGCCGAACCTCACCGATTCTTTAGGACCTATGCGCTAGATCTAAAGGCAGGCCCACCCTTGCCAGGGGACCCGAAGCGTATGGGACAGTCCGTCACGCTGTTTTTCGGCGGCAGCTGGATCGGCATCGCAATCGCGGTCGGGCTGCTGATCTTCTTCTACAATTTCACCCGCAGCAAATGGGTGGTGGCCGTCGTTGCCATATTCCTTATCGCGACCCGGTTCACCTGGATTTCGGTCGAGGACCGCCCGAATGACGGCCCGATCCAGGAAATCGGCGCAAGCGACGGGAAGTGATCCCGGGCCGTGCTGTCTATTCCGCCGCCTCGCTCTTGCCTTCCAGGCCGATCAGCATCGCCTCGTTGGCGCCCGGGATGACCATCTCGAAGACGCTCTCGATCGAGGTGTAGTCGTAATAGCCCAGTCGCGCGATGGGGCGGGCCTTCAGCACATCGATGCGGCCGTCTTCGGTGATGAAATCGTCGGCGATGTGGATGCCGATGACGCGGCCGATCACGATATCGGCCGTGCCCATCGCGCCGTTGCCGGGCAGGCGCACGGTCTGGTGGTACGTGCATTCGAAATGTACCGGGGCGCCCTTGATGCGCCAAGGCTTGACCAGCTCCGAGGGTAGCTTCTCCAGCTTGGCAAGGTCGAACTCGTCGACGCCCGGTTCGACCTCCATGGCGGAGATGTTGACGGCCTCGCGCTGGGCGTAGGTCGCCATGTTCCAGACGAACTCGCCCGTCGCCTCGGCATTGACCACCGAATCCTTGCGCGCGCCGGTCGTGCGCTGGTTGGCGGAGAACATGACGTAAGGCGGATCGAAGGAAAGGTTCTGGAACTGGCTGAACGGCGCCAGGTTGGGGGCGCCTTCTGGTGAAAGCGTCGAAATCCAGCCGATCGGGCGCGGAATGCAGCACGACTTGAAGGGGTTGTGCGGCAAGCCGTGGTCGTTTTTGTCGGGTTCGTAGAACATGGGGGAGGCTTTCCGCTGTCGAGATCGTTCTTGCGAGCGTATCCGGTGGAAGGCCTGTGCGTCGAGGGCACTTGCCAAGGATCGGTCTCGCCGCGAGACGGGCGGGTCTGAAACCCGCCCCTACCATAAATTCGACCCGAAATGCTGGCGGAGGCGCCGCGCTTACGCGATCCGCTTGCGTAGCGCCAGACGCTGCGATGGCCGGAAGCCGCAGGTTTCCAGGAAATGCAGCAGCGCATAATCGTTCCAACGCACACCTGTGCGCACCGTGTCGACCCGGAGCGTGCGTAAGTTGGCGAGGAGCTGCGACATCAATGCCGTGCCAATGCCGGCATGGCTGTAAAGCGGATCTATACCGAGCGTATCCATCACCGCCGCGGGTTCGGTACGGCCGAACTCGCCGAAATCGACCCGCGCC
>Ga0209633_10000435_pt1 | contig 49093 bp, 38 predicted proteins | sample Cruoilmetagenom1_FD_187290 | JGI IMG/M metagenome (GOLD analysis project Ga0209633, IMG submission 187290) | Oil polluted marine microbial communities from Coal Oil Point, Santa Barbara, California, USA - Sample 1 (SPAdes) (version 2) | ecosystem: Environmental > Aquatic > Marine > Oil seeps ... | reverse complement strand
TCATATTGGGAGCAATTGGTTTAACACCTGGAGCTACATATTATATATCGGTTGATGCATATTCAGGTCATTACGGTTCATTTACACTATGTTTACAAGCTATCGGTATTAATTTTAATGGTATAAACAATTATATTGATTTTGGAAATAGTTTTAATTTAACGGCTAGTTTTTCACTGGAAGCTTGGGTATTACAAAAAACAACAGTTGCAACAGGAACTATAATTTCTAAAAGAGATTTCAATTCAGGAAATTTGAGAGGTTATCATTTAGTTTTGTTGAGTGGGAAACCAAATTTTTCCTGGTATAATAATTCTGGGGTGGTAGTTCTTAATATTACTTCACCCTACGCAATTTCAAATAATATTTGGCATCATATAGCTGCTACTTATGATGGTTCAACAGCTAAAATTTTTATTGATGGGGTTCAAGTTGTGAGCGGAACACCTTCATCACCCCCTGTCGCTGGCATTCAAAATTTTCTGATTGGAGCTATGTTTGACAGTAGCACACCTACAAATCCTAAAAATTACTTTAATGGGTATATAGATGAGGTTCGTGTTTGGAATGTTGGTCTAACGACTCAGCAGATACATGAAATGATGAATCAAGAAATAGCACAAAATGGCACAAATGTTAAAGGTAAAATAATACCATTAAATATCTCTGGAGGGTTATTATGGGCTAATTTAAAAGGGTACTATCCTATGAATGATTATACCGCAAGTGATAAATCTGGAAATAGCATTAATGGTTCACCAAAAAATATTATTACAAACGAATTAGAAACAGCACCATTACCATATACAACAATTAGAGATGGTAATTGGGAAGATTCAAGCGTTTCTACACCTTGGAATTATGGGAATTCTGTTTGGAATTTACCAAATTCAGTTGGTGTTGATGGGGTAACAAATGTAAATTGGAATATTGTTAAAACCGACCATAACGTAAACAATATGGCGGGTCATACAGTTTTAGGGTTGCTAATAAATAATACCTCTAGGGTAACAGTAAAACCATCTGATAGTTTAACTATTTCAAGTTACCTAAAGTTAAATGGAGTTTTGGATTTAGAAGGCGAGTCACAATTAATTCAAGGTATTGGAAGTATAATTGATATTATTAGTAGCGGTTATCTCGAAAGAGACCAACAAGGTACTAGTGATAATTTTAAATATAATTATTGGGGTTCACCAGTTGGAACTATGAGTACTTTACAAAACAATACCGATTTTACAATTGCTACTGTTTTAAGAGATGGGACAGACCCAAATAATCTTAAAATTATTGATTTTGGTTCACCATATACATATGCAGACGGAGCTGTAACATCTCCAATAAAATTAAGTGCTTATTGGATGTATAAATTCTCAAATAAGGCGGCTGATGACTATAATGCTTGGGAACATATTGGTAAAGATGGTATCTTAAAAGCAGGAGAAGGTTATACAATGAAAGGCTCTAATACCAATTTAACCGAACAAAATTATACGTTTATGGGTAAACCAAATAATGGCACTATAAATGTACCAATAAGTACAGGAAACCAATATTTAATAGGCAACCCATACCCTTCAGCAATTGATGCAAAAGAATTTATACGGGATAACATTTCAGTTCCAACGGGTAATAGAACTATTAATGTTATTGATGGAAATTTATATTTTTGGGATCACTTTGGGGGTGGAACACATTTCTTGAAATCATATGAAGGAGGTTATGCCATTTTTAATTTAACAGGAACAACAAATGCTATGGCAAGTGATTCACGGATTAATGCAACATTTAACACGTCAACAAAAATACCTCCACGCTTTATTCCTGTGGCGCAAGGTTTTTTTGTTCAGGCTGCTTCAGATTTAGTTGGTACAGACTATATTCATTTTAAAAATAGCCAACGTGTTTTCAAAACTGAAAATGCGTCTATATCTCAATTTATGAAAAGTACAAAAACTCTTAAATCTAACAAAAAAGCATCTGCTGATATATTTCCGAAAATTTATTTAAGTTATAGTTCTCCAACTGGTTTACATCGTCAACTTTTAGTTGGATTTATACCGAATACCACAGATGGAATTGATATAGGTTATGATGCAATTAACAATGAAACTTTTCCCGAAGATATGTCTTGGAAAGCTAAAGATGCCAATCTTGTTATTCAAGCAGTTCCAACATTAGACAACAAAAGAATTTTACCACTTGATATAAAAGTTGCTGTTAATGGAATGGCTAAAATTAGTATTGATACATTAGAGAACATACCTGAAGGGACGGTATTATATATTAAGGATTTATTAACAGGTCAATCACATAATATTTCGCAGAATCCTTTTAAAATTAATTTAGATGTAGGAACATATAGCAACCGATTTGAATTAGTCTTTAAAACAAATAGTACCTTAAGCGTAACTGAAAATAATTTACCGAAAGACATGGTAATTTTTATAGATAACACCGATTATGAACTTAAAATTAGAAAAAATAATAATGTTCAAATCGAAGAAATAAAATTGTACAATTATATAGGGCAACAAGTTGAAATTTGGAAAAATAATTTTTATAAAAACAATATTTCACTTCCTTTAAAAATGGTTACTGGAGTTTATGTTGTTCAAATAAATACCACAAAAGGAGAAATAAATAAAAAGATTATTATTGAATAAAGAATAGTGTAATCTCTATAAAAAAGCTGTCTAAAAAATCTTTCAACTGTCATTTTGAGCACAGTCGAAAAATCTTATTTATCTAACTATCAGTAATTTAATTATTATGAGATTCTTCATTTTCATTCAGAATGACACTTTTCAGACAGCTTTTTTATGTTGTATTTGTAAACTATTTAAAAGCCTGTAACCCTGTAATATCAAATCCAGTAATTAATAAATGAATGTCATGAGTTCCTTCATAAGTAACTACACTTTCTAAATTCATCATATGGCGCATAATGGAATATTCTCCTGTAATTCCCATAGCACCTAAAATCTGACGCGCTTCTCTAGCAATTTTTAATGCCATTTCTACATTATTTCGCTTTGCCATAGAAATTTGGGCTGAAGTTGCTCTATCTTCATTTCTAAGGCTACCTAAACGCCAAGTTAGTAATTGCGCTTTGGTGATTTCGGTAATCATCTCAGCTAATTTTTTTTGTTGTAATTGCGTTGCGGCAATTGGTTTGTCAAATTGAATACGTTGTTTTGCATATCGTAAAGCAGTATCATAACAATCCATAGCTGCACCTATGGCTCCCCAAGCAATTCCGTAACGGGCAGAATCTAAACATCCAAGCGGAGCACCTAAACCATCTTTATTTGGTAATAAATTTTCTTTAGGAACTTTCACGTTGTCAAAAATTAATTCTCCAGTTGCAGAGGCACGTAACGACCATTTATTATGTGTTTCAGGAGTAGAAAACCCTTCCATTCCTCGTTCAACAATTATACCTTTAATTCTTCCTTCTTCATTTTTTGCCCAAACTACTGCAACATCAGCAAAAGGAGCATTTGAAATCCACATTTTAGCTCCGTTAAGTAAATAGTAATCGCCCATATCTTTAATATTGGTAACCATTCCACCAGGATTTGAGCCAAAATCAGGCTCTGTTAAACCAAAACAACCTAAGTATTCACCATTGGCTAATTTTGGAAGATATTTTTGACGTTGAGCTTCATTTCCATATTTCCAAATAGGATACATCACTAATGAAGATTGAACAGAAGCCGTAGAACGAACCCCAGAATCTCCGCGTTCAATTTCTTGCATAATTAATCCATATGACATTTGATCTAACCCAGCACCTCCATATTCCTCGGGAATATAAGGTCCGAAAGCTCCAATAGAAGCTAATCCTTTTACAATGGATGTTGGAAATTTTGCATCTTGAGCCGCTTGTTCAATAATAGGTGAAACTTCTCTTTTTACCCATTCGCGTGCTGCATCACGTATTAATTTATGTTCTTCTGTCAACAGTTCATCTAATTGATAATAATCGGGTGCTTCAAATAAATCTTGTGCCATAAGTTGTTTGTTTTATCAAAGTTTACAAATTTACTAATTAAAGTCCTTTTAATTTTAAAATTTAAAATCTTTTATTCCTTACTTTTGTACTAATGAGGAGTACTTTAGGAAAAGAAGAAAAGTTAAAACACCGTAAATTGATTGAGTTACTTTTTAAGGAAGGAGCACGGATTAATACCAGTGGAATTCAATTAATTTATTTAAAATTTCAACACGAAGGCGAATTTCCAATTAAGGTTGGTTTTTCAGTTCCTAAACGCATTATGAAATTGGCGGTAGATAGAAATAGATTAAAGCGCAGAATGCGAGAAGTATATCGAAAAAATAAGCATCTTTTTTATAATAATCTTTCGGAACAGTATATATTTATGTTCATTTATACAGCTAAAAAGGAATTAAAAAATTTTGAAATTGAAGCATTATTACTAAAAATCCAATTGAAGTTTGCGAAAAAAATTCAAGAAAATGAAAAGAAAAATTAATAAAATAATCATAGGATTTGTAATAGTAATTTCATTATTTGTTAGCGTAGGTTATCAATCCGATTTTTTTGAAATTGCCAAACAAATTGATATTTACACCACACTTTTTAAAGAATTGAACATACATTATGTGGATGAAGTAAATCCTGCAAAACTCACCAATAATGCTATAAATAAGATGCTTAAAAATTTGGATCCTTACACAAGGTATTATGATGAACAAGGTGTTGAAGATGCCAGAATTGCTGCTATGGGTGAATATGGAGGCATTGGAGTACTAACCAAATTTATAAATAAAAGTATTTTAATTCAGAATGTGGTTAAAAGTTCACCAGCTCAAAAGGCAAATTTAAAACCAGGAGATAAAATACTGAAAATAGATCAAACTCTTGTAAAAGATTTTGATGAAAAAGGAGTTTCAACTTTATTAAATGGATTGCCAAATACTAAAGTAAATCTTCAAATTGAACGGCAAAATAAAACTTTTGATGTAGCATTAATTCGTAAAAAAATAATCATAAACCCAGTTCCATATTACACTATGGTAACTAAAACTACTGGGTATATTTCATTTACAAAATTCAATCAAAAAGCAGCTATTGAAGTAAAAAAAGCGATGCTTGATTTAAAAGATCAAGGGATGCAAGAATTAATTATTGATGTTAGAAATAATCCAGGTGGATTATTAAATGAAGCCGTGAAAATCACTAATTTTTTTATTCCTAAAGATAAAATTGTAGTAACTACCAAAGCTAAAACACAACAATGGAGCGAAACGTTTAAAACATATAATGAACCTATTAATACAACTATTCCATTGGTGATTTTGGTTAATAATCATTCAGCGTCAGCATCTGAAATAGTTGCAGGATCATTGCAAGATTATGATAGAGCAGTAATTATTGGAAATCGATCTTTTGGAAAAGGATTAGTACAGCGGTATAGAGAATTACCCTACGGAACTCAAATGAAATTAACTATTTCAAAATATTACACTCCTAGTGGACGATGCATTCAAGAATTAGATTATACCAATAGAGATGATAAAGGGAATATTCCTAAATTTTCGGATGCCGGTAGAAAAGCATTTAAAACAGAAAAAGGAAGAACGGTTTACGGTGGCGGAGGTATTTTACCTGATGTGGATTTAAAATTACAAGAACTAAATAAAACTACTGAAGCGCTATTTAATTCAGAAGCATTTTTTAATTATGTAACTCAATATTTTTATAAAAACAGTTCTATTAAAAAACCATCGGAATTTAAATTAAAAGAAGGCGATTTTAACGACTTAATAGGGTATTTAAATCAGCACAACAATGAATTTGAAACTAAAACTGAAAAGCGTTTATTGAAAGTAAAAAAAGAGGCTGGTGATGAGGGCTTATCTGGAAATTTTAATGTTGTTCTTGAATCAATTAAAAATGAAAAATTTAACAATTTAGCCAAAAATAAAACAGTAATATTAAATAAATTAGAAGAAAAAATTATTCAACGTTATTTTTATAATGAAGGTGTTTTTCAGCATAAAATTAAATTTGATGTGGAAATAGCAAAAGCAGTTTCAATTTTAAATACCCCAAAACAGTATCAAAAAATATTAGAATAAATAGGTAATTTACAAGAAGTGAAGATATTGTATCTTTAAAAATTAAAATAAGCATATGCAACATTTAAAAATAAAAGGAAGAACTCGAGCTCAAGAATCATCAAACGCCATTGAACGTATATATATTTCAATGCGCCATTTAATTAGTAGGGGTTTTTATAAACCAATTGGAATTTCTGGAGAAGCTTTGCGCGAAGCACTTTTATTATTGCGTCCAGAAATTTATGGCTCTATAAGTGAAGAAAAAGTAGAATTAAACGGGTTGTTATATGTAATAGAACGACTTCCTTTTGGGGTTGAAGAATGTCGTTTTATTAACTTAACAGCAGTTGAAGGTTATTCTAAGTCACATTTTAAACCAATAATTCCTGCAAAAAGAAGAAGAGTTTGCTTTAGAATTGACAAAGATCAAATGAATATTGAAGTAACACGAGGAAGATCAGAGATATATGATATATTAACACACCTTACTTTTTTATTTATTGAATCCTATAAAATTGCCAATAAAGTTTTAATAAACGATGGTAAGGGAACGATAAGAGAATGGTTAAAATTAGAAGAAATTGTTCTTTACAATAAAAAGTTATCCCATGATGAACAAGATATAATGTTGGCCTATATAGCGAATATTTTAGGAAGAACGTTTGAAGAAGTTCAAGCAACTTATGCTAGTTTAGGAGAAAAAAATAACCCTGATCGGTTTTTTCAAATAATTTATTGGTTAGGTTATGTTGCAATTGGTGAAAAAACAAAAAATTTAAAAAGATCCATAACTTTCAGTCCAATGTTACGAGAACGAATAGGTCATCATACATATGGAGAAATTTGGGCTAATGATATAAAAAAGGAACTCGAAAATCAGCAATTATTAAAACGACCAATACATATAATTAGTGCAAACATGCATAGTGTAATGAACTCTATTTATGCGCCAGTTGCAATTCCTAATCTTGTAGATGAAAATAATAGCATTTCCATTTTTGAAACCCTAAGTCGTAATGAAAATGAAAATTTGCAAAAACAAGTTAAAGAGTTTGCTTCCAAAAACGGACTTACCTATTTAAAAGATACTTCAGGAACTAATATTAACGTGCAAATTATTAACACAGAAAAAATTGATATTTCCAAAACTCAATTTGAATTTGAAAACTCGTTAGAAATTGATGAAAAACCAGTTATTATTGTAATGGATTATGCCTTTGGTGAGCAAGCCTATGAAACTATGGACGAGCTTTTAAAACCTTACATTTGTGATAAAAACAAAAAGCATCATTTAAATGTGGAATCCATTTCCATTATGGGAAAAGCAGGTATTTTAGATGGTGATAAAGGCGATATTATGATTCCTACTTCTCATATTTTTGAAGGCACAGCAGATAATTATCCTTTTAAAAACCGTCTTAAAAAAAGAAATTTTGATAATTGTGGTGTTAAGGTATTTGCAGGTTCTATGATTACCGTTTTAGGAACATCACTTCAAAATAAAGATATTTTAAACTTTTTTCACAAATCTACTTGGAAGATTATTGGACTTGAAATGGAAGGCGCGCATTACCAAAAAGCTATTCAAGCCGCATCAAAAATCAGAGGAAATATTTCAAGTAAAGTAAAAGTTAGGTATGCATATTATGCATCAGATAATCCATTAAAAACAGGTAGTACTTTAGCTTCAGGAGGTTTGGGCACTACAGGTGTTTTACCAACCTATGTGATAACGGAAAAAATATTAGAACAAATTTTTTAAATAAAATAAAGATAAGAAGATAACATTTCACAAATGTTAAAAAGGGCGAGATACGATTTAATATATCTAGATAATTTAAACTATTGAACCGATTTAAAAGTTATTTTTGCTACCATAAAAGTAGTTTTTAAAGGTACAGGAAAATAAACAGCGAATAATAATATGAATGTTTTAATTTTAGGATCAGGAGGAAGAGAACATGCAATTGCTTGGAAAATAAATCAAAGTAATTTATTACAAAAATTATATATAGCACCTGGAAATGCTGGAACTGCTGAGGTTGGCACCAACTTAAACTTTCAACCAACAAACTTTAACGAAATAAAACAAGCCGTAATACATTATAAAATTTCCTTAGTAATTGTAGGTCCTGAAGACCCATTAGTAAAAGGCATTCACGATTATTTTTTAGCAGATGAAATTTTGAAAGATGTTATGGTAATTGGACCACAAAAAAAAGCAGCTCAACTAGAAGGAAGTAAAGAATTTGCTAAAAAATTTATGGTTAAACATCATATTCCTACAGCTAAATATGAAAGTTTTACAGTAGATAGTTTAGAAGATGGGTATAAATTTTTAGAATCTTTAAAGGCTCCTTATGTTCTTAAAGCAGACGGACTAGCTGCAGGTAAAGGAGTACTTATTTTGAATGATTTGCAAGAGGCAAAAAACGAGCTTAAAGAAATGCTAACCAATCAAAAATTTGGAAAAGCAAGTTCTAAGGTAGTTATTGAAGAGTTTTTAGATGGAATAGAGCTTAGTTGTTTTGTACTTACCGATGGAACTAGTTATGTAAAATTACCACATGCAAAAGATTATAAACGAATTGGTGAAGGAGATAAAGGTTTAAATACAGGAGGAATGGGCGCAATTTCTCCAGTGCCGTTTGCTTCAAAAGAATTTTTAGACAAGGTTGAAGAACAAGTTATTATTCCTACAATTAACGGTTTAAAAAATGATGCAATTCCGTATAAAGGATTTATCTTTTTCGGAATAATTATGGTTAATAACGAGCCTAAAGTTATTGAGTATAATTGTAGAATGGGCGATCCTGAAACCGAAGTGGTAATTCCTAGAATAAAAAATGATTTATTAGAATTATTTATTGCTACAGGGGAAAATAAACTGAGTTCAAAAAAAATAGTAATTACTAAAGAAAATGCTGCTACGGTAATGTTAGTTTCCGGAGGTTATCCTGAAGCGTATGAAAAAGAAAAGGAAATAAATGGAATTGCAACGGTTGAAGATTCAATAGTTTTTCATGCTGGAACCACTTTTAAAAAAGATAAAACTGTAACTAATGGAGGAAGAGTTTTAGCGGTTACTTCTTATGGTGAAAATTTTAAAGAAGCCTTAAAAAAGTCGTATCAAAATGTAAAAAAAATACATTTTGAAAATAAGAATTATAGAAAAGATATTGGTTTTGACTTGTAAAAAAAAATTCTTGTTGCTCCGTTAAATTGGGGTTTAGGGCACGCGACTCGGTGTATTCCTATCATAAATGCATTAATTAAGGCGAATTTTACACCAATTATTGCAAGTGACGGAGTTGCCTTAGAATTTTTAAAAAAAGAATTTTCTACGCTTCAAACTTTTGAATTACCAAGCTATGCTATAAGTTACTCTAAACACAGCAAGCTACTTAAATTTCATTTGCTATTAAAAACTCCAGCTATAATTTCCGCAATTATAAAAGAGCAAAAATTAGTAACCTCTTTAATTGAAAAAGAATCTATTTCTGGAATTATTTCAGATAATAGATTCGGAGTTTACTCCAATAAAATTCCTTCTGTTTATATTACACATCAACTAAATGTTTTGTCTGGAAACACTACTTGGCTTACTTCTAAAATCCATCAATATATTATTAAAAAATTCGATGAATGTTGGGTGCCAGATGTTGCTTCTAAATTTAATTTATCGGGAGAATTATCTCATATTCATTCCAAAAAAATTAAGATAAAATACCTTGGAATTTTGAGTAGATTTAAGAATAGAGTTGCTCAAAAAAAACACGATATTTTAATAGTCTTATCAGGAGTTGAACCTCAAAGAACATTGTTTGAAGAGAAATTGATTAAAGAACTATCAAATTTTAAAGGAAATGTATTATTGGTTAGAGGTATACTAAATGAATGTAAAATTAAAACGCCTGATAATTTTGCTGTGGTAAATTATTTGTTAGGAACCGAACTTGAAAAAACAATAGTAGAAAGCAGTTTAGTTATTGCGCGTTCTGGTTATTCAACCATTATGGATTTAGTGGTTTTAAATGCAAATGTTTTGTTTGTACCAACACCAAATCAATTTGAGCAGGAATACTTAGCAAAATATCTTTATTTAAAATATAAAATACCCTTTTCAGTACAAGATGATTTTAAATTATCAGCTATTACTAATTTTAAATCAAAAGGAAAATTTAAAAAATATACAACGTCTATTTCTTTAGAATTTTTCGACTTTTTCAAGAGTAAATGAAAATTCTGAACCTTTTTTAAATGTACTTTTCACAAAAATAGATTCGTTATGAGCCTCAATAATGTGTTTTACAATAGCCAAACCTAATCCAGAGCCTCCTTGTTCTCTTGATCTACTTTTATCTACACGGTAAAACCGCTCAAATAATCTTTCTTGATGTTGCTTTTTAATTCCTTCTCCATTATCGGTTATTTTAATTAGCACTTTATCTTGTTTATAGGGTTTTACGGAAACTAGCGTTAAACCATTTAGTTTTCCATATTTAATGGAGTTTACCAATAAGTTAGTTAAAACCTGTTCTATACGTTCCATATCGCCGATAACCATAACAGGGTACTCATATTTTTTATCAAAAAGTAAGGTAATATTACGTTTTTTAGCTTTCATTTCAAGCAATTCAAAAACTTCCTGGATCAGTTCAATAATATTAAAAGGTTGTTTATTTAAATTTAAATCTGAAGATTCAAGTTTTGAAATTAAATCTAAGTCTTTAACAATTGCAATTAATCGTTCTACGCCTTTATTTGCCCTTTGTATATATTTTTCGCGAATTAATTTATCATTCAAAGCACCATCAGCAAGGGTTAATAAATAACCTTGAACCGTAAATAAAGGGGTTTTAAGTTCATGAGAAACATTCCCTAAAAATTCTTTTCGATAATTTTCTCTAAGATTTAAACTTTTAATTTGTGCCTGTTTATTTTCAGCAAATTTTTCAACATCTCTTGAAAGCGAATCCATATCAGAAGTTATAGATGTTTTATTCAAATCGGAAGCGTCTAAAATTGAAACATCATTATATATTTTTTTAATACGCTGATAAATAAACTTTTCTAAGCGGTACTGAACAATAACAAATACTAAAATGAAGAATATTATAAAAAAGAGTACTAGCGTTTTTAAATTTAATGGTGATTTTAAAAAATAAAAATCAATTAAAAAAAACAAGATTACAGAAAATAAGGCTAAATATAATGAGGTCCAAAAAGCAAATGCGTATGTTTTTTTAATCTTCATTAATTATAAATTTATAACCAACACCTTTTACGGTTTTAAAACTATTATCTCCAATTTTTTCTCTTAATTTACGAATATGTACATCAATAGTTCTTCCGCCAACTATCACTTCGTTTCCCCATACTTTATCTAAAATATCATCGCGTTTAAAAACTTTTCCTGGTTTTGAAGCTAAAAGTGAGAAAAGCTCAAATTCTTTTCTAGGTAATGAAAGTTTTTCTCCATTTTTTATTACCACATATTCTTCTCTATCAATTATAATGTTTCCAATACTCACTTTCTCATTAGATTCTTTAGTGTTTTCAAGTTTAATACGTCTAAGTAAGGCTTTAATTTTACTGATCAATACCTTTGGTTTAATGGGCTTGGTAATATAATCATCTGCACCAACGTTATAGCCTGCTACCTGAGAATAATCTTCTCCACGAGCTGTAAAAAAAGTAATTAATACGTTTTCTAATCCGTTAGTATGTCTAATTTTTTCACAAGCATCAATGCCATCCATTTCAGGCATCATGATGTCAAGAATAATTAAATGTGGAGCATTTTTTTTAGCAGATTTAACTGCCTCAACACCATTTTTTGCTGTAAATATTTGATAGCCTTCATTTTTTAAATTATAACCTACAATTTCTAAAATATCCGGCTCATCATCTACTAATAATATTTTAATGTCAGAATTTTTCATAAATTTCATGTTGTGTTCAAAAGTAGTCAATAATTGTTAAAACATCGTTATATAGCTATATCGACTAAAAAAATAACAATTACATAACCTTAATCTTACACTTTATTAAAGTTTAATTACCGTTTGTTAATTAGAGGCAATATTTGAAAACAAATTACGTTATAACGCATTTTATTGAAACATTTTTTTATAATTTTGATAAAAATGCTAAAAAAAATTATATGAAAAAAGATTACTTTTTATTGATTGCTATTATTACATCTTCTTTAAGCTTTGGACAAGTTAATGTAGGAGATATAATTATTACAGAAATTATGCAGAATCCTAGTGCAGTTTCAGATGCCAATGGAGAATATTTTGAAGTGTATAATACAACAGGTGCTCCAATTGATATGAATGGATGGGTAATTAAGGATTTGGGGACGAATATTCATACAATTTCATTGTCGCTAATTGTTCCAGTTAATGGATACGCTATTTTAGCTAGAAATGGAGACTTTGCATCAAACGGTGGGGTTACTGTGGATTATGTTTATTCTGGAATTACTTTGGGAAATAGTGCTGATGAGCTTTTATTATTAGACACACTAGGTACAATTATTGATGAAGTTGATTGGGATGGTGGTTCAACTTTTCCAAATCCAGCTGGGGCAAGTATGGAGTTATCTACAGATAAATATAATGCGACGGATAATAATACGGGTTCAAATTGGGGAGTTGCTGTATCACCATTTGGTTCAGGAGATAATGGTACGCCAGGTTCTGTGAATGATTTCACTTTGAGTATTGTAAAAAACCAAATAGCAGGTTTTGCAATGTATCCAAATCCTGTAAATCATGGTAAATTTGTTATTACTTCAAATAATGATGTAAAAAAACAAGTTGAAATTTACACTATGATTGGGAAACAAGTGTATCGTAAAACGGTTAAGACCAACGAAACTATTGATGTTGCTAATTTAAATAGAGGAATTTATTTATTGCGTGTTAAAGAAGATGGTAAAGTAGTTACTCGAAAATTAATTGTAAACTAATTTTAAAATTTTAAAAGAGGCTGTCTGAAAAGTGTCATTCTGAATGAAAATGAAGAATCTAATAATAGTCAAATCACTAGTAATTAAATAAATAAGATTTTTCGACTACGCTCAAAATGACAATTGAAATATTTTTCAGACAGCCTCTTTTTGTTATATTTATCTAAAAAAACTATGAACACTAAAATAAACTTTGAAAACATCTTGTTTTTAGATATTGAAACGGTTCCTGAAGTTGAAAATTTTGAAGATTTATCGGAAACCAAACAAGAACTATTTGCTTTAAAAACACAGTACCAACGAAAAGAAGAAATAACGCCAACCGAATTTTATGAGCGTGCAGGTATTTGGGCTGAGTTCGGTAAAATTGTATGTATTTCAGTCGGATTTTTCACCAACTTTAGTACAGAAAATAGAATTTTTAGAGTAACTTCTTTTTATGGTGATGAAGCTAAAATTTTAATTGATTTTAAAAATTTATTAGATTCACATTATAACAAACCATACCACGTATTATGTGCTCATAATGGTAAAGAATTCGATTTTCCTTACATAGCGCGTAGAATGATAATTAATCAAATAAAATTACCAGAAAAATTAAATTTATTTGGTAAAAAGCCTTGGGAAATAGCTCATTTAGACACTATGGAATTATGGAAATTTGGTGATTATAAACATTTTACTTCGTTAAAATTATTAACACATATTTTAGGAATTACATCTCCTAAAGATGATATTAATGGAAGTGAAGTTGCAACTGTTTTTTACAAAGAAAATAATATAGATAGAATTGTTACTTATTGTGAAAAAGATGTTATTGCCGTTGCACAATTATTGTTAAGGTTCAATAATGAACCATTGCTAGAAGACCTTCAAATAGCACATGTTTAACTTTCTAACTTTGAAGAAAGTTCAAACCAACGCTCTTCTTTTTGTGAAATTTCAGCATTTATTTTTTGTAACTCAATTGATTTTTTATTGATATCTTCATTGGGAATGGTGTTACTCGAAAACAAACTTTCAATCGTTGATTTTCGGGTTTCTAGTAACTCAATTTCTCTTTCAAGGCTTTTATATTCTTTTTGTTCTTTAAATGATAATTTTACTTTGCTTGAGATTTTTTCTCTGACAACAGGTTTTTTAATGGTTAGGTTTTCTTCTTTAGGTTTAGAATCTTCATAAACTCTATAATCTGTATAATTACCAGGGAAATCTTCAATTTCACCATTTCCTTTAAATATAAATAAATGATCCACAATTTTATCCATAAAATAGCGATCATGCGAAACTACTAAAAGGCAACCTGGAAAGTCTAATAAAAAATTTTCTAATACGTTTAAAGTAACAATATCTAAATCATTAGTAGGTTCATCTAAAATTAAAAAATTAGGATTTTGGATTAAAACAGTACATAGATACAAACGTTTTTTTTCGCCACCACTTAGTTTTTCAACAAAATCATATTGACGTTTTCTACTAAATAAAAAACGTTCTAAAAGTTGTCCTGCTGATATTTTTCTTCCTTTGGTTAACGGAATATATTCGCCATATTCTTTAATAACTTCAATTACTTTTTGCTGAGGTTTTATTTCAATTCCATCTTGTGTATAATACCCAAATTTAATAGTTTCTCCAACAATAACTTTACCAGTATCTACAGGTAAAGCGTGTGTAATAATATTTAAAAAAGTAGATTTTCCACTTCCGTTTTTTCCAATAATTCCAATTCGTTCTCCTCGTTTAAAAACATACTCAAATTGATTTAAAATCTTATTACCTCCAAACGATTTTGAAATGTTATGTAATTCTAATATTTTAGAACCCATACGCACCATATTAATTTCTAACTGAACTTTATGATTGTCTCTTCTTTTATGTGCTTCTTCTTTTATTTTGTAAAAATCATCAATTCTAGATTTAGACTTGGTAGTTCTAGCCTTTGGTTGTCTTCGCATCCAATCCAACTCTTTTGTAAATAAATTTTTAGCCTTATCAATACTGGCTTGTTCAGCAGCTATTCGTTCTTCTTTTTTTTGCAAATAATATGAATAATTACCTTTATAGGTGTAAAAACCTCCATTATCTAATTCAACAATTTCATTACAAACCCTTTCTAAAAAATACCTGTCATGGGTTACCATGAACAATGTTATTTTTTCTTTTTTAAAATAATTTTCTAACCATTCAATCATTTCTAAATCTAAATGATTTGTGGGTTCATCTAAAATTAACAAATCAGGTTTATGAATTAAAACAATAGCTAAGGAAAGTCGTTTTCGTTGGCCTCCTGAAAGCGAATTTACTTTTTGTGATAAATCAGGTAATTTTAATTTTGATAAAATTTGTTTGTATTGAGTTTCAAAATCCCAGGCGTTTGCTTGCTCCATTTTTTCAAAAGCTTGTTGGTACCCTTTTTCATCGGAAGGATTATTTAAAGCGTGTTCGTATTCTTCAATTATTTTTAAGGTTTCATTGTCTGAATTAAAAATAGTTTGTTCTATAGTTAATTCATCATTCAAAACATCTTCTTGTGATAAATATTCTATTACTAGTCCTTTTCTAGAAATAACCTGACCAGTATCGGGGCTATCAATACCAGTCATTATATTAAGCATTGAGGTTTTTCCTGTGCCATTTTTTGCAATAAAGGCAATTTTCTGCTCGTTATTTATACCGAAGGAAATATCACTAAAAAGCGTTAATTCCCCATAAGATTTTGAAATATTTTCAACAGATACAAGATTCATGAACTTCTAAAGTTTTTCACAAAACTACATAAAAAAACTCGGGAAAATTTTCCCGAGTTTTTAAGTGAAATGATATTGTAAATTATTGTTTAATAAATTTGGTTGTAATTAATTTTTGACCATCATTAACTTCTAAGAAATAAACATCAGGTTTCAAATCAGAAACGTTAATATGATCTCTAGATTCCTTTCCAGATTTTATTACCTGTCCAAGTCTATTGGTAATTTTATAGCTTATATTTTCACTTTTATTCAATTTAACCTGAACAAAAGCTTTTGTAGGATTAGGATATACTTTTAAGTCGGGTTCTGTTTCGTATCCTAAGTTATCCGAAGGAACAAAAGCTATAGATGTATTATTAAAAGCGAAAGCAACATTACTTATGTTTACTGTATAATCTTCTACTTCGCCATAAGAAAAAGTTTCACAAGCTGTTTGAGCAGAATTATATTTCATAGAAACACGCATTCTAGTTTGACCTATTAGGGCATCTGTCGGGATTGTAACAGTAGCAGATAAGTTTGTTGAACTGGAAGAAGATCCTGACGCAATTTTTTCTGTAGCTGCAAAAGTTCCATCTTGGTTATAGTCTATCCAAATAGCCCAATATTCGGTATAAGAAGAACCACTAAATCCAGCACTCATTAATAGTTGATTTGTACTACCTGTAACCACATTTGCAACCAGAGAAGTGTAATCTGCATAACCCCCATCATTTCCTGTGGTATTTATTATTCCTCCAAAAGAAACATAGTCAATCCATTCATAAGAAGAAGTACTTCCTTTGGATACGCAATAAGTAATTGGGTTATTTAAGGTAGTTACATTTACTGCATTACTTGCAACGGATGTATTACCTGCCGCATCCTTAGCTTTAACAGTAAAACTATAGGTAGTAGCTGCTGTTAAAGCGGTAACTTGATATGATGTACCGGAAACTGAAGTTAATAAACTAGCTCCTTGATATACATCATAACCTGTAACTCCAACATTGTCTGTTGCGCCACTCCAAGATAAATTTACAGTACTATTAGTTATTGTACTAGCAGTTAACGTTGGTGCAGTTGGTGCTTGTGTATCTGGAGTAACATCAACTAAAACAACAGTATAATCTTCAACTTCACCATAAGAGAAAGTTTCACAGGCAGTAGGAACTCCATTATATTTCAGAGAAACTCTCATAGTTGTAGAACCAGTTACAGCTGTGGCAGGAATCGTAAAAGTTCCGCTTACCGGAGTAGTTTTAGAAGCGGCTTTTGACCAAACTTGTTCACCAGCATCCGTAAAAGTTCCATTTTTATTATAATCAATCCAAACGCTATAACCTTCATTATATACTGTACCAGTCCAAGTAGGAGTAATTGTTATTGTTGCAAGATCTCCTTTGTTTAAATTAGTGGAAATAGAAGTATGATTACTATATCCATTTCCGGAACCAGAAGTATTGTCAATAGTTCCTAATTGTACTCTTCCAATATATTCATCGGTTACAGTATTTCCTTGAGACGTGCAATAAGTTAAAGAAGTATCGCCATATTTTTTACCAATACCAACAGCATAAAAAGCATTTGTAGTTGCAATTGCTTCCAGAGAGCCTATGCCATATATGTCTTCTGCAGCTTGAATACCAGAAACTCTTGCGTCAGCATAAGTTGAGTTTGCAGATAAATAAACACTCTCTAACCTAAAAGCTATTTGAGCGGCTTTGTCAATTCCTATACCGGTAACAGTATAGGCGCTACCTATATCATTAGTTCCTGATTTACCAACGGATAAAATGTAAAACCAGTGATTTAAAACTCCAGAGTTAGTGTGTACACCACAATAATCATTGGTTTGTGTTGGGGTACAATTTACACTAACCCAATTAGTTCCTCCATAAGTATCTGGCTGACCTTCAGCTTTAGGATTGCTCATTGATCTTAAAGAAGCACTTGTTGTTCTTCTTTCAATATCTTCACCAATTAACCAAGTAGACTTTTCAGGAGCTGCATAATATTCAACTGCTGCGGCCCAAATATCTGAAAAAGCTTCATTCATAGCTCCAGACTCTTTTTGATAGGCTAAATTAGCGGTGTTTGTACATACTGCATGGCCAATTTCATGGGCGGCAACATCTAATGATGTAAGAATATCAAAATTTCCGTTACCAACAGTACCATTAGAACTACCATCTCCATAAGTCATTCTTGAACCATCCCAAAAAGCATTGTCGTAAGCAACATTGTAGTGAACATAACTATTGATAGCTGCTCCAGCATTATCAAAGCTGTTTCTTCCATGTTTATTAAGCCAGTAATCGTAAGTCATTTCAGCTCCCCAATGAGCGTCTAACGCTCCATTATCTTTAGCGGCATTATCCCATTCTGTGGAAGTCCAATTATTATCATTATCTGTAAAATTAACTGCTGAACTGTAATTAGTTCCTTCATTCAAGTCATAAGTATTAATACCATTACCTCTGGTATTATCACTCATAATATAAGAAACTCCATTTAAAGTAGTTTCAATAGATCTAGCTCCGCTATATCTTGTTGCTGCATTACCAGCTACTAATATTTTATCAGCATTTTTGATGTTTATATTTTTATGAGTTTTTTCTAAATTAACATTAGCAAGTTTATCTGCATGTTTAATAATCGCATTATAGAATAAAATTTCACCATTTTGAGCATCTACATAAACGTAACCTCTACTTATAGGGTTAGTTGCATAAATATCAAATTTATAAGCCAATTTATTTTCTTTTTTGCCAATTATATAACCGGGTAATATTACAAGTTCACCTTTAGGTTTCGCATAATTTATAAGTTGGGCATTTTTAGGGTTTTGCCATAAATACGATTTTGCACCTATATGCGAAATCGCTTTTTGAAATGCTGTACTTTTTGAAAGTTTAGGTGTCGTTTTTAAGTCTTTAATTTGGTAAAATTCGCCTGAAAGAGATTTTATTTCTCCATTTTTAATATGTAATGTAGGCTTAGCAAAATCAACTTTAACATCATTATAGAATTGTTGATATTTTTCATGGGTAAAGCCTAATTTATCTTTTTCACTTTTGGCGAAAAGTAATTTATCTTTAGTTTTAAGATTTAGCTGTTCTTTAAATAAAAGTTGCTTTTGATCTGCTTTATAAACCTTATCAATTTTTTTCTTTAAGTGACTAGGTTTCGCATTGGGTTTTTGTTCTTTCTTTTGAGCGTTGATTTGCCCTATAAACAAAGGGAAAATTAAAAAAAGGAACAATAATTTTTTTGAGGGGTAGTTTTGTTTCATATTAAGTAAATTTTAAGGGGTTTGATTAAAAAATTGTTAAATCAGTTTCGAATATATTAAATAAATGTTAAATAAACGAACAAAATACCAATTATTATAAAAAACACGCAGTTTATTATAAAAAATATGTAGTTTGTTTTATAAAAATGCAATTATATTTAAATAGTTATTTTTGAAAGATGAAAACCATTCTTAACATAAAGAATTTATTTATTTCATTTGAGTCTAAAGATGTAGTTAATGATATTTCATTTGAATTAAAAAAGCAGCAAATACTGGGTGTTGTAGGAGAATCAGGAAGTGGAAAATCGGTTACTTTTTTAGCGGTTTTAAAATTACTAACTAAAAAAGCGGTTTTTAATGGAACTATAATTTTTGATAAACAAAATTTATCAGAAATAACTGAAAAAGACTTTCAAAAAATACGAGGAAATCAAATATCTATGATTTTTCAAGAACCAATGAGCTCTTTAAATCCGAGTTTAACTTGTGGCTTTCAAGTCATAGAAATTTTAAAAACTCATAAAAATATATTCAATAAAAATGCTAAAAAAGAAGTAATTGCGCTTTTTAATAGAGTTAAATTACCTCGTGCTAATGAAATTTTTAATCAGTATCCTCATCAAATTTCAGGAGGGCAGCAACAACGTGTAATGATAGCCATGGCTATAGCGTGTAAACCAACTATTTTAATAGCAGACGAACCTACTACAGCCTTAGATGTTACTGTTCAAAAAGAAATAATAGCATTGCTAAAAGAACTGCAGCAAGAAACCCAAATGAGCATTGTTTTTATAAGTCACGATTTAAGTTTGGTTTCAGAAATAGCGGATGAGGTTTTAGTAATGTACAAAGGCGAAATTGTAGAACAAGGAAATGCTAGAGAAATTTTTAAAAACCCAACACATAATTATACAAAAGCACTTATAAACTCTAAACCAAGTTTAACCAAAAGGTTTAAAAAATTGCCAACGGTTAAAGATTTTATAGATGAAAATACACAACTGGATGAGTATTCTGCTGTTCAAAGAGAAGAATTTCATCAAAAAATTTATAGTAAAAAACCATTATTAGAAATTAAAAATATTGCTACTTATTTTAATACTGAAAAAAAATTTATTTTTGGAAAAGAAAATATAATAAAAGCCGTAGATAATGTTTCATTTAATGTTTATAAAGGTGAAACATTAGGTTTGGTTGGAGAATCAGGTTGTGGTAAAACCACATTGGGACGCACTATTTTACATCTTGAAAAAACAACTAAAGGAACTATTTTTTACAAACAAAGCGATATAACTACAATAACTAAAAATAAATTAAAAGCATTTAGAAAAGAAGTTCAAATAATTTTTCAAGATCCGTTTTCAAGTTTAAATCCAAGAATTCCTGTAGGGCAAGCAATTATGGAGCCTATGAAAGTTCATGGTATTTTTAAAAACAATAAAGAATGCAAAGAAGAAGCATTACAAATTTTACGGAAAGTTGGATTAAGCGAGGAGCATTTTTATAAATATCCCCATGAATTTTCAGGAGGGCAGCGTCAGCGAATAGGAATTGCAAGAACCATTGCGTTACGCCCAAAATTAATTATTTGTGACGAATCGGTATCGGCATTAGATGTTTCCGTTCAAGCACAAGTACTAAATTTATTAAATTCCTTAAAAGAAGAATTTGGGTTTACCTATATTTTTATTTCTCATGATTTAGCAGTTGTTAAATATATGTCAGATCAATTAGTGGTCATGAACCATGGTAAAATTGAAGAAATAGGAGATGCAGATGCTATTTATGAAAACCCTCAATCTAGTTACACCAAAAAATTAATTGAAGCAATACCTAAAGGAATTTAATTGCATTAATTGTATATTGCCACTTCTAATGAAAAGCAACTATATACATACTAGTATTCTTATTTTTTTAGTGCTAAATTTTGGAGGATTATTTGCCCAAAATAGAATGATGACTGAAGAAAATAATTTGGCATTTCAAACTAGTTTTTTTGAAGCATTAAAGCAAAAAGCCATCAAAAATTACCCTAAAGCTATTGAAAATTTAGAAAAATGTTATCAAATAGATTCTACCAGTACAGCGGTTCAATTTGAGCTATCCAAAAATTATTTTCTTTTAAAAAAATATTTTGAATCTGAAATTTTTATTAATAAAGCACTGTATAAAAAACCTGCAAATATTTATTTATTGAAACAAAAAGTGACGATTTTTAAAGCTAACCAAAATTTTGAGAAAGCCATTAAAACTCAAAAAATAATTATAGAAATTAAACCCAATTTAAGTAACGATTTGGTTTTGTTATACATACTAAATAAAAACTTTGATAAAGCTAAAAATCTGATAACTGATATAGAAAAAAAAGCATTATCTAATTCTAAAACAAAAGGATTAGAGCGATATTTAAAAAGTAAAAGCCAATCTTTAGTCAGTAAACAAAATACAGGTCAAATAGAGGTTAATAACTCAAGTTTAAGTAATTTAATACATAATTATAATCAAACTAAGAATTATAAAACGTTGGTGAAAATTATAAACAGCTATATTAAAAATGAGCAATACAATAGTTTATATTCCATAACTAAAAGTGAATTAGATTTATTTCCTACCCAACCATTTTTATATTATGCTAACGGATTAGCATTAACTAATTTAAAAAAATATAATGAAGGCATTGCTGTATTAATTATTGGCATTGATTTTGTTATAGATAATTCGCCTTTGAAAATTCAATTTTGTGATGTGTTGGCAACATGTTACACAGCAATAAATCAACCTAAAGAAGCTCTAAAATACAAACAAAAAGCATCGGTTTTAAGAAAAGAATAAATGAAGAAAACATATCTAATAGCAACGTTACTTTTAATAATTTTATCCTCTTGTAAAACAAAGCAAATTATAAGTACTTCCACAGAAAATATTGCTAAGCTGTCTGCAAAAAACATTATTCATAAGTATGAAGAAAATAAATTTCATCAAAAAACGGTATCTGCAAAATTAAAAACCAAATACAAAAACGATAAAATATCTGCTTCAGTAATTATAAAATTACGATTAGAAAAAGATAAAACTATTTGGATGAGTGCCACCAAACTTGGAATACCAATAGCTAAAATAGTTATAACACCTTTTAAAGTTCGGTATTATGAAAAAATTAATAAAACCTATTTTGAAGGAAGTTTAGCTTCATTAACAAAATATATTGGTAAAAAACTGGATTTTAAAGAATTTCAAAATATTTTACTAGGGCAACCTGTTTTAAATTTAAAAAGAGGGAAATATATTTCTAAAATAGTACAACATAAATATCAGCTTTCCCCTAAAAAAAATAAAGGGTTCTATGCAATTTTGTTTTTATTAAATCCGAATAATTTTAAGTTGAATAAACAAGAAATTCGTAATTTAGGCAAAGATCAAAAAGTGGCTGTTGCGTATCCCAGTTATGATAATATCGATGGCGTACAATTTCCTTCCGCAATTAATATTATAGCAAATGATAACCATAAAAAACTCTCTATTTTTATGAATTATAATCAGGTGTCATTTAATAAAAAATTAAATTTCCCTTTTAAAATACCTAAAGGATATAAAAAAATTAGCTTACACTAATGAGACTAAATCTAAAATATATACTACTTTTTGTTTTACTGCTTTCAAGCACTTTTGGTTTTGCTCAAAAGTCTAAAAGGAAAAGTTTAGAGGCTCGTAGAATTCAATTACAAAAAGACAAAGTTTATATAAATGCATTACTTTCAAATAATAAAAGAAAGAAAAAAAATCTGTTAATTGATGTAAAGGATTTAAATGATAAAATAAATACAAGAAAGAAATTAATAGCTGTAATTACTAGCGAATCAAATGAGTTAGGAAATGAAATTTACCTAAATCAGCTTAAAATTAATAAAAATACAAGAGCGTTAGATGCACTCAAAAAAGATTACGCAACTATGATTTTTAAATCATATAAAAGCAAATCACAAAATAGCAGGTTAATGTTTTTATTGTCTTCAGATAATTTTTTTCAGGCATATAAACGGTTTCAATATATGAAACAATATGCTAATTACAGAAAGCAACAAGGAGAAAATATTCAGAAAAAAACCATAGAAATACAGCAACTTAACGATACTTTAAAACTTAAAAAAGAGCAAAAAACAACCTTACTAAATAGCAAAAAAGAAGAGCAAATTGTTATAGAAAAAGAGAAAAAAGATCAAATAGGTTTGTTAGCTCAAGTTAAAAAGAAAGAAGGGAAATATAGACGTCAAATTCAACAATTTCAAAAAGAAGAACGAAGAATTGATAACCAAATTAATAAAATTATTAGCGATGCTATTGCAGCATCCAATAAAAAAGCTGGTGGAAAAGGAAAATCAGCTACTGAATTTACCTTAACTGCGGAAGCTAAAGAATTGGCCTCTAAATTTATGTTAAATAAAGGAAAATTACCTTGGCCAGTTGAAAAAGGGTATGTATCAACCTATTATGGTAGGCAACCACATCCTATTGTAAAAACTGCTACCATACAAAGTAACGGAGTTAGAATTACTACGGAAAAAGGAAGTGTTGCTCGTGCTGTTTTTGAAGGGAAAGTATTAGCTGTTCAAGTAATGACAGGAAACAAAAAAGCCGTTTTATTACAGCACGGAAATTATATAACGGTTTATAAAAACTTAGAAAATGTATTGGTTAATCCTGGCGATAATGTAAAAACTAAACAAAAATTAGGAACTATTTTTACCAATAAAATTACTGGAAAAACCATATTAGGATTTTTACTATCCAAAAACACTAAAACCGAAAATCCGGCTACTTGGATTTATAACATGTAACAAAAATTAATTGGCAAACAATGCTTTTAATTCAGTAGCATCTTTTGGATTCATTTTTCCGGAAAGAATTAAACTCAATTGCTTTCTTCGTAAAGCGCCTTCAAAACGTTCTTTTTCTATTTCGGTTTCTGGACGCACTTTTGGAACTTGAACCGGCATTCCAGTAGTATCAACTGCCACAAAAGTATAAATACCTTCATTAGCTTTTGTTCGTTCTTGTGATTCTCTATCTTCAATCCAAACATCTACATAAATTTCCATAGACGATTTAAATGCTCTAGAAACTTTAGCTTCAATAGTAATTACACTTCCTACAGGTACAGCTTTATTAAAAGCAACATGATTTACTGATGCGGTAACCACAATTCTTCTGGAATGCCGTTGTGCAGCAATACTACAAGCTCTATCCATTCTAGCTAATAATTCACCACCAAATAAATTGTTTAATGGGTTTGATTCGCCGGGAAGTACAATATCAGTTATAGTTGTGAGTGATTCTTTAGGTGTTTTTACCATGAGATTTTTTTGTAAAGGTAAATAAAAGAAGAAGTAGAAATTTAATATTCTTGAACCAATAACCAAGCATCTTTACTATCTGTCCTTTTGATGGTATTTAGTTGATTAATTGCATTTCGTTTGGAATCAAAACTAGCATAAGCTACTTGCGTTAAATTCCATTTATTAATACCTAAAATTTTTGCGTTAAAACCTTTTTTAAGTAATTGTCGCAATTTTTTATCGGCATTAGCAGGTTCTCTAAATGCACCAGCAATAATATGATAGTTATGCGTTTTTTTTACAACACTTAAAGTAATTGCAGGTAAAGGATCATTTATTACAAAAGTAGCTTCTTGTATAGTTTTATTCACTTTTTGTTGTTGAAGTTCCGATTGAGCTACTAAATTGTTATAGGTAAAATTTTGGTATTGTTTCCATCCAACGGTTCCTAAAGCAAAAATCAATACCGCTGCAGCAGCATATTTTATAAATGCAGGCGTTTTTTCTTTATTGTTGTCAGCTCTATAAATTGGAATAACAGGTGCAGAAGTAATCACTACTTTTTCGTTTTCAGTAATTCGTTTAATTGCAGGTGAAACGTAAGCATCTAATCCAAAGGAAGAAGTTAAATAATTTACGGCATAAACTGGTTCAAAAATAATAGTGTCATCTTCATTTTTATGTAAGAATCCTATATTTTCTAATTCAAGTTCTTCTTGATTAAGGATAGTTTGCCATTTAGCAACTTCAGTTTCCACAAAATTCACGGCAGTTGCGTACGATGTGTTTTTTACACTTGCTATATAATTAGCCAATAATCCATCATTGTTTTTTAAATGAGCATTAAAAGTTAATTGCTTAGTTGGTGCATAAAATGTATGTGTAAAATGATTTACCTTGGCAGAAATTCTGTTCGCTACAAAACCTCCAAAATTTGGTACAATTACACATTCATATCGGTATAATAAATCGCTGATGTATTTTGCTAAAGTCATTAAAACAAATATAAAAAAAATCAATGCTAAATATAAGAATAACTATATTTTTTATTAACAATAATTTTATATATTGACAATCAAATTTTTATAAAAATGCTAGAAGAAGATTTGTTATATGTGTTGGCTTTACAACACGTAAAAGGTATTGGCGATATTAATGCCAAAAAGTTAATTGCCCATTGCGGTACTGCCAAAAATATTTTTAAAGAAAAACGAAATATTCTTGAAAAAATAAACGGAATAGGTTCTTTTACTATTCGTCATTTATTCGATATTGATAATTTAAAAGAGGCCGAAAAAGAATTAAAATACATTCAGAAAAATGACATTAAATCTAGTTATTTTTTAGAAAATAATTATCCTGAAAAATTGAAACATTGTATTGATGGACCAATTTTAATTTTTAAAAAAGGAACTATTTCTTTAAACAGCCAACCAATAATAAGCATTGTTGGTACTAGAAAAATAACCAGTTATGGAAGAGGTTTTTGCGAGCAATTAATAGATGACATAAAGGAATATAACCCAATAATTGTTAGTGGTTTTGCCTATGGAGTGGATATTTGCGCACATAAAACCGCTATAAAAAACAACTTACAAACCATTGGTGTTTTAGCTCACGGATTTGAAGATTTTTATCCGAAATCCCACAAAAAACACAGGGTTGATGTTGAAAACAATGGCGGATTTATAACCGATTTTTGGCATAATGAAACTCCTTTAAGAGAAAATTTTTTAAAGCGAAATAGAATTGTAGCAGGCATTTCAGATGCAATTATAATAATTGAATCAGCTGAAAAAGGCGGCTCTCTAGTTACAGCAGATATAGCAAATTCGTATAGTAGAGATGTTTTTGCAGTTCCCGGTAGAAGTTTAGATAAACTTAGCAAAGGTTGTAATAATTTAATAAAACAACATAAAGCAGCAATGTTAACTTCCTCCAAGGATTTAATAGAACTATTGAATTGGGATTTAGACAATAAGGCAATAAAAACCATTCAAAAACAATTATTTGTTGAATTAGACGAATCGGAACAAAAAATAGTGGATTTTTTAGTAGAAAATGGCAAAGAATTATTAGATATGATTGCAATTAATTGTAGCTTACCAATCCACCAAACCACCACTCTTTTATTTAATTTAGAAATGAAAGGAGTTGTAAGACCTTTACCTGGAAAATTATTTGAAGCTATTTAAAAAAAATAGTAATTACATGCCATTGGGTAATTATAACTAAGTTTGCAACTTAAAATTTTTAAGTATGATTACAATTCCCACAAACGCAAAAGGGCTTATTTTTGATTTAGACGGTACAATTGCAAATACCATGCCCAATCATTTTAAAGCTTGGCGACATGCGGTAACTCCTTATGGAATTGATTTTGATAAGGAATTGTTTTTAAGTTTAACAGGAATGCCTAAAGCAGCAACCATTGCTAAACTTAATGAATTATTTGGTACTGATATGGATCCTATAGCTGTTGGTGTTACTAAGGATAGCTATTTTAACACATTGATAAATTTAACTGAAAAAATAGAAGTAGTTACCAATGTAATTGAACAATATCATACTAAATTGCCTATGGCTATTGGTACTGGAAGCACTTTTAAAGGAGCAAAACAAACGCTTAAAATAATTAGAATGCAGCAGTATTTTAATATTGTAATCACTTCGGATGATGTAGTACATGGTAAACCACATCCTGAAACCTTTTTAAAGTGTGCTGAAAAAATGAAAGTTAGCCCAGATAAATGTGTTGTTTTTGAAGATGGCGAATTAGGAATTCAAGCAGCAAAAACTGCAGGAATGATGGTTATAGATATTAATAAATATTTTAAAACTGAATTTGTTAAATAGTTTTAAAATTGAGTTGTTAATCCAGCTTCCCATTCATCTAAAAACTCATTAATTTCTTCAATAAACGCTGCTGGTTTTTGTACGCGATTTATGGTGCAGTGTAATACAATTTGATCTCTCTCCGGAGGAAATCCTGTAGTAATAGTCCAAGTTAACGCATTAGGACAACTCACCAAAGCAAACCGAATGCCACCATTTATTTTGGAGTAACTTATTAAAAATTCACCCCAAAGTGTAGCTCCACTGAAATTAGGACTTTTATCGGCTAAAAAAAACATAGATTCAGTAAATTTATCTATAGTTTGTGGATTTATTTTATCTTGAATACTTGATTCTGAAACACGCTTATTAATGATTCTAAAAAATTCCATAATTATATCTTTTGAAGCATATCTAATGCTTTTTTTACTGAATTTATATGATTAAATGTTAGTAATAATCGCAACCCATTTTTAGTTTCTTTTTCTTTCATAGTGCAAATAGCACTATTTTGTTGTACAAATTGTAAAACTTTGGTAAAAGAGGGAGATTGGTAAAATTCACTTTGCTGGTTTGCAATAAAATAACCAATCATTTTAGATTGTTTTAAAATAAGACGTTCAATACCTAATTTTTTTGCCAACCATTTAATGCGAACACTATTTAATAAATCTACTACTTGTATAGGAATTTCTCCAAAACGGTCGGTTAATTCCAGCTCAAATTTTCGTAATTCTTCTTCTGTTTTTAACTCAGCTAATTTATTGTATAAATTCAATCGTTCTGAAATTATATTGATATAATCATCTGGAAAAAGGATTTCAAAATCGGTGTCAATTTGAATTTCCTTTACAAATTCTTTAGGTTTATTAGAAGCGTTTTTATATAATTCTTTAAACTCGTTTTCTTTCAATTCTTCAATGGTTTCATTTAATATTTTTTGATACGTTTCAAAACCAATATCATTAATAAATCCACTTTGTTCACCGCCTAACAAATCGCCAGCACCTCGAATTTCTAAATCTTTCATAGCAATATTTATACCACTACCTAAATCGGTAAATAATTCAATTGCCTGAATTCTTTTTCTAGCTTCATCAGTCATATTGTGATAAGGCGGCGTTATAAAATAACAAAATGCTTTTTTATTAGAACGACCAACTCTACCACGCATTTGATGTAGATCCGACAAGCCAAAATTATTGGCATTATTAATGAAAATAGTATTGGCATTTGGCACATCTAATCCACTTTCAACAATGGTTGTTGAAACCAACACATCAAACTCATTATTGATAAAGGAAAGCATTAATTGCTCTAACTTTTTTCCATCCATTTGACCATGACCAATGCCAATTTTAACATCAGGAAGTAACCGCTGTAATAAACCTGCAACTTCTTTTATGTTTTCAATTCGGTTATGAATAAAAAATACTTGTCCGCCTCGTTGAATTTCATATCGAATAGCATCTCTAATAATTTCTTGATTAAACCGAATTACGTTACTTTCAATTGGATGACGATTTGGTGGAGGCGTACTAATTACCGATAAATCTCGAGCTGCCATTAACGAAAATTGTAAAGTTCTTGGAATTGGCGTTGCGGTTAAAGTTAAGGTATCTACATTTTCCTTGATGGTTTTTAACTTATCTTTTACTGCAACTCCAAATTTTTGTTCTTCGTCAACAATTAACAAGCCTAAATCTTTATATTTTATAGTTGAATTAGTAAGTTGATGTGTTCCAATTACAATATCTACAGCTCCAGACGCTAATCCTTCTAAAACTACTTTTCGTTGTTTAGCCGTTCTAAAACGGTTTAAATAATCTACAGTAACAGGAAAATCTTTTAATCGTTCTGTAAAGGTTCTAAAATGTTGATACGCTAAAATAGTAGTTGGTACTAAAATGGCAACTTGTTTACCATTATCTACCGCTTTAAAAGCTGCTCTTATAGCGATTTCTGTTTTTCCAAAACCAACATCACCACAAACTAATCGATCCATTGGTTGCTCATTTTCCATGTCGGTTTTAATATCTTGTGTCGCTGTAGATTGATCGGGAGTATCTTGATACATAAAACTAGCTTCTAACTCATTTTGCAAGTAGCTATCAGGATTGTACTGAAACCCTTTTTGCATTTTTCGTTTTGCATATAATTCAATTAAATTATAAGCAATATGTTTTATGCGCGATTTGGTTTTTTGTTTCAGTTTTTTCCAAGCTCCTGAACCCAGTTTGTACAATTTAGGCGGTTTTCCATCTTTACCGCTGTATTTGGATATTTTATGAAGCGAATGAATGCTGATGTATAAAATATCTCTATCTCCATAAACTAATTTAATTGCTTCCTGTTGTTTACCGTCAACATCAATTTTTTGCAAGCCACCAAATTTTCCAATACCATGGTCAATATGGGTAACATAATCTCCTATAGTTAAATTAGTGAGTTCTTTTAAGGTAATTGCTTGTTTTTTTGCATAACCGTTTTTTAGACGGAATTTATGATATCGTTCAAATATTTGATGATCAGTATAACAAACTAATTTATTTTCAACATCAATAAACCCTTGATAAATTGGAAAAACTAAGGTTTTGTATTCAATTTCTTCATCAACATCATTAAAAATATCATGAAACCGTTCGGCTTGTTTTTGAGAATCGCAAAACAAATAATTTTTATAACCTAGTGCAGTATTTTCTTGAAGATTTTTTATTAATAATTCGAAATTTTTATTAAAAGAAGGTTGAGGCTTTGTGTTAAATTGGATAACATTACGCTGAACTTGATTTGGAATCTTTTGATGAGAAGCTGAAACAAGTTCAGTTTGACGACTGTTTGAAATTTCTATTAACGTAAAATTTTGTAACTGATTTTTTATAACAATTCCGTTACAGAACAGCGCGTTAGGTTTTGCATGATTTAACACGGAATTTAATTCAGTATAAGCCACTTCGGCTTTCTCATAAAACGAATCTAGTCTGTTAGCTAAAAAATCAATATTTTTAGTAAAAACAACAGTTTTTGAGGAGATATAGTTTAAAAAACTTTCGCGTTTTTCGGTTAATGCCTTGTTTTCAACATTAGGCATTATACTTATTTTGTTGATTTTGTTGGTGGATAATTGGGTTTCAACATCAAATGTTCTAATGCTTTCTACTTCATCCCCAAAAAACTCAATTCTAAAAGGTTCATTATTTGCATAGGAAAACACGTCAATAATGCCACCTCTAACAGAAAATTCGCCAGGTTCGCTTACAAAATCAACCTTATTAAAGTTATATTCAAAAAGCACTTCATTAACAAAATCTAAAGTTAACAAGTCATTTAAACCAATTTTTAAGGTGTTTCTGTTTAGCTCAGCTTTGGTTACCACTTGCTCAAAAAGCGCATCAGGATAGGTTACAATAATTGCCGGACTTTTGCGAGAATTTATTCGGTTTAAAACTTCTGACCGCAACAAAACATTGGCATTATCGGTTTCTTCAACTTGATAAGGTCTTCGGTAAGAACCTGGATAAAAAAACACATCTTTTTCAGGTAATAGTTGTTCTAAATCATTTAAATAATAAGCCGCTTCTTCTTTATCATTTAAAATAATTAAAAATGGTTTTTGAACGGATTTAAACCCTTCTGAAATAATAAAAGACAATGAGGATCCTACCAAATTCGAAATTTGAAAATGGTTTTTTTCTTTGGATAAGTGCTGAACTAATTGCTTTTTTTTAACAACTTGTTCGTAAATTTTAATAATAGAGTGTTTACTCAATTGTAATAAATTTTGCCAAAGGTAGTATTTTATAAAAAAAATTATTCAAAATTCCGTATATTTATATGAAATCAAAATTAAAATATTATGCCTATTTCAGATTTATACCCAACAGGTTTACACCAACAAAATCTTGCTCATTTTGCTTCAATTGTTCGAATAGCTATGTTAGATGATAAAATTGATGAAAAAGAATTGAAGCTTTTAAAACGTTTAGCGCATCGTTTAGATATTCCGAACCACGAGTACGATGCCGTTTTAAAAAAACCAAATAATTACCCAATGAGATCTCCTGTAAGTTATGAAGAGCGTTTAGAAGAATTATATGATCTTACTAAAATGTTGTTTATAGACAGAAACCCAACCATTGACAAAACCTCTTTACTAGACAGAATTGCTATTGGTTTGGGATTTCATAGCCGAAATATAATTGCCATTAGAAATGCTGCAATTCAGTTTTTTTTAAAAGAACCGGATTTAGATGATTTTAAAGAAGTAATTAAAAAAGCAAATCCAATTCAACATTAATTTTTTAAATGTCATTTTTGTTTCGTTAATTTATCAAAAAATTAAAATTAATTATGGGAATTGCAGATTACAATTTAAGAGGAGAACAAAAAAAGAACGTTGCTTATTTTGCTAGTATCGTAAAATTGGCTTTGGCAGATGCGATTATTTCAGAAGGTGAAGAAAAATTATTAAAACGTTTGGCAAAACGGTTTCACATTATGCAAGAAATGTATGATGAAATTATAGAAAATCCTTCTAAATTTTCAATGGTTACTCCGCATAGTTATGAAGAACGAATTGAACAATTATATTTATTAGCTAAAATGATTTATGTTGATGATGAAGTTTCAAAAAAAGAAGCAAGAACATTACGTAAAATAGCTGTTGGATTAGGGGTTCCAACTAATAATGTTGAAAAAGTTGTTGATGAAGCTATTCATTTAACGTTGAATGACAATGATTTAGATGATTTTACATCAGCTATAAAAAGAGTAAACAAAATTTAAAATCATAAAAAAGTTTTAAAAGCCGAACAATTGTTCGGCTTTTTGTGTTTAAAATAGTATTTTGCATTAAAAATATTCAGTGCTAAACTCAACATCATTTCAAGTTTATAATGCTTCCGCAGGAAGTGGAAAAACCTTTACATTGGTTAAAGAATATTTAAAAATTCTGTTAAATTCCTCTAACCCATTTAAATTTCAACAAATATTAGCAGTTACGTTTACCAACAAAGCTGCAGGTGAAATGAAGGAGCGAGTAATACATAATTTACATGCATTTTCTAAAGGTGAACAAAATGAGATGTTTAAAACGTTGGCTACTGAATTAAATTTAGAAGTAGCGATTATTACCAAAAGAGCAAACACAATTTTAAGTGCTATTCTCCAAAATTACTCGGCTTTTAGTATTACTACTATAGATAGTTTTACCCATAAATTAATTAGAACTTTTGCTTATGATTTACATTTGCCTATAAATTTTGAAGTTGAAATGGATGCAGAAAGTCTGTTAAATGAGGCTGTTGACGTGGTAATTTCAAAGATTGGAATCAATCAAAAATTAACCGATTTGTTAATTAGTTATTCATTGCAAAAATTAGAAGATAATAAAGCCTGGGATATTTCTGATGAATTAAAGAAATTTTCTAAAATTATATTAAATGAAAATCACGCTAAAAACTTAAAACGGATTGAAAGCGTTTCCATTGAAGATTTTAAAAAAATCAAAATCCAACTTCAAAAAGAAAATAAAGCGATAGAGAAAAAATTAGAGGAAATTGGTAGAAAAGGATTAGAAATAATAAATGAATTAGGAATTGAGCATAAGGATTTTTACTATTCGCAAATTCCAAAACATTTTAATGATTTATCCACCAACTCTAAAAAGGCTAAATTTTTTGATCAAAATACCTTAAAACGAAACATTGAAAATGAAGTGTTTTATTCAAAATCAAAATCCGATGCTGTAAAAGATGCAATTGACAACTGTCTTCCTATAATTTTAGATTTATATTATCAATCGGAAGCTTTATTTCAACAAACAACCTTGAATGAATTACTACTTAATAGTTTAATTCCGTTAGCGGTGCTAAATTATATTTATAAAGCACTTCAAGAAATTAAATTAGAAAATAATTTATTGTTAAATGCTGAGTTCAATCAAAAAATAAATGATACTATTAAAAATGAACCCGCCCCTTTTATTTATGAGCGAATAGGAGAAAAATACCGCTATTATTTTATTGACGAAATGCAAGATACTTCAGTTTTGCAATGGCAAAATTTAATTCCTTTAGTAGAAAATGCCATTTCATCTGAAAATGAAGAATTCGAAAGTGGTAACTTAATGCTGGTAGGCGATGCTAAACAAGCTATTTATCGTTGGCGTGGAGGAAAAGCAGAACAATTTGTTTCTTTATCTGATGAAGGGATACACAAAGAAAGCAACCCGTTTACAATTCAAAAAAGGGTTGCAAATTTACCAGTAAATTACAGAAGTTATAGTGAAATTATTGATTTTAATAATCGATTTTTTACACATATTTCAAATTTTTTAAATAATAAAAGTTTTCAAAAATTATACCTTGAAGGAAGCCAACAACAGCAAAATGCTAAAAAAGGCGGATTTGTGCAATTGTCATTTGTAGAAAAACAAGCAGAAGATGAAGAAAAGGATTTAGTTTATGCGAAAAAAGTTTTGGAAATAATTCAAAATTTACAAGCTTCCTATACTAAAAATGAAGTTTGTGTTTTGGTGAGAGCTAAAAAACAAGGCGTTGAAATTGCCGATTTTTTATCTGAAAATGGTATTGAAATTATGTCATCGGAAACATTGTTATTAAAAAATCACAGAAAAATAAAATTCATCATTAATCTATTGAATTTTTTAGACAATCCTGAAGATAAATTAAGTAAAGTTAAGCTATTATATTTTTTATACGACCATTTTAATTGTGCTGAAAAAAAGCATCACTTTATAGCTAATTTATTGAATTTAAATGCTAATAATTTTTATAAAAAATTAAGTAACTATGAAATTTATTTTAATAAAAACGAATTTCACCAAAATCCTTTTTACGAAAGTGTAGAATACGTTGTTAGGAGCTTTAATCTTATAGACGATGCAAACTCATACATCCAGTTTTTTTTAGAGGTTGTTTTTGAATTCACTCAAAAAAATGAAGCTTCTTTAACTAGTTTTTTAGATTACTGGGAATTAAAAAAAGATGCTTTAAGTATTGTTGCTCCAGAAGCTGAAAATGCCGTTAGAATTATGACCATTCATAAGGCAAAAGGGCTAGAATTTCCAGTAATTATTTATCCGTATAACTTGGGTATTTATAACGATAAAAATTCTAAAGTTTGGTATGAAAATCAAAAAGATTCTGTTTTAAAATCCGCTTTAATTAATTATGGAAATAAATTAAAATATATAGGGAATCAAGGTGAAAAGTTATATCAGGAAAAACGTGAAGAAAACGAACTCGATAATTTTAATTTAATTTATGTTGCATTAACAAGAGCTGTTGAGCAGTTGTATGTAGTTTTAGAAAAAAAAGTAAATAGCAAAAATGAAGAAGATGTTAAACACTCATCAGGATTATTTATTAATTTTTTAAAACATGGAAATCAATGGAATACTGAAAAAACGACCTATTCTTTTGGAAACCCTAAACGAATTCAATCTAACCTAAAACCAAGTAAAAAAGTAATTTACCAACAAAAATTTATAGTTAATTCTTGGAAAAATCAAAATATTACCATTGTAGCAAATTCATCAGTTTTATGGGATACTGAAAAAGGAGAAGCGATTACTTACGGTAATTTAATTCACGAAATTTTATCAAAAATAAAAACTATAAATGATATTGATGAAATTATAAATCAGTATGTTTTTAATGGCACAATAACGAAGCAAGAAAAGGTTAAAATTTCTACTATTTTAAATCAGGTAGTAACTCATGAAAAACTAATTTCTTATTTTTCTCAAAATGCTACGGTTTTTACCGAACAAGAAATTTTTACAAATGAACATACAATAGTAATACCTGACAGGTTAGTTTTTAATAATAAAAATGTGACCATTTTAGACTATAAAACAGGAAAACCAAAAAAAGAATATCATCATCAAATTAATGCCTATGCTCAAGTTTTGGAGAGTTTAAATTATCAGGTTCAAAAAAAATTATTGGTGTATATAAATGATGAAATTTTGTTTGAAGAAGTATAAATTAAGCTAAATTTGTAAAAATTTAATACCATGTACGGAACCATAAAACAAGAACTTCAAAAAGAACTTGAGGAAATTAAAAAATCGGGTTTATATAAATCAGAACGTATAATTACCTCATCTCAAGACGCTGTAATTAAAATTAGTACAGGAGAAGAGGTGATTAACTTTTGCGCCAATAATTATTTGGGATTATCAAATAATAAGGAAGTAATTAACGCCGCCAAAGAAACGCTAGATACACACGGATTTGGAATGTCATCGGTTCGTTTTATCTGCGGAACCCAAGATATTCACAAACAACTAGAGCAGAAAATAGCTGAATTTTATCAAACAGAAGACACTATTTTATACGCAGCTGCTTTTGATGCAAATGGAGGTGTATTTGAACCACTTTTATCACAAGAAGACGCCATTATTTCTGACGCATTAAATCATGCTTCGATAATTGATGGCATTCGCTTATGTAAAGCAGCCAGATATCGATATGATAATAATAACATGCAATCTCTAGAAGAGCAGTTAATAGCTGCAAACACGAAAGGTCATCGTTTTAAAATAATTGTTACTGATGGTGTTTTTTCTATGGATGGTGTGGTTGCTAAATTGGATGAAATTTGTGATTTAGCTGATAAATATGACGCCATGGTTATGGTAGATGAATGCCATGCAGCCGGATTTATAGGTAAAACAGGTAGGGGAACCATTGAGCTAAAAAATGTCATGGGCAGAGTTGATATTATAACAGGAACATTGGGTAAAGCGCTTGGAGGAGCTATGGGAGGATATACAACAGGTAAAAAAGAAATTATTGAAATGTTACGTCAACGTTCAAGACCTTATTTATTTTCTAATTCCTTGGCGCCTTCAATTGTTGGAGGGTCTCTAAAAGTATTTGATATGCTTTCAAATGACACTTCCTTAAGAGATAAATTAGAATGGAATACAAATTATTTTAAAGAAGGCATGACAAAAGCTGGTTTTGACATCATAAAAGGTGATTCTGCTATAGTTCCTGTAATGTTATACGATGCTAAATTATCTCAAGATATGGCAAACATGCTATTAGAAGAAGGTATTTATGTTATTGGTTTTTTCTATCCTGTAGTTCCAAAAGAAAAAGCTAGAATTCGAGTTCAATTATCTGCAGCACATACTGAAGAACATTTGGTTAAGGCGCTAAATGCGTTTATTAAAATTGGTAAAAAGCTAAAAATTTTATAGAAAACTTAAAAAAACTTAGTTGTTTATACATAAATTTGTATTTTTGTTTTTAAGTTGAGCAAAAAATGCTAACTTTTTGAATAAAGAAAGAACATTAAATTTAAAATTTTTTAAAATGAAACATTTAAAAGTAGCCGTATTGGCTTTATTATTAATTGCAGGTTTTACCAATGTAAACGCACAAGATAAAAATAATCCTTGGGCTATTGGTGTAGGAACTAATGCAGTAGATTTTTACCCAACTAATGCACCAGAAATGCAAACCCCTGCAGGTTTGTCTACAGTTTGGTTTGATGAATTTTTTAACGCTTCAGATCATTACAGTATTCTTCCGTCTGTTAGTAGAATAACAGTTAGTAGATATTTAAATGATGGTTTTACCTTTGAAGTAGCAGGTACATTAAATAGAATCACCAAGGTTGGTGATAATGCTGCATCAGACTTAGCTTATTATAGTGCAGATGGTGCATTAAAATATGATTTAAATAAAATATTTGGCGAAACAGATTGGTTTGATCCATATGCAACTGTTGGTGGAGGTTACACTTGGTTAGGTGATTTGGGAACAGGTACTTTTAATGGTGGTTTAGGTGTGAATATTTGGTTATCAAAAAATGTTGGAATAAATATTGAATCTAAATACAAACATACATTTGATAGTAATATAATTCAACATTTTCAACATTCAGCAGGTTTAGTTTTTAAATTTGGAGGAACTGATACAGATGGTGATGGTGTTTATGATAAAGAAGATGCTTGTCCAGAAGTATTTGGTTTAGCTGAATTTAAAGGTTGTCCAGATTCTGATAATGATGGCGTTATTGATTCAAAAGATGCTTGTCCAAATGTTGCTGGTTTAGCAACATTGAATGGTTGCCCTGATGCGGATGGTGACGGTATTGCTGATAAAGATGATGCTTGTCCAAATGCAAAAGGATCTAAAGCAAATAATGGTTGTCCTGATACTGATGGAGATGGCGTTGTTGATAAAGATGATGCTTGTCCTAATGTTGCAGGTCCTTCTGCTAATAAAGGTTGTCCTTGGCCAGATACTGATGGAGATGGTGTATTAGATAAAGATGATAACTGTGTTGATCAAGCTGGTCCTGCATCAAACAATGGTTGTCCTGAAATTACACAAGTAGAAGTAGCTAAATTAACGGAGTTATTTAAAACAGTTTATTTTAATTCAGGTAAATCTGCTATAACTGATAATACTTCTCAATTGTTAGATCAAGCAGCAGGAATTATGACAAAATATTCAACTGCTAAATTCTCTATTTCAGGCTACGCAGATAGTACAGGAAGTGCCAAACGTAACTTACAATTAACAAATGATAGAGCTAACGCTGTTAAAAATTATCTAGTAACAAAAGGAGTTTCTGAAAGTAATTTGACAGCTAAAGGATTTGGAGAAGAAAATCCAATTGCTTCAAATAGAACAAAAGCAGGTAGAGCTAAAAATAGAAGAGTTGAAGTTAAATTAGTAAAATAGTTTAAATTAACCTTTTAATATATAAAAAAAGCCATTCGTTAACGAATGGCTTTTTTTTTGATTATTTTTTTGAGATTTAAATATAACCACTTAAATTAGTAAAAACTAATCTTATGAAAATGAATATTTTATACAAAAGAATCCTGATTTTAGCAGTACTATTTTTATTTACAATTTCTATCAATAGTCAAGATAAAGACAATCCCTGGTTAATTAGTTTCGGTGTAAATTTTGTAGATTTTTACCCCACAAATATACAAGGAATGACCTCTGAATCTGGAATTTCAACAAAATGGTACGATCAGTTTTTTAATTTAAATAATCATTATAATTATGTTATTGCACCAACAAAAATAAGTTTAGGCCGCTATATTAATGAAAGCTTTAGTGGAGAGCTTGCAATAAGTGTTAATAAAATTGATAAAGTTGGAGCTATAAAATTAGATGAAAATGTTTCCTATTTTGCAGTTGATGCCAATTTAATTTATAGTATCAATAAAATTATCGGAAAAACTAAATGGTTTGAACCCTATGCCATAGCTGGTTCAGGTTTTAATGCAAAAGGAAATAATGCCAAAAACGTTATTCAATTTAAAAATTATGCTTCTTTCAATGGTGGATTTGGAGCGAAAATATGGTTATATAAAAATTTAGGAGTAAAAGCACAATCGGTTTACAAGCATTTTTTTAATGATGGTTCTTATCCTCATTTTCAGCATTCTATAAGTATTATGTACAAATTTGGTGGATACGATGAAGACGATGATGGTATTTACGACAAAAATGATAAATGTCCAGAGGTGTTTGGATTAGCAGAATTTAGTGGTTGTCCAGATACAGATGAAGATGGCATTTCAGATGCAGATGATAAATGCCCAAAGGTGTATGGATCAAAAACCTTAAATGGATGCCCAGATACAGATGGTGATGGAGTAACTGATAAGCTAGACAAGTGTTTATATAAAAAAGGAAGTTTGAAAAATTATGGTTGTCCAGATACGGATAATGATGGTATTATTGACTTACAAGATGCATGCCCAACTATAGCCGGACCAATAACTAACAGAGGTTGTCCAGAACCAGATACAGATGGTGATGGAGTTATTGATAAATTAGATAATTGTAAGTATGAAATAGGAACAAAAACTAATAATGGTTGTCCTGATATTAAAAAGGATTTAGAAGCCAAATTAACCAAAATAACCAGTAATATTTTATTCATTTCCGGTTCAGATGAATTTTATTCTAAATATGACGATGCACTAGACGAAATTTCTGAATTAATGAAAAAACATAAAAATTTAAAATTTCAAATTCAAGGATTTACAGATGATGTAGGAGCAAAAACTTTAAATCAAAAATTATCATTAGATAGAGTGAATAAGATATTAAATTATTTAATAACAAGAGGTGTTAGTCAGTTTAACCTTGAAGTTAAAGGGTTTGGGGAAGAAAATCCAATAGCTCCTAATAATACAGCAGAAGGTAGAGCTAAAAATAGAAGAGTAGAAATTAAAATAGTTAATTAATAATATTAAATATTTGTAAAAAAGCCATTTCAATTGAAATGGCTTTTTTATTTTTAAGGTATAAATTTATATATGACTTCATTTATTACAAAAGTTGTAAAAGAGATTTTGCAACAACATAAAACAAGTAATCAATTACAATTTGTAATGCCAAGCCAAAGAGCTTGTGTGTTTTTAAAGGAAGAATTGCTAAAATCAATTTCAAAAGCAACTTTTTTACCAAAAATTGTTAGTATTGAGGAGTTTATTCAAGAAATAGCGGATATAAATTTAATAGATAATACAAAATTATTATTTGAATTTTATAGTGTTTATAAAGAAGTTATTCCAAAAGAAAATTTAGAAGAGTTTAGCCCTTTTTCGCAATGGGCAACCACAGTTTTACATGATTTTAATGAAATTGACAGCTATTTAATTGATGCTAATCAATTGTTCTCTAATTTACGTGATGTTAAGCGTTTAAATACTTGGTTTAAAAATAAGAAACCAAGTGAATTAGCTGTTAATTATTTACAATTTTTTGAGTATCTGCATAAAATTTATAAGAAATTTTATCAAAAATTATTAATAAATAAGTTTGGTTATCAGGGACTTATTTATAGAGAAGCAATTCATAATCTAGAGTGTTATATTAAAAATAAAAAAAATACTCATACAATATTTGTTGGGTTTAACGCTTTAAATGGAGCTGAAGAAAAATTAATTCAAAAATTATTACAGGAAAATGTTGCTTCAATTTATTGGGATGTTGATGCCTCATTTTTTGAAACCAGCAATGAAGCTGGATACTTTTTAAGAAAATATAAAACTACTTGGAAATATTACCAAAATCATTCTTTTCAATGGATTGATAAACATCTGTTTTCAAGTAAAAATATTGAAATCATTGGAGCTCCAAAAAATATTTCTCAAATAAAATTGGTAGGTGAATTATTGGAAGATTTTAAAGATTACTCAAAAACTGCGGTAGTGTTATCAGATGAAAATTTACTAAATATTACGTTAAATTCCTTGCCTAAAAAAGTAGAAAAAATCAATATTACTATGGGATATCCGTTAAAGGATATTCCTTTGGCAAACTTGTTTTTGAACCTATTTATATTACATTTAAATCAAGAGAAGTTTGGAAAAATTGAGCAAAAAGAATTTTATTATAAAGACGTTTTAAACGTTTTGTCAAATTCATTTTTAAGTAAAAAGTATGAAAAAATAATAACTAAATTAAAATACAAAGTCAATAATGAAAACGCTGTTTTCTTAAATCTAAAATCCTTAGAAGAATGCATAGCAAACGTGGAGGATAAAAATTTTACCGAAATCTTATCAATTTTTAAAAAAACAGATAATGTTTATCAATTAATTGACGTATGCAAAACTTTAATTGAAAAGTTAAAACAAGGTTTATCTGGAATAGAAAAAGAATATTTATATCGATTTTATCAGATTTTTCAACAATTAGAAAACCTTAATAAATTGTATGGTTTTATAATGGATTTAAAAACATTTCACCAATTTTTCCTGCAATTATTAAAGGTGGAAAAACTTTCGTTTAAAGGAGAGCCGTTAGAAGGTTTACAATTAATGGGAATGCTTGAAACCAGGACACTGGATTTTGAAAATGTAATTATTACCTCTGTTAATGAAGGTGTTTTACCAGGAGGGAAAAACGATTTTTCATTTATTCCTTTGGATATTAAAACTCACTTTGGATTACCAACTTATCAAGAAAAAGATGCTATTTTTTCTTATCATTTTCAACGATTATTGTTGAGAGCTGAAAATATTTATCTATTATATAATACAGAAAATGATGGTTATGGAGGAGGAGAAAAAAGTAGGTTTTTAACACAACTAGAAATCAAATATCCGTTCATTAAATCCAGTACGGTAAGCCCAAAAGTTAAATCCATAAATACTAATCCAATACAAATAGATAAAACGGATGAAATTCAACAAAAACTAAAAGAAGCTTGTTTGAAAGGAATTTCTCCTTCTGCTATAGCAAGTTATATTTACAATCCTATTCAATTTTATGAACAAAAAATATTAGGAATTTACGGTACCGATAGTGTAGATGAAAACATTGCAGTTAACACAATGGGAACTGTAATTCACGAAACGTTAAAGGATTTATACTTACCGTATTTAAACACTTTTTTAACCGAACACCATATAACGGTTATGCAAAAAAAAGTGGATTCATTATTACAAAAATATTTTAAGGAATACTATAAAAAAGGAACTATTGAAACTGGTAAAAACAAATTGATTTATGAAGTTTCAAAAAATCAGATTCAACTTTTTTTAAAGAAAGAATTAGCATTGATAAAGGAAGGGAATTTATTAAAAATATTAGAAATTGAAAAAGAATTATCTTCAGAAATACAAATAGAAGGAATAGATTATCCTATTAAAATTAAAGGTATTGCTGATAGAATAGACGAATTAAATGGCGTAGTTAGAATTGTAGATTACAAAACTGGGAAAGTTACTTTAGGAGATTTGAAACTAAAGGATTTTTCCATAATTAAAGATAATTATAAATACACTAAAGCCATGCAAGTAATGTTATACGCGTTTTTATTTAAGCAAACTTTTAATAAAAATAATTTACCAATGGAAAGTGGCATTATTTCATTCAAAAACTTAAATGAAGGATTTTTAAAGACTAATTTTGCTACTGGAAGAAGTAAAGATTATGAAGTTACAGATGAAAAAATTGAGAACTTTATGATAGAAATAAAAGCAATTCTCTTAAATATATTAAATCCTAAAAATCCATTTATTGAAAACCTAAACCTACCTTTTTAGCTTATGAAAATTATCAAAAATAAGAGTATTAAAAGCACACATCACAAAAAACCAATAATTACAGATTTATTTTTTAAAGAAAATAAAACAAAAAAACCAGTAGTAATCTTTTGCCATGGCTATAAAGGCTATAAAGATTGGGGAGCTTGGAATTTAGCTGCAGAAACTTTTGCTAAAAACGATTTGTTTTTGGTGAAATTTAATTTTTCACATAACGGTGGAACCATTGAAAATCCAATTGATTTTCCGGATTTAGACGCTTTTGGAGAAAACAATTTCACCTTGGAATTAGATGATTTAGAGGATGTAATTAATTGGATTTTACAAAACGAAAAATTGAAGGAAGAAATAAACAATACAAATATTACGCTAATTGGACATTCTCGAGGAGGAGGAATAGCCACTATTAAAGCTGCCGAAAATTCAAAAATAACTAAATTAATTACTTGGAATGCAGTATCCGATTTTGGAATTCGTTTTCCTAAAGGTGAAGTGTTAAAACAGTGGAGAGAGGATGGAATTTCCTATATTTTAAATTCAAGAACGCATCAAAAAATGCCCCATTTATATCAGTTTTATCTAAATTTTAAAGAAACTGAGGATCGTTTTACTATAAAAAATGCCGTTGAAAAATTAACCATTCCACATTTAATTATTCAAGGTGAAAATGATGACGTGGTTTTGCCAAAAGAAGCCAAAAAACTACATATTTGGAATCCTCAAAGCGGACTAAAGTTTATTAAGAAAATGAATCATTCTTTAGGTTGCACACAACCTTGGCCTAATCCAAATATGCCAACTCATTTAGAAGATGTTGTTCAAAAAAGTATCTACTTCATCCAAAAAAATAGGGATTAACATAAATGTATAAAGAATCTAATATATCCTTTAAAGGAATTAATAAGCTTGCAATTCCTGCAATTATTTCGGGTATTGCAGAGCCACTTCTTTCTATTACAGATACTGCCATTGTAGGAAATATTCAAAACCACCCTACCGAAGCGTTGGCGGCTGTTGGTATTGCAGGATCATTTATTTCTGCTTTGGTCTGGATTTTAGCGCAAACTCGTTCTGCTATTTCTGCTACTATTGCTAAATATTTAGGAGCGAAAAAATTAAATGAAATTGCTACATTACCTGCTCAAATTATAGGAATCAATTTAGTATTAAGTATTATAATTTACTTAGTAACCTTATTTTTTGTAACCGAAATTTTTCAGTTATATAATGCTAAAGGATTAATTTTAAATTATGCTGTTGAATATTACAAAATTAGAGCTATTGGTTTTCCATTAACCTTATTTGTGTTTTCTGCATTCGGAATTTTTAGGGGCTTACAAAATACTTTTTGGCCAATGATGGTAAGTATTGTAGGTGCAGTTTTAAACATTGGTTTAGACTTTGTTTTAGTCTATGGTATTGAAGGCTTTATAAACCCTTTAAATGTTGAGGGTGCAGCTTGGGCAAGTGTTATTTCTCAAGTTGTTATGGCTGTTTTTTCCTTGATTTTAATTATTAAAAAAACACCATTTAGTTTAAAAATAACCTTACCGTTTAATAAAGAAATTAGAAACTTGTTAGCCATAAGTTTTAATTTAATTATTAGAGCAATTTCTTTAAATGTTGCTTTGTACCTAGCAAATTCGTATGCTACAAAATATGGAGATTCCTATATAGCAGCACAAACTATTGCTTTTCAAATTTGGTTGTTTTTTGCCTTTTTTATTGATGGTTATGCGAGTGTTGGAAATATAGTTTCCGGAAAATTACTAGGAGAAAAAAATTATAAAAAAATGTGGAAATTAAGTATAAAACTTAGTCGATATTCTATAATTATTGCACTTTTATTAAGTTTCATTTGTGGCGTAACCTATTTTTCAATTGGCAAATTATTTTCACAAGAAACAGAAGTACTTAAGTTATTTTATAATATATTTTGGATAGTTTTAATTATGCAACCAATTAACGCTATAGCTTTTGTTTTTGATGGAATTTTTAAAGGACTGGCAGAGGCAGCAACACTTCGAAATTTACTATTATTCGCTACTTTTTTAGGATTTGTACCGGTATTGCTAATAACTGATTATTTTAATTTAAAATTATACGGAATTTGGATTTCTTTTACCGTTTGGATGCTTCTTAGAGCAGGCGTTTTAGTGGTGAAATTTAAACGAAAATATTTACGTAAAAACATGTAACTTTGAACTTTATGAGCAACGGAAGTTTATATACAAACATACAGCATAAAATAGCTACGGTAGAGTTCTATCATTCAGCAAGTAATGCCATGCCTAGTGAACTTTTAGCGCGTTTAACAAATACCTTTAACGAATTAAGTAGCAACAATAATGTTCATGTAATTATTTTTAAAAGTGAAAAAGATAAAACGTTTTGTGCTGGAGCTTCTTTTGATGAATTAATGACTATTTCAAATTTAGAAGAAGGCAAAAAATTCTTTTCAGGTTTTGCAAATGTAATTAATGCGATGCGAAATTGCTCTAAATTAATTATAGGAAGAATTCAAGGAAAAGCAGTTGGAGGAGGGGTTGGATTGGCAGCAGCTTGTGATTACTGCTTTGCTACCGAGCAAGCCTCTATTAAACTATCTGAATTTACTATTGGTATTGGTCCGTTTGTTATTGCTCCAGCTGTTGAACGTAAAATAGGAGTTGCAGCTTTAAGTGAGTTAACATTAGATGCTACACATTGGAAAACTGCTTATTGGGCACAGCAAAAAGGATTATTTGCACGTGTTTTTGAAACTATTAAAGATATGGACGTTGAGGTGGATGATTTAGCGTTGAAACTTTCAAAATACAATCCAGAAGCATTAGCCGAAATGAAAAGAGTATTTTGGGAAAACACTAAAAATTGGGATTTACTATTACAAGAAAGAGCTGAAATAAGTGGCAAATTAGTGCTTTCTGAATTTACAAAAAACGCCTTAGAAAAATTTAAAAAATAAATATGTTTATTTCTACGGTAAGTTTATTAACACAAGTTAATATTGAAGAAAAACTTAAAAATGCACCTGATAGTAATTATCAAATTGGAGTAGTTATTGGCACATATTTACCGTTTGTATTATTAGTTATACTAGCTTATGTTATATATTATAGACTTAAAAATAGAAAAGACTTAGAAGATTAAAAATGGAAAAAATTAGAATCACCAAACAATTTTTTTTTGAAACTGGTCATGCCTTATATGGCTATGATGGAAAATGTAAAAATGTTCATGGTCATAGCTATAAATTATCCGTAACAGTTATTGGAATACCTGTTGAAGACGTAAACAATGTTAAATATGGTATGGTTATAGATTTTGGAGATTTAAAGAAAATTGTAGCTTCTGAAATTGTAGATAATTTTGATCATGCTACTGTTTTTAACAAAAACACTCCGCATATAGAATTGGCGAAAGAATTAGAGAAACGAGGGCATCATGTTATTTTAGTAGATTATCAACCAACAAGTGAAATGATGTTGATCGATTTTGCTAAAAAAATTAAAAACAAATTACCAAATACCGTTAAATTACATTCGTTAAAATTACAAGAAACCAGGACTTCACATGCCGAATGGTTTGCGGCTGATCAAGTGTAGTTTATTTTCTGTTGAAAGCATTCATAGTATTATTTATGCCTGCTAAACCGAAAGAAATTACCAATTCTGTAGCTTTTGTTAAACGTTCTGGTAACAATTTTAATTCTTCAGAACTCCAATCTCCTAAAACAAAATCGCATTGTTTTCCTTTTGAAAATTCTGCGCCTACTCCAAACCTAAAACGAGCATAGTTTTGAGTTTGTAAAATGGAATTTATATCTTTTAAACCCTTGTGACCGCCATCGCTTCCTTTAGCTTTTAAACGAAAAGAACCAAAAGGTAAATTTAAATCATCACAAATAATTAATAAATTTTCTAAAGGAATGTTTTCTTTTGTGAGCCAATATTTAACTGCCTTTCCACTTAAATTCATGTAAGTAGATGGCTTTAATAAAATAAAAGCTCTCCCTTTAAATCTAAATTTAGAAACCGCTCCTAGTCTTTCATTTTCAAAAGTTATCGATTTTTTTTTAGCTAATTCATCTAAAATAGTAAACCCAATATTATGCCTTGTGTTTTGATATTTTTCACCAATATTTCCTAAGCCAACAATTAAGAATTTTTTCATGAGATCTTTGGTGGTTTTGCCTTTTTTTAAATGGAATACTTTTTTTAGTAAACTAATAAAATTCATTAAGCAAAAGTAATAAAAGAAAGCGTATTTCTAAATAATAAAAAAGCGCTGTTTAAAACAACGCTTTCTTATTTTTATTAAAAAGATAATGCTATTCTGTAGCTTCTGAGGTTGCTTCAGTTGCTCCTTCTTCAGTTACTCCTTCTTCTCCTTCTTCTTCAACTACTTCATCCTCAATAACTGCACGTGCAGTTCTAACTTGTACAACTACAGTATTGTCTGGATGAAGAATGGTAAATTTTTCATTTGCTAATTCGGTAACATACGTCTTACTTCCAATTTTTAATTTTGAAATATCAGCATTTATAAAGTCCGGTAAATCAGCGGGTAAAGCTCTTACTAGTAATTTACGCATTGGAAAACGTAAAGAACCACCGTTTAAAACTCCTGGAGAATTACCAACTAATCTTACAGGAATATTCATAGCCACTAACTTATCATCAAATAATTGATAAAAATCAATATGTAATATTTTATCATTTACAGGATGAAACTGAACATCTTGTAAAATAGCGTTATAAGTTTCACCTTCTAACTCAATCTTTGCAGTATAAACATTAGGAGTATACACTAATTTTTTGAACGAAACTTCGTCGGCTGAAAAGTGTAATGGTTTATCTCCTCCGTATAATACGCAAGGCACCTTTTCAGCATTACGTAGGGCTTTGGTAGCAACCTTGCCTACGCTTTCTCTTTTGGATCCTTTGATTGTAATTGATTTCATTTATTATATTTATTTATTATTTACATTAAAAATTGTCCGCTTATAGAAGTATTGCTTTGTACTTTATGCATTACATCAGCGAATAAAGGGGCGCAAGATACAACTTTTATTTTAGAGCTAGTTCTTTTTAAAGGAATTGTATCTGACACAATTAATTCAATTAAAGATGAATTTTCAATCTTTTCATAAGCATTACCAGATAGTATTGGATGCGTACAAATGGCACGTACACTTAGTGCGCCTTTTTCCATCATTAAGTCAGCCGCTTTGGTTAAAGTCCCACCGGTATCAATCATATCATCCACAATAATCACATGTCTGTTTTTCACTTCTCCAATTAATTCCATAGATGAAATTTCATTTGCTTTTAAACGCTGTTTATAACAAATTACCACTTCGCTTTCTAAAAATTTAGAATATGCATAAGCACGTTTTGATCCTCCCATATCAGGAGAAGCAATGGTTATATTATCTAAATTTAACTGATGAATATAAGGTAAAAATATAGTGGAAGCGAATAAATGATCTACTGGTTTTTCAAAAAAACCTTGAATTTGATCAGCATGTAAATCCATAGTCATAATTCTTGTTGCACCTGCAGTTTGTAATAAATTAGCAACTAATTTAGCTCCAATTGCAACTCGGGGTTTATCTTTTCTATCTTGCCGAGCCCATCCAAAGTATGGCATTACGGCAGTTATATGTCTTGCTGAAGCACGTTTAGCCGCATCTAACATTAAAAGCATTTCCATTAAATTATCTGAATTTGGAAAAGTAGAACCTATTATAAAAATCCTTCTACCTCTAACAGACTCCACAAAAGCAGGTTGAAATTCACCATCACTAAAATGGGAAATGGTAACATTTCCTAATTTAGTACCGTAGCTTTCAGCTATTTTCTCAGCTAATTCTATACTTTGTTCGCAAGCAAAAATTTTAGGTTCTAACTTAGTATCCTCCATCTTAGTTGTATTAATTAGTTGTGTGTTTTGTTTGTTGGGTGCAAATTTAAAATTATTTATGACGTTATTGAACAACTTACATAAGTTTTTATGTTTTAGATAAAAATTATTTATAAATTTGCATTTCATTTAGCAAGCCTCGATGGCGGAATTGGTAGACCTGTCTGCCGACAGGCAGGCGCGCTAAAACAGAAAGTTGATGATCTTTGTTTATGCTATATCAAGTTTAAATCACAACTACATTTATGTAGGAATGACACAAAAGATAGAAGAACGCATAAAAAGGCATAATGACGGTAGAGAAAGAACTACGAAGTTTTACTGCCCTTTTGAATTAATTTATTCGGAAGTTTGCAAAACAAGGATTGAAGCCAGAATTAGAGAAAAGTATTGGAAATCTGGCATAGGAAAAGAAAAATTAAGAATTTTAAGAAATTCTTTGAACTAAGCCTCGATGGCGGAATTGGTAGACGCGCTGGATTCAAAATCCAGTTCTTTCGGGAGTGTGGGTTCGATTCCCACTCGAGGTACTTAAAAGAGGCAGTCTGAAAAGTGTCATTCTTAATGAGAATGAAGAATCTCATAATAATCAAATTACTGATAATTAAATAAATAAGATTTTTCGGCTGCGCTCAAAATAACAATTTAAAGTTTTTTAGTCAGCCTCTTTTTTATTTTAATCTGTAACACTATTGTTACAAAATATGTTAAATAATATTGGATTAAGTCCAAAAGTTGTGGGATTTAAGATTTAAGCAAAAATAGTTGAAAGTCTAAAAAGGAAAAAGTCTATATTTTTCACACCTCTAAACTGTGCTCTAAAAGCTTTTATTT
>Ga0209633_10000434_pt1 | contig 49244 bp, 43 predicted proteins | sample Cruoilmetagenom1_FD_187290 | JGI IMG/M metagenome (GOLD analysis project Ga0209633, IMG submission 187290) | Oil polluted marine microbial communities from Coal Oil Point, Santa Barbara, California, USA - Sample 1 (SPAdes) (version 2) | ecosystem: Environmental > Aquatic > Marine > Oil seeps ... | reverse complement strand
CATCTTCGAATCGCATTTGTCGTGTTTCCTGTAGCCATCTGGCCCGGCTCATGCCCCCTCCTTTCGAGTTCACATAAACCGGACAGTTTATTTGCTACAAAACCGGACAAAATATTAACTCGTAACAGGAAGGCGGGATTAATCAGCATTGTCGATTTGACTCATTTATAATGGGGTGATTGGCGACGAAATTTCGAGACCGGCGCTCAACTTCGATTGAAGTCAAGGATTCAGCATGGCACTGAATCTTATCCATCACGATAAACCGTTACGTTTTTCACGCACAGCGCATTGTCGAAACAAAAGAGGCACACCATGACTGATACAGAAGATCCAAGGATTCATACCGAAGAGCTTCACGATTCCGCTCAGCAGGCAGTCGAGCAGGAGCAGGAGATCGACATCCGCGAAAAGGTTCGCGATATCACCCTGAACGCACTGACCCGGAGAAAACTGGACGCGGACAGCATCAAAGCCGTGGTCGGCGCGGTGGCCGAAGGCTCCCGCGTCGGCGCGGTCTCTCACGGCGAGCGCATGGGGGAGGCCTTGAAAGAGGCGATCAAAGGATTGGACGATGCCCTCACCAAAGCAGCGGAAGCAACAAAGCTTGCAATCGAAGAGGCGGCCGGTCGGACCGGCGATTTTTCCCAGCAGGAGCTGAAACGCTCGATGAGCGATCTCGGCGAGCTGGAGAAACTCTATCTCGACACATTGACCGACATCGCCAAAAACGGCACCGACCGCGCCGCCGAAATACTCACCGATCTGGTCACTCACGCGCGCAACAGCGGCACAGCGGTCGGTGAACAGGTGGTCACAGCATTGGCCGACCTGCAGCGCCTGCTGCAGCAAACGGGAAAAGCCGGCCTGGAGGCGGGCGTCGAGACCGCGCGGACAACCGGAGCACAGATCGTTCAGATCGCCAGCGGAATACTGGCGGGCATTGCCGACAGTTTGCAGCCACCGGAAAAAACCAAATCGGGCGACAAATAGACCCTGCCGCCATCGACCGATGATCTGGGAAGCGTTGAGCGCCGTCCGCGACCTTGGACGGCTGCACGACATCGCGTCGATCCTGATCCGCTATGGTTTCGGCGACATCGTCCGCCGCGCCGGCCTGGGCCACTTTCTGGAGCGGGCAGGCAAGGCGCTGCACTGGAAATACCCTGCGGAACAGTCCCATCTGGAGACCCCGCAGCGCATACGCCGGGCCCTGGAAGAGATGGGGCCGACTTTCATCAAGCTCGGTCAGATCCTGGCAACCCGCGTCGACCTCTTTCAGCCGGAATGGATCCGTGAATTCGAAAAACTTCAGGATCAGGCGCCCGCGTTGCCGTTCGAAGCACTCGAAAAACAGCTGCTCGAGGACTTGGGCGCTCCCGTCGACGAGATATTTCCCGAACTGGACAGGAAACCGCTGGCAGCGGCCTCCATCGCCCAGGTGCATCGCGCCCGCCTCGAGGACGGCACGCTTGTCGTCGTAAAAATCCGCCGTCCCGGAATCGAGCGGATCATCGAAGCCGATCTGCGGCTGCTGGAGCGGCTGGCCAGAATCCTCGAGAGTGAAGTTGCCGAACTGCGCCGCTATCGCCCACAGGAGATCGTTCATCAATTCACGCTGTCGATGCGTCGCGAACTCGATCTTGCGGTCGAGTGCCGCAACGCAGAACGGGTGGCCGCCAATTTCGAGGACAAGCCGGAGATCATCGTCCCCAAGGTCTACTGGGACTGGGTCAGCGAGCGCATCAATGTCCAGCAGTTCATCCGAGGCATCGCCGGCCGGAACCAGCAGGCGATCGATGCCGCCGGTCTGAGCCGCTCCCTGCTGGCGACCCGCGGGGCGAATGCCGTGCTGCAGATGGTGCTGATCGATGGTCTGTTCCATGCCGATCCCCATCCGGGAAACATCATCTATCTGCCGGACAACCGCATCGCATTCATCGACTTCGGGATGGTCGGGCGGTTGTCCGAGTCCCGCCGCGATCAGGTGATCGATCTGCTCCATTCCATCGTCAACCGGGATTGCAGCGGCGTAGTCGATGTCCTGCTGGACTGGTCGGGCGAGATCTATGTCGACACAACCAGCCTCGCCACCGAAGTCGATCTCTTCATCGACACCTACCACGGCGTACCACTCAAGGCGCTCAACATGGCCTCCATGCTGGCCGATCTGACCACTCTGATGCGGGATCACCAGTTGGCGCTGCCGCCGGATCTGACCCTGCTGTTCAAGGCCTTGATCACTCTGGAAGGGATGGGACGTCAGCTCGATCCCGATTTTGACATGATCTCGACGGCGGCCCCGTTTCTGGAGCGGGCCATGCTCGCCCGCTACCGGCCCGATATCCTGGCCAAACGCAGTTTCCGTCAATTCGCAGGAATACTCGACATCGTCACCGGTATGCCCCAGGACCTGCGCCGACTATTGAAATCTCTGCGCGGCGGCGCACTGAAAATCAACGTTGGCGTAACCGAACTGAACCACTTCGGCTGGCAGCTGGACCGCGCCGCCAGCCGTCTCACCATTGGTCTCGTTACCTCCGCATTGATCATCGGTTCATCGGTCGTCATGACCGTGACCGGCGGTCCCACTCTGTTCGGATTGCCGGTGTTCGGCTTCCTGGGCTTTCTCGGCGCCGGCTTCGGGGGCGTCTGGCTGATGCTCTCCATATGGCGGGGAAAGCACGATACGGGAAAGTAAGCCATTTGCTTGATTCCACCAGGATTTGATCCGATAATTGATCGCATCACCTGTCTCACACGACCCCATACAACACACACTTATGCAAGCAGTCACGATAGATCGAGCAGGCGGACCGGAGGTTATGACTCTTCGAGAGATTGAACGACCCGCAATCACCCGCCCCCACCAGTTATTGGTGCGGCTCAAAGCGGCGGGCATCAACCCCATCGACACCAAGATCCGTTGTGCGGTCGACCGCTTCCCGGTTCAGATGCCGGCGATCCTGGGGTGCGACGGCGCCGGTGTCGTCGAGGCAATCGGCGATGAAGTGTCCGATTTCAAACCGGGCGATGCCGTCTATTACTGCCAGTGCGGCTTCGGCGGTCGGCAGGGAAACTATGCCGAATACGCTGTGGTCGATCAAAACTTTGTCGCCCATAAACCTGAATCGCTCAGCTTCGTCGAGGCCGCCGCGGCGCCTTTGGTGCTGATTACCGCCTGGGAAGCACTGTGTGATCGGGTCGCTGTCGAGAATGGTCACAACGTTCTGATCCATGCCGGCGCCGGCGGTGTCGGCCATATCGCCATACAGCTGGCCAAACAGGCCGGCGCCAAGGTATGCACCACGGTCAGCACGCCGGAAAAAGGCAAGTTCGCCAAGGATTTGGGTGCCGACGAGGTGGTTTTTTATCGGCATGAGGATGTCGTTCGGGCCGTCTCCGAATGGACCGGTGGTCGCGGCGTCGACATCGCCTTCGATACCGTCGGCGAAAGGGTGTTCGAGCAGTGCTGCGCCTGCACCCGCTGCTACGGCGACCTGGTGACCATTCTGCAGCCGCCGGCCGACATCGACTGGACGGAGGCAAGAACACGCAATCTGCGGATCAGCCTGGAGATGATGCTGGCACCGACCCTGCTGGAGCTGGACGATGCTCAGCAGCATCAGGGCAGCATTCTCACCCGGTGCGCCCGGCTGTTCGACATCGGCACACTGTCGATCACTGTCGCCCGCACCTTCCCTCTTGCCCAAGCCCCCGAGGCGCACCGCCACCTCGAACAGGAGAAACCGATCGGCAAGGTGGTTCTGACCATCGAATGATGCAGACCGTCGGGCAGGCGGCCGGGCGCCGCGACCGTTCGCGGCGCCCGGCGACGATCGCCACGTTGGGCGTTGCCGCAATCCTTGTCACGCCCTACTGCGGCCTGTTGTTCGGCTGCGGCTGCAGCTGGCCATGGTCTGGCCTTGCCGCACAGTGCAGCTTTTTTCATCCTCAATCCCGGATCGTGTGCCCATGGTGCGAGCATGTCTTCGCCGGCATTGCATCGGTCTTGCTGTCGGCGGCATCGGCTGCGCTGATTGCCGCCAAAACGGGCCTCAGCAAGTCGTTGTCCCAGCGCTCCGCCATCGTTGTACGAACCCTCATCGCGACAGCCGTCTTCCTTCTCGTTGCGACGATCGCGGGCTGGGTAACCGCGGTGGCAACCGAATACCCGGGATTTCTGATGCCGACGCCTTCCTTCGCGGCACAATATTGAACCGACACTCATTCCAACCGCTTTGCACATGCGTAATGGCGAGCACGATGCCCCTGGGAGGCTGCAGCGCGCACCAATCGGGCGGTTGTTCCACACCCGTTTTTGGCATATACGAACGATCGGAGTATAGTGATTATCACTTCACCGGACGTGCCTTGGGACGCACCGCGCTTCAGAAAGACCGGGCGTTGTGTTTCGGGGTGGAGTCCTGATAAGATTCACCGATTCCTCCAGATCGCGCACAGCCTATTCGCACCGGGAGACCGCCATGAAAAAAACCAGAACCTTGAAAAAAGGCTTGCACGCTTTGTATGCGGACGATCCTGAAGCAGCCGATAAATCGATATGGGACAGAGAAGTCGATCCAGTCAGCCGGCGGGGTTTTCTGAAAAAAAGCAGCCTGCTCGCCATGGGCGCAGCAGTGGGCGCCCATATCCCATTTGCCGATCATATGCCAGGCGGGCTGATCCCCGCCGCATTGGCGCAGAGCGAGGAACCGTTCCGGATTCCCGGCAAGGATCCCGGCCTGATTGTACTCAATGACCGCCCGGTCAATGCGGAAACGCCGCCCTGGCTGCTCGATGATCCGGTGACACCGGCCGACCGGCTGTTCGTAAGAAACAACGGCATACCGCCCCAGGAGATCGACGTCGACGCCTGGACGCTCAACGTCGAAGGCGAAGCCGCCAAGTCATCGGTCTCCTATACCCTAAAGGAGCTGAAAGAGCGATTCGAACACCACACCTACCAAATGACCATCGAGTGCGGCGGCAATGGCAGAGCCGAGTTCATTCCGCCGGCAAAAGGCAACCAATGGCGCCTCGGCGCGGTGGGCTGCCCGCAATGGACCGGTGTGCGCCTACGGGATGTACTGGAGTCGGCGGGAATCGGTGAGGATGCGGTTTATATCGGCTACTACGGCCGCGACACGCACATCAGCGGCGATCCGAACAAAGTCCCGATCTCGCGGGGCGTGCCGATCAGCAAGGCTTTGGAGAATGAATCACTGCTGGTCTGGGCCATCAACGGCAAGGATCTTCCGGTAATGAACGGTTATCCGCTGCGCTTGGTGATCGGCGGCTGGCCCGGCTCGACCTGCGGTAAATGGCTGGAGAAAATCGTTATCCGCAACAAAATCCATGACGGGGCGAAAATGGGTGGCTATTCGTATCGAGTGCCCTGCCACCCCGTCGCGCCCGGCGCCGAAGTGGCCGAAGCCGATATGTGCATCATCGAATCCATGCCGGTGAAATCGCTGATCACCTATCCACGCTCCGGCGTCATGATCCAACCCGATCAGACATTGAAGGTGCGCGGTCACGCCTGGGCGGGCGATCACTCGGTGGCCGCCATGGCGGTCTCCATCGATTTCGGGGCAACCTGGCAGCCCTGCAAACTCAAACCTGCAGTGAACCGCTTCGCCTGGCAGCAGTGGTCGAGCGAACTGCGTTTCCCGGGCAAAGGCTACTACGAAGTCTGGGCGCGGGCAACCGACAGCATGGAGAGAATGCAGCCGATGGTGGTGCCCGGCTGGAACCCGAAAGGCTACCTCAACAACGCCTGCCATCGCATCGCCGTCAAAGTGGTCTGATAAGGAGCCGCCCATGAACGATTCCAAGAATCTGGCGGTTTTGTTTCTATTGCTGTTGGTCGCTTCAACCGCAATGAGCCGAGAGAAGACCGATGCCCAGACTGGGCTCATCATCGATCAGGGCTTCGAAACGGTCAAACAAAACTGCACCGCCTGCCATTCCGCCAGGCTCATCACCCAGTCCGGCGCCACCCGGACAGGCTGGAAGGAGAGCATCCGCTGGATGCAGAAGACGCAAAACCTGTGGCAGTTCCCCCCCGAGACTGAAAAAACCATTCTGGACTATCTGGCGAAAAACTATGCGCCGCCACACGCCGACGGGCGTCGGGCGCCTTTGGTCGTCGACAAATGGTACCGGCTGGACGTTAGAGCTTCGAAACAATAACGAGCGACCAGACTGGTTGAGCTGGTTGCACCGCTCTGCGGTGCAACCAATCCCTTTTGGCACCCTACGCCAGCGAATCTCTCCCTACCGGCTCCCATTCCTCATCCTGATCGACCGCAATTGACCCACCTTCGAACATATTTTACCGCCATCGTTTCGGCGCTGCTGCTGATCTCGCTGCTGCTGCACCTCTTCGTCGCCGGGCAGACCCATCCGGTCGCGCCGGCGATCGGCAACGGGATTCATCCACCGGCCCGGTGGAGCGACAGCCGGGTCACACGATTCCGGGTCGCTACTTACAACATTCATCGCGGCAAAGGACTGGATGGCGTCCGCGACCTGAAGCGCACGGCGGCGGTGCTGAAGGGGGCCGATATCATCGGCATCAACGAAGCGGCGGGACCTTCCGCCCTGGGCGATCCCAATCAGGTGGCGCAATTGGCCGAAATACTGGGGATGGGGTGGCTGTTCGCCGCCAACCAGTATCGCTGGTACCGCCGCTATTTCGGCAACGGCCTGCTGAGCCGCTTCGATGTCACCAAATGGTTCAACGAACCCCTGATCTACAACGAAGCAAGCGGCCGCGGCCTGCGCAACATGATCACCGCCCGCATTCCGCTCGGCGGCAAAAATATCACCGTCATGGTCACCCATCTGGATCGGGGTCCGATACGCGACGAGCAGCTGCGTTATATGATCCAGGAATTCAAACAGTACCAGCGGGTCATCTTGATGGGAGATTTCAACACCAGCATCGAAAATTCCCAGATGAAAGCACTGTTCGAAGATCACGGGACTATCGACGCCATCGACGCCGCACTCGGCGACAAAAAGCCGACCGCCAAGGGCGATTGGATCATTACCAGCGGTTTCCGGGTGCTCGGCGGCGGCAGGACCCCGGCCGGCGTCTCCGATCACCCCTGTTTCTGGGTCGATCTCGAAATCGAGTGATCCTTCGGGGATTTATCGTTGCATGATTGCCGGCGCGTTCATCTTTTCCGGGACGGATGGGGAATCACCCCGGCTGATCGCGCCGTGATCGAAGAGATTGCCATCGGCGTCGATCGCCTGAAAAGTGATGCTGTCAGCGGAGACATCCACGATCCAGACATGATTCCTGGAAAAAGCTCTTTCCAGATACCATAGTTCCGGGACCACCTCGCGCGGCTTCTGTCCCCATGAGCCGTCGCCGAGATAGACGGTGCCCCGCCCATCGTTGGAGACGGCGTTGTGCGCAAGGAGTTTGGTTCGTTTGTGCGTATGGTAGTGGTTTTCCAACCCAAGCGTTAGGTGAAACCGGTCGAATGCGGGCAGCCAGGCAGAAATCAGATCCTCTGCCTCGCCCGGTTCGTAACCCGGGTAACGCCCTCCCGGATACAATGGGCGGTGATAAACGGCAAACCGGTACGGACGATCCTGGTAGCGCTCGAGCTGCTGTTGCAGCCAGGCTTTTTGCGGCCCATCGGCGCGATGCAGATGGGATGAGTCCAGCACCACGAGCCCGATGTTGGCGCCGATCGAGCGGGCAAAATAGGTGCCGTTGGCATCGTCCTGATGCAGATATCTGAAATAAAAAGGCGCCTTTTCGGCCGGCGGAGCGCTTTTCACCGGGTCGACCTCATGATTGCCGATGGCGGCGATCAGCGGAATCAGGCGGCCGTCGGCTGTCATCATGGTATCGGTCCAGTTCTGAAGCCATTCGTCCCAGAGTTCGGTATTCCCAAGTTTACCGTTGGCGTAGGCGATATCCCCGCCGACGATCGCCAAGTCGGGATTGGCTTTTGCCGCTTGTCTGCTGAGCGCCAGCGCCTCATCGGTGATTCCCATGTCACCCCCGGCAACGATGCGAACGGCGGAGCCGTCGGCAGGGAGCGTGCGAAACTTCATCTCCTTGCTGCGCACCCGATGCGCATCGGCGATCACGAAATAATAGGTGGTCGCAGGCTGCAGGCCGGTCAGCTCCGCCGTATGAATCGTCCGATTCAATTCCGTGAACCGGTCGCCGGTTCCGGTCTGCTGAAAGCGGTATTGCCGAGGATCACCATGGCGGCTCGTGGTGTCGTACAGCACCCGGCTCACACCCGGATCGTCCTGCGTCTGATAGAGTACCGTCATCGTACGGCCGGTGTCCTCGCTGCGCCAGGTCAGCAGTACATGACTCAATGGGCCGACAGCGTTCGCTGCCATATTGCAGCGGACGACAACGATAGACAGCAGAAGGAGGGCTAAAGCCGATACAAAAAAAGCCTGTTTTTTCTTCATTGCGCTACAGGGAATAGAGGCACGCGTTCCGCCCCCAATCTCGGGAATAGAACAGGTGTGCGTCAGGTCGGGCGCCGCGAATCGAGGAAGCCATCACGTAGGGCAGAACGCGAAGCGGTTCCGCCACCGAGCGTTAATTATATGCCACGGTTGCATGGCGGATCGCCCTTCGGGCATCCGCCCTACATGGTAGGAGGCTGTCCGAGAATAGCGATCGTAGCGAGGGCGAGACTGATTGAGTCAGATTTTTCGATCATTTGAGGTGAATAGTGGGCCTATTTAACGATAATGATCGGGAAATCTGGCCAATCAGGCTCGGCCGCAGTAGATCAGTCTATTCTCGGACAGCCTCCTAGCAAAAGAGCCCGGGCCTGTTCAGAACAGGGTGTAGATAAAAGGCGCGACCGCGGACCCTTCGGTCAACACGATCAGAGCGCCGAGCAGCAACAGGACCACGACAATCGGCGCCAGCCAGAATTTTTTGCGTTCTCTCATGAACGCCCAGAGATCTTTTAACAGGTCAATCATCAGAAAGGGTTCTCCAATTTCTCGGAAGGTATGGGTTTACTGGGAATACGGTAGCTTGGCGCGCTGGCATCGAAACGACGCACCATCGGATCTTTGCCGAACAAGCGCATCATCAAACCGGCCGGCAGAATGACCAGATAAAAAATAATCGTCAGCAGGATGCGGGTATTGATCCAGCCCAGCCCGGCGCCCAGCTTCATCCAGAGCCAGTGCACCGGAAACAGGACGATGGGGACGATCATCGCCGGCAGATAGATCGTACCGCCCGCGATCAAAACCCACTCCGGCGTGGCACGGTCGCCAAGCCAGGGAAACAGGGCGCCGAACAGCAGCATGATGCCGGCGGCGAGGATGATGCCGAATTCGCGCAATTCTCTGCGCCTCGATCGTTTATCGTGAGCCATCGCTACAGTTCCCCATCAGTCCAATTCGAATTCGCTCTTCCAGCTGTCGTCTTGCTCCCATTTCGGCTGATCGCCTTTCGCCAGAAGAAAATTCTCCACCACCAGATAGTCCATTTCGGTCCGCATGAAACAGCGATACGCATCCTCCGGATTGCACACCACCGGCTCCCCCCTGACATTGAAGGAGGTATTGACCAACACACCGCAGCCGGTTCGCTCGTCGAAGGCTTTCATCAGCCGATAATAGCGTGGATTGGTCTGTTCGTGAACCGTCTGAACACGCGCCGAATAATCGACATGAGTGATGGCCGGAAGTTCCGAACGTTTGACATTCAGCTTTTCGATTCCGAACAGCTGCTGCTGATCGTCCGTCATCGGGATGCGCAGGTTCTCTTTCACCGGAGCGACGATCAACATATACGGGCTGGGACGGTCGAGCTCGAAAAAATCGGAAACCCGTTCCGCCAGCACGGAGGGGGCGAACGGCCGAAACGATTCCCGATATTTGATCTTAAGGTTCATCACCGACTGCATCTTTTCACTGCGCGGATCGCCGATGATTGACCGGCCGCCCAACGCCCGCGGCCCGAACTCCATGCGCCCCTCAAACCAGCCGACCACGTTTTCACCATCAAGGATTTCGGCCAGACGCGGCATCAGGGCTTCATCGTCCAACCGCACATAGAGCGCGCCCAATGCATCCAACTGCCGCTGAATCTCGGCATCATCGAAGCACGGCCCCAGATACGAGCCATGCATGCTGTCCAGTTCCGCGCCGTTCATCCTGCGCGCGCCTTTATGGTAATCGTGCCAGGCGATCAGCGCGGCCCCCAAGGCCCCACCGGCATCGCCGGCAGCAGGCTGAATCCAGATATCCTCGAACGGACCGTTGCGCAGCAATTTTCCGTTGGCGACACAGTTGAGCGCAACGCCGCCCGCCAGACAGAGATAATCGGCCCCGGTCTCTTTATGCAGCGTCTTCGCCAACCGCTGCACCACCTCTTCGGTCACCACCTGAATGGATGCCGCCAGGTCCATTTCTCGTTGACTGATTTTCGTTTCCGATTTGCGCACCGGACCGCCGAACAGCTTGGCGAACTTTTTGTTGGTCATGGTCAGACCGGTGCAATAGTTGAAATAGTCCATGTTCAGCCGAAAGGTGCCGTCCTCCTTGAGGTCCAGCAGATTATCCAGAATACGGTCGACATACCTGGGCTCGCCATAGGGCGCCAACCCCATCAGCTTGTATTCACCGGAGTTGACTTTGAAGCCGGTGTAATAAGTAAAGGCGGAATAGAGCATGCCCAGCGAATGGGGGAAATCGATCTCCCACAGCGGCGTCAACTGTTGGCCCTCACCGAGCCAGGCGGAGGTGGTCGCCCACTCGCCGACACCGTCGAGACACAATACCGCCGCTTTCTTGAATGGGCCGGGGAAAAAGGCCGACGCGGCGTGGGACTGGTGGTGCTCGCTGAACAGCAGCTGCGGCAAGCGCTGGATCGAACAGCCGCCGAGCTTCGACAGCTCCTTCTTCAGCGTGGTTTTGAGGTAGAGCTTCTCCTTCATCCACACCGGCATGGCGGCAATGAACGAACCCAACCCTTTGGGAGCATAGCTCAAATAGGTCTCCAGAAGGCGCTCGAACTTGACCAGCGGCTTGTCATAAAAAACAATCGAGCTCACCTCGGCCAGCGGAACCCGCGCTTCTTCAAGACAATAGGCGATGGCATGCCCGGGAAATCGGGAATCATGTTTTTTTCTTGAAAAGCGTTCTTCCTGAGCCGCGGCAATAATCTCACCGTCGTGTAAAATGGCCGCAGCACTGTCGTGATAATAGGCGGAAATGCCCAGGATGTAAGTCATCGGATCAAATTGCAAGCGAAGCAACCAGCAATTATAACAGGTTACAAGATGATTGCGATTTCATTTCGTGGTTGTGCCTGCTGCGTGGCGGGAGCTGTACATAGCGTCCCTGACAAAAAGGCCCGTTGCTGGCTGTCGACCGCCGAATTAACGTGAGCAAGCCAGGCGTCCGCCATGCGGGCCGACCCGACTTTTGCCACCCGAACACTCGGCTGCTGATTTTTGCCAAGGCTCCGGTTGCAGGGCAGGCCAAGACGCGGTTGACTCCCCCGCTCAGCGCCGCCGAGGCGGCACTGCTTCATGCCCGATTCATTCAGCGAATGCTCAGCGTCGCATGCGAGTCCAACCTCTGCCCTGTGCAGCTGTGGTGCAGTCCGGAAGCCCGCCACCCATTCTTCACCGATTGCCGACGCTCATTTCCTGTATCCCTGCACACGCAGCATGGTGCTGACCTTGGCGAGCGCATGCGGCAGGCAGCCGCATCGGCGCTGGCGGAAAGCGATTACGCTCTGTTGATCGGCTGCGATTGTCCGACATTGACGGCAGCCTATTTAAGGCAAGCGCTCACCGCCTTGAAAAAAGGCTATAATGCGGTCTTGGGGCCCGCCGAGGACGGTGGTTATGTGCTGCTTGGGCTGCGGCATGCCGATCCGGAACTGTTTGGCGGCATCGCTTGGGGTACCGACACGGTGCTCGACAGCACGCGAAGCCGTTTGCGGCGATTGAAATGGCGCTGGCATGAATTGGCGGAGCAGTGGGATGTGGATCGTCCGGAGGATTTGATGCGGCTGAAGCGAAACACAGCGGTTGCGGAAGAGGTTGGTCTTTCCACGCTGAGCGGCTGAGTTTGTTGGGGCACAAGGCGCGGTGAGGCCGGTGGAAGAGCGAACAACCGAGCTTGTTGGGTTACGACGCGCAGCTAGGAGGCTGTCCGAGAATAGCGATCGTAGCGAGGGCGAGACTGATTGAGTCAGATTTTTCGATCATTTGAGGCGAATAGTGGGCCTATTTAACGAAAATGATCGGGAAATCTGGCCAATCAGGCTCGGCCGCAGTAGATCAGTCTATTCTCGGATAGCCTCCTAGTCGAGGCTCGTGACGGCAGGGGGAAAGCAATCGCTTCAGGCGGTTTGGATCAAGGGGCTGTCACCAAAGCTATCCTCGACATCAAAGAACTGGCTGAGATGGCGTTCGAGCGCGACCCTTTCCATAGTGACTGGAATGACAACATCACGCCTCGCAAACCAGGCAAGGCAAGGCAAGATAACATACAATATACAAGTTGTTTTTCGCGTTATCCTAATCGAAAATGGCTGCTTGACCAGATTGAGTCAAAACAGATTCCCTGAATGAATCCACCCGCTTTTTCCGTATCATCAAAATCGGCGCTGCGCCCGGCTTGGCTTGAAGCGTCGAGCGTGCAGGCCAAGCTTTTGTCCCTGATATTGATCCTATGCACCCTTGCGATGTCGGGCTGCGCGGCCTATCAGCACAAAGAAAAGCATGAGCTCGGCTATTTGCAGCGGGCACAAACACAGACCAAAGGGAATTTTCAAGTCAGCGTCGTCGTACTCAGTGCGCAGGAGAGTGAAGCGCTTTTCGGCTCGGCTCTCGCCGACCAAGGAATTCAACCCGTTTGGGTTCGCATCCGCAACAACGACCCCGTCCCCTACTGGCTCTATGCGATCGCACTCGACCCTGCCTACTTCTCTCCTCACGAGGCGGCATGGAAGAACCATTTTTTCCTCGGCGGGTCGGAAAACAGCGCGATGGACTCCCATTTCCGCAAGCAGCAGATCCACCGCTTTGTTCCGCCCGGCCAGACGATTTCCGGCTTTCTGTTCACCCGCCTCGACGAAGGCATCAAGCCGGTCACCATCGATCTGCAGAGCGCTGACGGCGACGCAAAAACATTTTTCTTTTCGGTGCCGGTCCCCGGGCTTCCGGTCGACAGCGACCAGGTCGATTTCGATGCCCTTTACTCCGAGGAGGAGATCGTCCGGATCGAAGACCTGGCAGGTCTGCGCACGTGGATCGAAAGCCTGCCTTGCTGCGTCTTCGGCGAGGACGGCACAACGCCGGGCGATCCGCTCAACCTGGTGATGATCGGCGAACGAGGCGTGGTGGCGTCCGCATTCATTCATCAGGGCTGGCGGCCGGTCGAGATCACCTATGCCGGCTCGCTGTGGAAAATGGTGAAATCGTCTCTGTTCGGCTCGGAATATCGCTATTCGCCCATGTCGCCGCTCCATCTTTTCGGCCGTTCGCAGGATTTCGGCCTGCAAAAGCCACGCGAGACAATCGATCAAAGAAACCATCTGCGCCTCTGGCTTGCGCCGGCACGATTCAAAGGGATGCCGATCCTGGTCGGCCAGATCAGCCGCGATATCGGAGTGCGAATGACCGGCAAGTTATGGCCTCCCACTACCCATGTCATCGACCCCGAGGTCGATGAAGCGCGCTGGTATCTGGCGCAGGATCTGGCTACTTCCCAGCACCTGATCCAGGCCGGCCTCGCCAAAGGCGTCGGCCTCTCGACGGAGGACAAGCCGCAATACAACTTGCTGGGCGATCCCTATTACACCGACGGCCTGCGGCTGGTGGCCCTATTCACCGCCGAACCCACGGCATACGACGAGATCGATTTTCTTGCTTGGGAAGAGCCGCGGGATATCAGATATCTACAGTCGGGGGACGACTGATGCAATCCATACGGTCGGTTATGGTGCGAACGCTCGCCGCTTTCTACCTGGCGGTACTGCTGGGCTGGACGCTCGGCGCGACCGCAGCAAGTGAAGATCGGACTTTCGTCACAATCGGCACCGGCGGGTTCAACGGACTCTACTTCAGGGCAGGCCGCAGAATCTGCAAACTGGTCAACAGCGCCCGCGCCCGGACCGGCCTTCTCTGTTCGGTCGAGAGCACGGCGGGCTCCATCTATAATCTGAATACGATTCGCACCGGCGGGTTCGAAATCGGGCTGGCCCAGTCCGACTGGCAGTCCCATGCATACCGGGGCACCGGTCCATTCGAGAAGGCAGGACCATCCAAGGAGCTGCGAAGCCTGTTCTCGCTCTACCCGGAAGCGTTCACAGTGGTTGCCCGCGCTGACGCCGGCATCAAACACTTCCGAGATCTCGAGGGCATGCGCGTGAACATCGGCGACCGGGGTTCCGGGCACCGCGCCACGATGGAGGCGTTGATGGAAGCGCTCGCCTGGGATACCGATGATTTCGCTCTCACTTTGGAGCTCGAATCCGACGAACAGACCGAGGCGTTGTGCAACAACAAAATCGACGCCATCATCTTTACCGTGGGCCATCCAAACAAGTTCGTGCACGATGCAACGGCAGAATGCGACACCACTCTGGTCCCGGTCAGCGGACCCGCTGTCGACAAGCTGGTGGCCGAGATTCCATATTACCGCCACATCACCATTCCCGGCGGAATCTACCGCAACACGCCGGTTGACATCGAGACATTCGGCGTCGACGCGACTGTCGTGAGCTCCTCGGCTGTCGCCGATAAGACGGTGTACAACGTCGTCAAGGCGGTATTCGAGAACTTCGACGATTTCAAACAGAAGCGTCCGGTGTTCGCCGACCTCAGCAAGGCGCAAATGATAAAAAACGGCCTATCGGCTCCGCTTCACGATGGCGCGGTCCGGTATTATAAGGAGGTCGGCCTGCTGAGATGATCCGACAGTCGAAGATGCCCTGAAACGAGTACTTAAATTGCTACTCATTCGGTTCTGGTTTGGCGAAATAGTACCCTTGCGCCATATCGCAGCCCAGATCAGCCAGTATTTTGGCTTCCTCCATCCGCTCGACCCCTTCGGCAATCGAGTGCATCTTCATGTTTTTGGCGAGCACGATAATCGACTTGACGAGAGCCATCGAACTTTCGTTTTCGGTCATATCGCTGACGAAGCTACGGTCGATTTTCAGCGTGTCGATGGGGAAATGATGGAGATAGCTCAAAGAAGAGTAGCCGGTCCCAAAGTCATCGATCGAAATGCTCATGCCCGCTTCGCGGCACATTCTCAACGTTTCTCTGGCATTGCCGGGCTGGCTCATCAAAAGGCGCTCGGTAATCTCGAGGTGAATCAGCTTGGTCGGAACACCGCTCCTGCTGATGATGTCACGAACGGTATCGACGAAGCTTTCGGCCGCAAAATCCGGACTGGAAAAATTGACGCTCATGAACAGATCGTCATGCCCTATTCGTGCCATCAAACGCTTCAGGGCCAGACAGGCCTCTTCCAGTGCCCATTTGCTGGCTTCGACAATCAACCCTGTCTCTTCGGCGATGGGGATAAAGAGTTCCGGCAGGAGTAAGCCTTTTTTGGGATGGTTCCAGCGCATAAGCGCTTCAAAACCGCTGATTGTTGCTAATTTGAGGTCGACAATAGGCTGATAATGCAAACAAAGTTGGCCCTCCTCCAGAGCAACTCGGAACTCATTGGCCATTTTGATGTTTTCAACGGCGTGGCTTTGCATCGCGTATTTCAGTTCGATCGTTTCCGCCGGAGGCCAATTTTGGCTTTCTGCATTGATCTCCGCGCGCATTAGCGTATCGCGATAGCGCGTGAGAATGACTTGTGATGTCATACGAAGCACAGGATCCGAGGTTTCCAGCCGCTTTTTGAATTCCTGCTGCGTAATCTCAAGCAACGTGCAATCTTCGATCACCTTGACTGTCGCTGTCCGCGGAGCATTGTCAACCAAAGCCATCTCGCCGATCAATGAACCGGCGCCCCGTGTTCCAATGACCTGCGTCTTCCCATTGAGCATCTCAACTGCGATTTCTACGCGCCCTTGTTCGATGATATAGGCGCTTTCACCAGCGTCCCCCTGCGTCAGGATGGTTTCACCAGCTAAAAATTTCCTTTTGCTTTGGAACATTGTTTATTAATTGAAAGATCGCTTGGGAAGATAGGCTTTTTGTTCAGCCGGGTGGCGCTCCAGCGCGAAAAATTGAAGAAATACTCGACGAATGGCATGCACGGGACGGAGCTCAAGGCGATCACGCGACGCGCCTTCTATAATGATAGTTGATTAAATGCGGGCGAAAAGTACGGTTTGCTCACAAAAATGGATCGGGCGGGAGTGGATATCCGGCCAAAGATGCACGCATGGTAATCCACCCCATGCTACCATGATCCCATGACCACAGCGCTCGCCCTGGTTCTCTGGCTGTTGTGGAGCACACAGCGCACCATGGCGGAACCGCTTCGCGTTCCGCCCTACGGGCCTGATTCCTTACTCGCCTCTGGCAAGGCCCTCTTTATCCGGCTCGTTGCTTTCGCCCGCATCAAACTCCTGCGTCAGCCAGGCGACAAACAGTTTGTAGCCCAGCGCCAGCACGACCGCTCCGCTGAAAAGGCCGATGATGCCGGAGAACATCATCCCGCCGATTGCGCCGATCAGGATGACCAGCATCGGAACATCCACGCCTCGCCCGAGCAACAAAGGCTTCAGCAAGGTATCGCTGAAACTGACCAAAAGCCCCCAAATCATGAACAAAACAGCAGGCACCGTATCCGCGGTGGAAAACAGGTAGATCATAACCGGCCCCAAAACCAACAGGGGAGGAAGCTGAACCACAGCCAGAATCAACACCAGCAGCGCCCAGAGTCCGGCGCCGGGGACGCCCGCGACGAGCATTCCGATGCCTGCAAGCAATGACTGAATAAAGGCGACACCCAATACGCCTTGGGCCACACTGCGCATTGTCGCGCCGGCCAGTTCGGCAAAGTATTCCCCCTCATCACCGGCAATCCTGATCGACAAGGCCCGTGCAAAGCTGCGAGTCTCCTCTGCCTTGGCAATAAAAAACGCAGCGATGAGGATGGAAATAAGGAATTGCAGAAGGGTCAGTCCCGCGCCCGCCGCGGCCGACAGCAGCCATTTTGCCACCGATTTGAATTGCGGGGCGTAATGCTCGATCGTCGCCATGAGGTTATTCGAGGCCGCGCCCCAGACTGTGTGCAGCGTTTCGCCAATCAGCGGCCATCCGGCTACGCTTTCAGGCGGTGGAGGAATTTGCAGCGTTCCCGCCTCCAGGCCTTTTGACAAAGTGTGCGCGGCGACGATCATGGAATCGGCGAGCATCACGGTCGGTACAATCAGCAGCGACAAGGCAATCACTGTGAACAGGCCGAGCGCAAGCTTCTTTCTGCCGCCCAGTGAAGACTCGAGTTTTTGATGAACCGGATAAATCGCCACCGCGATAATGATCGCCCATAGGATAGGGGTCAAAAACGGCAAAAAAATACGCAGGCACCAATAGACGAGCAGTGCAATCAGCCCGATTCGGATTGCGATGTCGATCGCCATTTTTGAGTGGGCCATGGAGTCATTCGTGGAACTGGAGGTCGTCATTTTTTCACCTGTCAGGGTCCGAACTGTCATTGAAAGGTCGTTTGCCGCTCCGCAGCCTTCCTACCGCCTGAATCCCGAGGTAATCGGATAGCGGCGGTCGCGTCCGAAGGCGCGGCGCGTGATGCGCACGCCGGGGGGAGCCTGGCGACGCTTGTATTCGTTGCGGTCGACCAGGGTCGCCACCCTCAGTACGTCCTCTTTCGCAAAACCGGCGGCGATAATGGCTTCGACCGATTGGTCTTGCTCCACATAGCGGGCGAGAATCTCATCCAACACAGAATAGGGCGGCAGCGAATCCTCATCGACCTGGTCAGGAGCCAGCTCGGCGGAGGGCGGCCGTTCGATCACCCGTTCTGGAATCACCGGCGAGCGGCTGTTTATGTGGCGGGCGAGGGCGTACACCAGCATTTTGGGCGCATCCTTGATCGGTGCGAAACCGCCGGCCATGTCGCCGTACAACGTGGTGTAGCCGACGCTCATTTCGCTTTTGTTGCCGGTCGTCAGCAGCAGTTTGCCTTTTTTGTTGGAGAGGGCCATCAGAATCACCCCGCGACAGCGCGCCTGAATGTTCTCTTCGGTGGTATCGGGTGGCAGGCCGGCAAAGGTTTCGGCCAGCATCGAGCTGAACGCTTTGACGGCAGGCTCGATTGGGATGACGTGATAGACAACATCCAGCGCCTTCGCTTCCAGTATGGCGTCTTCGTTGCTCATGTCCGCAGTATAGCGTGACGGCATCAGCACCGCTTCGACCTGCTCATGGCCCAGGGCGTCCACTGCGAGGGCCAAAACGACAGCGGAGTCGATGCCGCCGGAGAGCCCCAGAACGACGCCGCGAAAACCGTTTTTGGTGACATAATCACGAATGGCCAGCACGATGGCTCTGTAGTCGCTCGTTACCTCATCATATTCGGGAGCCACGGTGCCCCGTACCGGTACGACATCGCCATCGAATTCGAAATCGATCGTTTGGATCACCTCTTCGAATTCGGGGGCGCGAAACACCACTTCGCCCTGCGCGTTCATGACGAACGACGCTCCGTCGAACACCAGTTCATCCTGCCCGCCCACCTGATTGACATAAACGATGGGAAGATGAGTCGTATCGATCCGCTCCCGCAATACCGCTTCACGCTCGCGGATCTTATGCCCATGAAAAGGCGAGGCATTGAGATTGAACAGCAGCTTGGCGCCGGCCTCTCTGGTGCGTTCCACCATGCCCGGCCCCCACACATCCTCGCACAAGGTAAGCCCGACCGGAACGCCGGCGAGATCGAACACGCAGGGCGCATCGCCCGGCGTAAAGTAGCGTTTTTCGTCGAAGACGCCGTAGTTGGGCAGCGCATGCTTGCGGTAGACGCCATGGACCGCACCGTCCCGCAGAACCGCCGCGCTGTTGTATAGATGCTTGCCGCGCTTTTCGGGAAAACCGACGATGACATCGATACCGCGGGGAATGCGCGCCGCAACGTCGTGCAACGCACGGTCTATTTGGCCTAAAAAATCACCGCGCAGAAGCAGGTCTTCCGGTGGATAGCCTGCGAGCGTCAGCTCGGGAAAAAGGACAGCCTGAGCCTGCAGATGATCGCGCGCATGGCGTGACGCCTCTATGATGCGGTCGGCATTGCCGGTGATATCTCCGACCAGCAGATTCAACTGGGCGATGGCGATACGCAGTGTCGATGACCCCATGGGTTAGTGAGAATTCAACCCCGCGTTACGATTGGGACAGACAGGCCTTGATGCGCTCACCCATCTCGGTGGGCGAATCGACCACGTCGACACCGGCCTTTTTCAATGCCGCGATCTTTCCCTGTGCGGTACCTTTGCCGCCGGTCACGATGGCGCCGGCATGGCCCATCCGCTTCCCGGGCGGGGCGGTCATCCCGGCGATATAACCGACCACCGGCTTGGTGACGTGCGCCGCGATGTATACGGCCGCCTCTTCTTCTTCGGTGCCGCCGATTTCACCCACCATAATGATGCCCTTTGTCTGATCATCCGCCTGAAACCGCTTCAGAACGTCGATAAAATTGAGCCCATGAATGGGGTCTCCGCCAATGCCGACGCAGGTGCTCTGTCCCAGACCGGCGCGGGTGGTTTGATGAACCGCTTCATAGGTCAACGTGCCGGATCGCGAGACGATGCCGATGGCGCCGGGCTGATGGATGAAGCCGGGCATGATGCCGATCTTGCACTCGCCCGGCGTGATTAGACCTGGACAGTTCGGCCCGATCAACAGCGCTGACGTGTGCGCCAGCGCTGCCTTGACGCGCAGCATGTGCAAAACAGGAATGCCTTCGGTAATGCAGGCGATCACTTCGATGCCGGCATCGGCCGCTTCCAGAATCGCATCCGCCGCAAACAGGGGCGGTACATAGATCATGCTGGCCTCCGCGCCGGTCCGGCTGACCGCTTCCCGCACCGTATTGAACACCGGCAGGCCGAGGTGCGCAGCGCCGCCCCGTCCCGGTGTGACGCCCCCGACCAGCCGGGTGCCGTACTCCAATGCCTGCTGCGAGTGAAAAGTGCCTTGTTTGCCGGTAAAGCCCTGACAGATCACCGTTGTGTTTTTGTCGATCAGTATGCTCATTGTCTAATTCAGTAGAATGGATATTTGGTTGCAGGTGGATGCCGATGGAGACTGGGGGATTGCGCCCCGGCCGATGGACTCACGCTTGGCGCGCTGCGGCCTTGACCACCTCGCGGGCCGCTTCCGCCAGATCCTCGGCCACGATGAGATTCACGCCTGAATTGTTCAGCCGCTCGTGCCCGGCTTCGGCGTTGGTCCCTTCCAGCCGCACCACGACTGGGATGCTCACCTGTACCTCTTTGACCGCCGCGATAATGCCTTCGGCGATCATGTCGCAGCGCACGATGCCACCGAAGATATTGACCAGAATGGCCTTCACTTTGACATCGGAGAGGATCAGTTTGAACGCCTCGGCCACTTTTTCCGCCGTGGTGCCGCCGCCGACATCGAGAAAGTTGGCCGGCATGCCGCCGCAGAGCTTGACAAGATCCATCGTCGCCATCGCCAGCCCGGCACCATTGACCATGCAGCCGATGGTGCCGTCCAGAGTGATATAGTTCAATCCATGCTGGTGCGCCAGCCGTTCCTTTTCGTCCTCCTGTGACGTATCGCGCAATGCGGTCAACTCCGGATGACCATACAGTGCATTGTCGTCCAGATTGATTTTTGCATCGAGCGCCAGCAATTCCCCATCCTCTGTGACCACCAAGGGGTTGATTTCGACCTGGCTGGCATCTTTTTCCAGAAACAGGCGATAGATCCCCTGCATAATGCCGGTCAGGGCACCTACCTGACCGCCGCTCAAACCCAGTGCAAACGCGATTTCACGGCACTGGTAGGGCTGCAGCCCGGCAACCGGGTTGACTTTGGCGGTAATGATCTTTTCCGGTGCCTTGGCCGCCACCTCTTCGATATCCATGCCGCCCGCGGCCGACGCCATAAACAATACCCGCTCACTGGACCGGTCGACTAGGACGCCAAGATAGAGTTCACGGGCAATGGCGGTGGCGGTTTCGACCAGAACGGTTTCGATCGGCAGGCCTTCACTGCCGGTCTGTTTGGTGACCAAGCGCGAACCGAGCATCCGCCCGGCGATTGCAGTCACTGCTTCAACCGTGTCGGCGAGCGCGACGCCGCCCGCTTTGCCCCGTCCGCCGGCATGGATCTGCGCTTTCACGATCCACCGTTCGCCGCCCAGGTCGATGGCGGCCTGTCCGGCTTCCCGCTCAGAACGCGCCGGAATGCCGGAAGGCGCGGCAATTCCGTAGTCGGCCAGCAGCTGCTTGGCCTGATATTCATGAAGGTTCATTTATCTATATATCCTCTTTTTCGATGATCGTGGTTGTGTCCTGCGCGCGGCCGCCAGCCGATCAGTCAGCCATCGAGAGAGCCCTTCGCCGCCCAATTGCATCACCCGCTGGTGGTTCCATTCGAACAACGGTTTGGCCAATGGTGCGAGCCTGTTCATCCAGGGAAGGCAGGTGCGAACGTTCCATTCGTAATTTACCGTTGTGACGGGGCCGTCGCTGGACAAAATGCAGCGGCCATAGCCCTCCAGATCCCCACTGACAGCGGCTTCGAAGGCAACACAGGGTTCGATGCGCGTTACCAGCAGGTCGAAGCGCAATGTGTAGGGAAGACAGGTTCGCCAGGTATAGCGCCGCACCGAATGCAGCCCATCACGATTTCCGGTCTTTATATCTTCGACCTGTTTCACGTAACGCCACCATAACGGCCAGCGTTCGGAATGGTAGATGGCATCCCAGACCGCTTCAATCGGCGCCTGCAAACGCCAGGTCGTGACCAGGAAGTACTCGGTCATGAACGTCCCTACACCGCCAACACATCCGTCAGCGCCTGCTCTAATGTGTCGAATTCAAATTCAAACTGTTCATCCAGAAAACGCTTGGGAATCACCCGCTGCCCGCCCAACAGCAGCACCGACAACTCACCCAGCGCCGCTTTCAAAACCAGTGCGGGCACCGGCAGAAGAGCCGGGCGCTTCAATACTTTGGCCAGGGTTTGGGTGAATTCCCGGTTGGTGACCGGATGCGGCGCCGTGCCGTTGTAGGCACCGCTCGATCCGGGCGAATCCAGCAAATGTTCGATCATCCGGATCAGATCATTGCGGTGCACCGACGACATCCACTGCCGCCCGTCACCCAGGCGGCCGCCCAATCCCAGCTTGAATGGAGGCAACAGGCGCTGCAGAAAGCCGCCGTTCTTACCGATCACCAAACCGGTTCGCAGTATGCAAACCCGCACACCGTAGTCGCCGGCCTTGAGCGCGGCCTGCTCCCAAGCGGCACAAAGCCGGTGGGAAAAATCGTCGGTATAAGCGGACGCCTCATCGAGCACCCGATCGCCGCCGTCGCCATAATAGCCCACGGCGGAACCGCTGATCAGTACCTTCGGCTTCGCCTGCGCCCGGCTGAAATAGTCCACCAACTGCTCGGTCAACGTCACCCGGCTCTCCCAAAGCAACCGTTTGCGCCGCTCCGTCCAGCGCGCATCGGCGATCGGTTCGCCGGCAAGATTGATCACCGCATCGAAATGATCGTCCGCGGTCAGCGCCGCCAAACTTCCGAGTCCCGCCACCTGGTCGCCGCAGCGTTCGGCGACCGTCTCCGGCCGGCGGCTCAGGACTGTCAGCTGCGCCCCACGCTGCAACAGGCGCTTGCAGAGTTCTTTACCAATGAAGCCGGTTCCTCCGGTGATCAATATCTTCATGCCGCACCTGCCGAGCCTGTCAAGGGGCTATTCCTCAAGACCGATAAAATCCCAGACGATCTCACCGACGGACCGGTCCTCCAGCCCCTCATAGTTGGGAATTCCTTCGGCATAATTGACTGCATAGACCCTGGCTGCATCGTCCGCCAGATCGTCCAGCCCCATCTTTCGGTAAGCCTTTTCCATGATCGTCAACGCCAGCGGCACCGCAGGGGTGCGCTGGTATTTTTCGATGACGTGGACACCGCGGTTTGCCGCAGCCAGATACGCTTTGCGCTCCATGTAATAGCGGGCGACATGAATCTCATACATGGCCAGGTTGTTCCGCAGCGCAATCATTCGCTGCTTGGCATCGGCGACATACCGGCTGTTCGGGAATTTACGGACCAGCAGTTCAAAATCCTTGAAAGCATCGCGCGCCGCCCCCGGATCGCGTTGCGAGGAGTCCGTTGGTATAAAGCGTTCCAGGAATCCGATCCCTCGATTATAATTGACCAGTCCTTTGAGGTAATAGGCATAGTCCACGTGCGGATTGGTGGGATGCAGTTTGATAAAACGCTCGGCGGCGACGATCGCCGATTCCGGTTCGTTGGCCTTATAATAGGCATAGCCGATATCGAGCTGCGCCTGAGTGGCATAGGCGCCATAGGGAAAGCGCGTTTCCAGCTTTTCATACAGCTTGATGGCTTTGTCGTAATTGCCCGACCTCAAAGCAGATTTCGCGGCAACATAAAAATCTTTGGCCGTCCAATTGGCGTGTTCGTCTTTATCGTCGGAAAGCAGCGCACAGCCCGGCATGACAAGCACCGTCAAGATCAATAGTACAACTGTCAATTTATTGAATGGCATACAGCTTCACGTTCGCGGTTGAGCATTTCAATTTTCCTTTCATTACGATGCGAGGCACGAATTTCCGACAAATTTGTCTGGAACAAATTTGGACGCCCGTAGGGGGTGCGCCAAGGATGGCGCACCGTAATTTTAGCCCTTTTGGCAAGGGACACCGTCGCATCATGGCTCTATTCTAACCAGTTACCATGAATCCTTCAAAAACAGTGAGTGCGGAAATTCCCGAGGCGATGGGTGGGCGCCGCCTGGATCAGGCTTTGGCGGCACTGTTTCCAGATTTCTCCAGAACCAGGCTGCAACGCTGGATTCGAAATGGAAAAATCCTGGTCGATGGCCGGACGATGCGGCCCAAAGATCTGATCGCAGGCGGTGAACGGATCACCATGGATGCCGACGCCGAGCCGGTCACCCGCTGCGAAGCACAGGATATTCCACTGGAGATCCACTACGAGGACGACTCGCTGCTGATCATCAACAAGCCGGCCGGCCTCGTGATTCACCCCGCAGCCGGAAACCGTGACGGAACCCTGCAAAACGCACTGCTCCATTACGATCCCGACCTCGTCAGGCTGCCGCGCGCCGGCATCGTTCACCGTCTCGACAAAGAGACCAGCGGCCTGTTGATGGTCGCACGAACACTGCCGGCCCACAAGTCGTTGGTGGAACAACTGCAGGCCAGAACGGTCGACCGCGAATATGTCGCCGTCGTCCAGGGCACGATGACCAGCGGGGGCACCGTCGATGCACCGATCGGGCGGCATCCGGTAGACCGCAAACGATTTGCGGTACGCCAGCCCTGGCGCGCCCCCTACGGGCGCCCTTCGGGCGGCCAAATTCGTTCCAGCCGAATTTGTGCGGTGCGAAACAAGCCCGACAGAAACCAATCCCCGGGCCAAACAGGGCATGCAGAAGCGATGGGCAGCACAGCAGCCGTTCATCGCACCGCCAAACCGGCCGTCACCCATTACCGGGTACTGGAACGGTTGCCGCATCACACCGTTCTGCGGGTCACCCTGGAGACGGGACGCACACACCAGATCCGCGTGCATATGGCCTACATCGGTTATCCGCTGGTCGGAGACCCGGTGTATGGAGGCCGAATGCGCATCCCTCCCGGCCATGATGAAACATTGGCCGCCGCCCTTCGCGGCTTTCGCCGCCAGGCTCTGCACGCCGCCAAACTGGGATTGCGGCATCCGGAAACTGGCGAACTCTGTCAATGGCATGTCGAGCCGCCGGCCGGCATGCAGGATCTCTTGGCGGTGCTAAGACGTTCGGCTGCTGAAAACAGAGCCTGATGGAATGGATCACACCGGACTGGCCTGTCCCTGAATCGATCAAAGCATTCAGCACCGTGCGCAGCGGTGGCGTCAGCAGGGGGGCCTATGCCGGAATGAACCTGGCCGACCATGTCGGCGATCAATCAGCCGATGTCGCCCGCAACCGCCGCATTCTCCGACAACGGCTCAAGCTGCCGTCAGATCCGGCGTGGCTGCAGCAGGTGCATGGAAGACGCATGATACAGGCGGAGCATGCCGCACCGGGAGAACGGGCGGATGCGAGTTATACCAACCGGAGCAACGTCGTGTGCGCAGTGATGACGGCAGATTGCCTGCCCGTTCTGCTCTACGAACGCCGCTCCCGTACCGTAGCCTGTGTACACGCCGGCTGGAAAGGGCTCGCCGCCGGCGTCCTGCAACATGCGGTCGACAGAGTTGCCGATGCCGATTGGGTCGCATGGCTTGGCCCGGCAATCGGGCCAGGGGCTTTTGAGGTGGGCAATGAAGTGCGTGCCGCATTGTTGTCGCAATCGGATCATTTGACCACTGCTTTTATACCGAACGGCGCTCACTGTTGGCTTGCAGACCTTTACGAGATCGCCCGAATCATCCTTCGGTCGCACGGCGTACAGCAGATTTATGGCGGAGGATTCTGCACTTATACAGAATCAGACCGTTTCTTTTCCTATCGACGCGATGGTGTCACCGGACGCATGGCAACACTGATCTGGCGCGAAGAGCACGATAACACCACCACGCATGCCCGATGTTTTTCGATCCGGCGGCACCGACATTCCTGACATGACATGCATCTTTTAAGCTGGATCATCCTGTTTTGCCTGGTCGGCGGCGTACTCAGCGTCGCGGCCGCCTCACTCTTTCTTCTGTTATCGGAACAGACCCGCGCCAAGGTGCTGCCGCATGGCATCAGCTTCGCTACCGGCGCGCTGCTGGCCGTCTCTTTCGGCGGCTTGATTCCTCATGCCTTCGAAGCGGTAGACCAGCAGCATTTGCATGAACTGTCAATGACCATCATGATCGGCGTGTTGCTTTTTTTCATGCTCGAGAAGCTGCTGCTGTGGCGGCATTGCCACACCGGCGATTGCGAAGTTCATGTCACCGCGCACGATCACTCGCACGACGCATCCGGTGCGTTGATTCTGTTCGGCGATGGCATTCATAACTTTTTGGACGGCATCCTCATTGCCGCCGCGTTTCTGACCGACGTGAATCTCGGCATCGTCACCAGTCTGGCCGTGGCTGCGCATGAGATTCCCCAGGAAGTGGGCGATTTTGCGATTCTGCTGCACAGCGGCTATTCGCGCGCCCGGGCGCTTTATTATAACGTCCTGGCCAGTCTGGCCACCGTACTTGGCGGCGTTCTCGCCTATTTCGGGCTTGGCGGTCTGCACGACGCGCTGCCCTATCTGCTGGCGCTGGCCGCTGCGAGCTTTATATATATCGCTGTCGCCGATCTCATTCCGACGCTGCATAAGAAGACCGACGCCAAGGCAACGATGCAGCAAATGGTTCTCATCAGCGCCGGCGTTGTCTTGATTACCTGGGTGCATCGATTTGCGCATTGAGGCATCTTTACTGACTGATGCGGGAAAATGGTGAAACTTCAGTCAGAGGACTCCCGCCCATAATTTTCAATGCCGCAGCAGTGTGCAATCTCTTCTGCGAGCAGACCTGCAAAAATTGCATGCGCGATCTCGTTGGGATGCCTCTCCCATTTCGAAACCGGGAATTTCCGGCCGTCAAATTCTCGAAAATACTCCTCCGACTCGACGACTCGCATTCCGGCGCGTTGCGCCGCGCGCTCGGCTACCATAGCCAGCCGATAGCCCCGGTCGCCATACTTTGGAATTTGATGCAACACCACAGCAACGATCGGCTCCCCTCCCCACGAACGTACGAATGCATTCATTTCGAACAAATCGCGCGCGAACCGTTTCTGGTAGTTTTCGACATCTTTGAGTATATCCTCGTAGAAATCCATGGAGAAGCCGAGCCTGCGCGCCACACCATTGATCTTCTCCTCCAGGAATTTGGGGAATTTCGAATGCTCTTTCAGAAACCCGGGCATCGCGAAGAACGGAGTGGCAGTTTGCGCTTCGCCCGAATTCAGGAAGTCATTCAGACAAATGCCATAAACGACCAAATTCGGTTGTAAATCATCATAGAAACGCTTCACCACATCGAGCACATCTTCGCTCTGCCGACCGGGTATTCCAAGATTAAGAACCTCGACCACGTATTTGCCTTCGAGCTTGCGCTCCAACAGCTTGGGATAGGTCCACTGCTCCTCGACACCGATGCCATAGGTCAGGCTGTCACCGACGACCATGATTCTGAACACCCCCGGATCTTTTCGAGGAAAGCCGCCGGTTCTGCGCATCGCATCCTCGTTGAAGATATGCAGAACATTATGCCAATAGTAGGCCGTGTGGATACCGGGCAGTTTCACATCCCGCCGCTCCCACTCTTCGGGCATGGTGACATATTTCTGGCGCTCCAGAACCCGATTGCGCACATCGCTCGGGATGAGCTCCGCGGAGGTGCGCTCAACGCTTTCAGGTGCAGACCCATGGAGCACGAACGACGCGTGGTTCAGCCGGAACAGTTCGACAAATCCCACCCCCCATTCCATCAGCACTGCTGCCAAACCCAATGAAGCAACCAGCAAGGCAACGTTTGCCGGTAATCTCGATCCCTTACGGCACACTGCAGCGGAGCTCGTTGCGAACAGCACGCTTGCCACAACGAAAATGGCAGCTGTGCTGGTGATGGCAAGGAGCAGAACAAATGGAACCCCTTGTGTATCAGGAAGCAGCACTGCGCCGAAAAGAGCCAACAGCGAGACTCCCGCCAGCGGCCCGACAGAAACCTCATTGCGGCGCAACCGGCCAACTGTCGCCGCCGCCAATAACAGGCCCAGTACCCATGCCATAAGGAGCAGCCAGGATCGAAGTGCATCCTGAACGAAGAAATGTGCTCGATACCAGTAATGACGCTCGTTCGAAAACAGATCCGAATTGTCGGATGTAGAAAAATTTAATCGCTCGCCCCAATGCGAATAAGCGCCCCCACCTTTCGAACGAATGTTTTTATGCTCGACATGCGCCGGCCCCAGCGGGCGCTCATCCTCATACAGAGTTAAAGTCGATCGTCGCAGTTCCCCGGAGGAGTCGCCCGTCGCATAGAGACTACCGAGTGGTTTGACCACCCGTACCTGAAGCGCATTTCCTTCAAGGTGTACAACATCTTTCTTGTCGACGTCCACGCTCAGAGTGACTCCGGCAAACAGAACGTACATCAACAATAACCAAAGGAGGCCCAATGACCAAAAAATCGTCTCATCGTTCCCACGCTTCTGCGTCACTGCCATTAAGTTAAGAGTCAACGTCGATTGTAGGGCGGATGCCCGAAGGGCGATCCGCCATCGTACACCGTATCATGGCGGAACCGCTTCGCGTTCCGCCCTACGCCAAGCGTTTCGCAAGAAACGCGGCAAGCTCGGCTACGGTGGGATAATCGAACAGATCGGTGATTTCGACCGTGTTCGGGAAATGCTGTTCGAGCTGTTCGTGAATCTGCGCCAGCTTCAGCGAGCTGGTACCGATCTCGAACAGATTGTCATCGACGCTCACTGCATGGTCGTCGATGACCGAATTACAGATTGACAACAGCGCCTGTTCGATGCTGCTGCCGGCACGCATCTCCTTCTTTGAGGCGACCATCAACTGCTCCAATGCACCGGCGTTTTCTGCGAAATCGCCCTGCTGATACTGCTCGGCCAGAGCAAAACGCTGCACCTTGCCGCTGCTCGTTTTCGGAATATTCCGCACCGGAATCACATGCCGGACCTCCAGCCCGGTCTGTTCGGTGATCAGGTGTTTGATCGCCATGGCCTTGGGAAGGAACTCCTCGAGGGACCCTCGAAACCAGACAAAGATCACCAGGTCATCGGAGCTCTGGGATGGATCGCGTACGCCGCAGGCCACCGCTTTCCCCAGCTCCACCCCTTCGACCGCTTCGCAGATCACCTCCAGATCGTGCGGATGAAAATTTTGACCATTGACGATGATGAGCTCCTTGGCACGCCCGGAAATCACCAATTCTCCTTCGTCGATGAAACCCAGATCGCCGGTATCCAGCCAGTCGTCGCCTTTGAAGGTTTCCCGATTCAAGCGCTCGTCCCGATAGTAGCCGCCAGTCACATTGTCGCCGCGGATCAATATGTGTCCCACCGTATCGCCCGGCAGCGGCGCGCCCGCCTCATCGGCAACGCGCACATCGACGCCGCGCACGGGAGAGCCGACACGCACCAGTTCCAGCGAACCCGGCACATCGGCCGGCAGCAATTCGACCCTCTGCCCGACATGCAGCGCCTTGCGGCTCACATGCAGCGATGAAACGCCTTGGCCCGGTTTGAAAAAGGTGACGGCCAGGCTCGCTTCGGCCAGACCGTAGACCGGAAACATGGCACTCCCGGAATAACCGAAAGGTGCCATCACCTCGGCAAATTCGCGGCACAGCTCGGCCGAAATCGGCTCCGCCCCGTTGAAGATCAAGCGCAGGCAGGAGAGATCCAGTTCCTGTTCACGTTCGGGTTTGAAGCGCTTCAACAGATGTTTGAGACCGAAATTGGGTGAGGCGGTGATGGAAACACGTTTTTCACTGATCTTTTGCAACCACAACATAGGCCGGCGAACGAACAGTTCGGTGGGCATGAGGTAGAGATCGCGATCCGCCGTCAACGGGGCGAGATGAAATCCGATGATGCCCATGTCGTGCGTCAACGGCATCCAGCTCAGACTGCAGTCCGAATCGCGCACCTCCATGCCGTGAAGAATCGCCCGAACATTGGTCATCAGATTATGGTGGGTCAGCACGACACCTTTGGGCTCGCCGGTCGAGCCGGAGGAGAACTGGATGAAGGCGACGTCGTTCGGGCGCACCTCGGCGGGCTTGCCAAGCCGATTCAGGTCCGCGCAGGCCTCGGCAAGCACCGTTCGCTTGCTTATGCGCAGAAAATCATCCTCGAGGCCGTGGCTGCGCGCATATTTCTCCAGACGCTCCAGATTCTTCGAGCTGGTATAGAGAAAGGGCTTTTCCAGTTTCCCAAAAACCGTGAACAGCTTTTGGTGATGGACATCGCCAGGGCCTGTCGCCAGCGGTACCGCCACGATCCGGCCCAGCATGCAGGCCCAAAAAACATCGACGAACGACTCGTTGCTGTCCAGATAGACGATCAACTCGGCATCCGGCCGAAGCTGCTGGAGCTGCAGGTGGTAAAGCACCCCCAAGGCCCGATCCTGCAGCTCTTGATAGGCTACAGCGTGCTCATCCGACTGCCCGTTGACATAGGTGATCGAACTGCTGCTGCCTCTGCTGCTGCGCAGCGCTTGGACTAATGTGTCCGCATTCACGGAATCGTTCATCGGTGCAGTGCCTCCGGTTTCATATATAAGTGATGCTTGGGGCGCAGGTTGACTTTGGCTTCGATTTCGACCGGCTGGTCCGGTATCAAGGCTAGGCGCAGCTGCTGCGACACCATGCTGATGTGGATGATCATCTCCTGCATCGCCATCGCTTCGCCGATGCAGTTGCGCGGCCCCATCGAAAACGCCAGATAAGCGCCTTGCGGCCGCTCGGCCGCCTCTTCGGGTACGAAGCGCTCAGGCCGGAATCGTTCGGGATCCTCCCAAAATTGGGGGTGACGGTGAACGATGTACGGTGAAATGAACAGGTCCGTGCCGGGCGGCACATAATAACCACCGATCTCATCCTCTCCGAGCGCTCTGCGGGTCAGCAGCCAGCCGGGCGGGTAGAGCCGCATCGACTCTTCGATCACCTGGCGCGTATAGCTCAGATGATTGATGTCAGCCGCTGTCGGCTCGCGGCCACCGAGCACCCCGGCCGCCTCCTGCTGCAATCTCTCCCCGACCTCCGGATGTTGGGAAATCATGTACCAGGTCCAGTTCAATGCGCTCGCCGTGGTTTCATGGCCGGCAACCACCGCTGTCAACACTTCATCGATCAGCTGCTTTTCCGGCATCGGCTCGCCGGTTTGCTTGTCGCGCGCATCGATCATCATCGACAGCAGGTCGAACGGCCGACGCTCTTCGGATTGGCGGGCCGCTACCATATCCTTCACAAGCCCCGACAAGGCCCGGAACCGCCGGGCAAATTGAAGATTTCGCGCCGATTCCTCGGCCACGATGCTGAAAGGATTGTTTCCCTGCTGCTCGATCAATCGGTCCAGGTCTTCGCTGAACAGGGCATAGAGAATAAAATTGAGCGTTACCTGGCTCATCTCTTCGGTGATATCGATCACCTCTCCAGTACGCTGCTTTTCCTGCCAGGCTGAAATCACTTTACGGCTGCAACGGCTCATAAGAGCGGTGAACCGCTCCAGCACGCTGCGATGGAACATCGGCTGAATCATCTTGCGCTGGCGCTTCCACAAGTCCCCTTCACTGACCATCAAGCCACGACCCAGAAGGATGTTGACCACCTCGATGCCGACACCTTTACGGTAATTGCGGTAGTTCGTACTCAGCACATGCCGCAAAAGATCGGGATGGCTGACGACATAGGTCCAGGCATCGCTGCGTGTCGAATTCAACTTATAGATATCGCCATGGCGATGAAACTTCTCCAGCAGCATCGGCAGCGTTTCATCCGGAAAGGCGAAGTCGATGAGCCCTTCGCCCGGCGGCAGTTTTTTTTCCGACAGCATTTCATTTTTCATGGGTGGCGCCAAAACCTCAAAACAAAAAGTGTTATTGTATCCTACGGGCGGTCGCAGCAAAACCATCGTCACGCCACCATTGCCGGGCCAGTTCGCCATAAAAAACATGGCGGCAAGCCGGGCGCACGGCCAATGCCGCACTCACGCCGTCCCCCACATCGATATCCAGCAGCGACCACTCGCTTATATCGCCGAATCCTCGAGGCAGGCTCGCAAAATGGAGCCGCGGCTCCAGGCCGATGACGCAATGCTCCAGTCCCAGAGAAATCCCACGGCCGACCGCTTTCACGAACGCCTCCTTGCGGGTCCAGAAGGCGTAAAACGCGGGTGTGCGGCTGTCGGCATCCAAGGATGACCAATAGCGCTGCTCCGCCGGTGCAAAACAGCGCTCGACCATGCTGTTCAAATTGGAGATGTTGCGCCACGCCTCGATGTCGACACCGAGCAGCGAATCACGTCCCACCGCGAACAGCACGTGCGGCCCTGTATGAGAGAGATTGAAAACCAGCTCCTGATCCGGCGGGGCATTAGCCAGATGCGGTTTGCCATGCTCACCCAGCGCAAAACGGATGGAGCCTGGAGCAACCGACAGATACCGGGCCAGAAGCCATCGCAACTGTCCCCGGGCGGCAACATAGTCGTGCCGGTGTCGTTCGCTCAGAAAACGGCGCGCACGCGTCCACTCGCATTCGTTCAAAACCGAGCCCAGTCGTTCATACTCCGCATCATCGACACCGATTCCGGCATGCCAGAGGTGAACGGTATCACCGGGAAGTTCGATCATTCGGCGGAACCCGTTTCACGGTTCCGCCCTACGCAGGCTATGGATTCCGTGCCGATCACAAGCAGCAACGGAGAAGTCGGCCCCATCCGAACGCGACAAGTCACTGCACCACCGCCAACCCTTCCCCGCGGGGGTCGCTTGCAGCCAAGACCTTTCCGCTGGATTTGTCCCATAGGATCGCCTGCATGTTTCCATAGGAACGGCTTACCGGCTTGAATCGATGGCCGAGTTTTTTCAAACCGTCGATTTCATCATCGTTCAAGCCACCCGGCTCGTATTGAACCCGATCGGGCAGGTACTGGTGATGAAAACGGGGAAGCTGAACCCAGGCGTCGGGGCCGGCACCTGCGGCAAACTCCAAAGTGGCAAGCAGTACCATCGAAATAATGCGGCTGCCTCCGGGCGTGCCGAGGATCGCGACGCGCTGTGCGTCTTCGAGAAACGTCGGCGTCATACTGGAAAGCATCCGCTTTCCCGGTGCAATAGCATTGGCATCACCGCCGACCAGCCCGTATCGATTCGGCACATCACGCTGGCTGGCGAAATCGTCCATTTCATCGTTGAGCAAGACCCCGGTACCGGGAGGAACGAAACCGGAACCGAAGGGAAGATTGATGCTCAACGTCGCCGCAACGCGGTTGCCTTCGCGGTCGAGGATCGAGAAGTGGGTCGTATTCTCGCCCTCGACTTCAGGCGCCACATAGCCGGCCAATCGAGCGCTGGGCAGCACGCCGTCGAAACGGATAGTGCTGCGCAGACCGGCCGCATAATAAGCGCTCAACAGCCGGGGCAGCGGCAGCGGGACAAAATCCGGATCACCCAGATAGACGGCACGGTCATGATAAGCCCTGCGCATGGCTTCGATGATCAGATGTTTGCGCGTGATCTCATCCAATGCGCTCAGATCGTAGCTGGACAAGATGTTCAGCGCCTCGATCAACACCACGCCGCCGGACGAGGGCGGAGAGGCGCTGGTGATGCGGATGCCTTTATAGACGCCTTCGATCGGTTGGCGCTCGACCACCTTATAGTCGGCAAGATCCTTCATATCCCAAATTCCGCCCGCAGCGCGAACCCCTTCGACCAACATTTTTGCGGCCTCGCCGCCATAAAAGCCGGCTCGGCCACGTGCAGCCAGGCGTTCCAACGTATCGGCGAGATTCTTCTGCACCAGGTTAAAACCGGCTTCCGGCACATCGCCCTGCTGCAGAAAAATCCGTGCCGCCGCCGGTGATCGGCGAACCACATCCAATCGGAAGGCGATCAACCGCCGATACCGTTCACTCACCGCAAAGCCTTCGCGGGCATAGCGGATGGCCGGCGCCAGGCTCTGCGCCAACGGCCGGCGGCCATACTGCTCCGCCAGATAGACCAGGCCGGCCGGTGTTCCCGGAATCCCGGCGGAAAGAGGCCCGTTGATCGAGCGGGTCGAATCGAATCGCCCTTCTTTATCCAGGTACATATCCCGACGGGCGGACAGTGGCGCCCGCTCCCGCCCGTCCAGCATGACGCGTTTTCCGTCTTCGACCCGATGCAGCAGCCAGAAACCGCCGCCGCCCAATCCGGAACCGGCCGGTTCGACCACAGCCAGCGCCGCGCTCACCGCAACGGCGGCATCAAAGGCATTGCCGCCCTGTCGCAAGATCTCAAAACCGGCCTGGGTTGCCAGTGGATGGGCGCTGGCGATCGCTGCCTGTCGCGGCGCGGCGACAGCCGCGTGGACTGCCAAAAATAGAATAAAGAGAAAGAAACTCCGGAAGTGATTGTTGACCGAATTCGGCATCGTTGCTGGTAGGGTGAATTGAAACATGCTCATGCGTCACAAAAAACTGGATGCGGCGGCCATCCGGCATTCATAGGTCCTGAAGTTTCACGGTTTTATAGGGGACACCCGGGCATGTATAAGATTGACTGCCGCGGTTGACCAAAAAACGATGCAGCCCGAAACATCAACCCGACGCCAGACGATGGGCATACCGTGTGGTCTGCGGCAATTTGTACCGGGTGGTGCAGCGCATCACATAGTCGATCGCTGTGTTCAGGCTGATGCGATGGCCGATGGAGATGAAGAGCGGCTTCACTCCTTCGCGGGTCCGCAATACAGCACCAATGATTTCATCTTTGTCCATCAGCGGCACCCAAGCCCCGCGCCGATCCGGGAGGGCGTCGCAACGACCCAGCAGCCGGGTTTTGCCGACGCCGATCGATGGGATTCCGGTCAGCACACCAAGATGGCAGGCCAAACCGAAGCGCCGCGGATGAGCGTAGCCCTGGCCGTCGCACAACAATAGCTCCGGCAGGTGTTCGAGCTTTTCCAGCGCCTGCACGATCGCCGGTATTTCCCGAAAAGACAAAAGGCCCGGGATGTAAGGGAAACGGACGGGCACGCGGGCAATCGCCTGAGTCACCGGCTGCAATTCCGGAAACCCAAGCACCGCCACAGCGGCTCGGGCGGTTCGCCCCTCATCTTCGAAACCCACATCCACGCCGGCAACAAAACGGATCTTACCGTTCAATTCATCTTTTTGCACGACATGCGTACGCAATGCCTTTTGAATCGCCACCGCCTGACCAGCGTCGACATCCCACTCATGCCGATGATGCAGCCGCATCAGCGATCATCCCCGCCCTGCTGCTTCGCCTGGTCCCAATACCGGTCCAGCTCGGCCAGAGCGCAGTCGAGCAGGGTTCGCCCCTGCCCGGCCACCTGCTCCTCGATATAGCGAAAACGCTTGACGAATTTGCGGTTGCCGGCCTTCAAAGCCTGTTCCGGCCTCACGCCCAAATGGCGGGCAAGGTTGACAGCGACAAACAACAGATCGCCCACCTCTTCCTCGATGTGTCGTTGATCGCCCGATTCGAAAGCCTCTCTCAGCTCCTTCAACTCCTCTTCGACCTTATCGAAGACCGGCTCGACCTCAGGCCAGTCGAACCCGTTGCGCGCCGCCCGATTCTGGATCTTTTCCGACTGCATCAAAGCCGGTAGCGTTTGTGCGATGCCATCCAAAATGCTGTCTTTCGACATTAGAATCGATAGCCGAAATCGGCTTCGAAACGTTCACGAAAGGCAGCCATCGTAAAGGTGTGATTTTGTGTTCCGTAGGTCTCGATTTTGAGCGCGCCCATCAACGAAGCCAGACGTCCGGTCGTTTCCCAGTCCAGCTCCTCCATAAGACCGTAAAGCAATCCGGCGCGATAGGCATCGCCGCAGCCGGTCGGGTCCAACACCGAATCAGGCCGGGCCGAAGGGATCTGGTACTCATTCTGTCGCGTATGGATCGTGGATCCCTGAGCGCCGCGCGTCACGATCAACGCTTCGACCCGCTCGGCCAGTTTCGCCAGAGTGAGCCCGGTGCGCTCCCGCATCAACTCGGCTTCATAATCGTTCAACGTCACCCAGGTCGCCCGCTCGAGAAAGGAGAGCAGCTCCTCGCCGCTGAACATCGGCATGCCCTGTCCCGGATCGAAGATGAAAGGAATGTCCGCCTCGCAGAACTGCTCAGAATGCTGCAGCATTCCATCCTTCCCGTCCGGTGAAAGAATGCCGATGCGAATATCCCGGTCGCCAGGAACCCGATTCAGATGAGAAAACGACATCGCCCCCGGATGGAAAGCGGTAATCTGATTGTCGTCCATATCGGTCGTAATATACGCCTGCGCCGTATAGCTCTCCTCCACCTGGCGAATATATTGCCGGGAGATGCCGCAATGCCCCATCCATTGGGCATACGGATCGAAATCCTGACCGACGGTCGCCATCGGCAAGGGCTCCTTGCCCAGCAGTGAGAGGTTATAGGCGATGTTCCCGGCGCAGCCGCCATACTCCCGACGCAGATCCGGCACCAAAAAGGAGACATTCAGAATGTGAACCTGCTCAGGCAAAATGTGGTTTTTAAAACGATCATGAAACACCATGATCGTATCATACGCCATGGAGCCACAGATTAATGCGCTCATCGATTGATTTTTTCCTTTGTGATTTAATAAATCTCGCCGCTCAGCATGAACAGCGTACGTCGCTCAGGAGTCTGGCACAAATGTGTGCCTACGCGTCCTTGGTGCCGGGCGAGCCCTGGGCACCGTCCACGACCGTGCGTCGGTCATGGCGGAACCGCTTCGCATTCCGCCCTACAGCCTGCCGCTGCCAAGCATACGGCAGATGCACCATTACGCGCAACAGAAGAAGGTTGCACTTCCAAAATGCTGTATTTCGGCGATTCATCGTTGCCTGATGATCATGGAACCACAAATCAGGCGCTAACAGGCATGAATTCCGGTGATCAACCCGAACATTAGCATTGCTTTATGCACAGCATAAATCAAAAGTCACGCCAATTATGCACAGCAACAACAACCATCCCGGAAAAAAACGTATATTATTGTTTTTATTGGCTCTATTTGCGCTGTACAATTTCTTTACAATTTAATGACAACCCTGTAATTTCAGCATATGCAGTCGATTTATCTCAACCAATCCACAAAGTTATCCACAGGTTTTGTGGATAGCATCGAGCACCGCGACGACGAACCCGACCACGCTGTCTTCCAACTGACACACCACGATTTCCAATGAAGTATCACCAGCGCAAATACGCGCTCGTTTTACTCCTTCTGTTTATTGTCGGACTGTACGTTCTGCATAACAAAGCCGTCGTCCCATTCGTCATGACGGTCGTTCACACCCGGTTTTTCACCGGCGATCCGAAACTGGGCGGGCAATCAACAACCATCCGTGACAACATGACCGCGATGGCTTCGATCCATTGCAAAGCACTCATCAAGCAACAACTCCCGGCGAACAAATCGGCAACATTCCCACAATACGATTATAAAGCCTGGAACATCGGGTTTGGCCGTTACCTCGTTCAGTCCCACATCGACGCGGAAACAGCCGACGGTGTCTCCCGGCGGAACATCGTTCTGTGCAAGATCAAATACACGGGCGGCGATGAAACAGACCCGAACAACTGGAGATTGATTGGCATCGATTCCAATCCGGCCGGCAACGCAGGCTCATAGGAGGCTGTTGTGTTGACGTCATTCCTCGATGTATGCCTGATAGGCCGCTGCATCGAACAACTGATCGAGGGGCTGCGCATCGTCAGGCCGTACACGGAACAGCCAGGCGGCGTATGCATCCTCATTGACCAACTCCGGCGCATCGACGACCGATTGATTGATCGCCACGATCTCGCCGGCCACGGGACTGAAGATATCGGACGCTGCTTTGACCGATTCCACGACCGCGCAGGTTTCAACCGCAGTCACACGGCGCCCGACCTCCGGCAGTTCGATATAGACAAGATCCCCCAGCTCTTGCTGGGCATGGTCGCTGATCCCGACGCACACGGTGCCGTCATCCGTCAGTTTTGCCCATTCATGGGATTTGGCGTACTTCAGATCATCGGGTAGCTTGCTCATTGATTGACCCCTTATCTCTATTGTTCTTTGCAGTTAATGATTAATATAATGGATCGCCTTAACGCGCTCATATCAACTCAAACCATGGCCAGTGCCCGACAGAATTATGAACGACTGTGCGGTCTCTATCAAGACGAGGCGGTTTCCGCCCGCCGGTTGCAAGAGGCCAGATCGCAGTGGCAAGCAGACGCAGCGCGCGTCGAGGCCGACCGGCAGCATATCCACGACATTCGGGGCTTCATCCCCGGCGAGGTGGTCGTTGCGACCGGGGCGCAGATGCTTCTGTCCGAGGAATTCCGCTGGCGGCTACCGGACGAAGACGATGATTGATAAACCGCGTCAGTACTATTTTCACAGCAATTCGCCTCCTTTGTTCAGCGATATCGTCAAAACATTTCGAGCCTTGGCGCCAGCAGTCGACTTCTGGTCGCTGCGGCTGGTCGATCAACGGCTGGAGCGTATCACCGTCCGCCAAGACAGGACCGAGCCACCGGCGAACAGACGCACGCTCGGCGCACACATCACCGTATTCGATGGCGGCGGCGCCGGTTATGCCGCCACCTGCGATCTCAGCCGGTCAGGCCTGAACACTGCAGTACATCAAGCGATCGACTGGGCTTGCGCAACGGCCGATATCCACCTCATCGGCCGCGAGGAACACGCCATGCCGCAACGTTCCGGGCGGTATCAATCAACCATAGAACAGCCTTGGCACAGCATCAGCATTCAGGACAAACAGAGCCTGCTCATACGGCTGAACCGACGACTCAAGGCCCATGATGCCATCGTCGATTGGTGGGCTAGCCTGGAATATTTGAACAACGGCGTCATGTTGGTCACTCCGGATGTCGAAATCGTCCAATCGGTTGTCCATATCACACCCTCGCTCGCCGCAGTTGCCAACAGAGAGGCTGAAACCCAGATCCGCAGTTACGGCAGCGACAACGCCGCTCAGGCCGGCCTCGAGCAGCTGTCGCGCATCGAATTCGAAGAAGCCGCCGGGCGGGTCGCCGAAGAGGCGGTTGCGCTGCTCCACGCGCCCAACTGTCCTTCCGGCATGCGCGATCTGCTGCTGATGCCGGGCCAGATGGCGCTGCAGATCCATGAAAGCATCGGCCATCCCCTGGAGCTGGACCGCATTCTTGGAGACGAACGCAATTATGCCGGAACCAGCTTCGTCACGCCGGAGATGTTCGGCGCCTATCGCTATGGCTCCGAGTTGCTCAACGTCACCTTCGATCCAACCCGGCCCAATCAGGTCGGCAGCTACCGCTATGACGACGAGGGCGCCGCCGCCAGCCGCCAATTCCTCATCAAGGGCGGCATCCTTAAGCGGCCGCTGGGTGGTATGACGTCGCAGCGGCGCGCCGGTCTGGAAGGCGTTGCAAACAGCCGAAGCTGCAGCTGGAACAGGCCGGCCATCGACCGCATGGCGAACATCAACCTGGAGCCCGGCGAGACCTCGCCCGAAGAGATGATCGCTTCCGTCGAGCGCGGTATACTGATGGAGACCAATCGCTCCTGGTCGATCGATGACAGCCGCAACAAATTTCAGTTCGGCTGCGAAATCGGCTGGCTGATCGAGCAGGGCGAACGCAAAGGAATCGTCAAAAATCCGAACTATCGCGGCATTTCCGCCACTTTCTGGCGCAACCTGAAAGCGGTCGGCGATGCATCGAACTGCGCTGTCATGGGCGTCCCCACCTGCGGAAAAGGGGAACCCAATCAAGCGATCGCCGTCGGTCATGCCTCGCCTCCCTGCCTCTTCGAAGTTGTCGATGTCTTCGGCGGGGCCTGAAAACCAGGGATCAGGGATCGGGGATCAGGAAACAGCGGCGAAAAAACCCAATTCCTGATTCCTGATACAGTGAACACGCAATACTATTTTTTTTTGCTGGTCGACGGCCTGAACAGTCATCTTCGTCCGAACGAAGTGCTGCTCTGCTCGTTGACCGGAGAGAAATCGGACTTTATTCGGTTGAACCGGAACCGGGTTCTCCAAGCCGGGTCGGTGCGGCAAATCGAACTCTCCATGGATCTCATCGAAGGGCACCGGCACGCAAGCGCACAGTGCAATCTAAGCATGCAGGAAGAACGGGACATCAGCCAGCTGCTCGGGCTAATGGATGCGTTGCGGCATCAGCGACAAGCGCTCGCTGACGACCCATTTCTCTATTACAACACGACGCCCGTGCACAGCGAACAGATCGACGACAACCGGCTGCTGTCGAGTCATGAGGTGGTTCGGGAAATCACTGCCGCCGCGGAGGGACTCGATCTGGTCGGCCTTTATGCCGGCGGTCGACTGTATCGCGGCTTTGCCAACTCGCTCGGCCAGCGGAATTGGTACAGTACGGCCAATTTCAACTTTGATTGGACCTGTTATCACCGGGCGGACAAAGCGGTGAAATCGCGTTATGCCGGCTCTGAATGGTCGAGTGACCGCCTTCAGCAAAAGCTTGAACACGTGCGGACGGAGCTGCGAAGCCTGCAGCGGCCGGCACTCACCTTGAAGCCGGGGCGCTATCGCGTCTACCTGGCTCCTGACGCGGTCAGCGAAATCCTGTCGACCGTTGCGTGGGGCGGCTTTGGTCTGAAGAGCCACCGCACCAGGCAGACGCCGCTGATCAAGCTGGCGCAAGGAACCCGATCTCTCGATCCCCGCATCCGCCTCGCCGAGAACTGTGCGGCGGGCATTGCCCCCCGTTTCACCGACCGGGGCTTTATCACGCCGGAGGAGGTCGTGCTCATCGACGGCGGTCGTCATGCCGGCTACCTGGTCGATTCGCGCAGTGCCAAAGAGTATCGGACGCCGGTCAACGCCGGCAGCGAATACCCTCGATCACTTGATCTCGCTGCCGGCAAAATCGAGCCGGACGACCTTCTCACCGCACTCGATACCGGCATTTATATCAACAACCTCTGGTACAGCAATTTTTCCGACCGCAATGACTGCCGCATCACAGGGATGACCCGTTACGCCTGTTTCTGGGTGGAGAACGGGCGCATCAAAGCACCGATCGAAGTGATGCGTTTCGATGAAAGCCTTTACCATATGCTCGGTGAACACCTGATCGGCATCATCTCCGAGCGCGAGTTGATTCTCGATTCCGATACCTATGAGCGACGCTCGATCGGCCACATGCACCTACCGGGCCTGTTGATCGACCGTTTTTCTTTGACGCTGTAACAGCCGCGCCGAACGGCAGGGACGGATCACCGCGACAGAATGCTCGCCTCGATCGTCCGCTTTTCTATCCGCTTCCGTTCAGGCCCTGTCGCCAACCGTAAAAGGGTGAAGCCGTCCGGACAAGCGCCATTATTGGGGGATGCCGCTATAATCCCATGTCGCCGTGCTCGGTCGAACAGTGAGGTTACGCAGATGCGGCATAAGACTGCGCGGCGTTGAGAGAGGGTATTAACCCGAATCTTTCACAAATTATGCTTGATCTCGCTTGTCTCTTGATTCCACAAGAAATATTTCCTCAGTCGGCCGTAGTCACTGATACGTCACTCTTTCGGAAATTTCCTTGTGAAACCAATATCCTGCGCGATATCGCCGCAAATTTGTGAAATCTTCGGGTTAAATCTCAGGATTCGAAGCGGTGGACGCTTCCCACGCGTGGGAGCGGAACAGCAGATGTAGAACAGGTCGATCCCCATAAGCACCGGCCGCACACAACGCTTGCGATTCCCGGCGATTCCCCGTTGCTTCGGGCATGTTTGTCAGTGAGCCTTGCGCCCCTGATGCGATGCAAGACCCAAGACAACGCATGCCCCGAAGCAATACGGGGAACGCATTGCTTGAGAGTTTCAGCAGGATAAGCTTATTCCGACTGCCCTTGCGCCTTGTTCTTGTCCATATAATCCGGTCTTTCCGAAGGGCCTTGGCCCGCACGATTCTCTCCATAGCCGCAACCGCCCAGAACAAACAGGGCACACAAAACCAACAATACTCGACGATACGTTCTCATAAGATCACCTCACACCTTTAATTTTGAGATTAAAAAAAAACACAACGCCGCCTCTTTTCGTGGCAGAAAATTCGACTTATTTCTTTGTGCTTACCGTAACAATACTAAGGCATTGCAAATAATTGTCAAGGATTGCAAAAAAATTCGGCGTCATCGCATCGCTTCTTGGAGAAGCGCGAAAGCCCCATGACGACCGAATCGCCAGCAAGAACTGAGCAAGCGCAATGCCGATCTCTTCGGGCAAAAAAAAAGCGGGGCTTTCAGCACCCGCTTTTTTCAATGATCGGACTGATCGACAGCGACCGATCATTTTAGATCCCGACAGCCCCTCAAATGCTAACTTTCGAGACCGTGCGTTGTTGACACGCTATTTGACTCTGTTATAAGCAAAAAAAGCGATAACAGCAACAATCCAAAAAATGAAACCTATGATGATAGGCTGTTCCATACTACACCTCCTCAACTGAGAACCAAATAATTAACGATATCAAGACATTCCGTCTTGGACGTGCTACTGTACCATTCCAGCTTTGTTGAACACCAACCTTTCCCCGAGCGATGCCCCTTACACCAGGACATCGACAATAGCGGGATCAAGCGGTACCCTAACATATTTCTGGGCGACCGCGCAACCTGTTGCTTTTATCTTCTTATCTGCAACTTTGGTTAGCCGCGGAGGAAGGATATATCATTATTTTGGCTTCGTCAATTTTTAATCGCTCCCTTCGGGAAACTAAACTTTAAATTCCTTAATATTCCAATGGTTGAATGGAGCCCATGGGATCCCCATTGGCCGGACGGACCATCGGTATGCGCTTTGTCGGCACAAACCAGGCAGCAACGCACCGGTTCAGATTGCCTGCTCCGGTCATTTTCCTCTCCCGGCCCTGCGCAACGCCCGGCGCAGAATTTTGCCCACGCTCGTCTTGGGCAAGTAGTCGATAAACTCGATGTATTTGGGATTTTTATAGCCCGTCAGTTGTTCCCGGCAATAGCTCCGCAATGTGCGTGCATCCAGTTCAGGATCACTCTTGACCACGATCGCTTTGACTGCCTCGCCGGTATGCGGGTCCAGCACTCCGATTACAGCACATTCAGAAACGCCCGGGTGAGCCGTGATCACCGATTCAATCTCCGATGGGTACACATTGAACCCGGAAACGATGATCATATCCTTTTTGCGATCGACGATATAGATCAAGCCGGTTTCATCCATTCTGGCCAGATCGCCGGTCCGAAGCCACCCATTCTTCGTAAACGCCTTTGCAGTCTCCTCGGGACGATTCCAGTAATCTTTCATCACTTGAGGACCGCGGACGCACAGTTCGCCTGTTTCACCCACCGCCAGCATGATACCGTGACTATCCTGGATACTGCATTCAGTCGACGGCAAGGGGGGGCCGATACTGCCGCTGAAGTGATCGAGATCGAACCGGTTGATGCAAACCGCTGGTGATGACTCCGTTAACCCGTACGCTTCGGTCAGTGTGCAGCCGGTAACATCTCGCCAACGCCGGGCGATGGATTCATCCACTGCCATGCCGCCGCCCAGCGTCATTTTCAGCGACGAGAAGTCCAGGTCGGTGAAACCCGGGGTTTTCAGCAGATAGCTGAACAAGGTATTCACTCCGGTGAAGCACGTGAAGCGGACGGTTTTCAGCTCCCTGACAAACTTTTTCATATCACGCGGGTTGGTAATGAGGTAGTTCATGCCGCCGATGCCCAAGAACGTCAGAAGGTTGGCCGTCAACGCAAAAATGTGGTAGATCGGCAGCGCCGTAACGACAACCTCATGGCCGAATTCCAGTTTCTTGTCGTTCGGGGTCGTGTACCGGATCCAATGTGAAATCTGCACCATATTGGCAAGCAGATTCTTGTTGGTCAATTCGGCACCTTTCGAGATGCCCGTCGTTCCGCCCGTGTATTGCAAAAAAGCGATATCCTCGAGCCCCACGCGCGGCAGATCACAAGCATGCCCCCTACCCTGTTCGAGCGCCTGCTTGAAACCGACCGCCTGCGGAAGATCATACCCCGGCACCAAGCGCTTGACATATTTGACCACAAGATTGACACCGATCGATCGAGGATAGGCCAGACAATCCCCCAAACGTGTGACAATCACTTTCCTCAGCGCCAGTTCCGGGAGCATTCCAGACAACAGATGGGCAAAATTTTCAAGCACCACTATGGCCGACGCGCCGGAGTCCTCGAGCTGAAGCTTGAGTTCACGCGCGGTATACAACGGATTGATATTGACGACAATCAGCCCCGCTCTCAGAGCCCCAAAGATCGCAATCGGGTTTTGCAGTATATTCGGCAGCATGATTGCAACGCGCTCGCCTTTTTTTAGACTGAGCTCGTGATGCAGATAATTGGCGAAGGCGCGGCTTTGCTCCTCGATGTCCGCATACGCGAGCGTCGTTCCCATGTTGGCAAAGGCGGGGCGTGTGGCGTATTGTTCGGCCGTGCGCTCAAAAAACGCAGCAATCGACGAGAACCCTTCGAGCGAAATCTCGGCGGGCATTTCTTTCGGATAATGCACCAGCCAGGGCGTGGTCACCGCTGTCGATATTTTCGGCAAGGGCTTATTAAGCGGCCGGGGCCGGCCCGCATAGCTGTGAAACTGTTCTCTCATTCTGCAAGCACGTGTTGAGATACAACATAATCTTCTCTTGTGTGTGATCGGCGTTTTCCATGAGAATACTATGGTGTTCGGAATGGATGAAGAGCAACTCCTTTTCCTTCATGCCTAATTTTTCGAAAATGATTTCAGCACTTTTTGGAACCACGACAGGGTCTTTATCTCCTTGAACGATCAGAGTCGGGCAATGCACATCGGCTAAACGGCTCTCCAGCTCGGTGACCAATCGCCGCAGTTCGTACAATCCACGCACAGGAATGTTGCGATAATTGACATCCGGGTGCTCCGGGTTGTTGACGATATACGGCCGGATGCCCTCGTAGGAGGAGAGCCAGCGCACCAGCGTATTGGTGCCGTGCACGAGGGGAACGAACATCATCGTCGGGTTGCGGAACTTGATCGGTACGGAGATGGCGACAACTCCAATCAAGCAGTCCGGCTGGTCAGCGGCATAGCGCAAAACCAAGGCGCCACCCGTTGAAAATCCGATCATGAAAATCCGATCGGTCAACGCTTCCATGATCTCATACGCACGACCGATGGATGCCATCCACTCCTCCCAACTCTTTTCCCGCAGCTCCACGGGCGATGTCCCGTGTCCCTTGAGCCTGACCCCAATCACCGTAAACCCCTCAGCGAAAAGCGCGTCGCCGAACGAGCGGACCTCGGCCGGCGATGAAAGGAACCCATGCACCAAAATGATACCGACTCCGTTTCCGTTCGCCGGCCGCAACAGAAAAGGCGCGGCACTTTCCGATGCGGTCTCCTGCTGATTGATCTCATTGAACCAGGGTTTGGAAAAATAGGCCTTGTCCCACTGCCAGGAGCGGATTTCATCATCGAAATAAAGTTTCGCCAAGCGCCGATCGTTCAGCGTCGCCGCTTCGGTCAGCGCCTCGGCGACCACTTGCGTCACCTCCCCCAGTGGTTGTACTTCATTGACATAAACCGCCACCATGTTTTCCATGCGAATTTCATCGAATTCCTGTTCCTGACAAAGCTTCGGCAGAAAGCGATAGGCCGTGTCGCACGGCTCGATGAGCCCACTCGATTCAGCCATATAAACAAATTGATCCAAACCGGTGCTGTGGCCGTCGATGAGGTGCCGGTAGGCTTCCGGATTCATCAGACTTCGATGAAGGTTGACCGACGTCAGTCGCTGCGACTTCTTGATGGCGAGGTACAGGGCTTTATGGAACAGATCCCGACCGATCTCCCCGAGCCCTTGCTTGACGCAGCCCATGATCACCGAAGAGGCCAAATGGCTCATGTTGACAGTGACCGAGATATAGATCCGGTGCATGTATTCATTGCGGATCTCGCGGGCTCTTTTTCGCATAGCCAGTCCAAACAGGCGCTTGCGCCATTGTCCCCGACGACCCGGAACAACGTACCAATCGTCCAGCGACCGGATACCGGGTGCCTGCCGTGCCAGAAGTTGACGTTCCCACCAGCGCCACGTCCGGGATGGGTCGATCGGTTCGCCGAAACGGATATCCATGTCAGTCTCTTTCAACAGGATATTGCCTTCAATAAGCAATTCTTCCGAATGGCGGCGCGTCAACCCTTCGTTCAGCAGTTCGACGCCCTTTCGAAGAATATTATCACTCACCCGGATCGGATAAAAAGTAATACTGGCGGGAACGATCAGGGTTGGGCGCATAGTCTCCGCGAGCAACGCCCCGACATCTTCTAATTCCAGCTGGTCGGTCCATTGCCGCAGCAGATCGACGCGTTCATCGTAATAGGCCTGTTTGACCGTCTTTTTGAAAGCATCCACCCCCAATGCAAGCACCGCGGCGCCTTTGTGCTGTTTGCGCCGGTCTTTGGCGGTTCTGGAATAGACGCTATACTCCCCCGAACTATCCAGCACCTGCCGATCCTTCACCATGCCGCCTTCGGGAAAAATAATGATTTTTCTGCCCCGCAATATCTGTTCGGCCAGCAAGGGGAACAGCCTTGGGTGATCATGCGGGATGACGCCGACATTGCGCAGATAATTGGCCAGCACATCGTCTCCTTCAAAAAACTCAGCAGAAGCAACCGAGCAGCAGTACACACCGGTCTCCTCGTAAATCATATATTGCGGAATAAACGTTTCAAAGCGGGCGAAATGATTGAACAGAAAAATGCTGCCCTCTTCAATCTGAGCTTTTTCTGAATGCAGCTTTATGTGGACGCTGAGCATTTTTCTCAGGGTCCGGAACACCCGCACCGACCAGTCGTAGGTCGACGGATTGATATCATATTCGCTTCTGGTCGGTTGTTGTGGCATCGTTGGCAAAAGGATTCTGGAGACTTACCTCTGTTGGACAAGAAAAACCCGCAAAATTATTCCTCGCCACACCTTTCGCATGTTCTCAACAATCCAGGGCAGCGTGAAGCGGGTATGCCGCCACCACATTCACCAGAACGCACAAAACCTATGCCACCTGAACAACATCGGGCTGCTCCTTGAACTGCGCGCGATACAATTGCGCATAATAGCCATCTCTTTCAAGCAATTCCTTGTGATTGCCGCGCTCGACGATGCGCCCTTTGTCCAGGACGAGGATGATATCCGCGTTTTCGACCGTCGACAGGCGGTGCGCGATGACAATTGTCGTTCTACCCTGCATCACCCGGTTCAGCGCCTCTTGAATCTTACGCTCAGACTCGGTGTCAAGAGCGGAAGTGGCTTCATCCAGTATCAGCACCGGAGCATCTTTCAGCAATGCCCGGGCAATCGCCAGACGCTGGCGCTGACCGCCGGACAACTTAACCCCGTTTTCGCCGACCAACGTATCCAACCCATGGGGCAGCTTATCGATAAATTCCATCGCATTGGCGGCCATCGCCGCCTCGATGACCGCCTCCCTGGGAGCGCCGGCCAGCGAACCGTAGGCGATGTTTTTTTCAACGGTATCATTGAACAGGGTGACATGTTGAGTCACCAATGCAATATGCTGACGCAGATTTTTCCGTGTGTATTGTTTGATTTCCACACCATCGAGCAGAATCCGGCCTCGATGATAATCATAAAAGCGGGGAATCAAGCTGGCCAATGTGGTTTTCCCGCTTCCCGAACGCCCGACCAGCGCAACCCGCTCTCCGGAGGGCACGGTGAATGAAATGTCCCGCAGCACGGGTTTGTCGGCCCCTTCATAGCTGAACGTGAGATCGATGAGCTGCAGGTCTCCTTTGACGCGCTCGACTTCTACATGGCCTTCGTCCACCTCCCCCGGCTCATCGAGTATCTCGAAAATGCTTTCAGCGGCGGCAATTCCCCGCTGAATATTGGTGTTGGCACCGCTCAACTGGCGCAATGACCTGGGGATCAATCCGGCCGCCGTAATATAAGCGACAAACGATCCTGCACTGGCTTCTGTCATCAGCAACAAGGCCAAATAGATAAGAGTGGAAAGCGCCAACGCCACGATCAGCTGCAGCAGCGGTGAATGTATGGCTGTCGTCCTGACCAGGTTCAAGGACTGACGAAAATTGTAGCGACTGGCATCGTAAAAGCGAGCCCTTTCGTATTCCTCGCCGCCGAAGCTGCGAACGACACGAAAACCGGTGATCATTTCCGAGGCGACATGGGTGATGTTTCCCATCGATACCTGAATTTTGCGGCTGATCTTACGCAAGCGTTTGCTGGCATAGTTGACCAGCAAAGCAATCAAAGGGGCAATCGCAATGAAGATCAACGACAGCTTCCAGTTCATGTAGATCAGGTACCCCAATAACGCAATCACCGTCAACCCTTCGCGGACGACGATTTTCACGGCAACCGTAGCGGCGGTGGTCACCTGCTGTACGTCATGCGTCACACGGGAAATCAGATGCCCTGAATTCTGGTTGTCAAAATAAACGTTGGGAAGCTGCAAATAGCGTTCGAACATTTTACAGCGCAGCGTATGGACGACGCTGAGTGACACTTTAGCCAGAAAATAGCTACCCAAAAAGGCGCCGATGCCCCGCAGCACGATGATGCCGACAAAAGCGCCGGGAACCCAATACATACCCTCTCGGTTCTGCTCCTGAATGGAGTCGACAATATATTCGATCAGAACCGCAAACATCGGCTGTGTCGCCGCAAAAATCAGATAACCGATGATGCTGACCAGGAAAATGAACCAGTAAGGTTTGACATAGGCCATCAGACGGCTGTAAACACGAAGCCCTGACGGTTTTTTTGCGGTTTGTTCGGGTGTTTGATTCAAGAAGATGTTTGACAAAGAAATATTAATAGTGGTGTTATCTATTCTTTTAGCCTCCCGAGAGGCTGTCCGAGAATAGGGCTGTTAAATTTCAAGATAGCATAGATCGTGCAAATGTATTCACATCTGCAGATGGCATGAAAAAAGCGCGGCTTCGCATTTTCCAACGCAGAAGACGGAAGCGAACAAGCACGGTCCTTTATTGCCATAGCAATAAAAAAAACAGCGTAACATAACTCGGCCGCTAGCTTAAGAGATTCATTCATGGACTTGCGGGTGGGCGTAACCTGCCTCTCGCGCCAATGCTGTTGAATTAAGGTGGGGTGCTCCTTCTTCCTCCGGGAGAAGGCTGGGATGAGGGGATCAAAATGGCTGAGCTCCTTCGTTTATTGCCCCCTCACCCAACCCTCTCCCGCTGGAGAGGGCTTAAGTCAACAGCAT
>Ga0209633_10000433_pt1 | contig 49345 bp, 34 predicted proteins | sample Cruoilmetagenom1_FD_187290 | JGI IMG/M metagenome (GOLD analysis project Ga0209633, IMG submission 187290) | Oil polluted marine microbial communities from Coal Oil Point, Santa Barbara, California, USA - Sample 1 (SPAdes) (version 2) | ecosystem: Environmental > Aquatic > Marine > Oil seeps ... | reverse complement strand
GTTATAGGAGATACAATACAGATTTAGCTCAGGCTTATCGTTTGTATACATTAGCACTAGCAGGTCATGCAGATTTAGCCTCTATGAATAGATTACGAGAGTTTAATGCTTTATCTAACGATGCCAAATGGCGATTGGCAGCGGCGTACGCCTTGGCAGGACAAAAAGAAGTAGCTAAAAAAGTGGCCAATACAGCGAATATACATTTTGAATCAAGAAATTATGATTATTATACTTATGGTTCTACCAATAGAAATAGAGCTTTGGCAATGGAAACCATGTTATTGACAGACAATCAGAAATCAAGAGAAATGGCCGAATATTTAGCCAAAGAGTTATCATCTAGCAGATGGATGAGTACGCAGACCACAGCGTACAGTTTATTAGCTATGGCAAAAATGGTTGAGTTAGGTGGAGGTAAAGAACTGAATGTTGAATTTAGTACAAACAAAGATAAAGCCGAGACTATTAGTACGCCTAAATCTATTTCTCAAAGGAAACTATTGATTGTTGAAGGTCATAATACATTAAAAGTGATCAATAATAAGGCAAACACAGTATATGTAAGTATATTAAATTCAGGAGTATTGCCTTTAGGTGAAGAGTTGATTGAAAAACGAAACTTAAGCGTCCAAGTAGTTTATACAGACACAAACGGAAGGCGTATAGATGTTAATAAATTAACGCAAGGTACAGATTTTAAAGCCACAGTAACGGTGAGCAATTTAAAATATGAAGAAGTACGTAATATAGCATTAATAGAGATATTTCCATCAGGATGGGAGATTGTTAATACACGTTTTACTGAGTATGGAAACGGATCTGTAAGTCAGGCCGATTTTACAGACATAAGAGATGATAGGGTTAATTTTTACTTTGATTTAGGTAGACAAAAATCCAAAACTTTTAGCGTACTGCTAAACGCTTCTTATTTAGGAAAATATTATCTTCCAGGAATACAAGCCGAAGCGATGTATGACAATGATTATTTTGTTAGAAATAAAGGCAAATGGATTGAAGTGGTGAAGTAAGGTAGTTGTTACCCAGAGGTTCACTGATAGCCACAGAGTTACACAGAGGATTTTTTTCTCTGAGTGTCTCTGTGTTTTTCTCTGAGTGTCTCTGTGAAATAGCTTTTACACAAAAAGAAAGAAGAAATGAGATTAGTAAACCTCATCAAAAGAAACAAAACAAAGAGTATCCTTTTAGCCATCCTTTTAATATGGTATTACTTCGCTTTGCCTAAACAGCTATTTTCTGAACCTACCTCCACCGTTGTTGAAAGTGCTGAGGGTGAATTGTTAGCAGCACAAATAGCACGTGATGAACAATGGCGTTTTCCACATACGAATAGGATTCCTAAAAAATTTAAAAAATGTATTGTTATATTTGAGGATGCCTATTTTTATAAGCACCCGGGGTTTAATCCGATTTCAATTGGCAAAGCATTTTGGCAAAATATACAATCCGGTGGTGTAAAACGTGGTGGTAGTACTTTAACCCAACAAGTTATTCGTTTATCCCGCAAAGGAAAAAAGAGGACATATTTTGAAAAATTAATCGAAATTATACTCGCTACTCGATTAGAATTGGGCTATAGTAAAAATGATATTTTAGCTTTATACACTTCAAATGCTCCATTTGGTGGTAACGTTGTAGGATTAGATATGGCATCTTGGCGTTATTTTGGTAGAAGTCCGGATGATTTATCCTGGGCAGAGAGTGCAACATTGGCAGTATTACCTAATGCACCCAGTTTGATTTATCCGGGTAAAAATCAGCAGCGATTATTAGACAAACGTAACCGGGTTTTAAAAAAGTTGCATGACGAAAATACCATTGACAAACTGACTTATGAACTGGCTATTCAAGAAAAACTTCCACAAAAACCTTATCCCTTACCTCAAACAACACCACATTTATTACACTTGGTAAATAAGACCAATAGAGGAAAAAGAATACAAACCTCAGTTAAAAAAGCATTACAACAACGAGTCAATACCATAGTTAAAAATCACTATAATAATTTACAACAAAATCAAATTTATAATATAGGCGTGTTGGTTTTAGAGGTAAAAACAAGAAAAGTATTGGCTTATGTTGGTAATTCACCAACGGATATCGCCCATCAGAAAGATGTTGATATAATTGACAAGCCTAGGAGTACAGGTAGTATTTTAAAACCATTTTTATATGCCGCTATGCTTGATGCCGGAGAAATTTTACCAAATACCTTGGTTGCAGATGTACCTACACAAATCGCAAATTATAATCCGAAAAATTTCAACTTAGAATATGATGGTGCTGTGCCTGCTAGCAGGGCTTTATCTAGGTCATTAAATGTACCAGCAGTTAGAATGTTACAGCAGTTTGGATTGGATAGGTTTCATCATTATGTTAAAGAATTAGGGTTGAGAGATATAAAATACAATGCCAATCATTACGGGTTGTCACTTATTTTAGGTGGAGCAGAGAGTAATTTATGGGATTTATGCAAGAGTTATGCCGCGATGTCATCAACCATTAATCACTATAATGAAACTAATGGGCAATACTATGACAATGAGTTTGTAAACCCGACATTCTTGGCCAGTGAAAAAGTCAATTTCGGAAAATTATCTACAGAAAAAACCATATTCGATGCAGGATCAATTTACTTAACCTATCAATCGTTAAAAGAAGTAAATCGACCTGAAGGTGATGAGAATTGGCAATTTTTTGATTCCTCTAAAGAAATTGCTTGGAAAACAGGGACGAGTTTTGGCTTTAGAGATGCTTGGGCTATTGGATCTACAAAAGATTATGTAGTTGGTGTTTGGGTTGGTAATGCTGATGGTGAAGGCAGGCCGGGGTTGGTGGGCTTATCAACTGCAGCTCCAATCTTATTCGACGTATTTGATGTATTGCCTAAAAGTAGGTGGTTTAACAAACCTTTTGATGAATTAGAAAAGATACCGGTATGTGCTAAAAGTGGTTATAGAGCTTCTGATATTTGTGAAACCAAAGACTCAGTTTTTGTTCAAAGAATGGGTTTAAGAACAAAGGCTTGCCCTTTTCATTTATGGATACATTTAGATGAAAATGAACAACATCAAGTAAATTCATCCTGTTATCCTATTGATAAAATGAAACATACCAGTTGGTTTGTTTTACCCCCGTTACAAGCGTTTTATTATCAGCGTAAAAATCCAACTTATCAGACCTTGCCGTCATTTAGAAATAGCTGCATGTCCAATGAAAATAGGGCATTAGACTTTATTTATCCTAAAGAATCAGTAAAAGTGTTTTTACCAAAAGACTTTAATGAAAAGACCAATGAGTTGGTTTTTAAATTAGCACATGCCACACCTAACATTAAAGTTTTTTGGTATATCGATGCTAATTATGTGGGTACTACACAAACTTTTCATGAAATGGCCGTAAGGCCAAAAAAAGGGAAACATATCATTACAGTTATAGATGAATTGGGGAATGAATTAAAGAGGTTTATTGAAATTACAGACTAACTTTTAATAAGAAATTCTCAAAATGTAGTATCTTGCTATCTTTAGGATTTCTCTAACCATTCAATTCTTTCAAAAAACGGAGAGAATACATAAGAAACAAGGCATGTTTTTCATGAAATGGTTTTGGCTATGGCATAAAAAATAGAACAAAGTCAGATTGTTTATTATATTTGTTCTTGAAAGCGTTTTTTATTTTTCGAAATTTAAGTCAAATTTTGATATGAATGAAATGTTAGACAAACCCTTGAATAACTCTAAGTACTCCTAACCCATGTTAAAGACAGTAATTGTTGATGATGAGATCAACGCACTAGAGGCTTTAGAATGGAAATTAAACCGTTATGTTGATGGGCTTTCGATCATTAAATGTAACGCTCCAAAAGAAGCCATAGAAATTATTGAAAGAGAAAAACCCGATTTAGTTTTTTTAGATATAGAAATGCCTGAAATGGACGGTTTTACGCTATTACAACAACTCATGTATACAAGTTTTGACCTCATTTTTACCACCGCTCATGATGAGTTTGCTTTAAAAGCTATTAAGGTCTCAGCCATTGATTACTTATTAAAACCTGTTGATAAAGATGAATTAATTAGTGCGGTTGATAAAGTTAAAGCATCTCGAAAAGGGAATCATTTAGAAGACAAATTACAGTCGTTATTTTCTAATTTGAAGGGGAAAAACGATAAAATAAGTATTGCTGCAGATGGCAAATTGTTTTTATTAGACAAGGATGATGTAATTATGTTAAAATCTGATAAAAGCTATACCACCATTTATTTAAAGGATAAAAAAACCATACTCGTTACCAAAACGCTAAAAGAAGTTGAAAAAAAGTTTCAACATTCAGACTTTTTTAGAGTTCACGCATCATATTTAATAAACATGAACCATGTTAAAGAATACTCCAAAAGTATGGGTGGCATATTAACAATGAGTGAAGGTTTAGAAGCAAGTGTGAGTAGGAACAAAAAAAATGAATTGTTAGAGAAACTATTTTAACAGAGAGATACTTACTTATATGTTATTAGATTTTAGCTCTGAAATATACGCTTGGATAAGAGGAGCATTACTTTTTGTTGCCATATATAGCTTGATTATTTTTTTTTTAAACAAAAGGAAACAGTATCTCTACTACAGTTTATTCCTTCTCAGTTTTTTTATTTATTTTTTAAAAAATATTTGCTACGAACGATGCCATACTTTTTATACTTATCTTAACTTTTCACTATTGTTTTTTGGTTTCGCAGCATACATTTCTTTTGGCAGAGATGTTTTAGAAACAAAAAAGAATATTCCCGAATGGGATCAGTTGATTGTATTAGCTATGAAATTGATCTTAGTAGCTGCCTTTGCGTTTATCTTGGTTCAATTATTTTTAGATTATGATTATCAAGAAAAGCTATTTATATTTTTAATGCCAATTATAGCTGTTTTTTCTGTTCTCACTTTTATAGTACTTACTAAAATTAAAGGTAAGCATGTAACCTATTTTATCATAGGATCATTATCATTTTTGGTTTTGGCAGTTGCAAGTTACCTTTTAAAACAAGTTTTGGCAGAAAATTATTTTGAAAACAGAGGTGTGCAACCGAAATTTTTAATGTATTTAGGTGCTGTTATTGAGATGATTATGACTGCCTTTCTCATGGGAAATAAATTAAAAATTTTCAAAAAAAATAAGATTGAAACAGAGTTTGAATTAGCCATTAAAACTAAAGAAATGGCAGATTTAAAAATGACCGTTTTACAAACACAAATGGATCCTCATTTTTTATATAACTCATTAAATTCTATCAATAATTTTGTGTTACAACATGATAAAGAAAAAGCATCAGATTACATCACAAAATTTTCCAGATTGATTAGAGAAGTATTGAAAAATTCAACCAGCTTAACCATTCCTCTAGATGATGATTTAGGAATTTTAGGTTTGTATATTAAGTTGGAACAAATGCGAATGGTCGGTGGTTTTGATTACGTAGTAACCATAGACGAAATTATAAATTTAAGAGAGATACAAGTCCCGCCATTATTCATGCAACCTTTTATTGAGAATGCTATTTGGCATGGTTTTAGAAATAAACCAGGTTATAAAATAATCAATCTATCTATTTATGATGAAGCAGAAAATATTCGATGTGAAATTATAGATAATGGCGTTGGGATTAAAGAATCAGAGGCCTTGGCGGCAAAGTCGAAATCAACTAGAAAACCATTTGGATTAAAAGCTTCTGAGGATAGAATTAAACTATTACATGAAAATAAGAATGTATATGTAATTATTGAGGACATTACAGATCATGAAAATACAGGAACAAAAGTGACTATTAAGTTTCCTAAAACATTTAATTAAGTGTCAAATTCCAAATGACCATTAATAAGATAGTTTTGCATTACCCTATTTTTTGAGAAGATAAGATCTACCAAAACTATGTTTTATGTTATTTAATACTTAGAAATAACTAAAAACTCACCATTTATGGGTATTTTTTGGTCTAAATGTTGATGGTAACAATACCATTTATTAGTAAAACCTTACCATTTATTAATCTTTATCATTCATTTATAAATTTATATTTATAAGCAAATAAACATGATGTATATTTGGTTATAGAATAATTCAACCTTATACCTAAATGTCAATTACATCTTTTTCTAAACCTTCAGATACAGAGGTGCTACATAAATTTATTAATAACAGTAATATTATTGGCTTTGTTGGTAAAGGGATAGTTGTGCAAAATGAAAATGAAACAAAATATATAAGAACAGTAAAGATTAAATTAAATAAAGAAGAAGTATTACAAAAAGTAATATTTATTAAAAATGGCGTCAAATGGTTATTCAAGTCTATTGAAAATGATACTAACATAAACCATTCTAAAGAAAACATTTTAGTTAAATAGAGTATAAGTTAAAAAAATTGCTAATTCGGATACGGGAAATTACTATGAAAAAGTATTAATCGTAAGATTTTTTATTAAAACCTCAAAATAGATGCTATTTATTTTGAGGTTTTTTTGTTAATGAAAGTCTTTCATTTTTATTTAGACAAAATGGATAGATAAATTATGAATATCTTTGACAAGAAACTAGTATAACTTATGAAAGGGTCTATTATTTTATTTTTCATTTTTATATCTTCTTTAACTTGGTCTCAAATAGACTTTAGTTCAAATTGGGAAGATTTTTATTCTTATAACAATGTTAAAGATTTTACTAAAGTTGGATCTAAAATTTATGCTATAGCAGATAATGCTGTATTTATTTATGATGAAGTTAATCAAGAAACTGAAAAATTATCATCTATTCAAGGCCTATCTGGCGAAACCACTGCGAGTATCCACTATAGTGAAACGTATGAAAAATTAATTATAGGATATCAGAATGGTTTATTAGAAATAATAGATGCAGATGGTAAAATTACACTTGCAAATGACATACAGAGATTAAGCATTACCGGAGAAAAAGCAATTAAACATATAACGGAGTTTAATAATAGGTTGTACCTTTCAACACCTTTTGCTGTTGTAGTTTATGATATTGAAAAGCTCGAATTTGGAGACACTTTTTTTATAGGAAATAACTCTTCCACGCTAGATATTAATCAAATTTCCGTTTTTAATGAGCTGCTTTATGTGGCCACGGAAATAGGAATATTTACAGCAAATGTTAACGCAAATAATTTGATTGACTTTAATAGTTGGCAACAACCTCAAGGAGAATTTTTAGGAGATTTTAAAGCTATTGCGGTTTTTAACGATCAGCTATTTACCTCTAGAGCAAGTGGTCTTTATAAAGTAAATGCTATAAATACATTGCAGTTTATCAGTTTTTTGGAGGATAACATCTTACAACTTAAAGCCTCTGATAATTATATTACGGCAACAACAAGAAAATCTGCTTATGTCTATAATAAGACATTAGAACAAGAAGTAATTACGAATACCACGTTAGCATTTGATTATAACTTACAATCTGCGTATGCTGATGATAATTCTATATATTTAGGCACTACTGACTTCGGAATTCTTCATCGTAGTTTTTCAAATACAACAGATTTTACCGAAATTCACCCTCAAGGTCCAATTTCTAATGATATTTTTTCTATTACTGCAGAAAGCAACAATTTATGGATTGTTTATGGAGGTTATGATGCTGCATTTACACCGCAACAAAGAGAACGGCCTTTTAGTCATTTTAACGGTGAAGATTGGATAAATACAGCATATAATCCTACTTATCCTGCACGAGATTTGGTTCATATAACCGTTGATCCAGAAAATATCGATAAAGTATATATAAGCTCATTTGGACAAACATCACCGGGGCAAATAAACGCTACGGGTGGTATGTTGGTGGTTGAAAATGACGAAATCATAGCTTTTTGGAATCACACCAACAGCGGTTTAGAAGATTTAGCCCCCGATAATCCAAATTATAATAGTGTTAGAATTAATGGTTCAGCCTTTGATAATCAAGGCAATTTATGGGTCAGCAATTCGTGGGTAAATAATAAATTAAAAAAATTAAATACTAATGGTGCATGGAGCGAGTTTGATTTAAGCTCTCTGTTTACCAATGTTGCACTGGGCTTAACTGAATTAATTATTGATAAAACAGGTAATATTTGGATAGGATCTAGACGTAATGGAGCATTGGTCTATAACGAATCAGGAGATAGAAAACGAGTATTAATTACGGAGACCAACAAAGGCTCATTACCAGATCCTAATGTAAGAACATTGGCAGTCGATAGGAATAATAGAATTTGGATAGGTACAAAAAAAGGTTTAGTAGTATTTTCTAATGCCAGTGGTGTTTTTGATAATAATATTTACGATGCCTCTCCTATTATAATTAATGATGATGGTATAGCAAAAAAATTACTAGGAGATCAACCCGTAAGTTCAATTGCTATTGATGGAGCTGACAATAAATGGTTAGGTACAGATACTGGTGGTATACTCGCTACGAATCCATCAGGGCAAGAGACTTTATTCAATTTTAACAAAGACAATTCACCCTTACCATCAAATAGAATAATTAAAATTAAAGTTGATAATAGTAACGGAAAAGTATTTTTTGCTACCGATAAAGGAATGGTCGCTTTTAACAATAATGTTGCTCCATTTGGAGATGAATTGGGCGAAGTATATGCCTACCCAAACCCTGTAAGAAAAGAGCACTCTTTTGTTACCATTGATGGTAGAAATGGCACACATTTACCAAGAGGTACTAATGTGAAAATTGTTGATGCATCGGGTAGATTAGTACATGAAACCAATGTTGTAGAAGGACAAGAATTAAAAGGAGGTAAAGTTATTTGGAACAAAACAAACCTGGCCGGTAATAAAGTTGCATCAGGAGTTTATATAGTTATGTTAACCATACCCGATAAGTCAGAGACTTCTATAACTAAAATTGCCATTATTAATTAAAAGAAACATGCCTTAGATGCTTATTACTAGTAAAGCAATTGTTTTGAGTGCTATAAAGTATGGTGATTACGATCTAATTGTTAAATGTTATACAGAACAGGGTGTAAGGTCATATTTAATAAAAAGGATTTTTAAACAAACCAAAGGCAAATTTTCTCCGGCATTTTTTCAACCTCTAACCCAGCTGGAAATTACAGCGAATTATAATAATAACAAGTCATTACATTTTATAAATGATGTTAAAATAGAAATACCTTATACTACTATTCCATCAGATATTATCAAACAGACCATGTTGGTTTTTTTGTCGGAAGTATTGTCATCTGCATTGAAAGAAGAAGAGAAAAACATTGGGCTGTTCAGCTATTTAGAAACGGCTTTTCTTTGGTTAGATACACATACAGAAACATCCAATTTTCATTTGGGCTTTTTAATGGGTCTCACCAAATATCTGGGATTTTATCCTGAAAAAAGAGAGGAATTATTATATTTCGATTTGTTGGAAGGTAAATTTACGGATCACATCCTGTCGAAGCACTATATTTCCGGTCAAAATTTAATTTATTTTAAAGCGTTGCTCGGCACAAATTTTGATGTATTAAATGGGTTAAAATTAAATAAAAAGAGCAGACATACACTGCTGGAAATTTTAATCCAATATTTTGAATTACATTTACCTGGATTTAGAAAACCTAGATCTTTAGAAGTTTTGAAAATGGTATTTAACTAATATAAATACCCTTAACTATGAAGAGATTTTTGCCAATAATTTTATACTTTACATTTTTTTCATTAGCCGCTCAAACCATTATAATTTTAGACGAAGAATCTAAATTTCCAATTGCAAATGTTGCTGTATTTAATGAGGATCAAAGTAAACAGAAGGTTTCAGATAAAAACGGAAAAATAAACCTTAGCGATTTTAATGACAATGAAATACTTACTTTTAAGCATTTCTCATATGTTGAATTTGAAATTTTAAAGCGACAGCTAACTTCAGATAAAATTTATTTAAGAAGCACTTCGCATCATTTAAAAGAGGTTTTTTTATCTACCTCGAAAAGTAAAGAAACACGAAAACGTATTGCCGAGCAGATAGCTGTTTTTTCCATTCAAGATATTCAAAGATTATCACCACAGACTTCGGCTGATATGTTATCAGAAATACCAGGTATAAAGGTACAGAAATCACAGTTTGGTGGGGGTAGCCCCGTCTTAAGAGGTATGGAAGCCAATAGAGTCTTATTGGTAGTTGATGGTGTGCGAATGAACAACGCTATTTATAGGAAAGGACATTTGCAAAATTCTATTAGTGTATCACCAACAATGTTAGACAGAACAGAAGTTATTTTTGGACCTTCATCTGTAATTTATGGTTCAGATGCCCTAGGTGGTGTAATTCATTATTATACCAGAAAACCAATGGTAAGTAATAAAACAAACATCAACACCACCGTTTTAAGTAGGTTTAGCACTGTAAATAACGAATTTACTACGCAAGCAGGTATAGAACTATCATTTAAAAAAATAGCTTCTTATACAAGCATTTCACACAGTAAATTTGACGATTTAAAAATGGGTAAAAACCGAAATCATGGCTTTAATGATTGGTCTAGGGTTTTTGAATATTCTAATAATACAAATGATTATTATAGTGCAGTACCTGTAGTAAATTCTGACCCAGACTTACAACGAAATACAGGGTATAGTCAAACCGATGTATTGCAAAAATTTTATATTCCATTTTCTAAAAAAACCAATTTAAACATAAACTTACAATTTAGTACTACCACTGATATACCTCGTTTTGATCGATTAACTGAAATTAGAGATGGTGAATTACGTTATGCCGAATGGTATTATGGACCCCAAGAAAGGTTATTAGTATCAACACAATTAGAGATCAATCCCCAAAAAAAATGGTTAGACAATGGTAATATAACACTGGCCTATCAAAAAATAAAAGAATCTAGAATTGATAGAAAATTTAGTAGTTTAGATAGAACAATCCGGAAAGAAAAGGTAGATGTGTTTAGTGCAAATGCAGATTTTTATGTACCGTTAACCAAGGCAAAAGATAGAATTTTAGCCTATGGTTTAGAGTTTACACATAATGATGTTAAGTCAAACCCGGAGGGAAAAACATTGGCGGTAAGTGGAAATCAGATTACAGGTTTTTCAGGCATATTTCCTGTACAATCAAGATATGCTGATGGTGGTAGCACTTATACTACAAGTGCTGCCTATGTTAATTACAGGCAAGATATTAGTAAAAAATCAACATTAAATTCGGGAATTCGTTTTACCAATACAAACTTAAGAGCCACTTGGATTGACCAAACTTTTTTTAGCTTGCCGAATAGTGATATTTCGGTCAATAATTCTTCAGTAACGGCTACCCTAGGTTATGTATTTAAACCTTCTGAAAATTGGCAATTTAATAGTGTTTTATCCTCTGGGTTCAGATCGCCTAATTTAGATGATCTAGGTAAGGTAAGAGAAAAAGGAGGTGATGTTACTGTACCAAATATCAATTTAAGACCGGAATATGCCTATAATTTTGAGTTTGGATTTTTGAAATATTTTAATGATAAAAAAATATATATTGGAGCAACTACTTATTATACCTTGTTAGATAATTATATTACCAGAGATAACTTTAATCTAGATGGAACAACCACTATTTATTATGATGGAGAACAAACCAATATTGTGGCTAATATAAACAAAGACAAGGCCTATATTTTTGGTAGCACTTTAGATTTAAGAGGAGAAATTAATGATCATTTAACTACCAGGGCCTCTTTGACCTATACTAAAGGAAAGGCTTTTGATACAGAGGAGCCTTTATCTTCCATACCACCTTTATTTGGACTAGTGGGCATTTCACATAAGAAAGGGAGATTTGAATTAGGTTTAGATTTTAAATTTAATAGTAGAAAAAAGCCTAAAGACTATAATATTAGTGAAGATATAGATCGTTTTGATGAAACACCTTATTTGGCTGAAACAGATACATATTATGGTACCCCTAGCTGGTCAACTTTAAATTTTAATTCAAAATACAGACTTACTAAAAATATTGATGCCCTATTTGCCGTAGATAATATCTTTGATGTACACTATAAAGAATTTGCCTCAGGAATAAGTGCACCGGGACGTAATTTTTCATTTACAGTATTGGCTAATTTTTAAAATATTAAATCTATGACAGTAACTTCAAAAACTTTAGCAATTTCATTTACTCGATCAGTAGTCAGTTCTGTTTGACCGCGTTCAATTCTACCATAGGCTTCTTGTGTTATACCTAATTTAGAACCGACATATGATTGACTATAACCTAAATCACATCTTTTTAAATAAATTTTTCGTAAAATCTTTTTTGTAAATATAGACATGGGCAAATGTTTAGCTTTTTTTTCAAATATATTAATTAATAGCTAGACAAAAAAAAAGAGCTTTCCATTTACTTAAAGGAAAACCCCTCTTTTTAGAAGTATCACTTCTAATTTAGAATTTTTAGAGAATGGACAGGTATGGAAGTATTTACTAAATTTAAGATATATAATTGCAATTATAGTCATTACTATACGTGACTTGAAAAAAGTATGGAAGTACTAACCGTAAAACTATTCAATATGAAAAAATTAAAAACACCCTTATTAGGGTTATTATTTTCAGGATTACTTTTGACATCATCATGTTCAAATAATGAGAATGATGATGTTGTAATCGAAAATACCAAAAGTTTTGAGCAACAAATTTTAGAACTGCCTCATAATTCTTTTGAAGGAACCGAACTTATCAAACTTTATGCAGAAGCCATGAAGGAAGTTTTGATAATGGCAAAAGAACCAGAGTTTAGACATTTTGTTTATCATAAGTCTTTAGATCAGGATGGAGGAGATTATAATGTTTATCTTGATGATATGGTAGCTAAATATAAGAAATTAGGAAAATTTACGAAATCTACTTCAAAACTATTAAAATTATCTTCTGAAATAAAAAGTGCTAACGGGGGGTTACGCCCAATTGTGTTTTTTCCAAAAGCAGAAACCATTGAGGATGCTATTCGAGAAGGTAAAAGTTACAATATAGCAAAGAGTTTTGTTGAACCTGTTGCTGTTTTAAAAGGGGCATACAATAATGACTATTCTGTACCTGGCTATACTTTAAATTCAAATGGAGATTTGATCTATAATAGAAATGTTACAGAAGAAGATGCTTGGGAAAATGATGTATATGTAATTGGAGAAGAAGAAATTATCATTTATGATAGTGATACAGAATTTATTGTAGCACCTGATGATTTAAATGGCGGCGGCGGCGGTTCTGGTGGCTCAGGTAGTTCAAATATCAGGACAGACAGTAGAGCTGAACATGGAGGCTTAGTTCAAGTAACAGATTTGAATGCCATAGAACATTGGTTTTCGGGAAAGTTAGAGTTTAAGTTAGTCGTAACCGGTGTCTCTGGAAGTGCGGGAACGGTTATTAGAAATTTGGCTTATCCTAAACGAAGAAGAAAAAATTTCAAAAATCAAGCTTGGTATGATTATGGCACATTTTTATTTAACTGGAACAAATCGAATCTTGGAAATTGGAATGTTGAAAGCTGGTTTGAGTTAGATGGTGGTAAATCTTCTGAAGTAACTATTACTATGCCAGGTCAAAATGGTGCACCAACAACCTCAGTAAAAATACCTTCTCAAGATCGTGATGATAATTTAGGTTCAAGTATTGTACAATTTACTGATAGGCTAGATCAGGCATACCCTATAAGTTATATGAATTTTAAAAGAAAATAGATTTAAATCTTAATTTTAAACGGGAGTATTAAACCATTCTCGTTTTTTTTATTTTTGCTTATTAAAATATACCTTTAAACTTTATTTAAGGCTACCAATCGAAATCAAAGGTTGGCTTCGCTAATTTTGACAAATAAATATTAAAGTACAAATTACACCTATTTGTAAGCCTTATCAAATTCACAGAGGTAGTAGGGTTGCCATTAAAAAATTAATAAACTTTAACAGATGAAAAAAACTAAAATTTTAAGTCTCAGCATACTCTTAGTTTTCCTGAGTTTAAATGCACAAAAAGAATCAAATAGTAAGCAACCAAGCTTTGAAGTCAATATAGGCAGAAGTTTTGCAGGAACAGGAGATACATGGGGCTATCAATTCGGGTTTACTTATACTGAAGTTATTACCAAAAAATTAAATTGGTTTGTTGGTTTGGAAGGGTCACTTCACGATGAAGAGGGTGATGTACTCATATTTGACGATCCTAATGGGAATACTATTAATAGTACCCTCTATGATGTAACTGGTGGTATTCAGTTATTAGGTGGTGTACGCTATAATTTTATACAAAACACACATCATAACTTGGGTCTTTCACTGGGGGGTGTTTTTCGATATCAGGCATCTTCAGTCAATGATTATATAGAAACAATATTTCCTATACTAACTGATTACCCTGTTCCAGTAAGAGTTATAATAAATGAAACAAAACAAAGAACGTATTCCCCAGGCGGTGTTTTTAAAGTACAATATAATTATAAATTCAATAATAAATATCTTCTCGGGCTAACAGCTGGCATTCAAAATGACACAAATGAAGATATTATAAGTTTTTTTACTTTAGGATTTGGTTTTATGCTTTAGCCAGATGCTTAATATTAACTTGTTAATTTAAAGTCATCTTAAAAATTTATTCAATTTAAAGAAAAATCCCAAAATATTAGCATTAAGTAAAAGGGAAATTGGAAAAAAACTTAACACTAATAAATTGGGTGATACTTTTTAATCATTTGTCGTTAACGGGCAAACCTTATTACATTTGGTCATTACTAAGATTACTAAGCTTAAGAAATCTTTTTAAATATGTTACTTCACTATTTCAAAGATTCTTCTCTACATTTCATTCCGTTTTGAATGACACAAGAATATTGTTTCATAATTCCCTTCACTTTTGGAAGGATATAGGATGGGCTATAAATCAAACTTATAGGTTAAGCCTCCAAACACCTGTAAGCCTTGTACGTAAAAATTGGTATATTTTTGATAATCGCTACTCAATACATTATTTACCTTAGCAAACACAGTTAGCTTTTCGCTAAATTTATAACCTCCATTAAAATTTAAATCAATATAATCGCCTAAAGTAACAGCATTTACTGTATTATTGGGAACGGATAATACAACTACCTCATCTTTACGGCTTCCAACATAAAATATATTTGCACCAGCAAACCAATTTTCATTATTATAATCGGCAAAACCACTTATTTTTAACGCCGGTAAATTCCATGCTTCTGCTTCAACTTTGGTATCATACTGATTAAATTCAAGGTTTCCTCCCAATTTTAATTGTTTTGATAAATCTATCGTTACTTCGGCAAAAGCGTTAATAGTATTAATGGTATCATACACTACATCAAACGAGTTTCCGGCCTCATAACCTTGTGCAACAACATCATTACCATCGGTTTTAGAAGCGTTCAATTTATATAAAGGTTTGTCTCTTTCATTTTTATAAGAAGCCTTGAAGTTGTAAGCAATATTAGAAGCTAGTTTACCTTTAAAACCGATGAACCCATTGTATTGTTCATCTGTTCGTTTTATGTTTAAGGTAGGCGACATAAACGGATTTTCATCAGTATATCCTTTAAACGTATTTTGATATAAACCACCTGTTACTCCACCATATAAGGTCAGCACCTCATCAATTAGTTTATAAGAAGCGGTAACATTTGGGTAATAATAACCTTTGTTTTCGTTACCACTACCGGACCCTGAACTATACAATAGTTTTACCCCAAGATTTACGGTTAAATTATTTCTTAATATTTCCAGACTAGGATTAAAACCAATATTAAAAAAAGTATATTTAAGTTCAGCTGTATTTAAATAATCAGTAGTAAACTTTCCTTTTAAAAATTCTATTCTGGTTTCAGCGTTAATATATTCTGATGCAATAGGAAATTCTATTGTAGGTTTTGCTAAAAAGTGAATTTCTGCACTACCTTCCCCATCCGTAAAACGATTAGAAGAAACAGTACCACCTTTAAAAAAGGAATCTTTATAATCAATTTTTCCGCCTAAATAAATCTCTGTATATTTTATTTTTTCATCAATACCGTTTATTACATTTTGAGAAAAACTGACCTGTTCAGGGAGACCATACCAATTGTATTTTTGCATTTTAAATCCACCATTAAGCTGCCAATCAAAATCACGCTCTTCTTGTTTATAAAAAAGATCTAAACGGGTATCTAAATAGTCGTCATTTAGAATAACATTATTGATACCTCCAGAAGAAGAAATATAATTAAAAAAAGCTCCAAAATTGTTATATCTATTACTGTTTCCGTGTACAAACAATTCAACTCCTGGGGTAGCGAAATTACCAAAACCAGCAGAAATATAATTGTCATAAACCTGTGGACTTGGATGTACCTTGAGTACTTTAGCTTTGCCTTTAGCAGGAGTAAAGGTTGAAGCAACCGGAACAGAAAAAATGGTATAATTAATTTGTTTTTTCGGACTAATTTCTTCTGTGTCTATTTCTGGGGATGATTTAATTTTAAATGCATCAGAAACCGTTGGTGTATAGGGTTTAACTACATTGATTACCTCTGTGCCTAAAGTATCTTTTTTCTTTACTTGTGCAAAGGTAATGGTGCTCATAAGCAGTATCAATATTGAAATGTGTTTTTTCATGTTTTATTTACTTGCATTATATGTTGTCAACCTAATCCCTTACATTAAGAAGGGAGGAGTATTGTTTTTTATTTCTCTTTTCAGCTTTTTTATACCAACTAGATGTTTCTTTGCTTCTGCCTTAATTATTTGGGTTTACAGACTCATTGGTTTTGGCTTCCTTTGTTTTAATTTTTTGCAATTCAGCTTTGGCCTCATCAACTACATCTTTAAAATCTGAAAAGTTTTTTATAACACTTTCAAGAATATAAGTTGCCTGATAGGCATCTTTTAATTCGTAAAAGTTTTGAGCCATAACTATAAGTCCTTTAGCACCAAAATATTTATACGCTGAATAATCTGCTACTAAGGTTTGAATTACGGTATTAGACACCTTATAATTTCCGTCCTGATGTTTAAAATAGGCATCGTAATACAAAGCCTCAGCTTTTAATTCGCCTTTTGCAATTTTTTTAACCTCTTCATAAGCTTCCTGTGCTTTTCTTTCATCACCGGTTTTAAAAGCGGAACGAGCGATAATTATTTTAGCATCAGATTTTACTCTGTTTTCCAACTTGGGTCTTTGCAATACTTTTTCAGCATAAGCCACGGCATCTTCATAATGTTCTAATTCATAATGGCCTTTCATTAAATTACTTTGAGCAAAAGTGATATTTTGAGGGAAATCAGCTTGTGCCTCTAATCGTTCTAAAATTGGCATGGCTTTTGCCCAATTTTCAGTTTCTAAATATGCTTGGGCTAGCCTTGATAAAGCTTGTTCTGTAAATTCATTACGTTCTTGATCAATTACATAGCTATAATGAGATACAGAAGCTTTTTGTTGCTTTTCTGTAAATAATGATTCTGCCAAATAAAAATGTGCCTGTAATGCATGAATTCCATTAGGGAAATCTTTTAAATAACTTTGATAGGCACCAATGGCCTTTTTACGATTATTTTGTAAGTATTGTTTCTCAGCAGATTCATACATGTCATTATCTAACTCAGCATCACTAACATTTATAAAATCCAGACCTTTAACCCAATCGGCATACTCATCAACACGCCCTAGATCCACATAGATTTGACGGGCATTGGCTACTGCCTGTTTGGCTTCACTTGTATTTGGATATTCATTAACAACACGACGGTATTTGTCTAATGCTTCATTATCTCTTTCAATGTTATAATAGATTAATCCCTGTTTTAATAAAGCTTTAGGCACATAAGAACTCCTTTTGTGGTGTTGTAATAAACTATTAAAAGTGCTTAAAGCGTCTTCATTATTGTCGGCTGTGATATATGAATTACCTAATTCAAAATAAGCATCATCGCGTAAAGTAGATTTAGAGTAGGCCTTTAAAAAGGCATTCAGATCGTCAATTTTATCATTGTTCCTGCTTGTAAAACCATAACTCATGGCACGTTGAAAATGAGCATAATCAGTATCTACACCGCGATTATTAATGACGTGATTATATGCGGTTATAGCTTTATTATAATTACTGGAGACAAAAGAGGCATCTCCTAAACGTAAATAAGCATCATTGACTTTATTTTCGTCAGACGGGTTACTATTGATAAATGTTTGAAATTGTTCGCCGGCCTTATTATAATCCTTTAACTTAAAATAGGCATAGGCAATATTATAATCTATGAATTCATTTTCGGTTAAAGTAACGGGAGAATTCATATTTTTAAACTGTTGAAAACCAATTAGGGCTTCATTATAATTATTCAGTAAATAATCGGTTTCGGCTTTCCAAAAAATGGCTCTCGCCGTAGTTGATTGATCACGATTATTTTGAATAGCAATATCAAAATAATCGGCAGCATTTCCAATAGAACCATCATTAAACAATTGAATACCTCTATACAAGGCTACTTTTTGATACAGCTCTTTTTGATGTGGTTCATTTTTATCTTTAAGCTCTTTTAAAGCACCTTCATAATCCTTAGAGGTTATATAGGCACTTATGAGTAATTCACCAATTTCATCTTTCGCAGTTGATTTTGGGTAGTTTTCTAAATACTCTTGCAATACATCTGGCACACTTTTATACGGGTTGCCAATTTCATAGCTCAATTTGGCATAATTAAGCCAAGCATCTTTTTTAATATCTTGATTATATTCCATTTGCGAAGCATTTCTAAATGCATTCAAAGCCTCTGTTTTTAATTCTGTTTTTAAATAGCATTCTGCCAAGTGGTAATAGGCATTTTGAGATACAGAATTGTCTCCACCAATAATTTTATTAAAATTAGCGATAGCGTTTTCATAATCATTTTGTTGATAATAAGCATATCCTAATAAGTAATAATCAGTGTTATTCCATCTGCGTCGTTTGCCTTTGTAATTTTTAAGATGCGGAATGGCTTCTTGAAATTTATTCAGGTTAAAATAGCTCTCTCCAATAATTTTAGAAACCTCAGAATGTTGATTTCTGTCGGCTTTAGTTAGGAAAGGTTCCGCCACATCAATAGCTTCTTGAAATTGACCCGTTTTAAATTTGATGTTTGCCATATAATAAGGTACGTCATCGCCAAGTTCTTTATCGTCTGCTACTTCGCCTAAATATTTATCTGCATTATCAAAATCATCGCCCTGATAGGCGATAAAACCATAATAATATTTAGCTTGAGATCCGTATTCTTGCGAGGTTAATAATTTTTGAAAATATTCTTTTGCTCTAACATGGCTGCCTACAGCAAATAATCCGTATGCATATTTAAAGTTAAAATCTTCTTCTTGTTTGATAGAGAGGTTTCGAGTTTCAACGCGTTTATACCACTTGAGAGCATAGGTGTAATTAGCATTTTTAAAATAATAGTCGCCGACCTCCAAAAAAGCAGTATTTTGTTTGGTGCTTGTTGGGTATCTTTCTACAAAATTTCGCATCATCTCATCAGCATTTTGATCTCCAATTTGTATAGCACAAAATGCTTCATAATAAGCACAATTCGCTTTACGTTCAGAGCTGTCTTCAAAATCACTTTTTAATTTGTTGAACAAGTGTTTTGCGGCAACAAAATCTCTATTGTTGTAAAGCTCAATAGCATGATTATATTCTTTTAATGCGTTGGTATAAATATCAGTTTTTTGAGCGAAGCTAGAAACTGAGAAGATAAAAAATAGGGCTACTAGCCAATTATTGCTTTGCTTCATTATTATGTTTTATTTTTAGTATAACATGTATTTAACTCATTTAGCCGTCTATTTATTTCTATATAGAAAGAGCCGATTTTTAGTTTATAACTTTTGTTAAACATATAACAAGCGTTATTTAGTATATCAAAAATATAATATACTTAAATTAAACAACGTGTAATTCATCCTAAATTGTATAATTGTTAATTAATATAACATTTTGTTAACTAAATTTTTTAATTATTGAAAATATACACTACATATTTCGAGCCAACTTTGCTATCGACAGTTGTTTTTTAGGCTGAACTCTGGTTGTGATGTGTATTGATAAGACATTATTTGTTTTTCAACCCTTTTTATTTTTTTCTATCTTAATTTCAAAACTTAATTTTTTAACTGTATTTTTGTGGCATAAATCTATTTGAGGTATGACAAACACAAAACCAGTTTTGCATTTAAAAGATGCATCTATCTTTCAGCTAGAAAATTTGATACTCTCAGATATCAGTCTTGACATATATGAAGGAGATTTTATGTATTTAATTGGTAAAACAGGAAGTGGAAAAAGTAGTTTAATGAAAACCTTGTATGGCGATCTACCTTTGATAAAGGGAGAAGGAAATATAGTAGATTTTGATCTGAATAAATTAAAAGAAAAGGATATTCCTTTTTTACGTAGAAAATTAGGTATCGTTTTTCAAGATTTTAGGTTGCTAAACGACAGAAATGTTCATGATAATTTACTATTTGTTTTAAAAGCTACCGGTTGGAAAGACCTGTCTAAATGCACTTCTAAAATTAATGATGTGTTAGAAAAAGTAGGAATGAATACCAAAGGCTTTAAAATGCCTTTTCAACTTTCTGGCGGTGAACAACAACGTGTGGCTATTGCAAGAGCCTTGTTAAACGATCCAGAATTGATTTTAGCCGATGAACCTACAGGTAATTTAGATCCGAAAACTTCATTAGAAGTGATGGCGGTTTTAGAAGCCATCAACAAAAGCGGAAAAACCATTTTAATGGCTACCCATGACTATGCTTTAATTTTAAAATACCCGCATAAAACCATTAAATGTGATGGTGAAAAGGTATTTGAAGTGATTTAAGTTTTTAACGCTAAATACTTTATAACAAATACCGGCACATATTTTTATCAATTAAATAAATAAGTTATCGGTGATTTAGTATCCATAATAATTCCCTCCTTAAACAACCTTAACGGTCTTAAAGATTGTATTTTAAAGATTCAAAATCAATCTTACAAAAATTATGAAGTTTGGATTATTGATGGAAATTCTACTGATGGTACTCAAGCATTTTTAAAAACTTTAACAAGACCATTTTATTGGATAAGCGAAAATGATAGCGGGGTTTATGATGCCATGAATAAAGGCATCATATTATCAAAAGGAGAATGGTTATATTTTTTAGGTGATGATGATCAATTATATACTGAGAATACTTTAGATGCTATTTTTAGACGACCCGTAGAAAATCATGCAAAAATGATTTTAGGGAGTATACAATATAATTTAAAAAAAGGAGATAAAGTATATGCTAACAAAAGCGATGGAATAGTAGTTTCATCATGGTCAAAAAAAATTTGGATTAAAAACTCAATACACCATCAAGGAGCTTTTTACAAAAGAGAACTTTTTTCAGATCTTAAATATGACTTGAAATACAGCATTTTAGCGGATCATGCTTTAAATTTAAAATTATTCAAAAAAAATATAGGTATTAAAATGATAGATGATATTATCGCTCTTTGTGGCACTGATGGTCAATCTAAAAACTATAGTTGGGATCTTTATAAAGAGGAGGTTACATTAAAAATAGCCGAAAGTTCACTATTATTAAAACCGATATTTATTATCATAGGGTTTTCAAAATATCTGCTAAAAAAATAAAGTTTAAATAAGTCATTTTTGAAATATACAAGGGTCGAAATAGCGTCAACAATTCTAAACAGATTGCAACAGGAAAAACCAAAACTGCAAAAGCAATTTGTTGATTCAAAAAAACAAATAGGGTATTTTTATTTAGATGGTCTTTTACCTGTTAATTTGGCAAATGAAATTTTTATAAATTTTCCTCCCTTAGAAAATACATTTCTAAGAAAAAGTTTAAAAGAACAGAAGTATATTGCCTATCAAATGGATAAATACAACCCATTATTAGAAGAGGTTATTTATGCTTTTCAAGATCCGCGAGTTGTCTCATTGATAAAAGAAATTTGTGGCTTAACCTCTGTTATTCCGGATGAGAACCTTTATGCGGGAGGTCTTTCACTAATGAAGAAAAATAATTTTTTAAAGCCACATTTAGACAATTCACATGACAAGGATAGAAAACGTTGGAGAATACTAAACTTATTGTATTATGTTACACCTGAATGGAAAGATACTAATGGTGGTAATTTAGAATTATGGCTAGATGGTTTAGAAAACAATCCAGTTTCCATAGTAAGTAAGTTTAACAGATTAGTTGTAATGGCAACACACCAAAACTCTTGGCATTCTGTAAATAAAGTAAATGTTGAAGCTGTTAGGTGTTGTGTTTCTAATTATTATTTTTCAGAAGAACCATTTTATGATACTGATACATTTCATGTAACCTCTTTCAGGGGTAGATCTTCTCAAAAAATACTAGATGTTATTTTGAGAATTGATAATTCATTAAGAATGGGAATCCGTAAGGTTTTTAAAAAAGGAATTCGGAAAAATCCACATCAATATAAAAAATAGAGTATCATTATGCTAAGTTTTGAAAAATCTCTTGTAGGGTTTCAGATTCATTTTCCCAAGTATACTTTTCAGAAACAACTTTCAAATTCTCTTTATAGAGATGATATTGTTGTTCATTAGAAAAAATAGTATTTATGGTTGTTGCCAATTGCTTCGGCTCTATCTTATCAATTACCCAACCTATTTGGTTTTTAGTCACTACTTGAGAAACTTCTTTTCTATTAGAAACCAGCATGGGTGTTTGGGCTTGTATATAGTCAAATACTTTATTCGGTAAGCTATATTCATAATTTAAGTTCGTTGCTTTATCAAGAGACAAGCCTAAATCGGCAATTTTAGTATACTCCATGAGCTCATCATAAGGCAATTTATCCATTATAATAACTTTATCTTCTAGATGTAGCGTTGTTCGCAATTTTTTTAATTCCTCATAAATATCACCGCCACCTATAATGTACAAAATGGTGTTTTCTACATATTGCATCATTTGTATGGCTTCTTCAGCACCCCTTTCCATATTAATGCCCGTTCCTTGTAAAATGAGCATTTTTCTAGTACCCTTTATCTTATCGGCTAAATTGATATCGACCTTTTTATTAATTAGTTTTGGAGCAATATTTCTAATTATTTTTACATTAACCTTATATTTTTCATGGTAGAACGAAGCAATACTTTGGTTCACCGTATATACATTTTTTAGTTTAGGAAAAATAAACTTTTCAATAGAGAACCATATTTTTCGAATAATGGGTCTATCCGTTAATTCGGCAATCTCAGTAAAGAGCTCATGACTATCATAAACCAGTTTTTTATGAAATATTTTACTTATTAAAAAGTTAGGTAGTAAAGTGTCTAAATCGTTAGAAAGCAGAATATCTTTTTTTAGAAATAATAATTTAAAAAACAAACGAGTATTATATTCAGCATAAAACAAAAACTTTCTTTTAAAAAGAAGTCTCATTCTTATTGTTTTGTACGTTCTGTTAATGGTAATGCTATCAGGTAATTTTCGACCTATTAGAATTACTTCATATTTCATATTGACTAAGGTTGTACAAATTTTATGTACACGTTGATCAGTCACTAAATCATTAATAACAGAAACTATAATTCTTTGCAATTGCTTAAGGTGAGTTCTATAAATTCATTCGCTTCAATCTCGAATCGTCGGGTCAGAGTTTTTCAAAGGCAACTAAAATTTTTGAAGTACTATTATTATAATACAATGAAATTTTTGAAGTATTTGGGGAACTCTCGGAACCCTTGAGTAAACAAAGATAATAAATAATCTGCTTCGTAAATTTTTTTTAAATAAAGCTAGCCTATTCAAAAAAAATCAATGCCTCACATCTCATGCATTCTCTTAGTTTTAGTGATAGTATAAAAAAATCCCGTTCTTAATTTCTTAAAAACGGGAAATTGCTATAAAAAAGAAGCGACATGTCGCCTTTTTTTAGACGTATTAATATAGAAACCTTACAGCATTACTGTGTAGCAGGTTTAAATTTATAATTTTCTTGATTAATACCAGTACCACTTACATATTCATTATTGAGATATTTTCCTCCGATATTTACACTTTCTTTATGATAAAAATTGGCAATACCATGTTTTAAATTATCTTGCCAAGTACCTTCATAAATATTACCGTTGGTATAGTAATATATGCCGTATCCACTTCTAATTCCAAAGCTGTAATTTCCTACATATTTAGAACCGTCATGCCACACATATACACCTAAACCATGTCGTTGATCATGAGACCATTGACCATCATATACGTCATTATTAGTCCAAGTATATTTTCCTTGACCATCGCGCAAACCACCCTTCCATGATCCTTCATAAACACCAGTTTGGTATTGCATAGTGCCTTGACCATTCATGCAGTTACCAGAAATACATTTTTCTGTAATAACATTTATTTCTTGTTTTTCTACTTCAGCTTTAACCTCATTATTTTCCTCTGTGGTTTGGGCATTAATGAATAATGGAGCTAGTAACAAGATTAAAAATCTCTTTTTCATAAGTATTATAGATTATATTTTAAATATGTATTATAACGCAGAAAATTTATAAATAGTATATTGTTTATTGAAAGTAACATATTAACAATTAAGAAACTATATTTACAGACACACCTTTTTCTTGAAGTGCTTTAACTGTTAAATCAGATATTCCTTTGTCGGTTATTATTTCATCTACCTCGTCAATTCCACAAATCTTAGCAAAACTTTTTTTACCAAACTTTGTAGCATCTGCCAGCACAATAGTTTTTTGAGCGGAAGCGAGCATTTTTTTATTTAATTGTGCTTCCTTTAAACTGGTGGTAGACAAACCGTAATCTAAATCAATACCATCAACACCTAAAAAGAGTTTGTGACAAGAAATGTTATCTAAAATTTGAGTTGCGTAATTACCAACAACAGATGCAGAGCTATGTCTTATATAACCTCCCAATTGAAGAATTTCTATATTTTTATGATTGATAAGATGTAAAACTACATATAATGAGGAGGTAATTACCGTTAATTTATTTTTAGGACTTATAAATTTTGCTAATGCTTGTATGGTTGTGCCTGAAGCAATTATTATAGAATCATTTTCGGCAATTAATTGGGCAGCTGCTTGTGCAATACCGTTTTTTTCTTCAACAGAAATTTTTTCTTTTTCATTAATAGGTTTCTCATTGATATAAGGATTCTCTAGTGAAGCACCACCATGTGTTCTGAACAATAAGCCTTTTTCTTCTAAAAATTTTAAATCTTTTCTAATTGTAACTGCAGAAACATTCAACAATTCACACAAATCTAATACTTCAAGGTATTTTTCTTTGTTTATTTTATCTAATATAATTTGATGTCTTTTCACGTGTTGATGCTTTCTTTTTATTTAAAGAAAATAAGCTAAATCCCCTAGGTGATTACTAATTATTATAAATTTTATTAAATTTTTGTACGAGGAATTATACAAATATAAACAAAATGAAAGTAAACGGTAATTAAATCGTAAAATTTAGTTTCATTTAGTTTCGTTTATTTACAAATTATTGTATATTTGAATTTAAATATAACAATTCAAAACAAAATATAAGTGAATTTGTTTAATAGAATATCATTAATTGAACAATTACAAGAAAATTCTAATTGGGATGTAATTGTCATTGGAGGTGGAGCAACAGGTTTAGGTGTGGCTTTAGATAGTACTACACGGGGTTTTAAAACACTTTTGTTAGAGCAGGTAGATTTTGCTAAAGGAACCTCAAGTAGAAGCACCAAACTAGTACATGGCGGCGTAAGATATTTGGCTCAAGGAAATATTGACCTTGTAAGAGAAGCACTGTATGAACGAGGCTTATTGTTAAAAAATGCTGCTCACTTAGTAAAAGATCAATCCTTTATCATTCCCAATTATAAATGGTGGGATAATTTTCTCTATACGGTCGGACTTAAAATGTACGATTTTTTAGCTGGAAAATTAAGTTTTGGCAAATCTATTCGTATCAATAAAAAGTTAACTTCCGAAAGATTAGAAACCATTAAAACAAAAGGTCTAAAAGGAGGTGTGATGTATCACGATGGACAGTTTGACGATTCGAGATTGGCTGTAAATATTGCCCAAACCTGTATTGAAAAGGGAGCGACTGTTCTAAACCATTGTAAAGTAAATCAATTATTAAAAAATGAACAAGGTCTTGTTAATGGAGTAATCACAGAAGATACTGAAACAAATATTTCTTATAAAGTGAATGCCAAAGTTGTTATCAATGCCACAGGTGTTTTTACAGATGAAATCTTACAAATGGATAATGCAGATGCAAGACATATAATAAGACCTAGTCAAGGTGTTCATTTGGTTATAGATCAATCCTTTTTACCTGGTAATGACGCTATTATGATTCCTAAAACAGATGATGGCAGAGTACTGTTTTTAGTACCTTGGCATGATAAAGTGGTAGTAGGCACTACAGATACTTTGTTAGACAGTCATAGTTTAGAACCAAAACCTTTAGAAGAAGAAGTAAACTTTATCATTTCAACTGCAAATAGATATCTTACAAAAACTATTTCTAGAAAAGATGTTTTAAGTATTTTTGCTGGCCTAAGACCTTTGGCGGCACCGAAAGATAAATCAGAAAAAACGAAAGAAATTTCAAGAAGTCATAAAATCATTGTTTCAAAATCTAAATTAATTACAATTACAGGAGGAAAATGGACAACTTATAGAAGAATGGCTCAAGACACTATGAATAGGGCTATTCTTGTAGGTAAATTGCCTAATAAAAAATGTCAAACAAAACAATTATCCATTCATGGAAATATTAATAAAGTAGATAGGAAAAATCATTTATATATTTATGGAAGTGATCAGAAAGCTATTAACCAAATAATAAAAGAAAATTCTGAATTGGGAGAAAAATTACATGAAAGATTGGCATACACCAAAGCAGAAATTGTTTGGGCGATTCGACATGAAATGGCAAGAACCGTTGAAGATATCTTGGCTAGACGTGTTCGTGCTTTATTTTTAGACGCCAAAGCAGCCATAGAAATTACTCCTGTTGTAGCATTAATACTAGCCAAAGAATTGGATAAAGATGATTTATGGAAACAACAACAAATTAAAGAATTTACGGCAATTGCAAATCAATATGTATTATAGATTACATAAATAATTATACATTTATAGTTTTTAAAACAATTAGTGAATCACTATATATTGGAAGTATAAAGATTACATTTGGTTGACGAACTGTCTGTTTTGGTAATTTTCTTAATAATTATCCAAAAACTTCATTAATTATTTTACAAAATTTGTGACTTATTTTTTAAAACTAAATACATTGGACTAATCAATATGGTTAGGCCAATAATTTAACATGCATTACAAAGTTTTAATGTATGATGTGGGATTAATTAACCAATCAAATAATTATGAAAAAATATATACTTGCTTTAGATCAAGGAACTACAAGTTCTCGTGCCATTGTTTTTGACCATAAAGGCGGTATCATTTCTACGGCACAAAATGAATTTACTCAATATTTTCCAAAACCGGGTTGGGTTGAACACGATCCTTTAGAAATTTGGTCTACACAATCAGGTGTTGCTAAAGAAACTATTTCAAAAATTGGGTTGAGTGCCGAGAATATTGCGGCGATTGGGATTACCAATCAACGTGAGACAGTAGTAGTTTGGGATAAAAAAACAGGGAAACCTATTTATAACGCTATTGTTTGGCAAGATAAAAGAACGGCTGGCTTTTGTGATGATCTTAAAGAACAAGGCAAAGAACAATGGATAAGGGAAAAAACAGGTTTAGTAATAGATGCTTACTTTTCCGGCACCAAAGTAAAATGGATCTTAGATAATGTAGAAGGAGCAAGAAAAAAAGCAGAAGCAGGAGATCTACTCATGGGAACAATAGATACCTGGTTGATATGGAATTTTACAAAAGGAAACCAACATGTAACTGATGTTTCTAATGCTTCAAGAACCTTGTTATTTAATATTAATACAATGAATTGGGATCATGAATTACTCAACTTATTTTCTATTCCCAAAAGCATGTTGCCGGAAGTAAAACAGTCTAGCGAGGTTTATGGACATACCCAAACTACTTTTGACCAAAATATTCCAATTGCCGGAATTGCAGGAGATCAACAGGCGGCTTTATTTGGTCAAATGTGTACTAAACCAGGTATGGTTAAAAATACTTACGGCACAGGTTGTTTTATGTTGATGAATATTGGTGAAATCCCAATAGTTTCTAAAAATAATTTATTAACTACAGTAGCATGGAAAATTAACGGTCAAACCAACTATGCATTAGAGGGCAGTATTTTTATTGCCGGTGCAGTAGTACAATGGTTACGCGATAGTTTAAAAATTATCAAAACTTCAAAAGAAATTGAAGCATTAGCAAGTTCTGTTGATAGTTCTGAGGGTATATATTTTATACCTGCATTTGCCGGTTTAGGAGCACCTCATTGGAATCAACAGGCACAAGGTACTATTTTCGGTTTAACCCGAGGTAGTACAGATGCTCATATAGCTCGTGCAGCATTAGAATCTATTGCTTATCAAACTATGGATGTTTTAAAAGCCATGGAAGCGGACTCTGGTATTGCTATTAAAGAATTACGTGTAGATGGTGGGGCTACTATAAATAATATGCTAATGCAATTTCAGGCTGATGTATTAAATACAGTAACTGTCCGCCCTAAGGTAGTAGAGACAACCGCTATGGGAGCTGCATTTTTAGCAGGATTGGCAGTAGGTTTTTGGGATAATGCAGAAGAAATTCAACAAATCTGGCAAACAGATCAACGTTTTAACCCAACTACAGAAAGAGCAACAATAGAAAAAGATATTAAAGGATGGTATAAAGCCGTTGATGCCTTAGAATATTGGACATAATTAACATAATAATAAATTAACTCAATTATTTATGACCCCATTTATTGCAGAAATTATAGGCACGTTTTTATTACTATTATTAGGAGGAGGTGTTGTAGCCAATGTAGTTTTAGAAAAAACAAAATCTAATGACCATGGTTGGATGGTTATAACAACGGCTTGGGGTCTTGCCGTATTTATTGGAGTGTCGGTAGCCGGCCCATATAGTGGAGCCCATTTGAATCCGGCAGTAAGTATAGGATTGGCAGTTGCAAACAAGTTTGACTGGGCATTGGTTCCCGGTTATGTTTTAGCTCAATTTATTGGAGCAATGTTAGGGGCATTAATAGTTTGGATGATGTATAAAGATCATTTTGATGTCACAAAAGATGGTGAAACCAAAAGAGCAATATTTTGCACGGCACCAGCTATTCGGAACCCACTTTCTAATATTTTCAGTGAGATTGTAGGCACTTTTGTACTGGTTTTTGTCGTACTTTATTTTACCGGAGCTTCAATTTTAGAACCGGAAACACCCATTGGTTTAGGCTCATTAGGTGCATTGCCGGTAGGGTTTTTAGTTTGGGGTATTGGTTTGTCATTAGGAGGTACAACAGGTTATGCTATTAATCCCGCAAGAGATTTGGGACCAAGAATTATACATACCATATTACCAATAAAAGAAAAAGCCTCAAATGACTGGGCTTATGCTTGGATTCCTGTAGTAGGGCCAATTATTGGAGCCGTTTTGGCTGCATTATTAATGTTAGCAATTTCTTAATTTATTTTTAAGCGTTAAAATTATGATTTAACTTTGGTTCTACTTGCCAAATTTTAAAGGCATGTGATTTTAATAGCTTATAATGTTATACTTAACCGAATTGTTGAGATACGTTAACAATTGTATTTTATTCTTTTTTACAACCTTACCACTTATTTAAAAGTTTCTATATTTACGGATGCTTATTGTAGAGCATTAATGCTTGACAGTCAATCATAAAAAATGAGAGCCTTACCATTATTTTTATTTCTGATCTTACCTTTGACTTTATTTGGTCAGGAAATACCTCCTATTTTAAAATTTCCTCCTAGTACTTATAAAGCTGAAAATCAAAATTGGTCGGTCACTCAGAATAATGATAAATTCATTTTTGTTGCTAATAATGAAGGATTATTAGAGTATAACGGTGCACAATGGACAGTATACCCTTCTCCTAACAATACTATTATTAGATCTATATTGGCGGTTAACGGAAAGGTTTATAGTGGCAGTTACATGGAATTTGGATATTGGCAAAGAAATAATTTGGGAAGACTGGAATATTTTTCATTATCAGATAAAATAAAAACAACGTTAATTGAAGATGAAAATTTTTGGAACATTAAGGCCTATGACAATTGGGTTTTATTTCAATCATTTAACAGGATATATTTTTACAATATAGAAAATCAAGAAATAAACTATTTTACTGATAAAAACAATTACTATAGAATTTTTGAAATAAACAAGAAGATATATATTTATAAAACCGATGGGAATCTTTACACCATTGAAAATGGTCAGGAGAATTTATTTGCAGAGTTTCCTAAAAGCTACAATATACAATTTGTATTAAATATTTTTCTGAATAACAACGAAATCACTTTATTGACCCGTAATCAGGGATTTTTTAAAATCAAGAATGGGATTTTAGAAAAATGGAAGATTTCAGCTGATCTAGATTTAAAAAAATATAAAATATACAGTGGAATTCAGCTACAAGACAAAAGTTTTATATTAGGTACAATTTCTAATGGTGTTATTCATTTATCCCAAAAGGGAGAACTTATAAACGCTATCAATCAATCTAACGGATTAAGCAATAATACAGTTTTAAATGTTTTTGAAGATGTTGAAGGTAATGTATGGGCAGCTTTAGACAATGGTATTGATTGTTTAAACTTTAGATCATTTGTAAGAGAATTTAATGATTATAAAGGAACATTAGGGACAACCTACTGTTCTATAATTTATGATAACAAACTGTATTTAGGTACAAACCAAGGATTATTTTATAAAAATGTAGGTTCAAAAGAACCACCAGTTCTTATAAAAGGCACTAAAGGTCAGGTATGGTCATTATTTACTTATGATAATACATTATTTTGTGGTCATACTGCAGGTTCATTCTTAATTGAGAATACTAAGGCTATTCAAATATTTACCGGGTCAGGTGTTTGGGGATTTAGAAGAATTCCCATGAATCCAAATATGTTACTGATAGGGCATTATTCGGGTTTAAGTATTTTAACGAAGGAAAATGACCAATGGAAATTAAGGAATAAAATTAAGGGCTTTGAAAATTCTGCTCGTTTTTTTGAATTAATGAGCAATCAAGAAATCTGGGTAAACCATGAGTACAAAGGGATATACAATTTAAAATTAAACAAAGACTTTACTGCTTTTGATAAGGTTAACTTGTTTGCTGATATACCTAAAGGAAAAGGTTCAGGCTTGGTTAAAATAGAGGATAACGTTTTGTATTGTTATGAAGACGGTATTTTCAAATTAGATTCTATCAATCAGGTTTTTTTAAAAGATACTATATTAAGCAAGTTAATTTTAAAGAATGAATATATTTCAGGAAAATTGACTAATGATAAAAAAAATAGATTGTGGGCTTTTAATAAGAATAATATTAGTTATGCTGAGAAAGGACCTATTCCCAATAAGATTTCTGTAAAAACTATTCCAATTCAGAATTACTGGAGAAAAACCACAGTGAGTTTTGAAAATATAACACATTTTAGTAATGACAGCTATATTGTCGGAAAAACAAATGGATATATCTTATTTGATCTAAATCAAATTTTAAATGAGTCCCATCATGTTTTTTTGAATGCGATAGCCGTAAAAAGGAAGGATTCATCAAATAGTTTAATCTTATTAAATGATAAAGGAGTCTTTGACTTTAATAGAAGATCAATTCAGTTTAGTTTTAGTGTACCAAAATTTAATAAATATGAACTGGTTCACTATCAATATCAATTGGAAGGACTTCAAAAAGATTGGATGCCATGGACAGCATCTTCCACTGCGGCATTTGAAAAGCTTCCCTTTGGAGATTATACTTTTAAGGTGAGGTCTAAAGTGGGTAATAAATTGTCAAACAATATAATTTATTACAAATTTAAGATTAGTAGACCATGGTATTTATCAAATTTAGCAATTGTTTTATACTTACTTTCTTCAATATTAATAACCTTTGTTATACATAGAGCCTATAGAAGGTATTATAATAAACAACATGCACATAAACAATTAGAAAATGAGCAACTTATTATGCGAATTAAAAATGAACAACTAAATCAGGATATTGAAAGTAAAAATAGAGAGTTGGCTATTTCTACAATGAGTATTATAAAAAGAAATCAGTTTTTAAGTAGCATAAAAAAGGAATTAAAAAATAACCAAGAATCAGACAACTTATCAGTAATAAAATTAATTGATAAAAATTTAAACAGTAGTAAAGATTGGAAGTTTTTTGAAGAAGCATTTAATAATGCTGATAAACATTTTTTAGACAAGGTAAAAAATGCACACCCTAACTTAACACCAAATGATTTGCGTTTTTGTGCGTATTTACGTTTAAATCTATCCTCAAAAGAGATTGCTCCATTGCTTAATATCTCTGTTAGAAGCGTTGAAATAAAGCGTTATAGGTTAAGAAAAAAGATGAATTTATCCCATGATGAGAGTCTGATAAACCACATCTTAGAAATTTAGGATAAAAAATTACTTAAAAGAGGTAGGGTTTCCGGCTCACCTCTTATGCCGGAGGCGGATTGTAATCGTATTTAGTCGTTATGGGTAACAAAACACATAATTTCTTTTTATTACTTAAGAGGTCAAAATGAAACGAATAAACCGACGCTAGAATTCTACTTCTAACAGAATTCTCTATTAAAAGATTATTTATTACCTCAACATAGCAGTAAAAGACCACAACATTACCACAACAAAGAGAATATAATTGCAATGAATTTAAAAAAACTGTATTCAAGATGAAAAAAAAAACGTTGTAAGACCCTTGTTTTTATACATTTTCTTGTCATATTCATTATTTTAACACTATTATTTTGCAATGTATGTTTTTTGTTGAGGTATAAATTTATGAATAATCAAACTATAGGTCTAATTTTAACACATACTTAACATTACGGTAGATTAGGCCGTAACATTTTAAACTAAACTCAATTTCTTATGATTTTAAAATTATTTTCAAAAAGAACAAGTCGGGTATTGGTAATGTTTACTTTTTTAGCTTTTGGCATTTCAAGTGCTCAGGCTCAGAAATCAGTTAGCGGTACAGTATTAGATGAAACAGGGTCACCACTTCCCGGAGCCTCTGTAGTAGAGAAAGGAACTAGCAATGGAACATCAACAGATTTTGATGGGAATTTCTCATTAAATGTTGCTGCTGAAGCAACAACTTTAGCCATTTCTTTTATTGGTTATCATACACAAGATGTTGCTATAACAGATACACCTCTTTCCATATCCCTTCAAGTAGATGCGCAAGCGTTACAGGAGGTTGTTATTACAGCCTTAGGCATAAAAAGAGAGGAAAAGGCACTAGGGTATGCTGTTCAAAAAGTTTCAGGTGAGAAGTTACAAAAAGTTTCAGGCCTAGATGTTGCTACATCTTTAACGGGTAAAGTAGCAGGACTTTTAGTTAAAAACACTCCAGATTTTGGTATTGCTCCAACGATTACAATTCGTGGTAAAGAACCATTATTAGTAATAGATGGAATTGCTTATGCAAATAAAACCCTTAGTGATATCTCTTCTGAGGATATAGAATCACTCACCGTATTGAAAGGGGCTACTGCTTCTGCTCTTTATGGCTCTAGAGCTTCAGATGGTGCTATTTTAATTGTAACCAAAAATGGAAGTGATGGTGCTGAGGGAATATCAGTTGATTTTGCAACTAATACCATGTTTACGGCAGGATATTTAGCGATCCCTGAAAAACAAAGTACTTATGGTCGTGGTAGTAATGGTAGTTATAATAAAAACTCTACAGCTTCATGGGGACCATTGATGGATGGCTCAATACAAACGCAATGGGATCCTTTTTTAAAGGAAAATAGAGATTATGAATATCTACCTGTTGGAAAAGACAATTTTGATAATTTTTTAGAACAAGGTTATGTAACAAATAATAACGTTACTGTTGGATATAGAGGAAAACATTCTTCTGTTAGGAGTTCAGTTAACTGGACACAAAATAAAGGACGATATCCTAATAGTGTTCAAGATAAATTTACTTATACTCTTGGAGGAGATATTACTTTAGATAAATTTAAATTAAGCTCGAATGTAGCTTATTCTAAAAAACATACTCCAAATTTAGGGTCTAATGGATATACTTCATACGATCCTATGTATTCTTTATTAGTTTGGTCAGCTGCTGACTACAATATTTTAGACTATAAAGATAATTATTGGCTTAAAGAAAATGAAGCACAAAACTGGACGTATAGCCGAAGTGTAAATAATCCTTATTTTGACAGGTATGAAAAAACAAATGAGGTTTCTCGTGATATTTTTAATGCAGATTTATCAATGAGTTATGACGTAACCGATTGGCTTAAGGCTACCGTTCGATCAGGTCTTGATTTTTATACAGATCGCGGACAATTAAGAACTGCACTGGGTTCTTATGTAAATCAAGGAAATACAGGTGTACCTGGCCAAAATTGGTCTTGGAATGGAACAAGAGTAGGTGGTTATAATACCGGACAAACTCAAGGTTTTAGCATAAATAGTGATTTGTTATTAACAGGTGATAAAGAGTTTGGTGAATTTGGTTTAGAATATCTGGCAGGGGGAACAATATTTTATGATCGATATGAAAATATTATTGCTAGTACTGTAGGAGGCATTTCTATCCCAGCCTTTTTCTCGCTCAATGCATCGGTAGATCCGGCGAAAGTAGCAGAAGTTTCTAGAGAACAACAAGTAAATTCTTTATATGGTCGTTTGGCTTTTTCTTGGAATAAAACATTGTTTGTAGAGGTAACCGGTCGTAATGATTGGGGTTCGACTTTAGCAGAAAGTACACGATCCTATTTTTATCCATCTGTGTCAGGTAGTTTTGTCATTTCAGAAATTTTACCTGAGTCAACAAAAGATTGGCTTGATTTATTTAAAGTTAGAGGTTCTTGGACAAAGTCAAAACAAGTTCCTGGAATTCACGATATTAATCCAGTTTACACAATTCATAGTGGTACTTGGAATGATGAGAATGGAGCAAGTCCTACAACAACTTTACGTTTGGACGATCTTGACCCGGAAACCTTTACTACATCTGAAGTAGGTTTGCAAGGAATGTTTTTTAAAAAACGTTTGACATTTGATGTAACTTATTATGATAGGGTTTTTTCTGACAAGCTTGAAAAAGCATCAGTGTCGTCTGCTACAGGCTATAGCACAAACTTTATCAATTCAGAAGAAGAAACATCTACTCGTGGTTGGGAGATAGCAATGAATCTCACACCAATTGAAAATGAAGATTGGCGATTAGATCTAGGTCTAAACTGGACAACTATAAAAGAAATTTACACCAAATTAGACCCTATATACACACCTGTTAAACCTTGGATAAGAGTTGGAGAACGTGTAGATGCTCTTAATAGTAGAGCTTTTTTGAGAGATCCTGCAACTGGCTCATTGATCTATTATAACGGAAGAATAAAAAAAGCGGCCTATGATACAAATTTTGGATGGAAAGCTCCAGATTTTATTTGGGGTATAAATTCTACTTTAAAATATAAAGATTTTAGTTTATTTGTATCTTTTGATGGTGTAGTTGGTGGTATAATGAATACCAGAACCGAAAGTTATATGTGGCAATCGGGAGGTCATCCTGATGCTCTTACTGACATCAGAGCATTAGATGTTGCTACACCTGGTTCACAAAATTATATTGGTGATGGTGTAATGATAGTATCAGGTACGGTTGAATTTGATCAAGTAGGTAATATTACCAGTGATACTCGTGTTTTTGCTCCAAATACTGTAGCAAGTACCTATGAGAGAGCTGTAAAAGATTTGCATGCCAGTAGTGCTTGGGGAGGCAATGGAACCTTACCCGATACGTATTCGAAAACATTTTTTAAATTACGAGAGATATCTTTGACATACAATGTTCCAAGTACAATTTTAAACGGATGGGCTAAGGCAGCATCGGTAAGTTTTGTAGGGCAAAATGTATTGTTAAATGCAAAAGATTTCAAATATTCTGATCCTGACGGTGGTAAAGAAGATTTCTCTGATCCATCAACAAGATATTTAGGTGCTAATATTAAACTTACATTTTAATACAAAAAACAATGAAAAAATTAAAATATATATTTATAACTGTAATTTCTTTCATGATAGCTAGTTCATGTAGCAATTTTGACGAAATTAATACGGACACAAATAAACCAACATCTGTTACATCTGAATTGTTGGCTACCGAAGTATTGAAAAATACGTATCGTTTTTGGAATCCTAATCCATCCGATTTCTCTTCTTCAAACTTATTTAATAAACATACAGCATTCCTTACATCTGATGCAAATCCTAATCAATATTATTTTTCTTTTTGGCCTTTTGGAAGTTTTGGAGCTTATCAAAGACTAACCAATACTAGAAGAATGGTTGAATTTTCTGAAGGAACTGAATTTGAATCATCATTTAAAGGGTTAGAATTGTTTTTAAAGGCTTCTTATGGTTTTGAAATGACATTAGAAATGGGTGATGTGCCTTATTCTGAAGCTGGAATGGCTGAAGAGGGAATTTTTAGACCTGTTTATGATAAACAAGCAGATGTATTTGTAGCTATTCTTAATGATTTGGAAGCAGCAGAGACATTTTTTTCAGAGGGAACTGATTTTGGTGGTGATATTATGTTAGACGGAGATGTTGCTAAATGGCAAAAACTTTCTAATGCAATGCAATTAAAGGTTTTACAAACCATGAGTAAAAAAATTACTGCCGATCAAATAACTCGTTTTGCAGCAATTGTAAACTCTGGTAATTTAATGGAAAGTAATGCGGATAATTTACAATTGGTATATACTGATAATTCAAATGCTGATCATCCTTTTTTAGATGGAGAAAATAAAAGAGTTGATGATGCTGTTTCAAAATTAGCAGTTGATGTATTAAAAGCTACTAACGACCGTAGATTGTTTTATTTTGCAGAACCAGCACAAGCTTTGATTGATGGTGGTGCATTAGAATCTGATTTTGATGCTTATGAAGGTGCTCCTACTGCTCTAGCTCCTGAAGAGCTATTCCTAAATAACCAAGCAGGTAATTATTCCCTATTAAATAAACGTTATGCAGAAGTTCCAGATGGTGATCCTATGATTCATTTTAGCTATGCAGAACAATGTTTTATTATTGCTGAAGCCATAGAAGAAGGTTGGGTTACCGGAAACGCTGAAGAGTACTATAAAAATGGTGTAACAGCAATGCTTAACTATTATATGGATTCACCTTCTACAGGTGGTTATGTTCATGGAATGGCTATTGATCAAGCCTATATTGATAATTATTTTACTGGTGACGCAGCTTATGCCATTGCAGGGACTAAAGAAGATCGTTTAAAACAAATATTGACACAAAGATGGTTGATAGACTTCTTTCAAGGAAATGGAGGTAATTATCCTCAATTTTTACGTACAGGTTATCCTGAATATCCTCTGGATCCAGCTACTAGTTTGAATCCTGATGATCCAACAGTATATCCTAAACGATGGAGTTACCCAACAGGTGAGCAAACAACAAATCCAGATAATTATGCAAAAGCAATAGATGAGCAATATGGCGGATTTGATGGAATTAATAAAACACCTTGGTATTTACAAGACTAAATATATTTACAATTGTTGAATTATAATGTGCTTTCCTCAACTCGGGGAGCGTATTTTAAAAAAGTTAGTTGAACTGTTAGATCCTATAATTACCCCCAAAATGACGGGTATTAATCATATCATTTGGGATGTTTAGGTTTCTAATTTAAATATTTGAGTTAGTTAGTTTTTTTCAAAATCTAAGGGCTGATTTATAGCCCTTAGATTTTAATTAATCGGAGGTTTTTTATTAACTTTTGTAATGGAATAATTGTTCTTGTAAGTCTATAAACATATACTTATCTTTTATCTAAAAATTTAGAGGATGCGTTATTTATCTCTTATTTTAGTTATTGTTAGTTTAATTTCCTATAGTTCGATAAAGTTCAAAGAATATATGACTTATACAGACAATGTAGTCGTATCACACCGTGGAGCGTGGAAAAATAAAGAGCTTCCTGAGAATTCCATAGCTTCCTTAAAACATGCCATAGTCTTAAATTGTACAGGGTCTGCATTTGATGTAATAATGACCATTGACCAGCTGAGCGTATAAATGACTAAATTAACAGAACAATTACATCAGAATGAAAAATAACTTAATAATATTTATTTTTATTTTATTTATAACATCTATTAGCAATGCACAAGACTATGTTAACAAATGGGCGGCTGAGATCAATGCTTTTGACAAGCTGAATGGAGATGCTCCATCACAAGAAGGGATACTCTTTACGGGCAGCTCTTCTATTAAATTTTGGAAAGACCCGGCGAAAGACTTTAATAATTGTAAAATTTTAAATAGAGGCTTTGGAGGCTCCCAAATTATAGATCTCATTGAAAATTTTGATCAGGTTATTTTGAAATACCATCCTAAAAAAATAGTAATATATTCAGGAGATAACGATGTGCAAGATGGTAAATCTGCCGAAGTTGTTTTTGGTGATTTTTGTACCTTGTTTGGTATGATAAAAGCCAAACTTCCTGATGCTAAAGTGTACTATATTGCAATAAAACCAAGCTTAAGTAGATGGTCCAAAGTATTGGAAATGAAAAAAGCCAATACCATGATTAACGAATATTTGAATAGCAAATCATATGGATATTTTGTCGATATATTTTCACCCATGATAGGCACAGAAGGAAAACCCTGTAAAAAATGGTTTATTGAAGATGGCTTGCATATGACAAAAGAAGGATATGCATTATGGACAGAAGTACTAGCTCCTTTTATTGCAGAAGATTAATCATTTAATTTATATTTTATTATGCTAAGAACAATTTTTATAAAGATATTATTCCTTGTTCCTTTATTTGGTTTTTCACAAGACCTGTTGATAAATACTACAAACAGAAATACCACTACCTTAAATGGTACTTGGCACTATATTGTTGATCCCTATGAAACGGGTTATTACAATTACAGATATGAAGCCTTTGATCAATTAGAGAAAGAGGATTGGTCTGCCTTTTATATTAATTATCACGCCAAAGATAAAATGGAACGTGTTGAGTATGATTTTGATAAATCACCTACGTTAACCGTGCCGGGGGATTGGAATTCTCAACAAGAAAAATTATTTTATTATGAAGGTACAGTTTGGTATAAAAAATCTTTTGATTATCAATTAGTTAATGATAATAATCGTCTTTTTGTTTATTTTGGAGCCATTAATTACAAGGCTGAAGTATATCTAAACGGAACAAAACTCGGTACACATGAAGGTGGTTTTACGCCTTTTAATTTTGAAGTAACTTCAATTGTAAAACCAAAAGATAATTATTTGGTAGTAAAGGTTGATAATAAACGATTTAAAGAAGCTATACCAACTATTAATACCGATTGGTGGAACTATGGTGGAATTACAAGAGATGTAAAACTCATCGAAGAGCCTTCAACTTTTATTCAAGATTATAATATTCAGCTTAAAAAAGGTGGTAAAAATACCATTACAGGTAGTGTAAGATTAAATAATGCTGATGTCGATGAAAAAGTAACCATTTCTATTCCTGAATTAAAAATAAATAAAATATTCTCTGCTAACAAAGAAGGAAATATTCAATTTGAATTTATATCAAAAAAGATTAAATATTGGTCGCCAAGTTCCCCAAAACTCTATGATGTTTTTCTCAAAACTAAATACCAAACCTTAAAAGATGAAATAGGTTTTAGAACGATTGTAACTAATGGTCCAAATATTCTATTGAATGGTAAGTCCATATTTTTAAGAGGTATCTGTATCCATGAAGAAAATGCTATGCGAGGAGGAAGAGCTTATAATGAAGCAGATGCATTGGTGGCTTTAAATTGGGCAAAAGAATTGGGCTGTAATTATGTACGATTGGCACATTATCCACATAATGAACATATTGTAAAATTAGCTGATAAAATGGGTATCATGGTATGGGAAGAAATTCCCGTGTATTGGACAGTTGACTTTACTAATGAAGTAACATTAAAAAATGCTAAGAATCAATTGACAGAAGCTGTTTCAAGAGATAAGAACAGGGCATCTATTATAATTTGGTCAATGGCTAATGAAACACCAATTTCTGAACCTAGAAACACATTTTTAAAAGAATTAATTGTGCATACCAAAAGCATGGACACTACCAGACTTATTTCAGCAGCATTAGAAAAACACAATATTGATGGTGTAAATATAGTTGATGATGAAATTGGTCAATACATGGATATCGTTGCCTTCAATCAATACACAGGCTGGTATGGAGGTTCATTAGAAAATGCTCCTGATGCTAAATGGAGTATAAAATATAATAAACCCGTAGTTATTTCTGAATTTGGTGGTGGAGCCCTACAAGGCTTACATGGCACTATTAAAGAACGTTGGACAGAAGAATATCAAGAATATCTCTATCAACAAAACCTAAAAATGATTGAGAAAATTCCAAATATTAGAGGTACAAGTCCTTGGATATTAAATGATTTCAGATCTCCAAAAAGAGTGTTGCCAGTTATTCAAGATGGTTGGAATAGAAAAGGGTTAATTTCCAATCATGGTATTAAAAAGAAAGCTTTTTTTACAGTAAAGGAGTTTTATATTAAAATGGCACAAAAATATAAGTAAGCAATGCAGATTAATAGAATTTTCATTTATTTTATTAGTTTATTACTGCTGTTTTCTTGTTCAAAAGATAAGAAAGCAGCGGTTTTATTGAAAAATTACGAATTGGTTTGGGCTGATGAATTTGACTATAAAGGAAAGCCAGACAGTACCAAGTGGAATTATGAGTTAGGTTTTATTAGAAATAATGAAAAACAATATTATACAGATAGTTTGAAAAATGCTCGTGTTGAAAACGGACATTTAATTATTGAAGCACACAAAGAGAAAATTTTGAATATAGATTTTAATAGTGAAGACTTTAATGATAAAAGTTGGTTACACTATATTCCTAAAATTGATACTGCTCAATATACTTCTGCAAGTCTAACTACCAAAGGATTAGTAGAATGGGTCTATGGCAAGATTGAAGTCAAGGCAAAATTACCAAGAGGGGTAGGTCAATGGCCTGCAATTTGGATGCTAGGCGAGAACAAAAAAGAAGTAGGATGGCCAAAATGTGGTGAAATTGATATTATGGAGCATGTAGGTTTTAACAAAGATACTATTTTTGGATCTATACACTCAGAAGCATACAATCACATAGATAGAACACAAAAAACACAAGGCATTTTTATTGATAAGCCTTATGACAAATTTCATGTATATGCCATTGAATGGACTTCTGAAAAAATTGATTTTCTTTTAGATGGACGGGTTTATCTCCAAATATTAAATGAACATAAAACAAGTGATGAATGGCCATTTGATCAAAATTTCTGTTTAAAGTTAAACAATGCTATTGGAGGAATGTGGGGAGCCCAAAAAGGAATTGATGATACGGTTTTTCCGCAGCAAATGGCAATTGACTATGTTAGAGTATATCAATTAAAATAATGTAATTTATGTATAAAATGTTTCGCTCCTTAATCTTATTTTCTTTAATAGCTAGTCTATCTTGTACTAAGGAAAAAGAAAATGTTTCTAATAAAGAAGTAGAATTACCCGAAGAATATAAATTGGTTTGGGCTGATGAATTTGATGGTGATAAAGTTAATTTAGACAATTGGTCTTTTGTGCTTTGGGATGTTGGAAAAGTAAACAACGAATGGCAAGAATATGTTGAAAATACTGATAATTATAAGGTAACAAATGGTAGGCTTTATATTACAGCTACTAAAACAGGAGACAATGAAAAAGGAGGTTATACTTCTACACGGCTTTCAAGTCAAAAAAAACAGGAATTCAAATATGGTCGCATAGAGTTTAGAGCAAAAATGATGAAAGGAAAAGGAACTTGGCCTGCTTTATGGATGTTAGGGTCAAATCATGATGAAGCCGGATGGCCGGAATGTGGAGAAATAGATATTTTAGAATACGTTGGCTATCAACCAAACACCGTTCATTGTAATATACATACAAAAAGTGATTATGGGTATACTAATAATAAAACATCAATAAATTTAAAGACTACAGAAGAGGATTTTCATACTTATGGTATTATTTGGACAAATGAAAAAATTCAATTTTATATAGATTCACCTAACAATATAAAGAACACTTATACTCCCACAGAAAAAACTGCTAAAACTTGGCCTTTTGACCAACCTTTTTATTTAATTATGAATTTTGCTGTTGGAGGAAATTGGGGTGGTAGAGAAGGAGTCGATGGTAATATTTGGCCTCAAACAATGGAAGTTGATTATGTAAGAGTATACCAATTAAAATAGAACTAAACATGATTAAATATACACTAGTATTTTTATGGATTTTTTTCTTTCTCCCTAGTACTATTATGGGTCAAAATATTTCTGTAATGACTTATAATATTCGGTTAGATGTTGCTGTCGATGGAGAAAATGCTTGGCCTCATCGCAAAGATTTTCTAGTTTCTCAATTGCAATTTCATGCACCAGATATCATCGGAACACAAGAAGGACAGCCACATCAAATAGACTATATAGACCAAAAATTAGAAAATTATAATTTTATTGGAAAAGGAAGAGATGGAGATGATAAAGGGGAGTATTCTGCAATCTTTTATGATAAGAAAAAATTGAAAGTGGAAAATGACAGCACTTTTTGGCTCTCAGAAACCCCGGATAAAATGTCTAAAGGCTGGGATGCTGCTTATCCTAGAATATGTACTTACGGTTTATTTACAGATTTAAAGTCTTTAGAAAAAGTATGGGTCTTTAATACCCATTTAGATCATATTGGTATACAAGCCAGATCAAATGGTATCAAACTTATTTTAGATAGGATTAAAATAGTAAATACTAAAAATTATCCGGTGATATTGATGGGAGATTTTAATGCTGAGCCTGATAGTGATTTGATTAAAAATCTAAAAAATCAAATGGAGGATGCAAAAGACATCTCTACACTTCAATTTGGCCCTGAAGGTACTTTTAATGGATTTCAATTTAACAAACCAATTACCAGAAGGATAGATTATATAATGCTGTCAAAAGCTAAGCAAATTAAAGTAAAAAAATATGCCGTGTTGAGTGATTCAAAAGATCTAAAGTATCCTTCTGATCATTTACCAGTTTTTGTAAAACTAAAATTAAACTAAGTTACCAAACCAATGAGAAAAATTCCATTAATAATTATATTAGCCATAAGTTTTATATCTATTATAAGTTGTAAAAAAGACAAAAAAGTAGTTCAAACTGACAATGCGAATGGTAAAATTGAGCAAAAAGTTGATTCCGTTTTAGCTTTAATGACACTAGCTGAAAAAATTGGACAAATGAACCAATACAACGGTAGTTGGGATGTTACTGGCCCAGCTTCAGGGGTGAATGACAAAGAGAAAGAGACCCGTCTTAAAAATGGCGGTGTTGGTTCTATGTTAAATGTGTTATCTGTAAAAGCAACTAGAGAAGCTCAAAAAACGGTAATGGAAAATTCACGTTTAAAAATTCCGTTAATCATTGGTTACGATGTTATTCACGGTTATAAAACAATTTTCCCTATTCCTTTAGGCGAGAGTGCAAGTTGGGATTTAGACATCATAAAAGAATCTGCGGCTATTGCGGCTAGTGAGGCGTCTGCTGCAGGGATTCATTGGACATTTGCTCCTATGATAGATGTTTCTCGTGATGCCCGATGGGGACGTGTTATGGAAGGCTCAGGTGAAGATCCTTATCTCACAGCCAAGATTGGTGTAGCTAGAGTACAAGGCTTTCAAGGTGATGATTTAACAAAAAATAATACCATTGCTGCTTGTGCCAAACACTTTGCAGGTTATGGCTTTGCAGAAGCAGGTAGAGATTATAATACCGTAAATGTAGGAGAGTATGAATTGCATAATATGATATTACCACCATTTAAAGCTGCTGCAGAAGCTGGTGTGGCTACTTTTATGAATTCTTTTAATGAAATAGATGGTATTCCTGCAACAGGACATAAAGTTTTACAAAGAGATATTTTAAAAGATGGTTGGAACTGGGATGGCTTTATGGTTTCAGATTGGGGTTCTATTGGTGAAATGATTGCTCATGGTTATGCTAAAGATAAAAAGCATGCTGCAGAAATTGCCGCCAATGCAGGTAGTGATATGGATATGGAATCATATGCTTATGTAGCACATTTAGAGGCTTTGGTAAAAGAAGGAAAAGTTAAAGAAGGCGTTATTGACGATGCCGTTAAAAGAATTTTAAGAGTTAAATTTAAATTAGGTCTTTTCGTCGATCCTTATAAATACTGTAATGAGGAACGAGAAAAAAACGAGATATTCACAAAAGAAAATCAGGATTTCTCTCGTGAAGTAGCAAAAAAATCTATTGTTTTATTAAAAAACGAGACAAATCTTTTACCGCTTACTAAAACGGGTAAAACCATAGCAGTAATTGGACCTTTAGCTGATGATAAAGACACACCATTAGGAAATTGGAGAGCAAAAGGAGGAAGAGATACTGCAGTATCCTTATTGGAAGGCATTCAAAATGCTGTACCACCATCAATTAAAGTAACTTATGCTGAAGGTTGTAGTATTGTTACAGATAAAGGTATTGGTAGTACATTTTTATTGCCATTAAAATTTAATAAAACAGACAAATCTGGTTTTCAAAAAGCGATAAATGTTGCTAAGAATGCAGATGTTGTTGTATTAGCCATTGGTGAAATGGCTTTACAAACAGGTGAAGGAAGAAGTCAGGCAGATATTGGTTTTGCAGGCGTGCAACAAGAATTATTAGAAGCTATTTTAAAAGTAAACAAAAACGTGATTATTACTTTAATGAATGGTAGACCGATGGATATTTCTTGGGCAGCACAACATGTACCTTCAATTTTAGAATGCTGGCATTTAGGATCACAATCTGGTAATGCGATTGCTGATGTTTTGTTTGGTGATTATAATCCGTCAGGAAAATTACCAGTTTCTTTTCCATATCATGTAGGTCAAGAACCATTGTATTATAATCAAAAAATGACAGGAAGACCTTTTAGTCCACAACATGTTACTTTTTCTGGCTATAGAGATGCTCCAAAAGAAGCATTGTATCCTTTTGGATATGGATTAAGCTATACTACTTTTGAATATAAAAATTTACAATTAGACAAAACCGAAATACCGGTAAGTGGAGAAATAAAAGTATCTGTAGAAATTACAAATACCGGAAAACGAGATGGCGAAGAAGTTGTGCAATTGTATATAAGAGATTTGGTTGGAAGCCTCACACGTCCAATAAAAGAATTAAAAGGTTTTGAAAAAATCAATTTAAAATCAGGTGAAACAAAAACGGTTACCTTTACCATAAATAGTAAAACATTACAATTTTATACAGTCAATAAAAAATGGGAAGTAGAACCTGGTAATTTTGAAATTTGGATTGGTACAGATTCTAAAGCTTCTTTAAAAGCAACTTTTAACGTTGTTGAATAACAGCAGTTTATAATTTAATAATAAACACATTAAAACTAAAGGCATAATGTTTGATGGAAACTAGTTAAACAAAAAAGATAAGTAATGAAACTAAAAAATCACCCAATTTTAATAGTAATTATTACATTCTTTAATATAATACAAATTATTGCACAAACAAAGGTAATTGCACATCGTGGTTTCTCTGGTATTGCACCTGAAAACACATGGATTGCTTTTCAAAAAGCAATAGATGCTGGTGCAGAATATATTGAATTAGATGTACATAAGTCTAAAGACGGAGAGCTCTTTGTAATTCATGATAATACAGTAAATAGAACCAGTTCTAATCAGAAGAAAGGATTTATTTCCAAAATGACGAGTAAAGAAATTCAGGAAGTTAAAGTGGGTTATCCAAAAGAATTTGGAGATGAATTTAAAAATGAAAGAATACCTACTTTAAAAGAAGTTTTAAAACTGGCTAAAGGCAAGATAAAAGTATGTATTGAATTAAAAGCGTATGATATAGAGGAAAAAGTTTTAAAAATAGTGAATGCACTTGAAATGAATGATCAAGTAATTATTTTTTCTTTTTATGATTTTGTATTGATAAATGTTCGAAAGCTAGACTCTACGATTCCGATTTTGTATTTAAAGTATAAATTAGAAGAAGAAAAAAATTTTAATTTTGCAAAAAGTATTAATGCTTTTGCTATTGGTGTTGGCTACGGAACTAAAGTTACAAAAGAACTACTTGATAAGGCACACGAAAAAGGAATAGAAATTTGGCAAAGTACAGTAAATGATGAAAAAAACATGTATCATTTAATAAACCTTGGCTTGGACGGTTTAATTACAAACAATCCTGATTCGGCTTTAGAAATGGTAGAAGAGCTACAAAAAAATACTTTAGACGAAACATCAATTATAGAAAAGATTGAACCATTATCAAATGTACCATAACAAGTTTTGATTTGTGATGAATGAATATTTAAAAGGCGAACTCCATATTAATGAATAATGACATATAGATGAAAAAAATAACCATATACCTACTTTTAATCTGCACCATAACCATATCAGCACAAACCAAATTACCTTCATTTTTTGGAGACAATATGGTCTTACAACAAAATGATAGTGTTAATATTTGGGGAACAGACAAACCTAATTGTCCAATTTTAATATCAGGAAGTTGGGGTAAAGAAATTGAAACCAAGTCAGATAAAAATGGAAAATGGAAAGCTAAAATTACAACGTTAAAAGCAGATAACAAACCCTATAACTTAAGTATAAAAGGAACTAATGAGATTCTATTTAAAAATGTGGTTTTTGGTGAGGTTTGGTTTTGTGCAGGGCAATCAAATATGGAAATGCCTATAAAAGGTTATCCAAAGTCACCAATTTTAGGTGGAAATGAAGCAATGCTATACGGAGCAAACAAATTTATCCGTTCGTATCATGTAAACAGAAATGCCGTTGAAACCCCTCAACAAGATACGAAAGGAGGACAATGGTTAGAAGCAACCCCGTTATCTATCAAAGATTTTAGTGCAACAGCTTATTTCTTTGCTAAAGAATTAAATAAAGTATTAGATGTGCCAATTGGAATTATAAATTCGTCTTGGGGGGGAGCAGCTGCTGAAGCGTTTGTAGATAATGAAACCTTAAAAACCCAATTTCCACAAGTATTTACACGCGAAAAAGGAAAATATGAACACGGAATAATGCATAAGCCAAGTTTGATTTATAACGGAATGGTTGCTCCTTTTGAAGGTTTTAATATGCGTGGAGCAATATGGAACCAAGGAGAAACAAATAGAGGTCGTTTTAAAGAATATAAAACATTATTACCTGCAATGTTTAATCATTGGCGTAAAAAATGGAATGATGATTTTTCTTTTTATATGGTTCAAGTAGCACCTTTTTATTATAACGATGGTAGGTATGTTACTTTTATTGGAGAATCTATCGTAGATATCACCAAAAAAGAAAAAAATACAGGTTTTGCATCGACAATTGATATTGGAAAATGTAGTGATATTCACGCACCAGATAAAGAAACTATTGGTAAGCGTTTAGCTTTAGTCGCCTTCGCTAAAGATTATGGGATTGAAGGAATTGTTTATAGCGGACCAATATATAAATCAATGGAGGTTGATAATAATCAAATTAGAGTTTATTTTGATGAACTAGCAAGAGGGCTAATTACATATGGTGATAAAGGTGAGCCGTTAAATAATTTTGAAATTGCAGGAGCTGATAAAATATTTTATAAAGCCGATGCAATTATAAAAGGTGGAGATGAAAAATCGCATATTATTGTCTCAAGTAAAAAAGTTCCAAACCCTGTAGCTGTACGTTATGCTTTTGGAAATTGTATTAAAGGGGATATTTACAATACAGCAGGATTACCATTAATGTCTTTCCGTACTGATACTTGGGATGATGTAAATTTTAAAAACGATGAGCAATCTAAAAAATAAAGTAGCCATTATTACAGGTGGAGCTGGTGCTTTAGGCGGAGCAATGGCTCTTGGTCTTGCAAAACAAGAGGTTAAAGTGGCTATTTTAGGAAGAACTGAAAAAACGATTCAAACCAAAGTAGATAAAATCAAAGCTGTTGGCGGAGATGCAATAGGCATAGTAGCCGATGTTTTAAATCGTGAACAATTAGAAACGGCTCGTCAAGAGATATTACAACAATGGGGAAAGATTGATATTCTTGTCAATGCTGCTGGTGGTAATATGAAAGGAGCTACTATTATGCCCGAGGACAGTTTTTTTGATATGAATCTAGATGATTTTGATGCAGTTACTAAACTTAATTTAAAAGGCACAGTTTTACCAACCATTGTATTTGGTAAACAAATGGCAAAGCAAGGCGAAGGGAATGTGATAAACATATCCTCAATGGCAGCACAACAGGCTTTGACAAGAGTTGTAGGTTATTCAACTTCTAAGGCATCTATTGATATTTTTACCAAATGGTTGGCGGTAGAAATGGCTCAAAAACATTCTGAAAAAATTAGAGTAAATGCTATTGCTCCTGGCTTCTTTATAGGTGAGCAAAACAGAAGATTATTATTAAATGAAGATGGTTCACTGACTGCTAGAGGAAATACCATTGTAAATAATACACCCATGAAACGATTTGGCAAAGCAGAAGAACTATTAAGTACATTGTACTGGCTTTGCGATGATAATTCGAGCTTTATAACGGGAATTGTAGTTCCTGTTGATGGTGGCTTTAGTGCGTTTTCAGGAGTGTAATTAATTTTTAATTTTGTCATTCCTGCGTAGGTAGGAATCCAGAGTCATTCCGAGAAGGTACGACGTAATCTTTTTGACCAAGAGATTGCCACGTCATTCGTACCTCGTTCCTCGCAATCTCCCTACTAAAAAATCGAGTTGAGTTTTTTCGCTAACGAGCGTATCTTTGTGAATGGCTCCCTGTTAAGGCCGGTTTTCGCATTGGTGTTTAAAAAGCCCGACCGCAATCAAGGTTTGAATGTAAAAAGCAATAGATTATCATTGCTTGGGTTTGAGTTTAGTGGTGATACTTTTTATA
>Ga0209633_10000432_pt1 | contig 49359 bp, 43 predicted proteins | sample Cruoilmetagenom1_FD_187290 | JGI IMG/M metagenome (GOLD analysis project Ga0209633, IMG submission 187290) | Oil polluted marine microbial communities from Coal Oil Point, Santa Barbara, California, USA - Sample 1 (SPAdes) (version 2) | ecosystem: Environmental > Aquatic > Marine > Oil seeps ... | reverse complement strand
GGCGTTCATGAGAAGCATGCCCGCCGGCGGTATTTCCGCCGGCGGGTGCCCCTATTCCGGCGGTCGGTTTGATATTCGCTGGTTGAACAACTTAACAAATCAGGGGGCGGCTTCGAGTAAGGAGGAACAGACATGCATAGTCCTGGGAGGCGGCAACGGCTCCATTTCTTGGGTGTCATCATCCTATTGGTGTCTGCTGCCTGGTTTGGATCGACGCCCAAGGCGTGGGCGCATGGCAATGTGCCGATCGAAGAGGATGCCTGTGCCCGTTTTCTCGGGCGCGAGATCATTCATTTCAGTGCCTACCAGCCGCAACATGAAAAGGGCGCGCAGTACTGCAACGAAATCCCAAAGACCGGCGACACGATTGTGGTCGTCGACCTCTATAACCAGCGCCTTCGGGAAGTTCCTGTTTCGCTAAGGATCATCGATCCCAGCGCGCCGGAAGAAAATCAGGTCCTATTCGCGTCCCAGCCCAAGATTTACAAGCACGGCGTCATCGAAGCCAAGGCGCCGTTCGATCACTCTGGTGCCTACCAGGCGGTGGTCACCATATTCGACGGCGGCGAGCAGTCGGGCAGTGTCAACTTCAGCGTTGAACCGGACAAAACGCTTGCCTATGTGTCGTCCGCCCTGATGTACGCCATCTTCCTTGGGGTGCTTGGCTTGCTGATCGGCATGCCGATTTGGCGCATGATCCAGCGGAGAAGGGAAAGTACTTAGGAAGCTCCGGCCGCCGCACCTTGAGATTCGGTACGCGGCTGCAGCTCGGAGAATTGATTTCCATCAAAGGCATGGCCGGCGCGGCGGAATATGCCAAAAACTACGCTGCGGTCCTCCGGCATTTCCTTCAGCAACAAATTGGCAAGGACCTTTGGCCGAACAAGTCCTAGCCGAATTATTTGGGTGAGAATTCCATGGTGAAATATTGGCAGATCATTCGATCAATCATTGCAGGGGCAGCTCTGCTTCTAGTGCTGACCCCTGGCGCTGCTTGGGCGCATGGCGGCGTCAGCATGGAGGACGATCTCTGCGTCTTGCAGATCGGGCCTTACATGATGCATTTCACCGGATACCAACCCGAGCTCGCCCAATCGGAGGAGTTCTGCGAAGACATACCCTATGAAGGCAAGGCGATTGTGGTGCTCGACCACGTCGACAAGATCCTGCGCGATATGCCGACCGATTTCCGCGTGGTGAAGGACATCAAGAATCTGGGTGTCACAGCCCAATATGAGCAGCTAGGCAGCCCTGAGGAAATCGATGCGGCGACCCTCTATTACGAGGAGCCCAAGCTGTATCCCCGGGGCACCAAGCAGTTCGAACTCGATTTCGGCAAGGGAAATTTCATCGGCATCGTGACCATCGATGATGAGCGGATGGGCAAGCGCCACATCTCGGTGTTTCCCTTTTCGGTCGGCTACGGCTTCTTCAATCAGATGGTCCGCTACGGGTTGTTTGGCTTGATCGCGCTGCTCATTGTGGGCGCGATCTATTATTTCGCCGTTAGGAAGCCGGTGCCCGCCTGATTCGACGTTGGTAGTGCATTAATCATCGATTGGGCCTACTCGCGATCGTCAAATATCGGGCCACTGAGACAGCCGTACATTAATTCAGCGCCAGGCCGGTTCGACTCCAAATCGCGAACCGTCGTAAATCGTGGGGCAGGCGGGTTTTGCAGCCCGAATCGTTCGCGCAACCCGCGCCTTTGAACCTCAAAAATGAGCCGCCGGCCGCGAGGCAAAAGTTGAGCTTTCGGGCCGCTTTTGCCGCCATGCGACACTTTCGCGCACGCCCCGTTTCGTAGTATGTTCGGTGCACCTGCTTCGTATCGCGCAACTCAATCACAAGGCTTCGTTGCGCTGGCTGACACCGATGTATGCAAACGTCGGGCACGCGCGCGAGAGCTGAACATGGGAGGCATTATATGACTGGTTCACTTTATTGGCTCACACTGACGGCGTTGATGACGGCGCTGTTCTGGTTGCCCTATGTGCTAGATCGCATAGCGGTTCGCGGTTTGATCCGCACAATGGGGAATCCTCAAGACGATGACGTGCCCGAACACGCATGGGCAAGACGGGCGAATTGGGCCCATGTGAACGCCATCGAGAATCTGGCCGTTTTCGGCTTGCTGGTTCTGGTTGCAAACGCCGTTGGCGCCGGCAACAACGCGGTCATCGTCATGGCGGCTGCCGTCTATTTCTTCGCCAGGCTGATCCACTTCGTGGTCTACACGCTCGGTATTCCGGTGTTGAGAACACTGTCCTTTGCAGCAGCCTGGGCTGCGACCATCGCCGTCGCCCTCGCACTAGTTGGCGTCATCTGATAGCCGCGTGCAGAAAGTCACAGCTTAGCCGATAGCGACGCGCCGCTGGCCGATTCGGATCCGGCGGAGCCGCGCGTCAACCCGCAGCAAATGGCCAATTAAGGGAGGCTATCAAATGACGGGATCAATGTTTTGGCTGATTATGACGGCGACGATGGTGGCGATACTCTGGCTGCCATACACCCTTGATCGCATTGTCGTCCGAGGCGTTTTCCGCACCATGGGGAATCCGCAAGAGGGCGATGCCCCGCTTCATGACTGGGCGCAACGGGCCTATTACGCCCACACAAATGCCGTCGAGAACCTGGTGGTTTTCGGCGTTCTGGTGTTGGTCGCAAACGCCGCGGGCATGGGCAATGACGGCGCCGTCGTGGTGTGGGCAGGGGTCTTCTTCTATGCACGGCTGCTCCACTTTGTTGTCTACACCGCAGGCATTCCGGTTGTCAGGACACTCTCCTATGCCGCCGGTTGGGCCGCTTGCATTGTAATTGCCTTGAGGCTTATCGGAGTTTGGTAACCGCCAACTCCGGCAACTGAAGGGCTGGAAGCGATCTAGTCTAATTCCTCCCCGCGTCACATTCGGCGCGGGGAGGCCCTTCTTAGCGTCGAGACAATTGAACCGATTAGCCAATACTTAGCGGCGTCGAGAGGCGCCGTTTTTGCGCAAAGCGGTGAGTCGTGGCTGCGGCCGTAGCCGCACCGGCAATTAGTCGCTTGCGACCAAAAGCAGAGGTCACGGTATCGACTCTTAACGTGCGGCACCGCCTCAGCGGGGCATGGGCTGCATCGATCTGGACCACACCGCCCCTGCCGTTTCGGCTCGCAGTTCTAGTTGCAAATCCCGTCCCACAATTTAGTCTTGAATGATTGTTCTCATTACGCGGTAGACGACGGAGCACGACGATGCCGTGGAAAAAGCAGTTCGACGTGAACGCTGGCCTGGAGCGGGCCATGCAAGCTTTTTGGGAGCACGGCTACGAAGCCACCAGCGTGCAAGACCTGGTGGAGACCATGGGCGTCAACAGGGGCAGCCTTTACGCTACCTATGGCGACAAGCGCGCGCTCTTTCTGGCGGCGCTGCGGACCTATGACGAGAACGTCAGGCGCGAGCCGCTGGCGCGGTTGGAGGCGGAATTGGGGCCGCGCCAGGCGATCGCGAAGGTCTTCGAGATCTTCGCCGAACCCGCGATGAGAGGCCGTCCAGCCAAGGGATGTCTGTTGACGAACAGCGCCCTCGAGCTAGCGGCGCATGATGCCGAGGTGAGGGAGATCGTGGCGGGATCGCAGCGCCAGATCGAGGAATTCTTTGTGCGCGTGATCGAGAAGGGGAAAGCCGGCGGCGAAATTGGCTCGCATGTCGATGCCAGCCAAGCAGCAGCGGGCTTGATGGCCACACTGATAGGCCTAGTCGTGCTGACGCGCTCACGGCCCGAGGCTGCGCTGCTCAAATCGATCATTGACGACGCTTTGGGCCGCCTGCTTTAGCTTTCCAGTGTAGAACGATCATTCTATACTTGATTCGGCTCGCAGGCATTTTCAGCCAGCCAGCACCCCGAAAAAATGGAGGAGGACCCCCAATGTCGGCGGCACTTTATTGGTTAACCCTGACAGCGATCATGACCGCCCTCTTTTGGCTGCCCTATTCGCTGAACAGGATACTCTCGCGCGGCCTCTTCACCGCAATGGGCAATCCAAAGCCAGGCGAAGAGAATCCTTACATCACGGGATTATCGCCCTGGGCCCAACGAGCCTATTTCGCCCACGTCAATGCAACCGAGAATCTAGCAGTCTTCGCGTCTCTGGTTATCGTTGCTCAGCTTGTCGGCGCCGGCAACAATCCGGTGATCGCGATGTCCGCGGCGGTCTATTTCTTCGCCAGGTTGCTGCATTACCTGGTCTACGCGGCCGGAATTCCGATGATACGCACCTTGCTCTTTGCGGTCTCGTGGGCAGCGACTATCGTCATCGGTTTGGCCCTGATTGGGGTTCTCTAAGTAACGCCGCAACCGGTTCCTCCGGGTCGCTTGGGTGGAACCGAATGACCGGCTAACAGAATTGGCTGTGAGGCGAAGCAATTGCGCCGCGCAGCCTTTCTTATTGTGGATCGCTGCGCCACCGGATCGAGGCGTGATTGAGGCTAATCAAAGCCTGGATTCAGGTCGGCGCATATGCTCCCAAAACCAATGCGCTTTGGGGCGTCCAAGCATCGTGACGTGTGCTTCCCCTCCCCAAAAAGCGTGAGCAAGACTGGGCGGTGGAGACCTCTATCGCATCCAATTCCGAAACGGCGCTGTCTGTCGCAGGTCGCGCCAACGAGATTCACCATCTTTCGATGGATGGCCAAGCCGATAATTCATTCCTAAATACCAGGCAGTTGTTTCAGTCTTGAGAGAGCGAATGTTTGCAAGAGCCCGTGCAATAGCAGCGACCTTGATGATCCTCTCCGCACTCGGAGCCATCTATGTCGCCTGGCTGCTGGATCCAGCCTATTTACCGCCCTCACTGAGCACCTACCTGTTCAAGAATTTAGGGGAACGCCCCTATGCGGCGCCTGCCGCGACTGCGGAACTACCGAAGCTGCAGCCCGAAGAGATTTGCCCACCCGGCAATTCGGAATGGCGTAACGCCCAGACGATCGACGGCGTCGACATCAAGGGATCTCTGCTCTGCGAGCCCGATAACCCCTACGAGGTTGCGGCCTTCGTGAAGGGCACCAATAACGTTTCCATGGGAACATTGATGGAAACCCAGCTGACGCCCGACGCGGTCGTGAAAGGGCGCGATCTGGATGGCGATGGCGATCCCGATGAGATTCATATCCGTCTCGAAGTGGCCGAGCTAAATGGCCATTCACCCGATGCCAAGATCGAAGTACCGGGATATTCCATCGCGCCTGGCGTCAAGCCTGGATTCTGGGCCTTCGTCCCCAAAGCGCGCGGCATGGCGACCCGCAATCTGGAGACCTTTGAAGCCCAACCCATGCTGCGGATGCCCTCGCCCTCGATCCGAGTCGAGCAGGGCGACCAGGTCAAGATCACGCTCGAAAACACCCACTACCTGCCCCACACCATTCATCTCCATGGTGTGGATCACCCATTCAAGGACGCCAATGGCGAGGGCAATGACGGCGTGCCGCTGATCAGCGAGATGCCGATATTTCCGGGTGAGCAGCGCACTTACGATATCCAGCCCCGGCAAGATGGCTCGATGTTCTATCACTGTCACGTGCAGCCCCAGTCGCATGTGCTGATGGGGCTGAACGGCCTGTTCGTAGTCGAGCCCAATCGCCCTAACAATCCGCTGCAGACCCTCAACATCGGAGCCGGCCAGGTGCGGCATCCCTCTGCCGCCGTTCGAGAAAGCTATGCGCGCGAATATGACCTTCATTATCAAGGCATCGATTACGACTTGCATGACATTCTAAAGTCCTCGAACGATCCGCGCGTGGTCTCGAAGCGGGTCCACCGCGAATACAACATCACCCAACGCAAGCCCGAGGCCTTCATCCTAAATGGACGGTCGTTTCCCTATACGATCCGAGAGTCGCTGGTGATCGTGAAGCCGGACGAGCGCGTGAAACTGCGCATTTTGAATGGCGGTGCGGACCCGCTTTATCTGCATACCCACGGCCACAAGGTCATAGAGACGCACTACGACGGCATCGCTCGGCCAGAGGCCAACCAGATTACGCGTGACGTAGTTCACGTCGGCCCGGCCCAGCGGGTGGACGTCGAGGTGCGGACCGTCAATGACGGGCTCCACAATTACGGGCCGGGTGCCTGGCTGATGCATGACCATCACGAGCCGGGGGTGACGACTAACGGTATTGCGCCCGGTGGCCACATCTCACTGATTGTCTATGAGCAGTTCTTGGGTGAGAACGGAATTCCAAAGGTGGTGGGTGACGTCACGCCGCTGTTCACGGAGGAATATTGGCGTGGCGAAGTTCCGGTCTTCAGCGGCATGGATCCAAGAGGTTTGCTGTCAGACCCGGTGCCTACCGCCTCGACGCTGATGACGACCCTGCTGACCGCTCTACTGGTTGCCCTACTGGGGCTCTTCTTCGGATCTCTGTTGTGGCTGATTCGATCAAGTGGCGGGGCGTCTGCTACAGCGAAAAAGTGATGCGCGAGCAGCTTCACACTTTTGCGATATCTCATTCTTCAGCGCGTGGAGCTGACCTATATCTGGGAATAAGACTTTGGAGTTGAGTCCATGACGAATACGGAAAACGGATCAAGATCGATGGGCATCGAATCGAGCGGAAATGGCCGCATCGGGCGCTCGGCGTTGTTGGCGGGCCTAGCTTGCGGATTGTGGTTGCTGCCAATTGGCGCCATGGCCGAAACCGTGGAGCCTGAAACCCACCACCAGCTCGCGCAGGCCGCGAGCGAGCCAAAGGCCGCCAAACAGAAACCTGAAGCCGCCGACGCCAAGCCCGAAATGGATCACTCTAAGATGGACCACTCGAAGATGGACCACTCGAAGATGGATCATTCCGGGCACGAGGGTCACGACCATCACAAGATGGTGCTGGACGACGACGGCATGGTGATGAATTGGAATGACGACACGCTATCCCGCGATTGCGGAAAGATCTCAGGCGATGTGGCCTTTGAGGTTCGCGCCGGCCGCAAGTATGCCAAGCAGGGGCAGTCCTTCGGTTTTAGCCAGAATGAATGGAACGTGCCGGCATGTTCGCGTGTCACCATCACATTCGTGAATGAGGACAATATTCGTCACCAATGGATGCTGCATGGTCTGCCGCGCTATCTCTATCCTCAGGGCATGTTTCATCTGGAGGCCGCGGGCGGAACCACGCGCAAGGGTACCTTTATCGTGCCGAGCGGCGACATCACCTATCTGGTGCACTGCGATATGGCCCAGCACATGGAGAAGGGCCTGAAGGCCCAATTCAAGGTCGGTAGCGGCAGCGGCGACTTGCCCAGCGTGCCGGGAATTACCGATGCGCGGGTTCATGACCCAGAACAGCAGAACTCCGGAACATGGCAATTGGTGCTGCTGGCGAGTGGCCTCATGATCGGAGTGGGCGCCGGCGTCGGTGGAGGCTGGATCGGCCGAAAATCTAAAAAGTCCAAATAGGTGTAAGTCCAACGTTTCTTAGCCTCAAAACACGTTATCATTTTTCTGGTCGTCAACCCTTTGACGGCGCGAATTGAGACATGGCGACATCGCAAAAAATTGGAGAGTGATATGACGAAGACCGCTGAATTTGGCCGCTGGACCCGAAGCCTGACCCTTGCCGGACTAATCTCGGGGTTCATCGCAGCTCCGGCTATGGCCGAGGACGACAAGGCGGCGCAAATGCAGTTGCATCACTTGCATTTGATGATCAATCATTCCGTCGAGATGGCAGCTGAGGGCGCAAATCTAATGATGCTGGGCCAAATGGGTATGGCTAAGGACGCCGACCAAAAGACGATAGAGCACGGCAAGGCGATGATCGGTCATGCCAAGCAGATGCTGGATCAGGCTTTATCGGGCGACGCCATGAAAAAGCTGCATGACGGAGATGCGGGCAAGTCCTCGCAGATGGCCTACACCCATAAGCTCGGCGAAAGCGCCAAGGCTTATATCAACGAACTTGAAGCCATGAAGTGATCGCACCCTTGCGGCGCGACAAGCTTTCCGCCCGTTTTCCGGATTTCGACAGGGCGGAAAGTTAGGTCTGGAGACGATCGGCAATATCTGTGGCGGTGCGCTCAGGCGTACCGCCGCATTTGCATGGATCTGATTCCGCAGGCGCCGCTCAGCTTTTCGGTTCGTGGCTGATCAGCCGCCAACCATTGTCCGTCTCACTTACGATCAAATATGCCTTGCGCGGCAGACCAGGCGCGCCATCCCGGGTGGGCACAAACTCCACATTGCACTCATATGACTGGCCGTGGTTCATCAGGCTGCATTCATGGGCTTGAAGTTCGATGGCTTCCGGGGCGCCGGAGGGCCGATCAGACTGAACTTCCATCAAGACGGCAATTAAATCGGCTTCACTTGGCCCTCTCTTCAGACAGGCCTGTAGGGCAAGACAGGCCATGAAAGCTGTCCCCAACAGGGTCATTTTCGACAACCAATGAGTTGCGGTATTGGCGGAAGTTTCAGATCGCATGGATTTGCGCAACTTGGCTAGATTGGGACCGTCGTCCTCAGTTCGTTAACTCATCTTCGCCGCACGGGCAATGACATGAACCAATGGCATTGCCGCGGAGAGACTAGTCCGCGCCGCCCGCACCTGGGCAAACAGCCACGTTGGAAAGGCGCGGACCCGGCATTGGTGTTACATTTTGCTGGATCGGAGCATCCCTGTTCCAGGCCGCCTGCGTCCCACCCAAGGCACAGTCCATGACAGCCGACCTGACCTCAGCCCTCGAAGCTTGGCGTGCCGCAATTGGGACCGGCCGTGTCGATGAAGATGACGGCGCCCGCGGACGGGCCGGCCAGGCGACATTTGCGACGCCCAATTCGGCGGTTCTTGCGGTCCTGCGGCCGACCAGCGCGGAGCATGTTCAGGCCTGCGTCAAGATCGCCAATCAATTCAACGTCCCACTGTATCCCGTCAGCCGCGGCCGCAATTGGGGCTATGGCTCGATGGCGCCTGCCGAGGGCAAGTGCGTGATCCTGGACTTGAGAGACCTCGATCGAATCACGGACTATGACGACCGGCTCGGCACCGTCACAGTCGAGCCAGGCGTGACGCAAGAGGCGTTGTCTCGGTTTCTCTCTGAGAACGGGGACCGCTTCTGGATCGACGCCACCGGTTCGACGCCCGACGCCAGCATGCTGGGCAACGCGCTAGAGCGCGGCAACGGGTACTCGCCCTACGCGGAGCATTGCGACCATCTCTGCGGGATCGAAGCGGTGCTGGCGGATGGTTCGCTGATCCGCACGGGATTTGGTGCGTTTGAAGACGCGATCGCAGTCGATGCCTATAAATGGGGTCTCGGACCATCGCTCGATGGCCTGTTCTTCCAATCGAACTTCGCCATTATCGTGCGCACCACCATGTGGCTGTTCCCCCGGCCCGAGCGCTTCCAAGCCTTCTTCTTTAGCGTCAAGCAGCCCGAGCAAATTGCGGACGTGGTGAATGCTCTGGCGCCGCTGCGGCTGGAAGGCGTCCTCAACAGTGCGGTGCATATTGGGAATGTCTACCGGGTGATGTGCTCCACCGAGCAGTATCCCTGGAGTCAATCAACGGTGACGCCGCTGCCGAAGGAACTGCTCGCGGACTTTCAGCGACGCGCCGGTGTTGAGGCCTGGAGCGGATCGGGCGGAATTTATGGAACGCCTGGCCATGTGCGCGATGCGCGCCGCCATATCAAGCGGGCGCTGAAGGGCAAAGTCTCGCGTCTGCAGTTCTTGGATGACCGCTTGCTTGCGATCGCAGGCAAGGTCTCTCGGCCCTATCGGATGGTGACGGGTATCGATCTCGGGAGGCTGCTCGGACTGCTGAGACCCGTCTACGGCATGATGCAAGGGCGGCCGAGCGGTGCGGTGATACCAAGCGCCTATTGGCGCAAACGCACGCCGCCGCCCAAGGACCTCGATCCAGATCGCGATAAATGCGGCCTGATCTGGTGCCCGATCATTTCTCCGCCAAAAGGCGAGAGCGTGGGGAAGGTGGTGTCGCTGGCCACCGAAACCCTGCTGGCCCACGGCTTTGAGCCCTCGATAACAGTCACGCTGCTGACCGAGCGCGCTATCGATGTGGTGATCAGCATCGGTTACGACCGCGAAATAGAAGGTGAGGATGAGCGGGCGCAGACCGCCTATCGGGTGCTGCTCGAAAAGGTGGTGGCGGAGGGCTTCTATCCCTATCGGTTGGCGACGCTTGGGATGCCACTGATGGATCAGATGAAGCCGGAGACCCGCGAGGTATTGGCTAAGCTAAAGACAGCGTTTGATCCAAAAGGCATCCTCTCGCCTGGGCGATACGTCCGAACGTCCGGCAACGAATAGCTCAGGCGTATTTAACGCGGCAAGATGCCGGCTTGGTGCAAGCCCACGCCGCGGCGCAACCGGATCCGGGTGCCTATTCCGCCGCCTGGCGCAGCTCAGGCATGTCCAAGTCGGACGACGGGGCTGCCCGCGCGAGTTTCTTGGCCTTTGCCACAGCCAGCCGCGCTTCCTCGGTCTTGGTCTCCGCCTCCCAGGCGAGCTGTTGGGTGCGGCCGCCGCGCGAAATAATTTGCCAGGACGACGGGCTCACCCGCTTCATGGTGACGAAGGCGTCATAGAGGCTCGGCAGGCCGCAAGGGTGGCGCAGTCCACGATATTCCACGGCCGCGTCCATAAAGGGGAATTCGAACCCGATTTTTCTCAAGTTACGAATCAGGAACGGCTCCATCGCCGCAAACATAATTGGATATCCACGCTCCGCGGCCAGTTCCAAGATGCCCGCCATCAGGCCGACCGATAAAAAACGGACGATCCGTTTCGTCAGCCACATGGTGAACCGCTTGTCCTTGCAGGTGGGGTCGAAATGGAGCAGGGACATCGGGCCCGAGGCGTCGCAGCTCTGCTTCAGATACTCCTTTGAAATCGCCAGCCGCGAGAACTCGCTGGCATGTCGCGCGATCTCGGCGTCGTGCAGCATTGGATGGCTCGACACTTTTTGAACGGGAAAGCTGTGCAACGGATCGTTCGGCTTGGGCAGGATCAACCGCGCGGTGCCGATGCAGATTTTCGTGCGCCGATGGCGAAGCAAGATATGCTCGGACTGGGCGTCATATTCGTCCATCTCGCGCCCATCGGGAAACTCGTCCGGGTTTTCGAAGCCTTGCTCGTCGGCGTAGACCTGGTATCGCAGGGTATAAACCTGGTCCAGCAGCTCGGCCGTATCGGCGCGGATCACCTCGAAGTAGTGGCGGTAGATGCTGTCGAACAATCTTGCGGTGAGGGGTTGGACGTAGTTTTTGACGAATGCCATGAGTGCGCACCTCAATTGGAGACTGAGTTCAGCGTAATGCCGGGCGCTTCCGTCTTCGGTTTTGGTTTGTTCAATTATAGCCCGGAAAACGGCGCGCCCACCTAATCGTCTTGATGCCCGTCCTCAATTCACCGTTACTGGCCTGCTGGGGCGCCCAATCAAATAAGTGATGTAGCGGGAGGCCCGTATTCGCGGATTGCCGACCTCCCGGACCGGTACTTGTCCTATCTGCCAGGTGTAGTCCGATGCGGTCAGGCGGGACACCAATCCCTTCATCTCGGCGCGTGAGTAGGTCCGCAAATGCGAAACCGCTGCGTCCCAAGTATACAGAAATGGGATCAGGGGGATCAGATAGGTCCAGAGCAACCGAGCCCATCCAAACGGCCGAATGCTGGCCGAGTCGATCAACGCTATAAATGGCCCCAGCAGAATCGAGCGCAAGATCGTCAGAAAATTGCGTTCGGTGAATTCGGCAATAAAGATCGGCGACCTCGCCCGGATTGCATCATCGAGGATTTGGCGCGCAAGCTCGGGCCGGAAATGATGGAATGCGGTGAATAGGGTTCGCACGCCCTTTAGGTCGTCAGGCACATTGGTGGCGTCCACCGAGTCCGCGATATGGCCGACCCGGCCGGCCGTTTCGGTTTCGATGCGCCTGAAGGCTTCCAAATTGGGGAACTTGTCGGTGAGCCGGAATTCGACCGGCCTCTGCAAGGCCGCGTCGATTTCCTTTTGCAGCCGGATGACGTCGCCACCGCTTCCCGATCCCAGATCGATGATGCGATTGGCGCCGGTGTGCTCCATCAGTTCGGCGATCACCGGTACAACGCCGAGATAAACTCCACGGCTGTCGAGCTGATGCTGCAGAAGTTCAGTGATCTGATCTCGCAGGGTTTGCGGAAACCAGTCCAGATCCTCGAACTCGAATAGGTGCAGGCGCATTTCAATCAGGTCCGTAGATTAACGAGTCCTTCGGCCAGGCAATCCCTAGCCAAGCCCGAGGCGCCAGTATGAGCTTGCGCCCATCTCGAATTAGCCGGCGGAATCTGCAGCGCGCACGAGGCGATTCTCTCCAATATATGCGCGCCGCGACGGGAGAAAACAGTTTCCTTGCGCCAAATCGCGCGATTGTTGCGTTTATGGCTGAATGGCTCGATTGAGTGACGTAGCAGAGGCGAAGCCGATTGCTGACAAGTCGCGGACGAATCCAGCTCGGTACAGTCGAGTCGACAAGAAAATTGTTGGATTCTGGTGATTTATGGCGTTGGGATATCAATCCGGTGAATACCAGGAATCGTGTCTACACAGGCTGTCTTGTGGGTGATACTGCGAATCCTCGCCGAATCTTGCCTGATCTCCCTGTGTGAAAAATGACACACGATTCAATATTCGACGCCCTCAGAACACGACTCTTCTTGCGTTGGCTTCTGTGGCTTTGATACACCGATGTCACTTAACCGGTATCTCATGCCGTTGGGTGATCGAAGTATCTGCTCAGTAGGGGGAACTTCTGGAGCGGACTGATCAGCCCAAAAAGGCAAAACGGGGGGTTAAAATGAAAACGTTGGGACGAAACCACATTAAAACACTGCTGCTCGGAGCCTCCGCGCTTGCCTTCCTGGCAGGTCCGGCCACTGCTGGCGGCTATATTCAAACATTAGGGTTGAGCCAGAGGACATCGAGCTTGGCAGGCGCCGTAACGGCCAAGAGCCAAGACTTCGATGCCTTCTATACCAACCCGGCGGGTGCCGCGGACTTCGACACGCCGCTGCTCGGTTTGACCGCCAAGATCATCGACACCACCAATCTGGAAGTCGACGATGGCAGCGGTAATAGCGGCATCAAGGATACGCTGACGGGCGAAAGCATCGCGATCGCACCGGCGGCCGGCGCCTATCTGCCGATGATTCCGGGCGCCGTGGTCGCGGGTCTGGGCATCGGCGCGCCCTTCGCGCTTGGCGGCGACTTTAATGATCAGCCCTTTGGTTCGATCGTCTCGAATGAAGACTCGAGCGACATCGAGCTGCTCTATGTCGAAGCCTCGCCGACGATTGCCGTCAAGCTGACCGACCGGATCAATGTCGGCGCCTCGGTCAATGTCGGTATCGCCAAGCACTTGAAGCTGGTGGCGAGGTTCGATGACCTTTCGGGATTGAACAATGTGTTTCCGGACCCCAGCGGGCTTGGGATCTCCGGCCAGATCACGGCGCAGTCGGATGACGATATGCCGCTGCCGGTGGCGCCGTGGGAGTTTTCGACCGATCCCACCGCGGTCACCTTCACGCTGGGCACGCAGGTAAGACTGACCGACACCTTGAGATTCGGCGTCACCTACCGCGAAGAGACGCCGAACCAATTTGAAGGCGAGTTGCGGCTGCCAACGCAGGTCTCCGGCGCGATCGCAGGCGCCCTAGCTGGGGCACCGTCATTCAGCGCCTGTACGGGTAAAGCGTCGATAGCCGTCTGCGACCTGAACTTCGGTATCGAGCGCTTCCGGGTCGATATGGAGCTGCCGCGGCACATCCAGGCTGGCTTCGCCTGGCAGGTCTTTCCGAACTGGGAACTGTCGTTCGACGCGCAGTGGACCAACTGGGCCGACGCCACCGGCTTTGGCTCGCCGCTGATCGTTCAGTTCGTATCGACCCAGTCGGTCAATCCGGCAACCAATGGCGTCATTGGCAGCCCGGCGACGCCGAATGCCACAACGCAAGTGGGCATCGGCGGCATCACCAACTTCCTGTGCGCTGCTGCGGCTGGTGGTTGTCCGCAGGGCATCAACCAGATCACCTTGAACTACGACGCGGATGACGCCTGGTCGTTCATGGTGGGTTCGGAGTACAAGGTCAACGAGACCTGGACGCTGCTGACGGGCTACCAGTATGACGAAGCCTTCATGCCCAACAGCGCTCTTGACCTGAACTCCTACGACACCGACAAGCACTACATCACCGGTGGCGTCGAGTACACCATGCCGACGGCGCTGGGCGAGATGAAGCTCAATCTGGGCGGTCAGTTCGTCTGGTACGAAGAGAACACCATTCAGGCCAACCAGAGCGTCAATGCCGGCGGTCTCGGGCCCAACGCCTCACTTGGCGGCCCGCTGCACTTGCTTCCCGGTCAGCCCAATCCAGGCTCAAACGCCATTACCGCGCCGAACTCGATCGGCTTCGGCGTCAACGAGGAAGATATCACAATTGGCGATGGCTACATCTGGACGGTTGGCATGGGCGCAACGCTCCGCTTCGGAGCTGGCGGCTAAGCCGAACCAAACAACCCAACGAAACAAGGCGGGCGCCCACGGGGCGCCCGCTTTTTTTGTGCGCTCTGTAATGTTGCTGAGTGGCGCGGGTATGCCTCAATGGTCCAAGCGCGAGGTCCACTAGGGCAGAGTGATTCGCCACAAGGTCATCGGCGGCAGGACGAGGGGCGCCTGCATGTTCCAATTTGTCTTATGCCGCGATGTTTCGGTCATGTATTCCACCGTGGCCTGACCTGGCTCGATGCCGGCGAGGCGCAAAGCATGCCTGTCCATGCTGAAATTGCCGCCATAGAGATAGAGCTTTCCGTCCGGCCCCCGCACCGCATTGCCGCGCACCGCCTTTTCGCCGCGCATTTTGCTCTTCACCAGTGCCCCACGGTGATGGCGGCTCAGAAAGGCCTGGGCCTGGGCGTGTTTGGCGAGCGACCCGTCGGCAAGAATCGCGCCATGGGGCCATTCCTTCGGCAGGTCCTCGGGAAACCAGGTCCAGCCGAGAAATGTCATGGCGCTGCTCGCCAAGGCCTCACGCACCAAATCTGCATGGGCAATGACCGCGGGCCAGGGCCAGGGCTGCGAACTGTGGGTGCTGTGATCGCCGATCTTTCCGTGGATCGCATTTTCCAGCAGCACCGAGGGCATGCCGGGCCGGTTGTCATTGCGGTCCCAGTGGCTGGGGCGGACGGTAAAGTAATCGCGTTGCGTCACGCCGGTTCTGGCGAGCGCCGCGACATTCTCCAGGGTCGCGGCGGTGGAACCATCGGGCGCTGCGGTGGTCCCGGCCATGCCGCGGTAACGGTGCAGATCCAGCGCCACACCGCCGACGCCATAGAGCGCCTCATAAAGCGGCCTGTTCCAGTTATTGCCCTTTGCGGGTTTGAAGTCCGTGCTGTCGGAGGCCGAGGCGACAATGATCACCTTCTTGTCTGGGATTTTTTGACGGATTCGCTTGATCAGCTTGGCGTAGGTTCGCACCGCAGACGGTTGTCCGTAGTGCCGCCATTCGCAGCCGGCCTCCAAATAGACGCGCTGCAGCTTTTTCCATTCGGGCCGCGACTTCATAAAGGCGATCAGAGCCACCGCATGGTCGCTGATTTTTTCGATCGTGCGCTCGTTGATCGCATGGGTGACAAAATGGGGTCCCCAGCGGACTCGGGTGCCGTCCAGCACGGCGAGCGGCACCGCAACGGTAACGGCCTTCAACTGCCAGCGATCGGCCAGATACATCAGGTCGCCAACGCCGACGACGGACTTTTCGCACCATCCCGACCCCTTGTTGATCAGGGCGATGCGCGCGCAGTCTTTGGGGCGCTGCGACCAGGGCCTCGCGCTGTTTTCCCAATTCACGCCCCAGGTGGAAATGGAGACGCCCCAGGGCCAGCTGATGTTGCGGAGATCGGCTTGTTCGGCGAGCTTTGAGCCGGTGCGCGCCAAGCGTTCCATATAGGCCTTGTGATCGGCATCGCTGACGAGCTTGCCAGGGGCCGGATAGATCATATTCTGCTTCCACATCGCGCCCCAGCCCACGGCGCCCGGATCGATTTGCTTGACGGTTTGAACGGGTTCGATGGTCATGGTGACCTCGGCCGCGCGGCTTGGCCCGGTGCAAACGACCCAGGACAGGATGACAAGGATCGGCACAAGATTTTTCATGAAATCCTTCCTGCCGGTGCGTGGGCACTGCCGCATTGATCTCGGCGCTCGCGTGGCTGTTGTGCCCGGGCCGGCATGATGCCGGGTCAGCAGCGAAGCAAAGTTTGCTCGGAATTGGGGCCTATTTTGGCCTCCCCGCCATACGATTGCGCAAGCTTGGCCGTCTGCCGAGACAGCCAAACGATTCAATCGACGGAAATCAGTGATGAGGGTTGGGGCCTGCTCTCAAGCTTCAAACCGCCTTGTGGCGGCGCAATCGGACACTCCCAGCCGCGCCATGCAGGGCCGGAAGCGTAACAATCGCAGGTGTTCAAATGCTCAGCGGAGCAGTCAATCGTCAGAAAGAGAAACGCAGCGCTCCTTTGCGCCGTTTGATCCCGGCCGCCTCTGTCGAGCGGATTGGGATGAAGCGCTGCGGTCCTTTCGTCCAGTTTAAGCGGGCGACTTCGCTTTGGCCTTGGCAATTCGGGGGCTTGGGCCCCTTGAGATCGCCAAGCTCGAAAGTGACGTCCGCTCTAGTTGCCTCTCTGCGTTCAGCTCAATTCGATGACGACAGGCACGGCGGCATTGAGCGTGTGGCCCACCGGCGACGTGCTGGTCACCTTGTCATGCAGCTTCTGGATCTCGGCCGCCGGTGCATCGCTGTCGAGGTCCACTTTGACAACAATGTTGTGGAAGCCCGCATGTTGCTCCTTGAGGCCGAGGAAAGACTGCAGATCGAGATCGCCCTCAACGTTGATCACCAGTTTATTCAAGGGGATGCCCATGGCGGTTGCGTTAGCCGCATAGCCGACCGCGAGACAATTGCCCAAGGCGCCCAGAATTTGTTCCACCGGGTTTGGGCCGGTGTCGGTTCCGCCAAGCGCTGCTGGTTCGTCGGACCTTGCCTCATCGAATTCACGGATTTTGGCATCGGACCGGAAGCCGCCCTTCCATTCGACCTGAGCGGCCCACTTGGTTGCCGCTACATCCGGCTCTTCTTGGATTTTTTGAGCGAGACTTGCGACGCTCCCAATGTCAACGTCGTTGAGGACTGTGGTAGCTGATTCAGCCATTACTCAACTCCTCCCTAATTGCGCAGCCAACGGCGCTGGCTGCTTTCCTGAGGGCTGCAAGCGTACTCCTTGATCGAGATCTTTCATAGACGGCAATTGGTCGCCGGAATAAATTCGGTGTGACAAGGGACTAAACGGGTGAGGCCGGATCCCAGGCCTATTGCCCGGCCGCTTGAGCCAGCAGCCATCCGGCGGTCGCATAGACCGCCGCCGTCAGGATGAAAATGCATAGGACATTCATGATGAGGCCCGCACCTGCCATCTGCGGGGTCGGCACCCATCCGCTCGAATAGATGATCGCGTTTGGGGGCGTCGCCACGGGCAGCATGAAAGCGCAGCTGGCGGCCAGTGCGACCGGCACCGCGAGCAGCATTGGATCACCGGAGATTCCAGCTCCAAGCGTTGCGGCAATCGGAATGAAGAGCGACGCAGTCGCCGTATTGCTGGTGATCTCGGTCAGGAATACCACCAGCGCGATCACCAGAACGATCAGGGCGATCAGCGGCAACGCTCCATAGGCCGTTAGGCCGTTGCCGATCCAGGCCGAAAGCCCGCTATCCTGCATGGCCGACGCCAGGCTCAGACCCCCGCCGAACAACACCAGCACGCCCCAGGGAATGGTGCTTGCGGATTGCCAATCCAGCAGAAAGCGACCCTTTCGCAGGTTCACGGGGATCAAGAACAGCGCAAGCCCGCCCGCCATCGCGATTATGGTGTCGGTAAGCTGAACTCCGGGGAACAAACCGTTCAGAACCGGACGCATCACCCACAGCACGGCAACGGCCAAGAATAGGGCCGCAACCCGGCGCTCGGCGCGGGACATTGCGCCGAGCTCCGTCAGGCTTTCGAAGATCATCTCGGTTACGCCGCTGACCGGTTTGTGATCGACGCGAAAGGCGACCCGGGTGAGCAGAAGCCAGCTCAGCACGAGGAGGAGTGCCGCAAGCGGCACGCCCAGCGCCATCCACTGTGCGAAGCCGATCTGGATGCCGTATTCCTGCACCATGAATCCCGCGAGCAAGGCGTTGGGCGGCGTGCCGATCAAGGTGCCGAGCCCGCCAATGCTGGCCGCATAGGCGATCCCGAGAAGCAGTGCGATCGCGAATTTGTCCGCACCCGGGCTGCTCGGCCGATGGCCAAGAAGCTCGATCACCGAGATGGCAATCGGCAACATCATGATTGTGGTTGCCGTATTCGACAGCCACATGCTCAAGAAGGCGGTGGCGACCATGAACCCGGCCATCACCCGATCGGGAGCCGGTCCCACCACTCGCAATATGTTCAGCGCAATTCGCCGGTGCAGGTCCCAGCGCTCCACCGCCTTGGCGATCAGCATGCCGCCCAGAAACAGAAAGATCACGGGATGCGCATAGGGGGCGGTGGCCTGGCCAACGGTTGTGACACCCAGCAGCGGCAGGGCGACGATCGGCACCAGCGCGGTGGCGGGCACGGGAAGTGCCTCGGTGATCCACCAGACCACCATCAGGGCAGCCATCGCCGCCACGGACCACGCTGCAGGCGACAGCCCCTCGGGCGGTGGCGACAAAAGGAGGGCCGCGAATACCAGCGGGCCCGCGAATAGGCCTAGGACGGGCCTGAGGCTGCGTTGCTCGACAGCCTTAGACATGTCGCTCGTGATGCCCCGCGCGGAGGGATGTGCAATCGGCGGCGTGATCCAACTGTCAATCTCCGTGAGAAGACCCGTGATACTCTCGCGGCGAGGTCAAGCGAACCACATGTTGGGTAAGCCGGCTCGGCAATCCAACCGGAGGAGGGAAGACATGGCCACCTTGTTTGTACGCCATTCCGTCTCCGACTATGAGGCCTGGCGCAAGGTCTATGACGAATTTTTCGAGGCCCGCAAGGGCGCGGGCGTCACCGGCGAGGCGGTATATCGATCCGTTGACGACCCGAACGAGGTTACGCTGGTGCTCGATTTCCAGACAATCGAGGCAGCGCACGCATTTCCCAACGACCAAAAGCTCGAGGCGGCCTATCGGCAGGCGGGAAGCCTTGGCGCACCGGCCATTTGGGTTGGAATAAAGACCTAAGCGTAATCTTTCGCCCTTACAGCATTACAAGAATTGACTGCGCAGCCGCATTTTTTCATCTTAGACCGCTCGACTTGCTGTCCATGCGCGGGAATTCGGGGAATAACCGGGCGCGCGCAAAAAACAGTTTCCCGTCAGATCAAAAAGAGCGTGCTGATTATGAAACCAAATCATTCCAGGTACTTGCTTTCGGTTGTCCGATTCTTCGTAATTCTCATTGGCACCATTGCCCTGCTGGGCTGCGATTCGCCGGATGAAGCCGCCACGGGCGACGCCCCCGGTGACGCAAATGCCAAGAGCGTTGTGCTCTTTCAATATGCCGGCAGCCCGCTCTACGACCATGGCGTCAGCGGTGTAGTTGAGGGCCTCAAGGAGAAGGGTTATGTCGAGGGGAAAAACCTCAAGCTCACGCGCCAAAACGCCGATGCGAGCCCCGAAAGCGCCGTCAAGATTGCCCGGGAAATCGGTGATGGTGACTTCGATTTGGTGGTGGCTACCGGTACGCAGGCCCTGCAGGCGGTGGCCAAGGCCGATCCAGCGGGCGAGACGCCTATCGTATTCGGCATGGTGGCCAATCCGTTCCGGGCGGGTGTCGGTTTGCACCCGGCGTTCCCAAAAAGTGGTCCCGGCCACATAACGGGCGTGGGTTCGTTCCCGCCGGTGGTTCCGGCCATACGCCTTGCCAAGCAGCTAAATCCAGAACTCAAGGTCATAGGCATCGTCTTCAATCCCACCGAGGCCCAGGCCCAGGAGAGCGTGGAGCAGGCCCGCTCCGTTACCGAGGAGTTGGGTATCGAGTTGTTGGGCGTGCCCGCGGGCAACGGTGGTGAAGTCGGTGCGGCCGCGAAGGCGTTGGTCGGAAGCGGCGCGCAAATTCTTTTGATCGGCGCCGACAATACCGTCCATAACGCTGCCGCCGCGCTGATCGCGGCGGGCCGCGAAGGCGGCGTGCCCGTCATGAGCAGCCTGCCTGGAGACGCCAAGCGCGGCGCGCTGTTCGATCTCAGCCACGATTGGCAGCAGGTCGGGAAGGACGTGGGCGAAATTGGCGGCGACATTCTCTCCGGGACCGATCCGAGCACGATCGCCGTCGTGGTCTCGCCGGATCGCCTGAAGCTGGTTCTCAACGAGGCCGCTCTTCAGGGATTGAATGGGCCTTGGAGCTTCCCTGAAGCGGTCGTCGCGCAGGCTGACGAGGTCGTCACTGTCGGCAACTAAGGCCGTGCCTGGCGGAGAACGCCATTCATTTGGGCAAGCGATACCAGAGGCACCGTTAACGCTTTCGGGGCTGGCGCTTCGCCGGTGCTGTCGTGGCCGGGCGCTCCTTGGCTCCGCGCTGCGAACCCGCATATTTAGCGCCCGCGGCGTGGATCACGTCGAAATCCTTGATGTGAATGTCGCGTTGCGGGAACGGCATCGAGATGCCCGCATCCTTGAGCGCGAACCAGATCGCGAAGCGCAATTCGCTGCTGACCGTTAGCCGTCTGCCGATATTGCGCAGAAACGCGCGCAGCTCGAAGTCCAGCGAGCTTTCGCCATAGCCCGCGAAATAGACGAACGGCGCGGGCGTCTTGAGCACGGCGCTGTGGCCAGCCGCCACGTCCAGCAGGGTTTGGCGGAGCAGCTCGACATCGGTGTCATATGACACGCCCACCGGCAGATCGACCCGGCAGGTCTTGTCGTTGTGCATCGAGTTGGTGACGGTGTCCGTAATCAGATTTGCGTTGGGCACGATCACCGAATCGCGGTGGACCGTCTCGATTTCGGTGGCTCGCACGCTGATCCGCTTAACGGTCCCTTGATAGGCTCCGACTTCGATCCAGTCGCCGACCTTGATCGGCCGTTCCACCAGCAGGATCAGGCCCGATACGAAATTGTTGAAGATGCTCTGGAGGCCGAACCCGATGCCGACCGAAAGGGCACCCGCTACAATTGCGAGATTGGTGAAGCCGATGCCCAAATAGGAGATGGCGGCAATGGCCGCCAGGATGAAGCCCACATAGCCGACGCCGGTCTTGAGGGATTCGCGCAGGCCGATATCGCCATCGCGGCCGAGCAGAGTGCGCCGAATTAGCCAGCGCTGGATTATCCGGGTCAGAACGAGACCGCCCGCAAATATGCCGAGCGCGATCAGGATCGCTTGCAGGGATATCGTCAGCCCGCCGATTTGAAAGCCAGTAAAGGCGGTCGAAATCCAACCCTCGACTTCCACCCAGTCGAAGCGCCACTGCAACAGCAATATCGTGACGCCGACGATCAGGATGACCACATCCATCAGCAGTGCGCTCAAAACCCGAAGCGCACCCAGCAGCGAAGGACCGCCCGCATGCTCATCGTCTTCGGCGAGGTCGGATTCCGCCTTTAGCACTGCGTTCCTGGTGGAAATGTGCTCGGCTGTGAGATGCAGCAGATACATCACCGCCAGCACACCGGCTGTGACGACCGTCTGCGTGGCGACGAACAGCGCTAGCGCGACATAGCCAAAGATCGCGGCAAGAACGGTAAAGGCGGCCGCCAGCGAGATGGTCAGGAACAGCCAGCCGGGCCAGCCCCGGTAGGAGATGCTGCCCTCGGCGTGCTGCTTTCCGATCGGCACGAATAGGATCGCCACCAGCAAGGCGGCGATCAATGCCGCGACCACCACGGAGCGCAGCACGATCGACGGGTAGGAGGTGAACAGAATCGGATCGGCCAGGGTCAGCAACTGGTCTACGAGCCAGATCATGATCAAGGCCGAGAGCATAAGGCCGATCCAGCGGGCGGAACCCTTGTCCGTCACCACCAGACGCCAGGTCGACTGAGCAGGGGAAAGGCAGCGCCAAGCCAGCGCGACCAGGAAGACAGCCGCCGCCGCCGATGCGGAGGCCTGCGCCAGAAAACTATCGCCCCCCGGCGCGATCAGACCGGCGGCCAATGCCATAAGATAGAATGTTGCAAGGGCGCCCAGATAGGGCGCGGCATCCTTGGCGCCGCCCAGAACCGCGGCCGCACCACGCCGCGCCAGCGCCGGTATTTCGGCTCCAGGGACCCCGGGAATTGCCCGGTAGATCGAGAAATCCTTCGCGCCGTACCAGAGCAGCGCCGCGACCGCCAAAGGTGCGAGCAGCAATAATGCAATCCGCCAAATGCCATCGCCGGCCGCGAGGTTCAGCCAGCCGGATATTTCTCTGGCGGCCAGGTCGAATTGATATGGGATATTGGTGAAGGCGCGGCGCCAGAAATACTGCGAGTGCAGATTGGGAACCGGCTTCAGCAGCGCTTCTGCGAACCTTTCGCGGCGCGCCGCATTGGCGCCATCGATCAGCTGGCCCACTCTCACCAGCAGCACGCCCGCCTGCTTGATCAGACCGTCAAAGGCGGCGACCTCGGCGCCTAGCCGCTTGCGCTGTTCGGCGATCTCGGCCGCCTCCTCCGGCGCGCCCTCTTCCGCCGCTGGTCCCAGCGTCTTGAGCCTGGCTTGGGCTTCCTCCAGGCGCGGCGTCAATTCGTCGTTGAACTCGCGGATCTCGCTGCTCAGTCCATCGAGAATGCCGGGAAGTTCCCGTAGCTGCTCATCGGTCGCCTCGTCGTCCTTCACGACCTGATCCAAGGCCGACACCTGCACCGACCAGATATCGATGGTCGATGAGTAGTCCTTTATGAGGTCCTCAACGGGCGCGGCCAATGCGGCGTCCGCCGCCGCTTCGGGCTCGGCCGGCGCGGCCTCGGTCTGCCCTGCTTCAGTTTGCGTGGCCTGGCCGCCAGCCTGCGCAAACGCCGGCGATGGCCCCAACACACCATTCGAAATGATCAGTGAAACAGCCAGAAATCCGAGGCAAAGCAGCAAGCGGCAGGCAATGCGAGGCATGTCAGAGCTTTCTCAATGCGGCGCCTTGCACCGATCCTCAGCGTTACCCAACCGGGCCAACTATCATGCGCCGCGCCGCCGGTTCGCTGGTGATTTGGCTGCCGCGGCGCTTCATGTGGGCGTGCAGGAGTTGCCCTTCAAGCGCTGGTGGAACAGCTAATACAGGAAAACTAGACAGAATCGATGAAAGAAAATTATGAAGCCCGCTCGGGGACGGCCCGAGAGCGCTGCAGCCCATCGCCCGTCATGGACCGGTGACGGCCAAGCGCTGCAGTTATTGGGGCCCCCGGATCGATATGAGGAGGCCGCCTGCCGCTATCGGTGGACTATTCGATTTCGAGGATCTTCTTCGCCGCGGCGAGCCTAGTGACGCAGGTCTTCTCATTGCCGGCCACATGGTCGGCTTGAGCCTGCTCGACGAAGAGGCTTACCGCCTTGCGCACCACATCCATGCTCATATCCGCCTGTATGGTCTTGATGCCTTCGGGCGCCGACAGCGCCTCTTTGACTTTGCTGATATCGCGGGTGCAGTCGTCTGCCGCGGCGGGACAGGCCAGCGCCAACAGCAGCCCAACGGTCATCAAAGCTCTCTGAAGCATGGGATTTCCCTCTAAATCTTGGCCGCGGTTCCGTTTATCGCAGACAACCCCGTGCCCTGGGGTTGCTCGAATTGGCGCCAAGCTAGCCAGCCAGCATGTCCATTGCGGGGCGAAATTATGACTTCAAGCGGCAAGGATCGAACCAATCGGAGAAGGCAGAGGCGGCGATCGCCTGGTCCGGCTACTCATTCGAATTGCCGGGTCCCTGCCAGCGCCATTGCTTGGCGAGCCCAATCGCGGCCATCACGGGCTCGCGCCATAGCTGGTCCACGCCGACTTGCCCCTTGTCGGCTGGAAACATCGCATAGAGCACCAGGTCGCTTGAGCGTTGCCAGATGTGCCCGGAGCATGTCGGCTCCGGCGCCATTTGGATTCCCTGCAAGGTCCAGCAGGTCATCTTCACCGCCAGATCCCCGTCGTCGTCGTAGATGAAGTAATCCCTGGAACCGGAGATGGGGCCGTCCAGGGAGTGCTCATATGTAATCCCGCCCTGCCCAAAAAGCCGGTCGCCCTCGCCCAAACGCTCCTGGGCCGCGCGAAAAACCCGTGTCGCGCCCGCACTTTCGCTGCCCGGCAGAAACGGCCAAGTTATTTGGAACTCAACCACATAGTCGCGGTCCGTTGGTCTGGGGCGGCCTGCCTCGCAGGGCCTAAGGCCCGTGACATTGTACCTGTTGCGCTCGACATAGCGTTTGCTCGGCATCCAGAATGCGAAGATCCCGTCGATGCCGGTTCGTTTTTGAAGATCTGGATTGTATCTGCCGGTCTTTGGATCGAACCCCTTGTTCGGCATCTTGGCGAGCGCCTGCTTGTAGTCCTCGATTCTGGTGAGAGCCGGAGTGGACTCCTTCGCCGGCCACGGGTTTCGATAGCCAAGGGGCAACTTGAACCAGGTTCCCATCTTCCAGAAATATGACGGCGTATCGAATGTGGGACCGCTGGCAGCAGCCGCCTCACCCTCAATGCGGCCCTGATGCGCACTCTTCAGAATAGGTTGGTTCGGGCCAACCGAACCGGGGCATCCAGGCTCCGCCAAAGCGTCGGAGCCACCTGCGACCCAAATTGCCGCGATCAGACACGATCCGATTATCGCCGCGCGAAATCCGGTCAAAATCTGATCGCGGCAGTTGAGCATCAAGCTGTTCCCCGTGCTCGCCGTTCTTGCCAAGGTCCTTGCCCCGCGTGCGGATCAGTCTTCGAGCGGCCCCGCACTAAAGCGGCTCCATAAACTCGTCGATGAGCCGGTCGTGCCAGGTCTCGGTATGGCCCAGGCCATGGAAGCCGACATGCCCGCCACCCTCTGTTAGCACGATCCGGATATTGGCCGGGGCGCGGCGCATCAGCGCGTCATAGGGTGCGGGCGGGATCCAGGGATCGTCGCGGGCGTGGACCATCAGCGTCGGGACGGTGATGTCGCCCGCCATCCGCGCGCCCGCCGTGCGCGCGTAGTAATCATCAGCGCCGTCGAAGCCGTTGCGGGGCGCGACGAAGCCATCGTCGAACTCGTAAATCGTGCGCGCGTGGCGAATCGCGGCGCGCTCGGCCTCGCTCAACAGGGCGCCGGGGGCGCCGCTTTCCCGCTTCATTTGGCGCAGCAACCAGTAATGATAGAGCGCATTGCGCGGCTCCATGAAGCGTTGGGCGGCTTGCGCCGGCTCGATTGGCGCCGAGACCGTGGCCGCGCCGCGTATCGGCAAGTCATGGGAGGCCAACAGGTTGAGCAGCGCGTTGCCCCCGAGGGAATAGCCGATCACGAAGAAGCCGGACGCCGCAAGATCACCTGGCAGTGCGGCGAGCGCGTGATGCAGGTCCGTCCCGCAGCCCGCATGGTAATGACCGATGCAGGTCGCCCGCGATGGTCCGGCGCCGCGAAGGTTGAGCCGGAGGACCTTGCGTCCGCGCTTGAGATGGAAGCCCGCGCTGGCGCGCAGATAGGCGCTTGTCTCGCTGCCCGCCAGCCCGTGGATCAGTACGATCAGCGGCCCGTCCGCCGGCTCTGCCGGGGAATCGAGCATGGCCGCGACCCGGTCGCCGCTGCCATCGCCCAGCGCGAGATAGATTCGCTTCGAGGTTCCGGGCAGCTTTCCGATGCCAGGCGCCAGGATGTTGCGCAGGGTCTGCAGGTCGCCGCCCCACCAGGGCGCGCGGGCGCGGAAGGCGGTCGAATTTGACGGCGTCGCCATGTCTAACGGCTCCACATGATTGCGGCCGCGACAATATCGCCAACCAGCCCATACGGCCACGGCGCGATCCAGCGCATTTCAGCCGACACCAATTGGTGTTACCCAGTTCGAAACCAATGATCCGCAGACAGCAATCGGCGAACCACAGCTTGCCGCCAGCCGGCAAGCGCGCCCGAGGCCGGCAGGAATTCTGAATGGCGCTTGAGGCTCTCAACATACGGGAAGTCATGGTGTTCCTGGTCGCGGCTGGCGTCGTCATACCGCTGTTTCGCCGCCTCAGAGTGAGCCCGGTGCTTGGTTTTCTAATTGTCGGTCTTGTGATTGGGCCGTTTGGACTTGGCCGCTTCGCCGACAGCCTTCCTTGGCTCGGCTATTTGGTGATCTCGGACCTGGAAGGCGTGCGCGCCTTCGCCGAGCTCGGCGTCATGTTCCTACTCTTCATGATCGGCCTCGAGCTCTCGATCGACCGGCTTTGGGCGATGCGCCGGCTGGTGTTCGGTCTGGGCGGCGCCCAGGTCGTGGTGACCGGCGTGGTGATCGCGCTTATCGCATCTGCGTTCGACAATTCCCCCGCGGTCGCGGTGATATTGGGCGCCGGGCTCGCGCTCTCCTCCACCGCGATCGTGATGCAGCTCTTGGCCGAGAACCGTCGCCTGGGCACCGCGGCGGGGCGCACCAGTTTTTCCATTCTGCTGTTTCAGGATCTGGCGGTCCTGCCGATCCTGTTCCTGGTTGGCGCCTTTGGCGACCAGGGCGAGGGGTCGGTCGTGCTCGCCTTCACCTGGGCGATTGGGGAAGCGATTATTGCGGTTGCTATCATTCTGGCGCTCGGCCGGCTGGTGATCCGGCCGCTGTTCCGTTTCATCGGGAGCGATGCCAGCCGCGAAACATTCCTCGCCTTTGTGCTGCTGGTCATCTTCGGCACCGCGCTCGCCACCAGCCAGGCGGGCCTGTCGATGGCGCTCGGCGCATTTCTAGCGGGCCTGCTATTGGCGGAAACCGAATACCGTTACGAGATCGAGGTCGACATCGACCCCTTTAAGGGATTGCTGCTGGGACTGTTCTTCGCCTCAGTTGGCATGGGCATCGACGTCAGCCGGATCGGCCAGGAGCCCTTCTGGCTGATCGCCTCGGCAGTCGGCCTGTTCCTGGTGAAGAGTCCAATCATCTATCTGCTGACCCGGCTGTTCGGACAGCCCCGATCGGTAGCGCTGGAATCCGCTCTGCTGTTGGGTCAGGGCGGCGAGTTCGGCTTCCTGGTAGTCGGCATGGCCCTGACTTTGGGCCTGATGCCGGGCGACACGGCCCAGTTCATGCTGATCGTCACAGGCCTCACCATGATCGTGACACCGTTGGTGGCCCAGGGCGCGCGCTGGCTGGCGCGGCTGGTGGAGGGGTTGGAGACGGAGCGCGGCGTGGCCGGTGCCGACATCACGGACGGTCTTTCCGGCCACGTGATCGTCGCCGGCTATGGCCGAGTCGGTCAGATGATCGGATCGATCTTGGAGGACCAGGAGTTGCCCCATGTGGGCTTGGACACCGATGCCCAACTGGTCGGAGGATTTCGAACCAAAGGCGCTTGCGTGTTCTATGGCGACGCCAGCCGGCCGGAGATGTTGCGGAAGTTTGGGGCCGATCGGGCGGCCGCGCTGGTGGTGACCATGGACAGTCCGCGCGCCGCCGAGCAGGTGACGACAGCCGCGCGGCGCCATTGGCCTGAGCTCTCGATTTATGCCCGCGCTCGGGATCGCGACCACGCGAGCCGGTTGATTGCCAAGGGCGCCAATCACGTAATTCCGGAAACCATGGAGGCGAGCCTAGAACTCGGCGAAATGGTTCTGACCGGCGTGGGCGTTCCGGAACCAACAGCGCGCCGCATAATCGAGGTGCGCCGCAGCAGCGAGCAGGCGGACGTGGATGATGGCCGGGCCTAGGCGCCAGCGCCCTTCGCGCCCCACGTTGCAAGTTGTAGACTCGCGTAACTCGAAGACCCAATCGTATTGAGCTCAAGGAGACGGGAGATGCCGGGACCCTTGGACGGTGTCAGGATCATTGAATTGTCGACCATGGTAGCGGGACCATTCGCGACCATGCTGCTGGGCGATCAGGGGGCCGACGTCATCAAGATCGAAAGGGTCGGACGAGGCGATCAGACGCGGCACTATGGGGAAAGCTCGGGCGGGTTCTCCGCGCCCTTCATGAATAATAACCGCAACAAGCGCTCGGTCGCGGTCGACCTGAAGAGCCCGGAAGGGGTCGAGGTCGTGAAGCGGCTTGCGGCGGGCGCCGATGTGGTGGTCCAGAATTTTCGCCCCGGCGTCGTCGAAAGGCTGGGTCTCGACGAGCCTGCCCTGCGCCAAGTGCGCAATGACCTGATCTATGTTTCGGTGTCGGGCTTCGGCGAGACCGGACCGCTTGCCAAAAAGCCAGCCTACGATCCCATCATTCAATCAGTTTCGGGGCTTGCCTCTCTGCAGGGCGTGTCGGACGAGGCGCGGCCCCGCATGATCCGCGCCCTGGTGCCTGACAAGATTACGGCCTTGACCGTGGCCCAGGGAGTAGCGGCGGCTCTCTATGCGAGGTCGGTCACGGGTGAGGGTCAGCATATGCGCATCTCCATGCTTGAGGTGGTCATGAGCTTTCTATGGTCGCACGAGATGGACAACCACACCTTCGTCGATCGTCAGAAGGATGAACCGGAGAGCTTTTCGCCATTCGACATGATCTATGAGACCGCCGACGGTTATATTTGCGTTGCGACCGTAACGGACGATCAGTTCCGAAGGTTTTCCGGGGCCGTGGACCGGGCCGAATGGCTGCGGGATCCCCGCTTCAGCACGTCCACAGAACGTGAGCGCTACCGCGATGAGCGGCTGGAGCTGGTGCAGCAGGTTCTGAAGACGGGATCGACCGACCAATGGATCGAGAAACTCGAAGCCGCCGACGTGCCTTGCGGCCCGGTGCTAACCCGGCGCGAGGTCGTGGCCCATCCGCATCTGCGCGAGAACGGGTCATTCATCGAATATGACCACGCCCATGCAGGACGCATCCGCCAGGCTCGGCATCCGATCAAATTTGACCGCACGCCCGCGGATGCGGCGCTAACTCCGCCCATGCTCGGCGAGCATACATTTGAAGTGCTGGCCGAGGCTGGCTTCAGCGAAGATGAACTCGCGAGGCTCAGAGACAAAGGCGCGATCGGCTGAGTCGAACTATGACTGACCGTAGCGGTCATGATGACGAACCCAGCCCATTGGAAAGGGCAGGCCATCCTCGTCGCGTCCCTTAGGCACGATGTCCAGCAGATGGTAGACGCCGAGAAACATGTCGAGGCCTCGCGCGTAGGACGAATAGGTGTGGTAGACGGCGCCGTCTTCACCGATCGCGAAAACGCTGATGCCGGGTGCCTCGGTCATGGGAAAGCTGCCCATTTGGTAGTTGTAATAGACATCCTGCGACTGCTGTTCTTCCGGCGTGAACGAGACGTGATAGTCGCGGTTGAAATCATTACCGAGGGATGACAGCCAGTTGATGTCCCAACCCATTCGCGTCCGAAAGGTCTCGATTTTCTCCAGCGGTGCATTCGAGATCGTGACCATGGAGACATCGCGCTGACCCAGGTGGACAGTCGCGGGCGCGTAGTGGTCGGCAAGCAGCGAGCAGCTCGGGCAGCCTTCGGGCCAATCGGGTCCGAACATGAAGTGGTAGACAATCAGCTGGCCGCGGCCATCGAATAGATCGGCGAGCGACGCCTTGCCGCCGGGACCCTCGAAGACATAGTCCTTCTCGACCCTCTCCCAGGGAAGCTCGCGGCGCGCCGCGCTGAGCTCGTCCCGCATCCGGTTGAATTCCTTCTCGCGTACCAGAAAGTCCTTCCGGGCCTCAACCCATTCCTCATGCGAGACGATATTGTGAGGGGTCATTGCTGTTCTCCTTCCGGCGAGCTGTCTTCTGCACTTTGGCGGTCGCGGTCATCGAGATATGCGGCCAGCCGATCCAAGCGGTCATCCCAGAACTGGCGGTATGCCTCCACCCATTCGGCCGCTTCCTGCAGCGCCGCAGCTTTGAGCCGGCAGCGGCGGACGCGGCCCTCCCGGTCGCAACGCAAGAGGCCGGCGCGCTCGAGCACGCGCAGATGCTTGGAGACTGCTGGCGGCGAAATATCGAAGGGTTGGGCGAGCTCGCTCACCGTCATATCGCGCGCTGCCAGGCGGGCGACCATTGCGCGGCGGGTAGGGTCCGAGAGCGCGAAGAAGGTTTCGTCGAGGAGGGCCGTTCTTGAATTAACCATATGGTTAACTATTACGACGGACCCCGAAATGTCAAGGACTAGGCGTCAGCGAAAAGCCCCGCGCCCGAATTCGGCGGGCGCGGGGCCAGGTTTCGCAAGGTTGGTCCGCCACCGTTGCGGCGGCTGAATTCGGTAATCGGCTTAGAAGCGACCGGCGGTCAAACTACCACCAGCAGCGCAGGCCCCACCGTGGGTGGTACCAGCATCCGCCGCGGGGAACCCAACCGGGGCCTCCGCGCCAGCGGACGCAGCGCCGCCACGTGCAATAGGGGCCGACATGGCGATGCCAGACGCCTCGTGGCCCTCTTCGGCAGACCCGGTGGCAGCCATGCACCTTCTGCACCAGCGATTTGCCTGAATCGATGGTGGTCTCGAGCTGACCCATCTGGTTTGGCCCAACGGTCGCTCCGGCATGGGCCACGCTAGACAATCCAATCGCTAGAGCCAGCGCAATTAATGCAGTCGCAATGCGTTTCATGGTTTTCTCCCGTGTTGACAGAGTCTTCAACCTGGCTCCCGGCCCCCGGGAAAGCCCTGCCGCTCCGACATGTGCCAAACAGAGACACTGTTGCGGCCAACTAACGGGTCGCCATGGGCCAACATAGCGCGATCCTGCGCCAATTGGGTAGTGGCATGGCTCTTGCTGTTGGGCCTAGCAGCGGTGTCCGGACGAACCCTCCAGTAGTCGTGCACCGCCGGGGCGGACCAGCTCCATTCGGTCTGCCGGAGTTGGCCGCCCCACTTTTTTCCCAGAAATCGGCGACCCATGAACGCCCGGGCACGTCGCTTGGCGCAATGACGCGCAGTTGAATAAGCTCCAATTGGGATACCGGCATCCCGGTTTGAGACGGTCAACGCCGAATGCTCGACTCTGCGCCGCTGCCCCTATTTAATCGCGGGCGCACCAGGCCTCTACCGGCTTGAGGGAGGGGCTGGCGGCGAGGCCCGCAATCCTTGGAGTATCCGACCGATGGCTGAACTGCCTGATCCGACCGACACGCTGGATGCTGCCGACAAGGCCGTCTTCAATGAGATGGCGGCGGTGCGCGCCCATGCCGAGGGCCGCGCCTATCTCGGCCAAGTCTATGTCCGGATGTTCAACAATGCGGGCGTGGCGATGCGGGTCGGCGCGTTGGGCGAACACCTCCGATTCCACGGCGTGCTTCCCGACAAGATACGCGAGCTGGTGATCCTGCGCTTCGGGGTACGCCAGCAGTTCGGTTATGTCTGGTCGCACCACCAGCGGGCGGCGAAATTGGCGGGCATCAGCCAACAGGAGATCGACCAATTGACCGCTGGCGATCTCCCCAGCGATCTCTCCGATTCATCGCGGGCCGTGCTCGAAGCGGTTGACGCGGTGGTGGCCAAGCGTTCGATCCCAGCCGATGTGCAGGCGCGCGTCGTCAGGGCGCATGGCAACGCGGGCGCGGTCGAAATCGTCGGGCTTTGCGGCCTTTACACCATCATGGGCGACATGGTGCGGGCCTTCGACATTCCCCTCGAACCCGGTCTGCCCAAGGCGCCGTTCTAGACACCCGGATGGTCCGCGGCTCGTCCGGCGCGCTATAGGGGATGAATTGGCTATGAGCATTCCAGAGCACACGCGGGATCTGAATTTCTTAGAAATCGACCATGACCTCCACCGCGCGCTCGAGGGCTTGCAAAAGACTGAGTTTGCCCGCTGGCGGGGCACGCTTTCGGAGTTCGGCGAGTGGGCCGGCGGTCCGCTGGATGAGGAAGCCGCCTATACCGACCGCCATGGCCGGCCACAGCTAGTGCCCTATGACGGCGAGGGCCGGCTGGTCAATCACATCCAATACAATCCGCTCTGGGAGCGCGCCGAGAGCGAGATCTACGCAAGGGGCATTGTCGGCCTGAACTACACCGAGGCCCCCGCCTCCTATCTCATCACCTTTGCGATGGGCTATCTGACCTCGCAATCCGACGTCTCGCTGCTCTGTCCCGCCACCATGACCGGTGCGGTGGCGCATGTGCTGAACCGCTTCGCGCCCAAAGACGTTCGGAATGCCTATTTGCCCCAGCTGACCCGCATGGACGGGAAAGCGCTGAGCGCCGGTACCTGGGCGACCGAACGCCATGGGGGCAGCGACATCGGCGCCACCACGACCGTTGCCCACGCCAACGGCGATCACTGGGAGCTTACCGGCCTCAAATGGTTCACCAGCAATGTCGATGGCGGGATCGCGGTGGCCACGGCGCGGCCTGAAAACGCGCGCCAGGGCACCAAAGGTTTAGGGCTCTATCTGGTGCCCAGCCTGCTGCCGTCGGGTGAGCCCAACCCGATGCGGATCCGCCGGCTGAAGGACAAGCTCGGCACCTGCGGTGTCGCCACTGGCGAAGTCGATCTCACGGAAACCTATGCCGTTGAAATCGCGCCGCCGCCGGAAGGCTTCAAACTGATGATGGAGGCGCTGGAATTCAGCCGGATTCAAAACGCCATGGGTGCGGTGGGCTTGCAGCGCCGCGCGTTTCTGGAAAGCCTTTGCTTCGCCGCCAATCGACAAGCCTTCGGCGATGTCATCATGTCCTATCCCATGGTGCAGCATGAGCTGATCCAGATGCGGGTCGAGCTGGAAGCCGATCTTGCGCTCGCCCTGCAGGCCGCACACGCCTTCGATCAAGCCTGGGCCACGCCCCTGTATGAGGGCCCGGTGGCTGAGCGCACCTGGCTGCGGCTCGTGACCGCGCTCGCGAAATACCAGACCGCCGAGACCGCCAACCGGAGCTGCCGGGCGGCCATCGAGCTGATCGGCGGCAACGGCTACACCTATGATTTCGTGACGCCCCGGCTATTGCGGGACGCTCAGGTGCTCTCGGTCTGGGAGGGACCGGCCAACGTTCAGGCGCTGGAGGTGCTGCGGCTGCTCGCCGATCGCTATGGCGGGTTTGGCTTGTTCAGCGCAAAGATTGCCGCGATCGCGGACGCCGCCGGGGATCTATCGGAATTGGCGGATGCACTCAGAATTGCCCTTGCCGAATGCGGCGAAGCGGCGAAATTCGTGGGCTCCAGCCCGGACGAATCCGCCCGCCACGCCCGCCGGCTAATGGCGTTCATGGCGCAGCTGTTGGCGGCGGCGCTGTTGGTGGAACAGGCAACTGCTGAGCTTGCAGCGGGTGGCGACCGCAAGGCACTCGTGGCCCGGGCTTACATAGAGCGGCACCTGGCGCCGCGGCCCAGGCGCGGCATCGTCGAGGCGTCGAATTGGATTTACGAATCCTTCGACCAGCTCATGGCACCGGATCGGGAAGCGCTGGCCTGAGCTAAAGCTCGATCAACCGCCCGCTCCGCAGTCGAGACAGCGCGCCGGTCCGGCAGGTCCAAGCTCGAGGGCGTAATTGAGATTGCGCAGCGCGGTTCGCACACCTTCTTCGATACAGGGGTGATAGAAGGGCCGGCTAAGCATCTCCGCGACGCTCAAATTCGATTGATAGGACCAGGCGAGAAGGTGCGCGAGGTGTTCCGCCCTTGGTCCGACCATCTCCGCGCCCAGAAACTTGCCCGTATTGCGCTCGCCATAGACGTGCAGCAACCCTTCGTTCACGGCCATCACCCGGGCGCGGCCCTGATCGGACCAGTCCACGCTTCCGACGGCGAAATCCGCGTTCCGCTCGGCCAACTGGCGATGGGTCTCGCCCACCATCATGATTTGGGGATCGGTGAACATCACCGATATCGGCGCGCTCTTGGTGAAGCGGCGCACGTCTGGGAAGCGGCCCGCATTGTAGCCCACCATGAATCCCTCATCCGCCGCCTCGTGCAGAAGCGGCAGCCGGTTGTTCGAATCGCCGGCGATGAAAATGTGAGAGTCGCCGCAACGCCCGTTGTAGTCGTCGTATAGCGGCACGCCCCGCTCATCGAGCTCCAACGAGGTGTTCTCCAGGCCCAAATGATCGACATTGGGCCGGCGCCCGGTGGCGATCAGTGCGTAGTCGAACTGCGCGGTCTTGGTCGCGCCGTCCGCCACATAGTCGATTTCGACACCCTTGTCGGTCCGCGCGTAGCGGGTCACTTCGCCATGGGGATGGAACTCGAACTCGCCCGAGAAAATACGGCAAGCGGAAGAAATGATTTCAGGGTCGGTTAGTGGGCCCACCAGATTGTCGCGGCCGAAAAGGGCTGTGCGGACGCCTAGCCGATGCAGGGCTTGGCCCAATTCCAGGCCGATGATGCCCGCGCCGAACACTACCACCGACTGGGGCAGGTCTTCCCAGTAGAACACGTCGTCATTGGTGATCATCCGATCGCCGAAATCCTGGAACATCGGAAAAATCGTGGGCCGCGAGCCGGTGGCGATGACGATCCGGTCGGCAGTCACGGTGCCCTCGTCGCCGAGGTCCAGTTCGTGATCGGACTTGAAGCGCGCGGTGGCCATCGCCCGCTGCTCCGCCGGCCAGCCTTCGACTGCCTCGACCACGAAGCTGACGAACCGGTCGCGTTCCTCGCGCACCCGGCGCATTACCGCCACCCCATCGATCTCGGCCGGGGCGAAATGCACACCGAACTGCGAGGCGTGTGGGCCGGAATAGGCGGCATCCGCGGCAGCGATCAGCAGTTTGGAGGGCATGCAACCGACCCGCGCGCAGGTGGTGCCGTATTGGTCGGCCTCGATCAGGAGGACCGAGTCGGTCACCTTGGTCGCCTCGCGATAGGCTCGCATCCCCGCCGTACCGGCGCCGATGATCGCAACGTCGACTTGTTTCCCTTGCATGCGTTTCCTCCCTGGCTAGGTGTTGGCCCGAGCTCTGTGCACCTGCAACTTAGCATTCGAACGCAAGCCGCCGGGCACGAACACGTGGGGCCGATCGAGCGCTCCTACGGCAGCAATGATGCCGGGACGGGTGCTCCGGGTTACGGCGAATTCTTGCATGTGGCGTTTGCGGGCTTTAGGCAGCTTCAGGCGCGACGGATGCCGCATCGGCGAGGACAGAAAAGCGAATGGTCGCTCACAAGCACTCCAATCTGATCGCCGTCATCGGCCCGGGCTTGTTGGTGGCTGCCACCGGCGTGGGCGCGGGCGATCTCGCCACGGCAAGCTTCGCGGGCAGCCTGCTCGGCGCCAGCCTTGTCTGGGCCGTGGTGTTGGGCGCCTTCCTGAAATTCGTGGTCACCGAAGGATTGGCCCGCTGGCAATTGGCGACGGGGGAAACCCTGCTCGAGGGCGCCGTGCACCGGCTGAGCCCGATAATAGGCTGGCTGTTTCTGCCCTATCTGCTGCTGTGGTCCTTCTTTGTCGGCTCCGCGCTGATGAGCGCCTGCGGCGTGACGCTGTATGCCATGGCGCCGATTTTCGAGGATCCGGCCGACGGCAAGGTCGTATTCGGCATGGCTGCGAGCGTCGCTGGCTTGGTGCTGGTGCTCAATGGTGGGTACCGGCTCTTCGAGGGCGTGATGCGGGTCTGCATCGGGATCATGTTCATCACCGCGATTGTGACCGCTGCGCTGGTCTGGCCCGGGCTGATGGACGGCGAGCAAAGCCTGTTGGTCCCGCGTATGCCTGTATTTCGCGGCGAAGGGCTCGCCTGGACCGTCGCGCTATTGGGCGGGGTCGGCGGCACCTTGACGGTGCTTTGCTACGGATACTGGATCCGCGAGGAAGGACGCTCGGGCGCGGAATATCTCCGGATCTGCCGGATCGATCTCGGCGTAGGCTACCTGGTCACGGCCATTTTCGGCATTGCCATGGTGATCATCGGCAGCACGGTGGAGATCGAGGGCAAGGGCGCGACGCTGCTGGTCACGCTATCGGACCGTCTCGCCCAATCACTGGGACCGGCCGGACGATGGATGTTTCTGATCGGTGCTGCTGGGGCAGTATTCAGCAGCCTGCTGGGGGTCTGGCAGGCGGTGCCATATCTTTTTGCCGATTGGTGGGCGCTGATGCGGCGCCGCGCGGGGAGGCAAGGCGAGATTCCGCCGGCCGAAACTATCGATACGGCATCGCTGCCCTATCGCGGCTACCTCGTCGCCCTCGCCGTGTTGCCGATGTTGGGGCTGTTCTGGAGCTTTCAGGACATCCAAAAGCTCTACGCCATCATCGGCGCGACCTTCATTCCGCTGCTCGCGCTGGCACTGCTCTTTCTAAACGGCCGCCGAGCCTGGGTAGGCGAGGGCTTTAGAAACCAGCCGCTGACCGTCATCGTCCTGGTGGCGGCGCTGGCGTTCTTCGCCTGGATTGCGGCGAGGACGGCAATGGGCTAGCGGAGTTCTTCTCGCGCTTCACAACATATTGAGACAGTGGATAAGCGAACAGTCTGGCGGCAACCGTGGCCGGCAACGATCAGCGTCGTAACGGTGGTGTGGACGGGGCGGTCCAATGCATCGGTCGCGGGGCAGCTAAGGAATTGCTGTTCAAGTCCCGCGTAGCTGCATCACGTGACGCCTTTTGCCGGTCTTGCCGACATTGACGAAGCCCGCGCGCTCGAAGCGGCTCTTCAATCCCATGAAGTGATAGCTGGGCGATGATTTGTCGACCGGATAGGCTTCGAGGACGTCGGCCCCGTTTTGCCTGGCATAGGCGACGGCCGCCTCGATCAAGCGTGGGGTAAGGCCCTGGCCGCGGAATTTTCTGTGAATGAAGAAGCAGACGATGCTCCAGACGTTTTCAGCCGGAGCAGAGTTGTCGTTTTCAGGAAGCCGGCGAAACGAGGCTCGGGGTCCAACGGAACACCAGGCGACAGGCTCGCCGGACACATATCCGATGATACCGACGGGCGTTCCATCTTCGACGCGTCCTTTCAACTCCGCCTTCTTCGCCGCCTTGTCGCCGCGCAACTTCGAGGGCATTTCGCGCCAAGCCATGCACCAGCAATAATGCGGCCCGCCGCGGCCCTCGAAGAGCTGCTGCAGGTCGTCCCACCGGGCGTCGTCGACCACCGCAACCGTCAATTGTGCATCGCCCGGCGCGGATCTGCCTGAGTCTTGTGCCATCATCTTCCTCAAGAGTCGGCGAATGGCCCCGAGTCAGAGTCTGCCCGCATAGGCGCGGAGCCCAATGCGGTTTAGTCAAAGGATTGTGCGAAGGACATGGCGGACGGTCAGGCGGATGCGATCTCCTGCAGGCCTGCCGAATCCAAAATCCGCACCACGTGAGCGTTGGGCGCGGCGATGACACCACGATTGCGCAAGTCGGTCAGGGTGCGGCTCACGGTTTCGATGGTCAGTCCAAGATAGTCGGCGATGTCGACCCGCATCATGGGCAACTCGATGTCGTCATGGGTGCCGTAGCGATTCTCGCGCTCGTTGAGCATCAGCAGGAATGATGCGACCCGCTCGGTGGCGTTCTTGCGCCCAAGGATCAGGACGTGCTTCTGAGCTTCGGCAAGCTCATTGGAAACTTCCTGAAAGCAATGCCCTTCGAAGTCACCGAAGCTCGACATGAGCTGCATGAAGGGTGTGCGGGGGAATCGGCAGTATTCGCCTTCGGTTACTGCCTCGGCGGTATAGGTGTAACGATTTCTGGTGGCCATCCCGATATAATCTCCGGGAAACAGGAAGGCGATGATTTGGCGGCGGCCGTCCGCCAGGTAGTGGGCGCATGCGACAACGCCGGCGACCAGTGCAAAAATGTAATCGGCCGAATCCTCTTGCGTGAATAGCGTCTGTCCCCGCTCGAAGCGATTCCGCGTCACCATCGTTTGCAGCTCGGTGCCCAACTCAAGATCAACGGCGCCACAATAGTTGAGCTTGTTCGCGATGCATTGGGGACAATGCTGGGGCTCGCCATCTGGCACGCTAATGCCGCGGAAGTGGCACTTGGGTATGCGCGAGAAAGAGCGGGAGCTCATCAGCTGGCCTCTACCAATACAATGTGGCCTCAAAAGCGCATCGCGGAACACCCGACAGATGCGACTTCATGGAAATTCTACCTGAGATGCCGCCGCCGGAGCATAGGTAAGCGCTGCTATAACGTAAACCATTAGAATAAGTCTTTTCCGGATGTATTCTTGAGCTTGGCCGCCACTTAAGATTGAATGCGCGGTCGGAACGCTCTATTGGGGCCGAGGTTGTGGGTGGGATTGGCGCCTCACATTGTGGGCGCATGATCGAATTGACCCTGATCAACGCTAGCGGGTTTGGCCCGTGCCAGGCTCGGCTACGCTTCGAAACATCCGATCGTGCCGCCTTCCCGCGACCGCACTCCTGCAAACCGCTGGCTGGCATAGGCCGCGGTACCATGTGGGCCGATCCGGGCATGTTTCGACAATCCGAACCCGCAAGGAATGGAGGCCGTCATGAAGGTCAAGGAAGCCATGCATAAGGGCGTCGAATGGCGGGCGCCGACTGCGCCCGTTTCGGAAATCGCCAAGGTCATGAAAGACAGCGATGTCGGCGCCGTGCCAATCTGCGATAAAGATAGGCTAGTGGGTATAGTCACCGACCGGGACATCGCGTGCCGCGCCGTGGCCAATGGAACCGATCTCGCCAAATTGACGGCGAGCGACATCATGACCAAGAGCATCGTCTATTGCATGGAGAACGAGGACATCGAGGACGCTGTCCATCTGATGGAGAACAACCAGATCCGCCGTTTGCCTGTTGTCGATAACGAAAAACGCATGGTCGGCATGCTGAGCCTGGGTGACTTGAGCCACTCGGTTTCTCATGAGCTGGTTGGCGAGCTCGCGGAAGCTGTCGCCGAGCATCACTGAGACGCAATGTCCAAGGGAGGGGGCTAAAGAAAAACCGCCCCAAAAAGGGGCGGTTCAAGGGATCGAGGTCGGTTGAAAAGGTCAGAACGACAATTTGCCGCCCGCCAGCACGGAATAAAAGTGCTCCAAGGGTACGTCCTGGCCGGCCGGCGCCGTCTCGGGCACTGCAACCCGAATGTCGGCGTCCCAACTGCGGAAACCCGCATAAAGCTTCAGCGCGGCCGGATCGACGTCCTGGACGATGCCGAAGCCCCAGATGGCTGCCGAGCTGGCGGTGATCTCGCCGCCGGTCAGATCGACGCCCAGATTGTTCGAGCTCCGCCGCACGCCCCAGTCGTTATATTCGGTGTATTCGCCATACAGCGTGGTCGCGCCGAGGCTGGGCGCCAGCAGGCGGCGTTTGATGCCAGCCTGCAGATACCACATGGTCGCGTCCGGGACCTGGCGGCCTGTTACGGGCGCCGGGAACGGGTTCACCCGTTCGTCGTTAAAGTCAAACGTCGCCCAGCCGCCCGCGCCATATACATAGAGCCCGGTCGGCACATGCATCGCTGATGCCGACCCCAACAGGCGCTCGAAATCGACCCGCTGGTCGACGCAGGTGGCCTGGCCCAATCCAGGCGGCGGGCAGTCGATGATTTTGGTCGAGCGATCCTCGGTCTCATCCGTGACCCACAGATAGCCGATGCCGGCGACCATTCGAACCGAATTCCATTCATTCTTGTAGCGAATCGCGATGTCGGCGATGTCGTCCTCACCCCAGGCGGCGGAGAAGACAAATCCGAGGAGCGACGGCGAGTCGTAGCGCACCAGGTCCGCCCGGTTGGTGTCCAGATTTACGTAGATGGTGTCGAAGTCCAGGGTCGTCCGGCAAGTCGCGCCGTTGCAGCCCTGGGTGCCGTGCGGGCGCACGAAATGGAAATCGCGGCCCACGTCGATATCGGCGTCGGCGACCGGGTTTTTGGCGATGTTCAGCAGGATGATGTCGTCGGTTGCCAGCGATTCCCGGCCCACCGTAATCTTGCCGAGACGTGCGTGATTCAGGTTCCAAGCGACTTTGCGTGCGGTGAGCGGGCCATCGACATTCTCGTTGGGCAGGCCATCGATGCGCTGATTCACCCGGGAGCCCGAGGCGCTGATAACTTCTAACTCGATATAGAAGCCGGCGGAAAGATCGGGTGTGATCGCGGCGTCCCCTGTGAGCCTGAACCGGGTCTCGGACTCGGTGTTCTCGACCACATAGGCATCGCTGTTGATGCCGTCGTCCCAGAAAAACACCGCGGTGTTGACGTGGCCGGAGAGTTTTAGGGAAACCTTGCGGTTGCCCTTGCGCACCGTGGTCGCCTCCAACTCGGCAACACGCTCTTCGAGGTCGGCGCAGCAATCGCCGCCGAGATCCGCGGCGTTGGCGGGTGCCACAGTGAGCCAGCCCAACAGCAGCCCGGCGGCAGCCGTCAAGCTGTAACCCGCCGCGATGCTGGTCCTGGTTCCTCTGGTCGGCCCTGTACTCGAGCCGGATAGTTTCTGAAGTGTTGTTTGGTCGTGCATTGTTTTTTCCCCCATGGTTTTGTGACTGAAACAGGTGATTGCGCCGCCATCAACAGATATCGTGCAATTTGCGAACGATTCTTAGTTAGGCGTTGCATAATTGCCATAATTCGATTTCGCTCAGCGATATCATTTCGCGTTACTTTGATTCATCACCATTGCTGCACGTCATTCATCAGTTTGTCATACGGACGAATCCGCATGGCCCCGTGATACGAGTGCGCCTCGAAGCTGACGATTTCGCTGGAATAATCGGCCGCGCGGACCAGCAGGAGCCCGCGCGGCCAAAACCCTTCTCGGCGAGGTGGTCGGGGTGACCACCCCGGCTTAATAGGGAGGGCGAGAAGGGCGAAAACCCAATTTCCAAACAAACCGCATCGGTAGTTTCGAAACCCCCGTCAACTGCGGAACCGTTAGCGGCACCGCTTCCAATCTGTCAGCTAACACGAAGATATTCATGAGAGAAATGAATTGTTGCCAATGCTATAATTGCAAGCGATGCATTTAAAAGAACTCGACGCAAACCTGCTGGTGGTGCTCGATGCGCTGCTGACCGATGCCAGCGTAACCAAGGCCGCCGAGCGTCTGGGACGGTCGCCCTCGGCGGTGAGTCACGCGCTCGCAAATCTGCGCGAGCTGTTCCACGATGAGCTCTTTGTGCGCGCCGGTCAGCGCCTAGTGCCGACCGCCAAGGCGACGGAGCTGGCGCCCACAATCCATGTCATCGTTACCGGCATGGAGGGCTTGCTCAGGCCGGGCACACCCTTCGAGCCGCAGTCCCAGCAGCGAAATCTGGTACTGGCCTGCCGCGAGCCCTACGAACTCACGCTGCTCCATGAACTTCGACGCGCCATTAGGGACACTGCCCCCGGCGTCACGCTGAGTTGGAAAGCATTGAACGGCGAGGCAAGCTTCGAAGACCTCCGGCTAGGCCGCATCCAATATCTCATTCAGGAGGGCTCACCGGCCGAAGATGCCGCGGACTTCGTCTGGCATCATCTGTTCGATGAGACCTATGTGACATTGGGGGCCCGTGGCCACCCACTGCAAGACCGGGATGTCTCCAAGGGCGACTTTGCGGACTACGAGCACATTCTAGTGGCGTCCGGCGAAGGCGTGGCGGACCCAGTGCACGAGCACTTCACGCATCATGGCATTGCGGCATCCGATGCGACCCGCGCCTCGTCCCTCTTTGTCGGGCTGTTCTTGGCCCACGATTCGGAAGCGCTCGTCACCGTGCCGCATTCTGTCGCCAATGCGGTTGGCGAGGGTCTCGCACTCCGCCAGATACAACAGCCATTTGCGCCACTAATCGTTCAGAACCATCTGTGTTGGCACCGCAGTCAGGACCGCGACGAATGCCATCAATGGCTGCGCGATCGATTGATTGCCTTGGCGCAGCCGCAGCTTCCGGTCGCGTAGGCACGGGCCGGCCGAACTGCTCGGGCTCGTCTACCGGCGTTTTCGAGAGGGAAAAGGATCTCGCGGCCGCTGCTTCTTCGCGCGAGATCTTGCGATTGCCGCGAAAACCCCCGCGATGATCACGCCGGTAAAGGCCGCGAACAGCAACAGGTCGGTATGGTCGATCAGGCTGAAATCCAACATTGAGCGGTCCGGATCGAATCCGGTCTCCAAGTCATTGCGCGCTCTGATCCGGGCGAGTCTCTAGCTCAGTGAGCAGGGTCTTCAGATACGTCGTGGTTTCGTCGGCCAACATGTCGCGATGTAGCCGGTTTTCGTTGCTGAAGAAGGCGCTCGAGGCTTCGGTATCAAGCATCGTGGTCCCAAGCCGGTCGTAAGCTTCGCCCATGTCGCCGCTTTCGAAATAAACTAGCCGGCGGTCGCCCTGCTGCGGCGTGTGCAGGATTTCCGAGAAGTACTGCAGGAAGATATCACCTTGCCTGGCCATATAGGCCCCGAGAATCAACACACGCAAGTCCTTCCATTCCTGATCGCTGAGCACGTCGTGCTTGATATGCATGACCCGCTCGTGACAGGCGTCCAACTGCGCGCGTACCGCACCCCCCATCGCCACTCCGATGTCCGGTGCTTGGGCGCCTGCAAAGCCGTTCAGATCAGCTTCGGAAACCTTTTGCTGCGCCAGCACCTGGTCTAGAAACGCAATTGCGCGGGCGGGAATCTCGACCCTCTTGGCCGCCTGGCCGCGCTCCACTTCGTTCCGCAGATCGAGTTCGTCGGAAAGCCCCTTCAACTCAACCAAGTAGCTGGCTGCCTTGGCGGTAACGCTCTCGGGCAACCGGTCTGCTCCCGCATGTGCCCGAAGCAGGCAGAAAATTGCGAGCGGAATGTGGGCGATCGTTTTCGTCTTGGTGTAGAGAGCCGGGCGCAGTCCGGGAAACTCGAGGACCGGCAGATCGCGGTGATAGAGCTGCATCATGTCGTCCTGCACGACGATCAAGGCCTTGCGCTTCTGGGCTTCGACCACAGCGCTCCTCGCCGCCTCGTAGAATTCAACGAATTGGCTATCCAACTGATTAAGACCGTTGCCATCCATTGAACCATCCTCCCGCTCTAGCGGCGCTAGAATTCAACCCGCCGGGCAAGCAATGTTGGAACTGCCTAGCGAATTTGATAGATCAGAGCTACCAGGGAATTGATGTCGCTCAGGCATCAAGTGAGAGCCATGGATGGCATACAGGTAAAAGAAGACCAAATCCGGGAATACCGCGAAAACGGGGTCGCTATCATCCCGCGCGCGGTGTCGCCGGAATGGGTGGCGTTCATGCGCCAGGCGCTGGACGAGCTGATGGATAAGCCCACCGAAATGGGCCTCGAATACGCCTATCACGAGGACTCCACGCGGTTTTTCGGCGATCAGTATATGTGGCTGACCCGGCCGAAATTCCGCAAAATCGCCTTTGAAAGCGGCATCGCCGAAATCGCCGGCGCCCTGATGGGTTCCAACAAGGTGAATCTGTTTTTCGACCAGGTGCTGGTGAAGGAGCCGGGCGCCGTCGAGCCGACCCCATGGCATCACGATCTGCCCTATTGGATGGTCGATGGCGAGCAGATCTGCACGATCTGGATCGCGCTCGATCCGGTCAGCGTCGAGAATGGCGGCATGCGGTACGTCAAGGGCTCACATCTCTCGGGCGAGCTCTATTCACCGACCTTTTTCGGCAACTCGGCCAAAGACGATACCTTTGACCAGACGCGCTACAAGCCGATGCCTGACGTAGAATCGACCTATGGCGATGACGAGTTTCTGAGCTACGACCTGGAGCCGGGCGATGCAGCCGTGCATCACGCCAGGACCATTCATGGCGCGCCCGGTAATGCCTCCTCCGGGACCCGGCGCCGCGGCTATATGCTCAGGGTCTTCGGCGACAATGTCGGCTATGCGCCGGAACCGGGCCAGGCGAAGGTCGCGGTGAGGCCGGACCTGCCGCCCGGAGCGCCGATGGGGGGAGAATATTTCCCCGAGATTTGGCGCCGCGCGGGGGCCAGTCAGGCGGCGGAATAGGGGTTGCCAGCTATCGCGTCTGTGATTTGCCGATATTTGCCAGTAGTGATTTATTCGACCTTCGTCAAAGGGCCCATTGCAAATGGGCTGACCGGCATTAATTCGTTCGGTGTCGAGGCTGACCTGCTCGCCAATGAATCACTTCCGAGTTTGCCATGAACCAATTGAACTATACCAAGACCACCGCAGGCCTTTGCGTGATTGCGCTGATAACGGCAATGATGATGATCTGGCACGCCAACTCGTTCTGGACCTGGATTTTCGCGATTGCTTGCTCGCTCGCTGCCATGGCGGCCCTGTTGCTCTCATACAGCATGGATGAGTCCCAGGACGGCAAGTCCTAGCAGCCACGGGCCAGCGCAAAGCCATATTGCCTACCAACCCCAGCCGCGCCAAACTGTATCGGGTTCCATGGTGAAACGGCCTCGCCGCGCGCGCGATCTGGCGCGATTTGGCGGGGTCCGCTGTAAGGGAGAGCAAATATGCCGCGCGTTTATCAGTCGCTTGTAATAGATGCCCCGGTAGAGGAGGTCTGGGAGCGGATCAGGAACTTCCACGATTTCTCATGGGCCCCCAGCGTGGTTGAGTCCTGCGTCGCCGAGGGCAAGGGCGAGGGCACGTCGGTGGGATCCGGCCGCCGCATCAACGACGTCTTCGTCGACACCATGATCACCCATAGCGACGCCGACAGGCGCTATCAGTACCGGATCGACGAGGGGCCGTCTCCGGTCGCGCCGAAGGAGACCCGGAACTATGTCGGTGACATCCACCTGCTGCCGATTACGGACCAGAATAGGACCTTCGCCGAGTACAGCGCCCATTGGGAAAGCGACAACGCAGACGCGGAAAAGTTCATCGACGGCGTCTACGCCGCGCTGCTGAAGGACCTGGCGGCCCAATTCAAGTGAAGCCCTGATCCGCGCGATCGATTGCGGGCATCGGCCGCCGAGCGTTCCACCGCGGGCGGCGCGTTAATTCCCGCTTTACCCTAGTCACTGATGCAGCGCCCCCGCACGGGCAGCTGGTAACGATTCGTAAGGGGTTGCCGTTAGGCTCGCCTGAGCGATTTTCGTTTTCGCCGGCCGGTATCGATGGCGTGGCGAGCGGCAGCATCTCCAGTAAGGAGTATCAGTGATGCGTAATCGAACCCGTCGACTCTTGAGCGTGGCCGTGGCTTGTGCGGGCCTGGCGGCGGCCCAGGGAACGGCACTCGCCGCCGGCTTGGATCCCTACACTCCCTATAAAACCTATGATCCCATAGCGCCGGGTCCGGAAATTTTGCCCTGGTCCGGCTGGCAGGTGGGCGCCTTGCTCGGCTATGGCTACGCCGATACCAGTTTCGCGGTCGGCGGAGCTGAGCTGATCGGCGATGGGGACGAGCTCACGGCCGGCGGCTTTAGTTATGGGGCCGACGGCATTCTGGGCGGCGTCATGACGGGCTGGAACTGGCAGTATGGCGACTTCGTTTTCGGCGCCGAGGGCGATTGGGTTGGCAGCAACTTGACCGCCTCGCAACGCTTTGGCGACAATACGGTGGACGCCAGCGTCGATTGGATGGCCGGCGTTCGCGGACGCGCCGGTGTTCTGGTCGCGCCGGATCTGTTGCTATTCGGCACGGTCGGCTACGGCTGGGCCGGTATCGATTTGCCGGTTTCAGGTCCTAATGGCGGCTCGGGTTCGGATACCTTCAGCGGCTGGCAGTTCGGCGGCGGAGCGGAGTACATGTTCACCGAGAACTGGAGTACCCGGCTCGACTATCTCTACACCGACCTCGACGCCCAGACCGTCGACTATGGCGATACGTCCGTGACCTATGACCCCGATATCCATACGGTCCGGGCCGGTTTGGTGTTCAAGTTCTAGGATTGGGAACAGCCGCTATTTGGTCTGCAGGGTGACGACGCCGTCCCAATCGGCCGGAGCGCTTTCCTGGAAGGCCGCGATACGGGTGCGGTAAAGGTCGTAAAGGGCCTCCAGGCGAAATTCGCCATTGGCCTTGCGGCAGGCCGTCACGCCCTTCATTGCGCCCACCCAATCGCCCTCGCGGTAGGCCTGCAGCATGTCGCGCATTTGCTGGTGGAGCGCCTGGTAACGGGTCAAGTCCACCTCGTCCCGGCGTCCGAGCAAGGTATGGATGATCTCCGGTTCGGTCTTGCCCTTCACCCGTATGAAATCGAGCTCCAGCGTGGCGAATTCATCGCTGATCCGTGCGGCCGTACTGGAGCCCAGTATGATGGGCAGGCCATAGGCCTTTGATTGACCTTCAAGCCGGGAGGCCAAATTGACGGCGTCACCCAGCACCGAATAGTCGAAGCGGATATCCGACCCCATATTGCCGACCACGCATTCGCCGGTATTGATGCCGATACCGATATCCAGCGGCATGAAGCGCTGGCCGGCTTCCTTGGCCTCCGCCTCGCGCTCCTTATTGACCTGGTCTAATCGCTTCAGCATGTCGAGGGCGGCATCGCAGGCCCGCGCCGCATGGCCGTCGTCGTCGAGGGGCGCGTTCCAAAACGCCATGACCGCATCGCCCATATATTTGTCGATGGTGCCATTGTGGTCGATGATCGCGTTGGAGAGCGGTGTCAGGAACCGGTTCATCAGGGATGTGAGCCCCTGGGGATCGTTCTTGTAAGTCTCTGAAATGGTCGTGAAGCCGCGGACGTCGCTGAATAGCACCGTCATGTCACGGGTCTCGCCGCCGAGCACCAGCCGGTCGGGATCATCCGCCAATTGTTCGACCAAGGTGGGCGAGAGGTATTGGCCGAAGGCGCTGCGGATCTGGCGCCGCTGGGCCTCCTCGCGGAAGTAATTGGTGAAGACCAGCACAAGGAACACGCCGAAGCTGGAAATCGCCGGATAGGAGATGTCGACCAACATGCCGTAGCGCGTATAGAGCCACCAGCTGAAGCCGATCATGAGGGCCATCAAGGCGGCGCCTAAGGCGAACACGGTGAATGCGCCCAGGATCGGCACCAGCAATATGATGGCGATGCCGAGCGCCAGGGCGAGGCAGATCTCGGCCCCCACCGCATAGGAGGGGCGTTTCAGCGCCGACTGGGTCAGGATGTTTTCGAGCAGCTGAGCGTGAACCTCGACGCCCGGCATCACCGGCTCTGTCGGTGTGGTCTTGACGTCGAACAGACCGATCGCAGAGGTGCCGATCAGAACCAGCTTGCCCTTGAGGCGGGTGGGATCGACGGTGCCCTCGATTATGTCCTTGGCCGAAATGTAACGCTCCGGCTGATGGCGCGAGAAATAGACCCAGACATGGCCACTGCTGTCGGTCGGTATCTCGGCGCCCGCCACCACGATACTCTTCATGCCGCCCTCGTCACTCTTGATCAACAAGGTGGTTTGGCCGGTGGCGACCCTCAGCAATTCCACGCCCAATGAGGGCACGATGTTGCCCTTAGCACTCAGCATCACAGGCACCCGGCGGATCACGCCGTCTGAGTCTGGGCGAATGGTGACCAGGCCCCGCCCGGTCGCCGCGTCCTCAAGGGGCTGGATATTGGTCAGAATCTCAGGGTAGCTGGGCAAATACGCCTTGGGATCGCCGCCGATGGTGGCGATGGAAGCTTTTGGCGACTGCGCCGGGGTGACGGGTCCGCGCCGATGGCTATAGGCGGACTGGGCAACCACCACGCGGGAGTTCTTCATCGATTGGGCGAATATCTCGTCGTGGCTGCGGGCAGATTCGATTTCGCCGCGAGCCTGTGGGCTCAGGCCGGGGAGCGACTTGGCCAGTAGGTCGGGGGAGGTACGGTCCGGCTCCGCGAACACGATGTCCATGGCGATCGCCACCGCGCCGTCCTTTGTGATCTTATCGACGAGCTCGGCCATCAGGTCGCGCGGCCAGGGCCATTGCCCGAGCTTGTCGAGGCTCGCCTCGTCGACGTCGACGATCACGACCGGAAAACTCTCGACCTCCCGCGGTTCGGTATTCTGGTAGAGATCGAAGATCTTGTGGCGCAGCAATTCGAGGGGCAACGGGTCCCAGGCACGGAAGAACACGAGCGCGACAAGCAGAGCAGCACTGAGCGCGCGGCCCCAGCCGATGCGCCGCGGCAATGCCATAAGCCATTTGAGGAGTGCGTTGACCATGATGCCGCTCGAAACAGGCGCCGGGCGCCGCAGTTTAGCGCGCCCTCTCAGACATCAGTAATCGCACATATCGTCAGGCAATGACCACTTCGTTGGTCGCGCCTTGGCTGTCGTCCACCTGAACGGTAACGGTGTCCGGCGTGTTCTGCAGCTGCGCAACCAGGGTGAAATCAGCCGGGTCGCCCGTTCCATCGACATTTATGAATAGATCACCCGCCGAGCCCCCCAATTCGGCTTGATCGGAGTCGTTGTCGTTGGGCGAGATGTATCTGACATATTGTTCGAGTGCCGCCTCGGTGATCTGGCCCGCCACGATGCTGAAGCCAAAGCTGCCCACATCGATGGCGTCGTCTTGTCCGAAGTCGGTGATCAGATCGTGGATCGCCAAATCGGTCAGGACGAAGAGATTGCTCCCCCCATTGCCCGTCAACGTGTCCTGGGCTGCAAAGCCGACCAGAATCTCGTTGCCCTGGCTGCCCGTCAAAACGTTTTCCGCGTCGGTTCCCGCGATCACCGGCAATTCGGAACTGGTCGAAAGATCGTTGACGTATTCGTACGTGCTGCTGTCGAATTGCCAGACCACGCCCTGGTCGGTGCTGGCGGTCACCAGAAAATCGCTCGTGTCTACGGCGACAAATCCGCCGAGATCGCCATCCACGAACTCGACATGCTGCACGCCGGTCAAATCGTTCTGCGTGGCGCCGTCGGGAATGATGAAGAAGCCGAGCAGCACGGCGGAAGGATCGAGGTTGCTTGTGTCGATGGTGAATTCCGCAGTGTTGGTGGCCGGTTCGTTGGCGTCGGGGACCAGAATATAGCCCTCGAGGGGAACGCCGTTTTCGTCGGCCACATAGAAGCCAACCGTGGTATCGAACCCGGCATTGGACAGCAGATTGTCGATCTCGACAGTGACCAGCGAATCGGTGGGGAGCTTGTAGACCAAGTCGCCCTCGATGACGTTGAAATCGGTGGTGGGATCCAACACGCCATCACCGGGCGTCGAGACCTCAACATTGAACTGTACGTCATTGAAGTCCAGATCGCCGCCGCCCAGCGTGTCCTCCCATTCGGAGTCGCGGTCGGCGCCGTTTTCTACAGTCCCGCCACGGTCGTAATCGAAGTCGTTCGGATTTGCGCGGCTGTCGCTGAAAAAGGCGAGCCGGATTTGATCGCCCTCGCCGTCCAAGCCGACAAGCTCCTCGCCGCCCTGGGGCTGGATGTCGAGGGTCAAGGTCAGGTCGAAATTGGCGGTGTTGTCCGATACATCGGGCTCGTTGCCACTTGCCGCCACGGTACCTTCGGGCGTGTTGGCCTCTTGGGTCTGGATCGAGAAGGTCGC
>Ga0209633_10000431_pt1 | contig 49373 bp, 45 predicted proteins | sample Cruoilmetagenom1_FD_187290 | JGI IMG/M metagenome (GOLD analysis project Ga0209633, IMG submission 187290) | Oil polluted marine microbial communities from Coal Oil Point, Santa Barbara, California, USA - Sample 1 (SPAdes) (version 2) | ecosystem: Environmental > Aquatic > Marine > Oil seeps ... | reverse complement strand
AGGCCGGATCCCGATTTATGACTGGCTGCTGGCAATTATCGCCGCAGTTACCTGCTTCTATGTGCCGTATGTATTTAACGATCTGGCCTTTCGTGTAGGGGATCCGCTTCCTGTTGATGTGATCTTTGGCAGTATAATGATCATACTCACACTCGAGGCCACCCGAAGGTCGATGGGGATTGCGTTACCCGTGATTGCCCTCTGTTTTATTCTCTACGCCCTGTTTGGGCGATATGCTCCCGGTGTCCTCGTTCACCCCGGTGCAAGCTGGAAGGGGCTGGTCAACCATTTGTATCTTACCAGTCAGGGTATTTACGGAATCGCTGTGGGGGTTGTTGCCACCTATGTCTTTCATTTTGTTCTGTTTGGTGTATTGGCGAACCGCGTTGGCGCCGGCCAACTCTTCATAGATCTCGCTTCCTGCGTGGCAGGGCGTTATGCAGGTGGACCGGCCAAGGTAAGCGTCTTTTCCTCTGCCCTTTTCGGTATGATCTCCGGCTCTTCAATAGCAAATACGGTGACCACCGGAGCACTAACAATTCCGGCTATGAAGCGGGTTGGATATCGACCTCATTTTGCAGCCGCCGTTGAGGCTACATCCAGCACTGGTGGGCAGATTACACCACCCATCATGGGGGCTGCTGCATTTATCATGATTGAGTTTCTGGAAATGCCCTACCGGACAATTCTGCTGGCAGCAACAGTTCCGGCCCTGATGCATTATCTCGGTATCTTCACCATGGTTCACCTGGAGGCCAAACGTCTGGGTTTGAGAGGATTGCGGCCGGACGAGATGCCCCGTTTTACCAAAGTGTTACGGGAAGGCTGGCCTACCCTGGTTCCACTGGTTCTTCTTGTTGCCATCATTACCTCCGGTCGAACGCCTTATAATGCAGCATTCTGGGGAATAACAGCCTGCATTGTCGTTGGATTCCTTAATCCCAAAAATCGGTTAACCATTCCGGATTTATTCGACTGTTTCAAATTGGGGGCGAAGTACGCCCTGGCTGTTGGTGCCTCTGCTGCAGCTGTTGGTATTATCGTCGGTGTGGTAAGTCTTACCGGTATGGGGTTTAAGATCTCCTTTATGGTAACCAGTGCTGCTCAGCAACTGGCTGAGATAATTGTCCCCCTTGTTCCGTTTGGCCTCACTGATCTGCCGGCAGTTACACTGTTTCTAACCCTGATCTTCACAGCTATTGCCTGCATACTTCTTGGGGCGGGAATACCGACTACTGCTACTTATATAGTATTGGTTTCGATTGCCGCACCGGCCCTTGGGCTTCTCGGGGTGGCCCCCATCGTGGCCCATTTTTTCGTTTTCTACTATGGTGTACTGGCTGATATAACCCCGCCGGTTGCGCTGGCTGCATATGCCGGGGCAGGAATCGCCGGTGCCAATCCCTTTAAGGCCGGTAATACCGCCTTCCGACTGGCAGCGGCAAAGGCACTGGTACCCTTTGTTTTCATCTATTCACCAGCTATGCTGATTGTTACTGATGGGTTTACATGGCAGGCTTTCGTATCAACGGTTACCGGATGTGCTATTGGCATCATTTTCATCGGAGCTGCCCTGACAGGGTATTTTATTACTCATATGTTGATGATTGAGAGGGTGGTGACCTTTGTTGCCTCCCTGCTGCTCGTGGCACCCGGAATTACGAGCGGGTTCGTTGGCCTACTGATGATGAGTCCTGTTCTGATTAGCCAATTCGTCAGGCGGAAGTCAAAGCAAAAACGGCAAGGGATTGAAAGCAAATAATATATGTATACCAAGATTGTCTCTGTATACGGTTATGGCCGGTTTGGAAAAGTCTGGGCAGATATCCTGGCTGAAAATTTTCATGTAAAAGTATATTCAAGGCGTGGGTTAAAATCGGAAGAAGTTAGTCCCGGCATTGAAATTGCCAACAAAAGGAGCATTTACGATTGTGACGCGCTCTTTTTTTGCGTTGCTATATCTTCCTTTGAGGAGGTGCTGAAAAAGTCATCTCGTCATTGCAATAAAGGGACGGTTTTCTTTGATACCTGCTCTGTAAAGGTTTTCCCTGCCAAATGGATGAAGAAGTATCTGCCCGAGGGAAGTACGATTATTGCTACTCATCCTATGTTTGGCCCTGATTCGTACCTGCAGACAGAAAGAAAACTTCCCATAGTGATGTGCAATGTCAATGCAGATCAAGAAACCATTGAAGAATGGGCAGGTTATTTTAAGTCGAAGTCATTGCAGATCGAAATAATGACTGCCGAAAAACATGACCAGATGACAGCCTACTCCCAGGGAATTACTCATTATGTAGGCAGAGTGCTGGCTGATTTGGATTTACATCCCACACTTATCGACACTCTTGGCTATCATAAGGTGCTGGAGGTCATCGAGCAGACGTGCAATGACAGTTGGCAGCTATTTTTAGATCTTCAAAATTATAATCCATATGGCAAGAAGATGAGGGAGAGTCTACGTGAATCTGTCGAGAGAGTAAATTCAGCCTTGCAGGAAGAAAGTAATGATATAGAACCACATGAAACTATAAACAAAGATCAGAAAAAAGGAGAGTAATAGATGGAAACTCAAAAGAAAGTTATCTTTGCATTCAGGGGGGACCCCCTCTGCTTTATCCATGTCCTTCTCAATGGCATCGATCTCAATGAACGGGGTCAGGGAGGATTGATTGTTGTTGAGGGAGATGCTGTGACACTCGTTCCAGAGATGGCCAAATCCGACCATTTTCTTTTTACTCTTTATCAGAAAGCCAAAGGATTAGGTATTCTGCTTGGAGCCTGCAAGGCATGCTCTGTTAAGCTCAAGGTTGAGAAAGAAATTGAAAAAGAGGGGATTCCATTGATTGGCGATATGTCGGGACATCCCTCCATGGGCAGTTTTATTGAAAAAGGATACCAGGTTATCACTTTTTAGTGCCTCGACCTGGAGGTCATGTGTCATCGGAAAGGAGAGGGGTCGGGAGGTAAGGAGTAATTATGAAAAAGCGTCTGCTTGTAATCCTGCTCCTGGTTGGTATCGGTATCGCTGGATTATTCGTCTATTTTTCCTTTCAGGAAAAGGAGGAAAGCTCCTTTCTTCGAGTCTCCGGCACCATTGAAGCCACTGAAGCCGACATGAGTTTCAGAATTCCGGGAATTCTTACCCGACGGCTGGTGGATGAAGGAGAGAGTGTTGTTGTGGGCCAACTTATTGCTACACTTGATGAGGCTGATCAGATGATTGCCCTGGCTGGAGCACATGCTGATCGGGATTATTCCAGGGCTGTGCTTGAAGAACTGGAGGCAGGAAGTCGTCCCCAGGAGATTGAGAGATCCAGAGCTAAACTATTGCAGGCGGAAGCTGTGCTGGCAGCATTGAGCAGCGGCAGTCGTCCGCAGGAAATAAAACGAGCCAGGGCCGATCTGGCCAGATCCCAGGCAGCTGAAAAAGCAGCATCCGCCCGGCAGAAACAAGCCAAGGCAGATTTTACCAGATATGCGACTCTCTACCGGGAGAAGGGTGTTTCAAAAACAGAGTATGACAGTTATCAGACCAGGTTAATTACAGCGCAAAATAGTTGGGCTGAAACTCAGGAGCAGGTTACAGCTGCCCGGGAATATCTGAGTCTCCAGCAGGAGGGCCCTCGCATTGAAGATATCAACAAGGCGGAGGCTGGAGTTAAACTGGCTCAGGAAGAATATTCCCTCGTCAAAGAAGGTCCGAGGACAGAAATTATTGCCCAGGCCAGGGCCAGGGAGCAGGCAGCAGAATCTGCCGTTAAACGGGCAGAACAGCAATTACGCTATACTCAAATTCATGCCCCCATGGAGGGTGTTGTTCTGAGTAAATCAGCGGAACCGGGAGAATATCTTAACCCGGCAATTCCGATTGTGACACTCGGTGATATCAGTCATCCCTGGCTGCGTGGTTATATTAACGAAAAAGACCTGGGCCGGGTTAAACTGGGACAGGAAGTTGACGTCAGTACTGATTCCTACCCTGACAAGACTTATTTGGGCCGGATCAGCTTTATCAGCAGCCAGGCGGAATTTACTCCGAAGAGCGTGCAGACCTTTGAGGAACGGGTAAAATTGATGTTTCGTATCAAAGTCAGTCTGGACAATCCGGATAACGAACTCAAACCCGGTATGCCTGCTGATGGGCTGATTCAAGTCGCTCCACAGTGATGAAGAGTTACGTGGAGAGTGAAGCAACACCCGCCATCCGAGCAGAAAACCTTAGCAAAACCTTCAACGATACCATTGCAGTGGACAAGGTGAGTTTTGATGTTTATCCGGGAGAGATTTTCGGGCTCGTTGGTCCTGACGGTGCCGGCAAAACCACTACCCTGCGTCTGCTCTCCTCCATTCTCGATCCCAGCTCGGGAAAGGGAGCTGTAGCCGGGTTTGATGTAGGTTCTGCATCCACTAAAGTCAAAGAGCAGCTTGCCTATATGAGCCAGAGGTTCGGTCTGTATCTGGATCTCAGCGTTATGGAGAATATCAGTTTTTACGCCGACCTTTATGGAGTTACCGGCTCTGAACGCAAGGAGCGCATTGAGGAGTTGCTCGACTTCAGTAATATGCGTCCCTTTAAAAAGCGGCGGGCGGGGAAATTGTCCGGCGGAATGAAGCAGAAACTCCAACTTATCTGCGCCCTGATCCACACCCCGAAGGTTCTGTTGCTCGATGAGCCAACCAATGGCGTCGACCCGGTAAGTCGACGTGATTTCTGGAAAATTCTCTATAGATTACTGAGAGAAGGAGTCTCTATTCTGGTAACCACCGCATATCTTGATGAGGCGGAACGGTGTGACCGTGTGGGATTGATCAATCATGGCAGGATTATTGCTGCAGGCACTCCCGCCGAACTTAAAGAGCTTATGGATGACCATATCTTATCTCTTAAGAGTTCCCGGGTCCGCCTCATTCAACATTATCTCCGGGAAGTTATGCCGGATATGCGCGTCAATGTTTTTGGAGACTCTCTCCACTTGAACTGCACAGATCCGAAAGAGACCGAGCAGCACGTTGCTATGCTGCTTAACCGGCGGGGGCTGACCTACAGTCGTTTTCAGGAGATTCCCCCAAGTCTTGAAGATGTTTTTGTGGGGTTGCTTGGAGACGATCGAAAGGGCACCTTGCAGGAAAGTGAATCACAGCCGGCTGTGCAATTGACTATTGGGAAAGAACAACCGCCAGCTACCGCGGTGGATGTCAGCCATTTAACCCGTCGATTTGGTAACTTTACAGCAGTCAATGATGTCAGCTTCCAGGTTCCGGCAGGGCAGATTTTCGGTTTTCTTGGCCCGAACGGCGCCGGCAAAAGTACGACTATTCGTATGCTCTGCGGACTCCTGAGCCCCAGCGATGGCGGGGGCAGGGTGGCCGGTTTTGATATCAGCAGGCAGACGGAGAAAATCAAACAGCATATTGGTTATATGAGCCAGAAGTTCTCACTGTATGAGGATCTAACCGTAGAAGAGAATATCGATTTTTATGGCGGGATCTACGGTCTTAGCGGAAGCAGGCTCCAAGAGAAAAAAGAGTGGGCCCTGCACATGTCGGCTCTAGCTCATCACCGGAAAAGCTTGACCGCAATCCTCAGTGTCGGCTGGAAACAGCGGCTTGCCTTAGCCTGTGCAATCCTTCATGAACCTCCCATCATCTTTCTCGATGAACCCACAAGCGGTGTTGATCCCGTAAGCCGTAGACGGTTCTGGGATCTGATCTACACCATGGCCGATAGAGGAATCACTGTTTTTGTCACTACACATTATATGGAGGAAGCCGAATACTGCGATCGGTTATGTCTCATCTATCGGGGTGAGATTATTGCCATGGGATCACCTGAAGAATTAAAAGATCACCAGCAGGAGGATATTCTTGATCTTCGCTGTTACGCGCCGCAAAATCAAGTTGATAAACTTCTGGAATTGCCGGAGATCCGTGATGTTTCCCTGTTTGGTGCCGGCCTACATATTGTCACGACGGATACAGTGGCAGCGACAGCGGCAATCACAGAAACTCTCGCTGACCAGGATATTCGCATCGATTCTCTACAGCCCATAGCACCGAGCATGGAAGATGTATTTATTTCACTGATTGAGGAAGTAGATCGCAACAGGGAAGTGGGAAAAAAAGAAGAGGGTGACCCATGAAGTTGCGGCGTTTATGGGCTATTTCCCGGAAGGAAGGTCTCCATATTATCAGGGATTGGCGCAGTCTCGTTCTGGCCCTGGTCATTCCGCTGATTCTGGTTCTGCTCTACGGTTACGCTCTCACCCTTGATTTGCGTGACGTTCCCACCATGGTCTGGGATCAGTCCCGTTCGGCGGAAAGCAGGGAACTGCTGAGTCTTTTCCAGGGTTCACCCTATTTTTCACTTATCGATTTCCCTGACAATTACCGGGATTTGCAAACCGGACTTGATCGAGGTCGGGCCATGGTAGCCCTGATAATACCTGCAGACTTTAGTTCCAGGGTTAAAAACGGGAAACCTGTGCAGATTCAGGTCATTACCGATGGCAGTGATGCCAATACCTCACGACTGGCGACAACATATGTGACAGCTATCAGCGGAATTTACGGACATGGGGTCAGCTTGGAAAAAGTGCGGCGTAATGGCAGGGAGCCGATAAAGCCTGTGGTGGATCTGGTCATCCGGGTCTGGTACAACTCGGATCTGCGCAGCCAGAACGTTCTGATTCCGGGTATAATTGCTCTCGTTATGATCGTGGTCGCCGCTATGCTCACCAGCGTCACTGTGGCCCGGGAATGGGAAACCGGCACCATGGAACAGCTTATCAGCACACCCCTGCACCGTTCAGAGCTCATATTCGGCAAGGTGATCCCCTATTTTGTCATTGGCATGACGGACGTCCTGATAGCGGTAGTCATAGGAAAGACGATCTTTCATGTCCCTATTGTCGGTAACAGCGGGCTGCTTTTTGGATTTTCCGCCCTTTTTCTGAGCGGCGCTCTCTTCTTCGGTATGACACTCAGCATTGTCATGAAATCCCAGGTTCTCGCGAGTCAGACATCCATAATGGCCGGGTTTCTGCCAACCCTGATTTTAAGCGGTTTTGTTTTCGCCATAGAGAACATGCCTCTACCCCTGCAGTTTTTGACCTATATTGTTCCGGCTCGCTATTTCATTACTATCCTCCGGGGCATTTATTTAAAAGGCATCGGTATCGAGATCCTCTGGATAGAAGGATTGATGCTTGGAATTTACACGCTCATTATGGTCTTTCTCGCCCACCGTAAGCTTAAATTTAAACTGGAATAGCCGATGCTGCAACGAATTCAGAGAATGCTCATCAAGGAATTCCTGCAGATGCTGCGTGATCCCCGCATGCGTGTGGTGGTCTTCGGCGTGCCGGTCATCCAGATGACAATTATGGCGTTTGCGCTGACAACTGATGTGACCAACATTCGTACCGCTGTTTTCGATCTGGATAGGAGTTCTGCTTCCCGCCGACTTTTAAGCGATTTTACCGGTGGAGGTTATTTCCGTATCTGTGCATATCTTAATTCGGAAAAAGAGATTGCGGATCTGCTTGATCGCTCCGGTGTCCGGGCAGTTCTTAGTATTCCCACAGGGTTTGCAAACGATATAGCAAAAGGCCGCACTGCAAAGGTGCAATTGATTACCGACGGCACCGATGCTAACAGCACCGCCATCGCCCTTGGTTATGCCACCAGTATCGTCAATGATTTTGCGGATGAGCAAATGGAGCAGCGAAGCCGGATAAATGGATTTTTTACTAAACCTGTGCAGGTGGAAGCCGTTACGCGGGCCTGGTTTAACTCAAATATGGAGAGCAAATATTATTATGTCCCATCCCTGATCGCCACTATGCTCTATATCTTCAGCCTGCTGCTCACCAGTATCGGGATCGTTCGGGAGAAAGAGATCGGTACCATTGAGCAGGTGATGGTGACGCCTATACGCCGGCTCGAATTTATTCTTGGAAAGACTTTGCCCTATATGATTACCGGCTATATTTCCATGACCATTATGCTGCTCGTCGCTTTTGTTATTTTCCAGGTTCACGTTCAAGGCAGTCTGTCATTACTCTATCTGCTGACAGGTATCTATCTCTGCGGCAACATGGGGATAGCCCTGCTGGTCAGTGCCAGTGCTGTCACCCAGCAGCAGGCCCTTCTTACCAGTTTCCTGATTCTTATGCCCAGTGTTATGCTCAGTGGCTTTATGTTCCCTGTAAAAAATATGCCGGAAGTGGTGCAGTGGTTTACCTTTCTCAATCCCATGCGCTGGTATCTGGAGATACTCAGGGGGATTGTCCTTAAGAATGTCGGCATGCAGGATCTCTGGCCTGCTGTCGCCGCGCAGTCCGCCCTGACCGTCATTTTTATCGCTGGGGCAGCCAGTCGCTTCAGGAAAACCCTGTCGTAAGTTGAAGTACTCTTTTCAGGTATATTACCTTATCTATATATGAAAGTCATGTCGCTTCCTGGACGGGGAGGGATTTGGAGGAGTGTTGACACAACAGGTAAGCGAGCCTGCGAGATTCCGATCCACAGCCTGCGAGGACGTTTGGCGACACTCCTTCAAATCCCGGTTACATCACTTTCATGCTTCGTTGTGAGATTCATTTCATGGGTGTTAGCTGGTAAACCGGTCGTGGTCCCTGCTCGAGATAGTAGGGCATCATCTGCGCCGCCAGGTTGGAGAGGTTTTGCTGACGGTTTGCAGGTGCCGGATGGGTGGAGAGGAATTGCGGAGGAGTTTTGCCTCCAACCTTACCCATTTTCTGCCAGAGCGTAGCAGCCGCCCTAGGATCATAACCCGCTCTTGCAGCAATTTCGATTCCCATGACATCCGCTTCTGTTTCCGAAGTTCTGCTGTTTGGCAGGGTGATTGCCAATGCCGCCGCGGCAACACTGCCGCCAAGAATGGCCCCCCTGTGGTCGCTGTCTCGTGAGGCAATCGCAAGTCCCATTATACCAAGCTGAGAAGCCATGGCCACAGACATCCTTTCGGCCGTATGGTTGGCCAGGGCGTGGGAAATTTCATGGCCCATGACCTGGGCAACCTCATCGTCGGTTGCCTGAATTTTGTTAAGCAATCCTGTATAAATTGCCATCTTGCCGCCGGCCATGCACCAGGCATTGACCATTTCCGGGTCATCAATGACTTTTACACTCCACTCCCAGTCTTTTGTATGGGGATAGAGGCGGATGGCCTGGGCTACCAGTCGACCTGTGATGTACCGGATTCGAGCTGAGATAGCAGGATCGGAATCAACCTGTCCTTTTTGCTGCAATGGACGAAGGGTCTGTACATAGGCTTCCCTGGATGCGGAGATTGCATGTTCAGGGGAGACGAGCATGAGCTGGTGACGGCCGGTAGGGCTGGTGGCGCAGGCCGAAATTGTCACCAGAAGCAGGAGGATAAGTAGTTTTTTTATCATAGCAGGTGAAATAGTAACAATTTAATCGTTTCTGACAAGTGAAATATAAAGTAAGCTTTCTTTCGGAGCCAGAGGAGGATGTGGTTAACAGTTTTCTCAATCGCACAAAGTCGATGAACTCGTAAAAAGGTCATTCGAAGTTCCAGATGGCTAAGTCAAAAAGTTTGATATACGAAGCGTAGTGTTTTCTCAGGCCCTCAACAATACATATGGTATGTTGAGGTTCTGAGGAAAACCTGCAACGAAGGAGATCGGACTTTTTACGACGCCATCAAAGTTGACAACAATGCATGACCTGAATATAGAAAAATATAGAACAATCTGGCTAAATCAGCTGCTTGTCGAGTATCAAGAAATTTGCTGGAGCTACGGCTTGGAGTTGTCCCCGCCTGTATTTGAGATTTCTAATTCAAGAAAAGAGGTCGGCTCATACCATCCGTCAACCAGAACGCTGCGATTGAGCCGATATCTGATTGAGGAAAATACTTGGGCGGTAACCCTGCAGGTATTAAAGCATGAGATGGCCCATCAGCTCTGTGCAGAACAGTTTGGAGGCAGGGAAAAAGGGCATGGTGCTGATTTCCAGAGAGGATGCCGACTTCTTGGAGTTGAACCGGAATTTTGCCGGGCACAATCCTCTCTGCCTGAATTGCAGAAAGAGCTGGATAGAGGGTCAGATTTATCGGAGGTGGGGCGGAAGTTTATCAGTAAAGTTGAAAAACTGTTCGCCCTTGCCGGGTCGCCAAATGAACATGAAGCGACGCTGGCAATGCAGAAAGCCAATGGACTCATAGAAAAATATAACCTCAGCTTCCTTGAAGCAGGTGAGAAGCGGGATTTCGGCTATATCGTCATCAATAGAAAGAGAAAGCGGATTGAGAGCTACCAGCGGCATATCTGTCGAATTCTGCAGGATTTCTTTTTTGTCAGGGTGGTTATGTCATTCATGTACGACCCGATAACCGATCAGAGTCACAAAATAATCGAACTCCTTGGAACCAGGGAGAATGTGACTATTGGTGAATACTGTTATTTTTTTCTAGAAAATAAACTGGTTTCCCTCTGGAGTCATAACCGTCATAAATTTAAAGGAAATAGCAGAACTGAAAAAAACAGCTATTTCCTCGGATTGCTTACCGGTTTTTACCATAAGCTGGAACAACAGAAAGATAAGGTGATAGAGACAAATGTAGTGGCAGCTGTAGAAAACAAGGCTCTGGTGGTAGCGGAGAGAGAACTGGACGGTTATGTCAGCAGCAGGTTTCCCCGGCTGCAAAAAGTGTCAAGAAAAACGGCGAAGGTTTACAGCAATACTTATAACGATGGTGTGGCTACAGGAAAGACCATTACCCTTGCAAAAGGGGTCGCTGCGGAATCAGTTCAAAGCGGCAGATTCTTATCAGAAAGGATATAGAGTGGAAAAGGAAGTTATTGATAATTTAGGAAAGTGTTTACGAGCAGACATTCCAGTGGCTCTTGTGACGGTTATTGACAATGGTGATTCTTGCCGCGGGCAGAGTGGGGCCATGATGGTTATATGGGGAGAATCAGAGAGTTACGGCAGCGTTGGCGGTGGCAGCCTTGAATTTTGGGCAATGGCTGAGGCAAGACAATGTCTGGCAGCTGGTTTGAGCCGGGAAGTGAGTTTTATTCCTGAAACAGAAGGTGAACTCGTGAGTTCCTGTGGCGGAACGACACGGCTGTTTATCCGTGTTTTTTATAGCGGGCCACGACTGATTATTGTCGGCAGTGGTCATGTGGGACTGGAGTTGTACCATCTCGCCCTGCTGCAGGGTTTCAGTGTTGTGGTGATAGATGACAGAGAGGATTTTATTGACCATTCCAGGTTTCCTGAAGCGGAAACATTACTTGCCGATGATTTTGACAAGGTTTTAACCGATTATCTCATCACTAAAGATTGCTATATAACAATCGCCACCCGAACACATGAAACGGACGAACAGGCTCTTGAAGCTGTCATCGGGTCCGAGGCAGGGTATATTGGTATGATAGGGAGCTCGCGTAAGATAAAAGAAATATACAGGCACCTTCTCGATCGGGGTGTGTTACGGGAAAAATTAGACGCAGTATATGCGCCGATGGGACTCAATATAGCCAAGGTAAAACCAAAAGAGATCGCATTGAGTATCATGGGTGAAATTCTTCTGGTGAAAAATGGTGGTTCTACCGAGCATATGCGGACGGTGAAAAATATCAGCTACTAAGTGCAGTAATGGACAATTAATCCTGATAAAATATCTATCATCGGCTGTAATCTGTCCAGGGCAATAAATTCATCCGGCTGATGTGCCTGGTCAATATCGCCAGGGCCAAGGATTATAGTTTCCAGACCCAAGGCCTGCAAATAAGGAGCTTCGGTTCCGTAGGCCACTGCCCGGGCAGCATGCTGAGTTAGTTTTTCCGTAATTTTAACGATATCTGCATCTGCCGGGGTTTCCATTGCTGGAATACCCTCAAACAACCGCTCAAATTCTATTTCCAGGCCGCTGTTGTATAAACTCTTCCGTACCCGCTGGTGCAGTGTGAATCTGAGTTCATTTAAATCCATACCCGGCAATGGACGCAGATCAATATCCAACTGACAATCTGCACAGATACGGTTGGGACTGTCGCCGCCTTGAATATGGCCCAGATTCAGTGTTGGTACCGGGATCTGAAATGCCGGATTAGTGTGCTCGTCCTGTAACTGCTCCCGCCACCGTAATAATTCGCCCATAACCCGATACATGCCTTCCAGTGCGCTGTTACCCAGATCAGGGTTACTCGAATGTCCGGATTGGCCGTGCAGATGGATAGCCTCCATCAAAATTCCCTTGTGCATCCTGATCGGTTTTAATCCGGTTGGTTCCCCTATCAGGGCATAGTCTGCTTTAGGTTTTTCTGATAATGCCCTGGCTCCAGCCATATTACTCTCTTCATTGGCAGTTGCAAGGATTGTCAGCGGACGTTTCAGGTCAATGTTTTCGATGATAAGTTGTTCAACAGCAGTCAATGTCAAAGCAAAAAATGCTTTCATATCGCTGGTTCCCAACCCGTATAAACGATTATGCTGTTCTGTGAGTTTAAACGGATCAAACTGCCAGCTGTTTAGATCATAGGGCACGGTATCAGTGTGACCGGCCAACAGCAGACCGTTATCACCACTTCCCAGGGTTGCCATTAAATTAAATTTACCCTGATGATTGGGAACCTCAATAATTTCGCATTCAAAACCGAGTCCACTGCACCATGTTGCAAGGAGGTCAATTATGGACTTATTACTTTGATCGTATTTTGGATTATTACAACTGATAGAAGGAATAGCAATCAGTTGACCGATCATCTCGAGAGTTGATGGAAGTTTCATTTTTTTATCCGCCAAGGTAGAGTTGTCTGACTTCATCACTTTCAAGGAGTTCCTGCCCGGTTCCCGTGAGACGGTTTTTCCCGAGTTCCAGTACATACCCTCTGTGACTGATGGATAGTCCTTTTCTTGCATTTTGCTCTACCAGGAGTACGGAAGAACCACTTTTGCCAATCTCAACAATCTGATCAAAAATCATGTCGACTATTATAGGAGCAAGGCCGAGGGAAGGTTCATCAAGAAGAACAAGATCGGGTTTCAGGAGTATTGAGCGGCTTAAGGCAAGGATCTGCCGTTCGCCGCCTGATAACTCCCTGGCGAAGGAGTTACGTTTTTTAAGAAGAACAGGATATTTTTCAAGAACTTTCCTGATATTACGATTCAGGTCATGTTTGTCCTCAAGCAGGGTTCCAGATATCTCCAGATTCTCGACAATGGTAAGGTTTGGGAAAATATTCATACCCTGAGGTATGAATACAAGTCCTTTTGCACCCCTCCGGGCAATACTCATGGTGGAAATATTCTCTCCCTTGAAAGTAATAGTTCCCCGGGAAGGGATAAGCTGTCCGGCGATTGTTCGTAGCACCGTAGACTTACCGGCACCGTTGGGGCCGATTATACAGATGATTTCGCCACTTTCTACATGAAGGGTTATATCGCTCAGCACCGGAGCCTGGCCATACCCTGCTGTTATGTCTTCAAGCGTCAGCAGCATCTGCCATCCTCCCAAGGTACGCCTCAATTACCCTTGAGTTGTTCTGCACCTCACTTGGAGTGCCAGAAAAAATTAGACTCCCTGAATCCATAACAAAGATTTTGTCACAGAGTTCAGTAACAAGAGGCATATTATGCTCAATAAGGAAAATTTTTATCGACTGGTCTCGCAGGTTCTCCAGGATCGTAACAAGGTGACGGATCAGGGTCGGATTGATACCTGCTGTAGGCTCATCCAGAATTATAAGTTTTGGATCGGCCATTAATACCCTGCCAATTTCAAGGAGCTTTTGCTGGCCGTAGCTTAAATCTCCGGCAGGGCTGTCTTTAAGTTTCAATAATCCAAGTGTTTCAAGGATTGACTCCGCTTTCTCACAATTCTGTGTCTCCTGTAGAGCAACCTTTGAAGGTTGAAAAAACAGGGGTAAAAGATTTTCACCTAGCTGGTTGGGTGCGGCAGTAATCAGATTGTCCAGGGAAGAAAGAAAGGGTAAAACTCTGGTCTGCTGGAAGGTTCGAACAATTCCTTTCCGGCTGATAATATGGGGAGGGAGTCCATTGATTCTCTGGTCAAGGAAGTGGATATTTCCCGTGTCAAGCTTGTAAAATCCGGTAATAAGATGAAAGAGAGTAGTTTTGCCGCTGCCATTGGGCCCGATAAGACCCGAAATGCCAGTATCTCCAAGGTTGAATGAGACATCGTTCACGGCGATAAGAGCACCAAAGCTCTTTGAAACATTTTCTATTTTAAGCATTGGTTGTGGCGAATTTTCTTGATTCCGAGATAAGACCCTGGGGACGTTTAAGCATCATTATAACGAGAATGAAACCATATACCATACCCTGGAGAGGTGCGACAAATCGTACATACTCAGAAGGGATGGGGATAAATCGAATGAATTCGGCGAAAAAAATGATGACAAATGCACCGACAACAGGTCCAGGATGTGTTCCTTTACCACCTAGAACGACACAGAGAAGCACCAGGATAGTCTCTTGCAGGGTGAAATCTGCTGGACTGATATATGTTATGTAGTGGGCCCATATCACGCCGGCGAGGCCGGCGAGAACAGATCCAACAACTATTGCTTTAGTTTTGATAAGAGATGTGTTTTTTCCTAGAGCCTGGGCAACAAATTCATCTTCTCTAATAACTTTGAGACTCCTGCCGTACGGGGAGTTTGTTATTCTGCGGAGCAAAATAAAGGTTATAGTGGCAGCAAAAAATGTAACAGCTAAAAACAGTGGGAGGCTTGAAATTCCTGAGCCGATCCAGTCAGGTCTGGGAATGTTCGGCAACCCCATCGGGCCCCTTGTGATATCACGTTCATTTAAAAAAATGAGATGGATCATTTCAGCAAAGACAAGGGTGGCAATGCCGAAGTAGTCTCCAGAGAGACGAAGTGTGGGGATGGCCAGGAGGGCTCCTGCAATACCTGCAAGTGTGATGGCACCAACCACTGCCAGGGGGATTGGCACACCGTTCAGGCTCAGCAGGGCTGAAGTATAGGCTCCGATACCGAAAAAAGCAATATGACCAAAATTATATAATCCTGTAAACCCGAGCTCCAGGTTTAAAGACTGGGCAAATATTGAATAGATGAGGCAAATTATAAGGATATGATAAAAATAATCCATAATCAGCGTACCCCTCCGGCTATACCAAAAAAGCCTCGGGGTTTGAAGAGAAGGAGAAGAAAAATCAGTCCATAGGAGATAAAATCTTTATAATCAGGTGAGATAAAAGCTACACTTATATTTTCTGCAATACCGATGAAAAGTCCCCCAATCAGGGCGCCCCATACATTGCCCGCTCCTCCCAGGAGAACTGCGGCAAAAGCTTTTATCAGGCTGTTCATGCCCATCATGGGGTCAAGACTGGTATCGAGAGCTAGAAGTATACCGCCTGTCCCTGCAAAAACCGAGGCAAGCACCCAGATCGTCCAGGTTACTTTTGTCATATTGATTCCCATGATGGCGGAAAGTTCAATATTGTCTGACACAGCTCGCAATGATTTTCCCAGCAGGGTACATGTTAAAAGAAAATATAAAATAGAAAAGAAAAGCAGGGCTGAGAGCACCATAAGGATCTGGATCTTGGTGATGTAAATGCCGCTCAAGAGAATTCCCGTGGACAGGGGGAGGTCAACGGTCTGCAGGTCTGATCCCCAGCAAAGTCGTATACCATTCCTCAGCATATAGGAAAGCCCTATGGATGCGATAAGGATGGCGATTGGATTGCTCTGGCGTAAAGGGCGGTAAACAAATCTGTCCTGGGCAAGACCAATTCCCACGGTGATAAGAAGAGCAGGTACTACAGAAATATAGACGGGAAGCGAAAATGGGGATGAGGAGAACATCCAGGTAAGATATGCTCCCCAGGTGATAAGTTCCCCATGGGAAAAATTGATAAATTTAAATACCCCGTATACCATGGCAAGTCCCACGGCAAACATGGCATAAATTGATCCCGCAATAATCCCGTTTACAAGCAGCTGGGCGTAATAGCTTGTCATAATTGAAATAATATCGTGAAGGTACTTATCCAGGTATTTTAAAAATCCCGATTTTTCGGGTTAGGCTGTTAGGCTCTAAGGAGGAATGAATAGTTTGCTTTTCCTAAAAGACTAACAGCCTAAATGCCTACAGCCTATCTACCTGCAAGCACTTTACTTGTAGTCTGTGATGCTGCCATCTTTGATCGTCCACCTACCATAAGATGCATTGACATCACCGCTTTCGTCAAAGGATTTATCCCCGGTGGTACCGATATATCCCTGGCTTACCTTTATTAACGCAGCCCTGATATCATCACTACTGTCTGAGGCTGCAGATTCCAGTGCCAGCGCCGTCAGTTTTACCATGTCATAGTTGTATTCACCAAATACCGGAGTTTTCTTGCCCGGGTACTTTTTCTCCCATCCTGCCTTAAAGGTTTTGTACTGGGGAGTCTCCTGGGAGAATGTGGGGTAGGTGCCGATTACGCCTTCACTTGCTTTGCCGGCTAGATCGATCAGCTTGGGTGACTTGGAGGCGGATCCCATGAGCCATTGAACATTGAGACCTGTTTCATAGGCCTGTTTCAATATAGTGGCACCCTCTTTAATATAGGTGAGATTGACGATAGCTTTCGGGTTATGACGTTTCATTCTGAGAATTTCGCTTCGGTAATCTGTTTTTCCTTCTCCATGGGGAAGTTCATCAATTATTTTTCCACCTGAAGCTGTAAACTCAGCTTTAAAAACCTCTGCGAGTCCCACTCCCCAGTCGTTGTTAACATATGTCAGCACAACTTCCTTATATCCCAGAGAACTGGTAAGCTCTGCCACCCCAACACCCTGAAGAAGGTCTGATGGGAAAACCCTGAATACATAGGAGCCGCATTTAGTAATAGCTGCTGCAGCACTTTCAGCAGCCAGGAGGATGGTCTTGTTATCCTGGGCAATGGGACATACAGCAAGGAAATTTGAACTTGAAGCAGGACCAAAGATAAGGGGAAGTTTATCTATGGTTATAAGTTTTCTGAGAGCGGACACAGAGCCTTTCGAGGTGGAATTGTTATCTTCAAATACTATTTTTAGATTGTTTCCTTTGATGCCTCCGGCTGCATTAATTTCATCTGCAGCGAGAAGCATGGCCTGCTGAAATCCTTCACCATACACGGCAAGTTTCCCGGTAAGCGGGGTGACGGAGCCTACAGAAATCTCCTCTGCCATGACGGAGCCGGTTGAGATTAAAAACAGAACAGTGATACTGCTAAAGATAAATTTTTTCATATTTTTCTCCTTTTTTATTTTTATCTGTTATACGGAAAACAATTTGATTACTCAGGACGAAATTATCTCCTCTTCTACCATCCTGTCAATGAAGTCGAGGACGAATAGGCGTTGGCTGTTGCTGGCATGAGCTATGCATGTACAATGAAGATTAGTCTGACTGCGAACAAGAAGTTCAAACTTGACCGACTGGTCGTTAACTTCTACCCCCAGATAAAACGGGCCATGGTCTTCGTGGCCCAGTTGAGCTTCAGAGAGAAGATCCGGGGGCAGCTCAAGCCAGTATAGGCCGACCATCGCCCCCTGCTTGATGGAACGTTTGAGGTAGGAGTCTATATTGTCCCGTTCCATCGGGGAGAGTTCATCAATAACTATTTGTCTCATATCTTTTTCCAACCTATTTGTTAAGGATAATGAACTCGTAAAAACCCTAAATATTGGATGACTATGTAAAAAACGTCATATGTCAAGCCAGGTCATATCCTTGTTAAGATTTTCATATCCATCTTCACGGACAACTACCATATTCTCCAGCCTGATTCCTCCCCATCCCGGTATATAGACACCCGGCTCCACTGTGACAATCATCCCGGCCCGCAGTTTTTTACTGGAAAGAGGGGAGAGACGCGGCTCTTCATGAACAGCCAGACCTACACCGTGGCCAAGACCATGACCGAAATTTGAACCATAGCCCGCATCATCAATTATTTTTCTAGCCTTTTTGTCCACATTCCTGCCAACAATTCCGGCACGAATCGAATTCATCCCGGCAAGTTGGGCCTTGCGGACCAGTCTGTGTAATTTGATATACTTCTTGCTCGCTTTGCCCGGGACGAAATTTCTGGTCATATCTGAGCAATATCCCTGAAGGACAAGGCCCATATCAATGGTAAGGCATTTATTCAGTTTTATATGGCTGTTGCCAGGTACGGCATGGGGCAGGGCACCGTTCTTCCCGGTAGCAATTATTGAATCAAAACTGGCTGATTCAGCTCCTTTTCTGCGCATAAGCGATTCAATGGCAAGGGCGACCTCGATTTCATTTTGTGTCTTTGATATGGTGGGGAAAATTTCCTGGAAGACCTCTTCGTTTAGTCGGACGGAGGCCCGGATGAGGGCAATTTCATCCTCATCCTTGATAATACGCATTCGTTCAATCAGATCAACAGTCGGGACAAGCTTGATGCCTTTCTTTCCCAGGCTGACTTTCATTTTCTCGGCAACAGAGTGGAGAGTATAATGACTCTCAAAACCCATATTTTTCACCTTGAGATCCGGTAATAACTTACTGAGCAGTTTCAATACCCCTTTTCTATAGATTAAAACCGTTGCCCATGGGACATCTTTTTCCGCCTGAAGTTGGTATCGAAAATCAGTGAGAAGATAGATTGGCCCGGAAGAGGGGATAATGAGTACTCCTGAGGTCTCTCCTATTCCATGGTCGCCGCCTCGGTAACCACTCAAGTACCGTCTGTTCTCGGGCTGACTCACCAGGAGGGCATCTACTTTCTTGCGTCTCAGCTTTGCCTGGAGTTTTTTTACTCGTTTTGAATAATTCATTTTTATCTGTAGAGGTAATTGTCAGTTATTTTCAAGGGCAGAGGCGATTGAGGATCATCTCCTTTCGTTCAGTCATGGCATCGTTGTACTGGTTGTTGAGGCTGGTCAGCATTTTCGACAACTCCTCCCTGTATTGGGGGTGCATAGTCGGGTTTATCGTACCCTGTTCAGTTTGTCCGCTTGCCGTCTGCTGCTGTTCAATTTGGGCCCGAAGTGCATCCTCTAGCTGCTGGATCGACTGTTCTTTGTGCTGGCCGTACTGCTCAAGTATCTGCTGGAGTTCTCCGCAGATACTTGAGATCTCGCCGGAGTTTTGAGCCAGGGATAAGATACCCTTGATGGCAACGGCGGCCGATTGCTCCAGTTCTTCGTCTCGGGGGAGGACAATATTGCGCAGGAGGGTTTCGGCCATTCCCTTTCTGATTGGCAGCTGGTTCTCAGCGGGCTGATTAAGGAGTTCCTTGTGCAGGTCAGTGATTTTCTCATTGAGAAAATCCGCACCAATTCGCATACCTGTTTTAATCAGGTTGTCATCATCGGTTACTGAAGGTGCCCCTTCTGCCATCTTGGCAGCACGCTCCAGAACCATCTCCATTGTACTTTTTATTTCTGCCATAATTTTTAATCCGTGGTTTGTTCAAAATGAAATCTACAGGGAAAATCGAAGGGTCCAGAAAGAACATAATGCATTTAAGGGCATCTTTGATTTTCTAAGTAACAGTTTTGTAACGGTTGCATTGCCATTGGTCTTCCACCAACATTGATATACCAAGGGGGATAGAATAATGAAAGGATTTTGAGCAGGAAGTCATCCAGTCCAGACGCAATTAGAGCCAATCGATTTCAATTCACCTAACATCTTCCTGTAAAGGTTATAACCAAAATAATCAAAACTTATCTCTTTTGCTGATGGTTACTCTTGTCAGTGAACAATCATAGGAGATATGTTGACTTTGAGATCTGAGTTTCAGCAGTAATATCCGTATGAGGTGAAAGCCAATCTCATTGAGATTCATTTTGCCTGTCTTAAGCTTCTTCCTCAATCTTGATACGAAAATATACCATAATTTTGGTTTTATTTTTGTTACGCAGACTCTGTAACCATCAATAATTTAGAATGCTCCATTTGCAGCTGGTTTTCTGGAAATAAATTTGAATTATAATAAGCGGCAGAATACTCCTTTTAGGGCAAGTTTATCGGACATGATCAAATTGGAACTTCACAGGAAAAAGGTAAACTTAAGATGCCCAACAGATATATAGCATTGCCAATGGGTATAAAAATGCTGTAAAATCTTGAGATCCTCAAGAAGAATAAGATAGAAGAATTCAAAAATCGATTTCAAGACCGAACTTACATTCCGAAGTCAATTCAATGATCGAAACATATACTTTAGTTGTTATTGCAGGAACTTTCTTACTCGCAGGAAGCGTCAAAGGTATAATCGGCCTTGGACTTCCAACTGTCAGTTTAGGGCTATTAGCCGCAGTTTTAGATTTAACAACTGCTATGGCGTTGCTTCTTATCCCTTCCTTTGTTACCAACGTCTGGCAGGCTGCATTTGGTGGTAACACCAAAGACATACTCAAGCGAATTTGGCCTTTTTTGTGTTTAGCAACAGTTACAATTTGGTTTGGGGCAACCGCTTTAAACACTGTTAATCCATTTCACCTATCAATTCTGCTCGGTTTGTTATTACTTGCTTACTCATCGCTCAACATTTTGGGATTCCGCCTTTCAATTTCTCCTAGACATGAGAAATGGAGCGGCTTAATCCTTGGAACCCTAAATGGAGTTTTTACAGGAATGACTGGTTCATTCGTTGTACCGGGTGTAATGTATCTACAAGCAATAGGACTCCCTCGAGATTTGCTTGTTCAAGCAATGGGTATGTTATTTGCCTTATCCACAATTGGGCTGGCCATAGCGCTTCAAAAGAACAACTTACTCACACCTGAGCTTGCGATTATTTCTGCTTCTGCTGTTGTTCCTGCGATAATAGGAATGGTGATTGGGCAGAAAGTGAGAAAATCGCTTTCTGAAACTAAATTTCGAAAGATTTTCTTTGTTTCAATTTTGATATTAGGTGCTTTTATAATTACGAAATCAGTACTCTCGCTCTACACATAGTTGCGAAACGTCTTCGGGGTTAGATTGCCGGGTCGAAGCTATGATAGAAGGCTTTTAGTACCTACCTTAGGTTCTTCCTGTGAATGTTAATTTAATCAAATCAAGGGAAATAACCAGAAATGGAGCATTGTAAATTATTTTCTGTTTCCAGAGAATCTCTAATTATGTAGCCATCTGTTTGTCCAGATCATATACTTCGAATAATGAGGTGGCACCGAAAACAGCGTGCATCTTTCCCACCAATTTGTCTACTCTATCAAAAGTGCGCTTAACCCCAATAACAGTTCGCACCTCCTGTCCACCATTCCCTGAGAATGCAGTGGCCAGACGAGACAGAGAACTCAGTTCAGTGGCTTCTTGAACAATGGTATCTTCTATAACCACTTTATTCTGGTAGGAGGCGACCGCAAGTAATCCCAGGAGGATACCGTAAAAAAAGCCGAATATAGAAAGGAAATTACCAAGAATCCCGTTGATTCCGGGCTGGCCGCGAAGAAAAAATCCAAGAATAGGGCGGATCAACACTATTCCTACCCAGGTGAACCCAACGAAGATAATGCAGGTCAGAAGTGTAATAAATCCGGGCGAAAGTTCATATAACCAGTTACTTATTTATAGTATCACTCCAGTTTGCAGAAATTCACCGGGTACTGCAGGTTGACTGCGGTGCAAGCAATGGCGTTTGAATGCCGGTGTAATGCAAAAACGGTATAAAAAAGGAGCATCTCTGCCCTGCAAAGACACTCCTTCAGGGCTGCTTCTACCAGTTGTCTACTCTTCTAGTTTTTTGAAGGTGGAGCCGTCAAGGGAAAGATCAGCCATCAGCCCTGCCTCACTGAAGATGAAGGCACTGATCGGGTCTTTTATCGTTTTGGTATTGAAGGCACCGGAGGCACCTTTTTTGGCCACCGCAACTGTGAAGTTTCCACCGACCTGCCAGTTGCGTTTCCCTTCACGAAACTTGGCCAGGGCATCGGCTGTATTAAAAGTCAGTAATAAGGAGTGGGATTCAACTCCCGCCAGGAGACCAGCTTTGAGTGAGGAGGTTCGATAGTATTCTGTCGTCTTGCCATCAATCCTCATGGCGCATGTCCCTCCCTCTACACCAACAACGAAGCCGGCCTTTGCGACCTTCGGGCATATCAACACGCCCTGGGCATTCTCAACGAGTGGCCAGGCGCTGGGCTCGTCTCTTTTGAACTCGGCCAGCGCGTTGTTAACGTTGGTTTCGACCTGATCCTGCTTGGCCATATCTTTTGCCGGCGAGGCGCAACCACTGAGGGTAGCAATAAAAGCGGCACCGACAATAAAAGAGGATAAAGAGAGAGTTTGCTTAAGTGTCATCATTTTAGTTCTCCTGTCTTTTGAAAAGTTTATGCTGTTATGAATCAAGTCGACAATAGTCCACAAGATCATCCTAATGCATCATTTCGCTCAATGAAAATGATTATCGTTAATATAATCATTTTCATTGAACGTCAAGATATATCATATAATTTTACTATAAAATATTGTCTACCTCTTTTAAGTATAAACTTGTCAAAGATTGTATTTATAACTAAGGGTTATCAAAACAATAGCTCTTAGTTATTTAGGTTAAATAATTTTAAGATAACAGTGATTATTCTCGTGATTTTAAAATAAATTGGTTATTGTTTTAATCTTGATAATCCTGATCATCTGGATATAGTTATTGAAAAACACTTCGTTCCCAGGCTAACTATCTGAAACATAAATTTAACCAACTATCTATCTTATGAACCCTGGATTTATTATCCCCATACTGTTTATAACTATTATTTTTTCTGCCTGGGCTATCGGCACGTACAATAAGTTTATCAAATATAACAACAGGATCGAAGAGGCCTTGAACCGCATTGATGTTGCCCTGAAGCGCCGTGCCAACCTGATTCCCAACCTTGTCCGTGTCGTCAAGGGCTACAGCGCTCATGAGGGTAAGATTTATGGGGATAAAACTGAGCAGTTAGGCATGTTGTCTCAACCTGAACGGCTGGAACAGGAACGACAGATTTCAAAAAATCTTCGCGGGCTTCTGGCTGTTGCCGAGGCCTATCCCGACCTGAAGGCCAGTGCTAACTTTCTTGATCTGCAAAACAACCTTGACGAAATTGAGCAGGATGTTCAGCGGGCCAGGAACTATCACAATGACTATATTGCCAGACTCAATACCGCTGTTGAATCCTTCCCTGCCTCTTTCATCGCCCGAAAGTATCACTTTGAAAAGCAGGATTACCTGGCATTGGAGCTGGCTACCGAACGGGGGATGCCGGATATCTCATTTTCCCAGGGCCAAGACAAAGAAGACAAAAAAGCGTGAAAATAAAACTGGAAGGATTTAAGTGACGATTAAAACGGATTTTACCGATGAAGAATGGACGCAACTGCTCCAGGCCCCCGGGGCTGCGGGCATTTATATTATGATGGCTGATCCAAGCTTCGTGGTTGGCAGTATGAAGGAGGCATTTGCCGTATCCAGCGGTATTCTTGATAAAGAAAAGGGAAACAACAGCGAGCTCCTGACAGCCCTGCTTGCAGATTTTAAAGAGAAAGAAATGGCCAGACAAGCGCAGCTTAAATTTGAGAAAAAAGATCTCAATACGGTTAAACAGACAGCATCCGATGCCTTGAAGAAAGCTGCCCGGATTCCTGACACTAAGGCTACACCAGAGGAAACTGCAGAAATAGAAGGCTGGTTGTCTGATTTGAGTGTTAAGACTGCAAATGCAGCAAAAGAAGGTGGAGATTTCCCTCCTCCATCCCTTTTTGAAAGACCGGTTGGATACCAATACCGACCGCGTCGCATCGTATGATAGTCTCGGCTAATAGATGATAAGGGGCCTCGATCAGACCGTTGGGAAATCCATCCATTGTTGTGAAATTCAGTTCGCTCAGCTGGCCAAAAGCCCGGACGATAGGAACAGGCAGTTTTGGGGTGGCAATGGGGTAATCAAAAATATCCTTGCAAGTTACCTTTTTCTGTTTTGCCAGAGGATGGCTGGTTCGACAGACATAACAGGCTGAATGGCGGGGAAGATCCAGAATATTGAGTTCATCCGGATTCGTAACAAACCTGGTGTCACAGATAAGGATATCCAGCTCACCACTATTCAGGCCTTCCAGGAGAGCGGGCACCCATTCCACCTTTGTTCGTACGGTAAATCCAGAATAATCCGCCCCCAAACGTCCAAGAGTTCTTCCAAGCAGGACTTCAGCCGCCAGGGTCCAATACCTATACGGACTATACCGGTTTCAAGATCCGCCAGCATATCCATTTCCCGCTCCAGGCGCCGGGCGTCCCGCAGAATTGAGCTGCCAAGCCGCAGGGCATGTTTGCCAAAAGCAGTGGGGCTCACCTCCCGGGCAAAGTTGCGGTGGTTGTCCAGTGCTTCTATCTGCTGCAGGTGTCGGAGATCGAGTTTCATAAGTATATGTTACCAATTCAATAACCTATTGTCATTGGATTTTATTTTACAGGTGTGTTAATAGTAACCATTTCCACCTTTAAATTTGTGTCTATTTTTTATTACCAATCTCAATTGGAGGTTATTGTCTAATGAAATTTGCATCACTTTGCAGTTGTGCAACACTTCTTGCGGGAGTTCTTTTCAGCAGTCCTGCAATGGCTACAGAGAGCGGCTCCGGGCACTATATGCCTGGAACAGTTGCAACCCTGATTGATCTTGCCCCGACAAAACCCGGTTGGGTGATAGAGCCGATCTACCTCCACTACGATGGAGACGCCGATGCATCTCAAAAGATTCCAGTGGCCGGTCTTGATACCCTGGGTATGAGTGCTGAGCTGGATGTTTTGCTGGCCGGTGGTCTCTATACTTTTGCCAAGCCGGTTTTTGGCGCCACTTACAGTGTCGGTGCCTATCTCCCCTTTGTGTGGATGAGTGTGGAGGCGGAGACCAAAGGTAATTTCGGACATAAATTGATTCAGGACGAGGAAAACGGTCTGGGAGATATGGCGATCATTCCGGCAATGATGGCATGGAAGGATGGGCCCTGGCAGTTCAATGCTGCCCTGTCGGTCTATGCACCGACAGGGGAGTACGAGCTTGGCAACCTGGCCAACCCCGGGCTTAATTACTGGAGCTTTGATCCCTTTGTCGGCGTATCCTACAACCATCCCACCCTCGGCTTTAACGCGGCCCTGCATGGCGGCGTTATCTTTAACACCGAGAATGATGATACTAACTACCAGAGCGGTTCAATGCTTCACTTAGACGGGAGCATCCAGCAGCTGCTGCCGGTGGGGCCGGGTTTTATCAGCATCGGGGCCGAGGGCTTCTATCTGGATCAGTTGAGTGCCGACAGCGGCCAGAGAAAAATTTTCGGTGATTTTAAGGGGCGCTCCGCCGGTATTGGGCCGGTACTTGGCTATGTGCTGCCGTTGGGCGACGAGACCCTGGTAACAGAACTCAGATGGCTGCCGGAGCTGGAAACAGAAAATCGGTTGAAAGGTGATTACATCTGGCTGAAGATTGTCTATCAGTTTTGATTCGGAACGGTTGACTCATATCGAATCATCCCCCAATAAAGAAGAGCCTTGCAGAGGAAAATTAGACATGTACAAAAAATATGCCCATTCAATCGTTGCCTTGTCGGCTGTTCTTGTAATTCCGACAATGGTGGCAGCGCAGGAACTTGATTGAACCATCCTGCCCATTCCTGACCCTGTTCGTCCACCCATTACTGAAGTGGATGCACGCAAGGCGACGGCACCCAAACCTTTCAAGGTTGAAACGCCTGAAGGGGCACCCAATGTGGTGATTGTTCTCCTTGATGACCTTGGCATCGGAGGCCCGAGCACCTTTGGCGGACCTCTCAATATGCCCACCCTTGATAGCTTGGCTGAAGAAGGGTTGCGCTACAATAATTTTCACACCACCGCCCTCTGTTCACCAACGCGGACAGTGTTGAAAAGTGGCCGCAATCATCACACCGCTAATGCGGGTTCCATATCCGAGACCGCCACCGCTTTTCCAGGCAACACAGGCCAGGTGCCAAACAACGTGGCCTCCCTTGCTGAAATGCTCCGTTTAAACGGGTACAGCACCGCAGCATTCGGAAAGTGGCATGAGACTGCCGCTTGGGAGACCAGTGTTTCCGGCCCCTTTGTCCGCTGGCCGACCCAACAGGGATTTGACAAGTTTTATGGCTTTCTCGGCGGTGAAACAAATCAGTATGCGCCCATGCTCTATGATGGAACAGCACGAGTGGAGATCCCGGAAGATCCTGACTATCATTTCACCGAGGATATGACCGATAAGGCCATGTCCTGGATTCGCTTCCAGCAGACCATGACACCGGACAAACCTTTTTTTGTATATTATGCACCGGGTGCCGTCCATGCCCCACATCATGTAACACCTGAATGGGCAGAAAAGTATAAGGGGCAGTTTGATAAAGGCTGGGACAAAGTACGTATGGAGACCTTGGCACGTCAGATCAAACTCGGTATTGTCCCTGCAGGAACCAAACTCGATACAAAACCTGAAGCAATTAAGGATTGGGACAGTCTGTCTGCCAATGAGAAACGGTTATTTGCCCGTCAAGCTGAATTTTTTGCAGGATTTACCGAGCACACAGATAAAGAAGTTGGCCGTCTTGTTGATATGCTCAGTGAAATGGATGAGCTGGACAACACCCTGTTTATTTACATAGCCGGTGACAACGGCACCAGTGCTGAAGGCGGGATGAACGGCATGTTCAACGAGATGACCTATTTCAACGGCATCGAAGAAACCGTTGAGGATATGCTGTCACGTATCGACGAATGGGGTGGCCCAAATACTTTTCCTCATATGGCAGCAGGCTGGGCAGTGGCCTTTGATGCCCCGTTTATGTGGACCAAACAGGTGGCCTCCAACTTTGGCGGTACACGCAACGGAATGGTTATCCATTGGCCCAAAGGGATCAAATCAAAAAACGAGATCCGCAGTCAGTTTCACCATGTGATCGATGTAGCACCCACCGTGCTTGAAGCTGCAAAGCTTCCTGAACCAAAGTTTGTCAACGGTGTAAAGCAAACCCCCATCGAAGGGGTAAGCATGGCCTATACATATGAAGATGCAAAGGCCGAGGATCAACACATAACCCAATATTTTGAGATTATCGGCAACCGTGCCATCTACCATGACGGCTGGCTGGCCGGGACTGTACATAAAGCACCATGGGAACTGCAGCCACGCCGAGGCATTACCAACGATGAGGGCTGGGAACTCTATAACGTAAACGAGGACTTTAGTTTAAGTAACGATCTGGCTGCAGAAAACCCGAACAAACTGGCAGAGATGCAGGCACTCTTTCTGGAAGAGGCCCCCAAGTATAACGTACTGCCCATTGATGACAGGAGCATTGAGCGCTTCGATCCAATCCAGGCTGGGCGTCCGGATCTTATGGGCGACCGCACCTCCATTATTCTGTATGAGGGAATGGACGGAATGCTGGAGAATGTCTTTTTAAATGTGAAGAACCGTTCCAAAACCATCACCGCAGAGGTTACTATTCCGGAGGGTGGAGCCAATGGAGTAGTTCTTGCGCAAGGTGGACGATTTGGTGGCTGGGCACTCTATATGAAGGATGGCAAACCCGCCTATACCTATAACTGGCTTGGTCTGAAATTCAACACTGTCATGGCCCCCGATGCTTTGCCTGCCGGTAAGGCTACTATTAGCTTTGACTTTATCTATGATGGTGGTGGACCCGGTAAAGGTGGTATGGGAACTTTATCTGTTAATGGTAAGCAAGTCGCTGAAGGTCGTATCGACCAGACCCAGCCCAACATGTTTTCCCTGGACGAAACTGCTGATGTGGGCCTCGATGAAGCCACTCCGGTCGTTGCAGGAATCGGAGAGGGACGGGCGACGCATTTTACCGGGCAAATTGACAAGGTAACCCTGGAAGTCCGATAAGGACCAGCAGAATTAAAACCAATATATCGGTACTTTGAGAAAACCAAAGCGCCGATATATTCTCTAATTCTACAGATGATGTAAAATCAGGAACAGGCCCAAGTTTCTGTTCGAGATAAATTGATAACTGCCAATGGTAAGCTCCATTTTTTACAGGCAGAGAAAAATTTAAGGTTCTTCCTGTACATGTAATTAAGGAGTCACTCCCAAAACCTAGCAACATAAAAACCTTTTCTTAATCTTTAAAAACTCAATCCTGCTCAGAAATGCCTGACAATAAAAAAGTATTATATAGGGCAAGATGGTTCCAGATAAGGTTGCATATGATGATGCCTAAAAAAATTACCTGAAATGGAGCATTGCAAATTATTGATTGTTCAAGGGCAGGTCCGATATTTTCCGGAGAAATCAACAGCAGAGATATTAACCTTTGGGTACGAAATTGAAATGCAATGTTTCAAGGCCTGATCCTGATTTTCGGGATCAGTTTTTGTGATGTTCATTTTTTCATGAACTCGACCAAGGTAAAAGATGAAAAAAGCCAGTCACCTTCTTTTTTGATAACTGTGATATTCATTTCATAGGCATCAGTAAACTGTCCGTCAACAGATTCCCCGTTTAGACGTAGGGTGGTTATTACTTCAGCCTGGCCTTCATCGGGGATGTTTACAACAGTGTCTTGAAAGCTGAAATTTGTGTTAGGTAATCTTTTTTTCAACATGAGAATATGGTCGATGATCTCTTTTTGACTGAACTCACGATCTATTTTAAATGATTCAATATTGACTTTGCAGAGATCAGTGCAAAGTTTTGCGGCAAGAGCAGCTTTTTGCAAGGTCTCCATTACCGGCTCTTTCTTGCCAGACGAACAATTTTCAGCTAAGGAGTCCAGATTATCCCTGATCTTTTCCTCATCGCTGGGTAGAAAAAAGATTGCGCCAGCAACAAGAGTAAAAATTGCCAGAAGAAGAAACACTTTTTTGTTGTTCACGGGAATACGCCTCCAACTATACGGTGTATGTTTATCTCACCAAACTGGTGACGAGCCATGGGTGTTCCGCGATTATCGCCCACAATATATACATGTCCAGGTGCTATCGCTCTTGGTGGAAGTTCCCAATCAGAACGATAACGGACATAAGGCTCCTCAATTAAGTTACCATTTACATACAAGAGCCCTTTTCGAAATTCAACCGTCTCTCCCTGAAGGGCAACAATTCGTTTAAGCAGCATCACCTTCCTGCCGGCAAAGCGCACAGTCACCACATCAAACCGTTCTGGAGGTGCAAATAAATACTGTAGCCGCCAGCAGAAGGCAAAAGATCTATCATGGTAGGTGGGTTCCATGCTCATCCCCTGAATACGCAGGGGAATGAGGAGATGACCAAAAATTACGTAGCAGGCGAGTCCAAGTAAGATAAGCCGTATAAAATATCTTTTATTAAAAGAAGGAAAGAAAAACTTGCGGACTGGAGTGTATGGCATGATGTTACCATGAAAAATTTTGGTCATTCTAAAAAAACAGGGCGAAGTCATGAATAATAATATATTCCTTCCTTCAATCCAAAATCAATATACTTCCACTATGTCCTGACTTGTAAATAAAGTCTCAACACAAAAGATGTCTCCAGAATCTCTCCAAAATATTCTCTGGAACCATCAATAGTTTTGATTGCTCCATTTACTGTATGTTTTCCCGAAAGAATATCGAATATTTTAAAGTGCCAGGATTCTCCCTTTATGGCATGTTTTGGGGTATGACCACCTATGAGCTGGTCAGGAAGAACCTCGAGTTTCCACTCTCCTGCCGGTGGTCAAGATCCTTGCTCGGGAACTGTGTATTACTCTTGGTCCAGTCCTAAATAGGCCTTGATGAGATCCGGGTCATTTCCCGCACCTTTTGCTGTCCCCTGCCATACATCCCTACCTGATTCAAGAACACAGATCCGATCTGCAACTTCCAGGGCTCTGGTAGTATTCTGTTCTACCAGCAGAATGGTGACACCCTGCTCCTTTAAAGTGGATATTGCCCGATAGCAGAGATCGATAACCTTGGGCATGAGGCCTAGGGAAAGTTCATCGATAATCAGCAGTTCCGGTTCTGCCATGAGGGCACGAGCTATGGCTAGCATTTGTTGTTCACCACCAGAAAGAGTGGCAGCCTGCTGCTCAATACGCTCATCAAGGCGAGGAAAGAGCTTCAATACTTTGTCACGATTTAGGGACAGTCTGTTTTTGGGAAGGGAGTAGCAACCCATGGACAGGTTTTCATTTACAGTCATGTCGGTAAAAAGACGTCGTCCCTCCGGTGCTATGGCAATACCTAGTCGTACTCGCTTTGTTATTGGTAGATTCGTAATATCATCTCCTTTGAATCTGATTTTTCCTGACTTCACCTTGACATGGCCGGCTATGGACATGATGGTGGAACTTTTACCGGCACCATTGGCTCCAATAAGAGCAAAAATTTCCCCTTTGGATATTTGCAGAGAGAGGTTCTCGACTACGGTAAGATTTCCATATCCACAGCTTACTTTCTCAAGATGCAGCATGATGACCTTCTCCCAGATATGCACTTCTTACAACAGCATCGTCCATAACCTTGTGTGGCTCTCCCTGACCGATTTTCATGCCGTTATCGATCACTACAAGCTGGTCACATATGCGGATAACCTCGCCTAGGTTATGTTCTATAAGCAAGATGGTATGGCCAAGCTGATTTAGCTCCAGCAATTTGTCCGCCAGCTGTCGAGCTTCCAGTTGATTGAGTCCTGCCAAGGGCTCGTCCAGCAGCAGGATTTTTGGTTCCAGCGCTATGGCTCTTGCCACTTCAAGGCGTTTCAGGTAGCCCAGGGGCAGGTTCTCAGGTTTTGCCTCGGCAACTTTATCAATACCGAGAACGTGCAAAATTTCCATGGCTTTTTGTTTTTCCTTTGCCCTTGAGTGCCTGAAAACGCTCATTACCGGATGCCCGGTTTTTCCATGGCCGGCTACAAAGGCCACATTTTCAAGTACGGTCATTGATTTGAATGGATGCACGATCTGTTGGGAGAGTCCGATGCCGAGGCGGATGCGCTTATGGGGCGGTTTCCCCTCAAGGGGGGTGCTTTCAAGGAAAACAGTGCCCTGCACTGGTTTAACAGTACCGGTTATCACCCGCATCAAGGTGGTCTTTCCGGCACCATTGGGACCTATGAGTCCCATGACCTCAGCATCTTTCACCTTGAAGCTAACATCCATTACCGCGGTAACACCGCCATAGACAACAGTGACGTTATTGACCTGAAGCATTGAAATTCTTACCCCTTATGGTGTTAAGAAATCTTCCGAAGATACCGCTCAATCCATCCGGGCTGAAAAGCATGATCATACAGAGCAGACCGCCATAGACCAGAAGTTTGTAATCGTCGATAAACTGGAACCACATGGGGAAAATGCTCAGTACGCCGGCGGCGATAGTTACTCCCCAGACAGATCCTGTGCCGCCGATTACCACCATGGATAAGATAGTGATGGATTCAACGAATCCGAAACTTTCAGGATCGATGAATTTGATATTGTGGGCATACAAGGCACCGGCGAGGCCGGCAAAGGCGGTACCCATAGCGAAGGCGATGAGTTTGTAAGAGGATACATCGATACCCACAAGGTTGGCAGTGTCTTCGTCATCTGCCACGGCATCGAATGTAAAGCCCATCCAGGATCGTTTCAGGTAAATGCTGAACAAGGCTAAAGTTGCGGCCAGCAGCAGTACAAGTACCAAATAACCAACTTTGCCCAATCCCGGATCCGGAATCATGGCAATACCCATCTCACCACCTAGAAAATCCTGTTTTCTGACAATACCGAGAAACAGAAAGCCAACACCCATGGTGGTTATGGCGAGAAAATCCTCCCTGACCCTGAGACTGGTAAAACCCACCACAGTGCCGATAATTCCAGCCATAAGCATACTGGCAGCAACGGCAGCAGTGAAAGGAACCCCGGCCTTGGTTAGCATGGCAGAGGTATAAGCTCCAACTCCGAGGAATGCAGCATGACCAAGGCTGATTTGACCGCAGAATCCGACTATCAGGTTCAGGCTCAGTGCTGCAATAATACTAATTCCCATTATGGTAAGCAGACTGATTTCATATTGCATATCTTACCCCTTGGAAAAAAGCCCTGTTGGTTTCACCATCAGCACCAGAATGAGGAGGGCAAACGCAATGGAATCACGATCAAGAATATTACCTAGATAGATGGTGCCAAATGCCTCAGCAACCCCGATTATAAGGGCGGCGATGACCGTCCCACGCACATTGCCAAGACCCCCCAGAACGATAATGGCAAGAGCCTTGTAGCTGGGTACACTCCCCATGGTGGGCTCCACCAGGTTATTCATCACAGCTACCATGGAACCGGCACCGGCGGCCATGGCTGAACCGATGAAAAAATTCAAATACCTCACCTTTATCACATCTACTCCGAAACTCTGTGACATTCCAGGATCGGTTACTGTAGCTCTCCAGGCTATACCTATACGGCTGTATCTGGTGAAAAGAGAGAGTGAGGTAATAAGTAATGCGGCCAGGAGTAGCGCACCAATTTCGCAATGCCGCAGGTAGATACCGGCGATGTTGAGGGTGCCCTGGAGGGGGGCATCCGCAAAAGTAATACCGTACGCACCAAAAACAATGCGGTAGATCTCCTCCATGGCTATGAACAGACCAATGGAGGCGATCAGTGCAACAAAAGGTGGCTTCTCGAGTATGGGTTGATAAATAAGCCTGTATATCACCATACCCATGAATCCAACGCTAACCATCGAGACCGTTATCCCAAGTGTAAAACTTCCCGTGGCGTTAGTGATGAGTATGGCGATATAACCGCCAAGAGTATAGAGACCCGCATGTGCTACATGCAGGATTCTAAGCAGTCCATATACCAAGGTTAGCCCAATGGCGATCAGGGCATAAATACCACCCTGGAGAAGTCCTTGAACAAGGAGATCAAAAAATAACATTGTTCATTATCACCTGTTTCCTTAGTCAACCGGAGGTGCAAGGAGTTCGGGATCGCTGATGACGGCATAGTGTCTGAACTGACCATCTTTGACGATCTGCACCTGGACATTTTTGATAACTTCTCCAAGGCTGTTAAAAGAGATGGTTCCTGTGGAAGCAGTCAAGTCAGTTTTAGCTATGGCATCTCTGACAGCTGACCTGTCAGTGCTGCCAGCACGTTTGATAGCATCTGCTGCAACTTTGACAGCAGTATGGCCTGACGCGGCTACCATGTCGGTCTTGTGGTTGAACATCTTTTCATACTGCGCAATGAATTCTTGAGACTCCTGTGAGTTAGAATCCCGATCGAGGGAGGTTGTTATGATTACTCCTTCTGATGCGGAACCAGCGATTTTGATAAAGGTCTGGGTATCAAATCCCTCCTGCCCAATTATGGTAGCCTTGACGCCCGCGGCTCGAAGTTGGCTGACCAGGGGGCCAGCGGTAAAAAAGTAGCCGGTGGCATAAATTACATCCGGATTGTCGGCCTTGACCTTAGCAACAATGGGTCCGAATTGGCGATCTTTGATGGAGTAGGGATATTCATTGACGATGGTGACGTCATAGCTCTCTGCCTTTTCCCGGAATCCTGTGACAAGGGACTTACCGAAATCGTTATTCAGGGTGATAAGTACGGCCCGTTTCTTTTTTAGAATCTTACCTGCCAGTTTTGCACCGGCTCTCCCCTGGACTTCACCGACAAAGGAGGTGCGGAACGTATAATTGCCCGCCCGAGTTATATCAGGATGAATTGCATAGGCAGAGATATATGGTACCTCAGCAGACTGATAAATACCAGCTGCCGCTCTTGTAGCACCGGAGTAACTGCAGGAAATACCCACGGTAACCTTATCCTTTTCAATGAGTTTGGTGGCGATTGGGACCGATTGTTTGGGGCTGGCCTGGTCATCATAGACAACGAGCTCCAACTGCTTGCCATTGATTCCTCCTGCGCTGTTGACCTGCTCCGTTGCCAGCTTGGCACCGTTTAGAGCTGAAGTACCGTCAGAGGCGGCAAATCCTGTGAGGGGAACATTGATACCAATTTTTATGGTCTCAGCAGCTGTAGCGGTCACGGCAAAAGTTGAGGTTAATGCGAGAAACAGCAAACCTTTAGACATTGATTTTAGATTCATAATTTATCCTCATATTGCAAAAATTAATCAAACAACATCACCCTTTTATAGGTAACGTTCTTACACCAAACCCCCAAATATACACATCTGTTAAGTTGCATATATGCGCAATATTGTAAATACGCGTTTATGTCAACTATAAATTTTGAGCAGTAAAGTAACTTCGGGGAGACCTTTGGAGCAGAAAGTACTTTTACACGTATATAACAGTTGTAGTTTTGTTGCAAAAGCTAGTTCTTTATAATTTTTACCTTAAAGGGAAAGGGAAAGGGAAAGGGAAAGGGAAAGGGAACTAAGCCAATCACTATTTTTTTGAAATAGGTTAAAGTCGTGCCAAAAAAGTGGTCCCCATTCTTCGACCACTGGCACCATAAGTTAAATAGGTTTATCTCTCTCAGAGAGAGTTCTGCCCCTGGGTTAATCTGAAGAACAAATTTATCCGCCCTCCTTTCTCTGGTATATTGAACGCTCATCTATTCCATTGGTATACCGAAAAGATATAGACATCCAATCTGCTGTTTGGTAGTGTTTTTTTGTATGTTACTAATCATCATCACATCCAGTATAAGAATAGGTTTTTTATTGGAAAATGCATTTGATGAATACACAAGGGGAAGTAAAAATGAAAAAAATTAGTTTATTAATTTGTGCGCTATTTATGACAGGTATGTTGTTTTCCGGCCAGGCACTCTCCGCTGACAGGATATTTTTTGGTATCGCAACCGGAGGTACAGGGGGCACATACTATCCTCTGGGTGGTATGCTGGCACAGCTGATCTCTAATAAAGTTGTAATTGACGGCAAGAAATTGTCTGCGACTGCTGAAACTGGAAATGCATCTGTAGCAAATGCGACCCTTCTCAGTCGCGGCGGTATTGAATCAGCCTTTGTTGCTGCAGATATTTTAGATGCCGCCTTTAAAGGAACAAAACAATTTAAGGGAAAAGACCTGAAAAACCTTCGTGCTCTGGGAGCCTTATACCCTGAAACTGTCCAGCTGGTAGTGCGAGCAAATGCCGGTGTTAAAACCTTTAAAGATCTTAAAGGAAAATCTATTTCCTCCGGTTCACCTGGTTCGGGGCAGTGGCAACTTTTAGGAGATCTCCTCTCTTCTTATGGACTGGATAGAAAGAAAGATATTTCGGAAGACTATTCCTCATTTTCCCAATCTGTAGAGAAAATTAAAGATGGAAATCTGGATGCCTCACTTATCACAGCAGGAGCACCAACTGCATCTGTTCTTGAGTTAGCAAACCATCACGACATTGCCATCCTTCCCTTGACCGGACCTGCCATCAAAGAGTTACAGAAAATTCAACCCTATTATGCCGACGCAATTCTTCCTGCAGATACATATAAAGGACAATCCAGCGACGTGCAGACTATTGCGGTAAGAGCCATTTGGGCAACCCATGATAAATTAGATGACGAGACTGCTTACAACGTAGTAAAAGCCCTGTATGAAAACACTGATACTCTCGCCAAGGTTCATGTTAAGGGTAAAGAAATTTCTATTGAAAAAGCACTCGAATCTGTTTCAATCCCCATCCACCCAGGCGCCGAAAAGTACTACCGTGAAAAAGGGCTCCTCAAGTAAGAAGATAATACTTGCCGCAGGCGCGCTGGTCATTTTTCTAGCCGCCTGCTTTTCACCAGGTGTTTGTGGTTTTACCAGCGAATGCGTGCAACTAGTGGTCACCCAATTCCCAGAGAAAAACGAGTTGGGGCGGTATTGTCTGGGACCTGACAAGACATTTTCTCTCTCTTTTATCCACTCTGTTTCAAAAACCCGGGTTACAGATGTATATGAAATCCGGGCCGGTAGAATCATTCAGACAAAAGAACTATTCAAAGCTCATGGTGCGGGTCTCCCCTCTAGTGCTTCAGAACCTGGCGGGCTTTTCTGGGAAAAAACAAGGGAGTGGTTTATCCTCCATATGGAAAGACCAATACCAAAGCTTGTGATAAGAACAGATTCATTATATGAAAATCGCCTTACTCTGACTACTGGTGTGATAGATCTTAACCAGTGGAGTGATCAGGCCCTTCTGCTATATGTTGACTCAGGTGCTTCTTTTTAGTGCCTTAAGAATTATTATCTGTATTTTTGTACTCCTCAAGGAGATATAATGACTGATGAAGTAAAAAGCTGGGAGACCGCTGGTGGGGTAGATTCTACAGCCGATGCTGAAACGATGAATGCCTCTCAAATAGAAACCATTGTAAAAAAGTATGACGCGGAATCTAACTTCAGGAATTTGGGTGGCATTACAGCGAAAATAACAGGATCTCTCTGTATTGCTTTAAGTCTTTTTCATGTATATACAGCTGGCTTCGGTCTTCTTAATGAAGTCACGCATAGAACAGTCCACCTTACCCTGGTTCTAGGACTGGTATTTTTAGTGTTCCCCAGACGAACACCTAAAAAACTTGTCAATGATTGGGGTTTTGGTCTCTGCTTTGGAGCTTTTTATCTTTTCCTCGCCTGGCAGTTGACAAACCGATTCGCAGATCAAATGCCCCTTTTGGGAAAAGCCGGTTTAATTGCACTGGTTTTCTTTATTTCTCTCACAGCCCTCCCGATCCGACAGTTTAAGGGAGAGGGAGATCAACTTTCTTTTGCTGATTGGCCTCTGGCATTTGCTGCTGGAGGATTCTCTCTCTATCTGATTGTTTTTTTTGAATCTATTTTTATCACCAACATTGGATTCCCGGCTCTTTTTGACTATGTAATGGGACTTGTTGCAGTTATTATGGTGACTGAGGCCTGCCGGCGAGTCATGGGTAATACATTGCCAACCATCGGGGCTGTTGCTCTTTTGTACGCAGTGGTAGGACCCTGGTTGCCGGGTGTACTGGCTCACCGAGGGTATGATATTGTAAGGATCGTTGAACATCTTTACCTTGGCACTGAAGGTATTTATGGCGTGGCAGTCGGAGTTGTGGCGACTTATGTATTTCATTTTGTGCTATTCGGAGTAATGGCGCAGGCGTCGGGCCTTGGGCAGTTATTCATAGACCTTGCGACAATTCTCGCCGGAAGGTATTCGGGTGGGCCTGCCAAGGTTTCAGTGGTATCGTCTGGCTTTTTCGGTATGATTTCTGGATCTCCAATCGCCAATACTGCAACTACCGGTTCATTTACTATTCCCATGATGAAAAAGAATGGGTTCACACCCACGTTTGCATCGGCGGTTGAAGCATCCGCCTCCTGTGGTGGTCAGGTGACACCTCCCATTATGGGAGCCTCTGCCTTCGTCATGACTGAAATGCTGGGAGTGCCTTATAATGAAATCATTCTTATTGCTATAATCCCTGCCGCGTTTCATTATCTTGCCATTTTCAGCATGGTTCACCTCGAAGCTAAACGATTGGGCCTGAAAGGTATGGCAAAAGAGAAAATCCCTCAGTTCATGTATGTACTCAAGCGATCATGGCACTTGATGATCCCTCTCACTGTTATGGTCACTCTTCTTCTCTTGCAATTCACACCGTATCTCGCTGCCTTCTGGGGTATTATTCTGACCATTGTCTGTTCATATATCCCGCCTGTCACCAGGAAATTTGGCATCGGTGAGCTTGACGATTCCAATACACTGACTCCGAAACGAATTGCAAAAGGGCTTGACGAAGGTGCCAGATATGCTCTGGCCATTGGTGCCGCATGTGCCTGTGTCGGGTTTATTCTTGGCGTGCTGACCCTCACCGGGATGGGGTTTAAATTTTCCGGTGCTGTCCTGGAACTTGCTTCATCCGTCGGCACACTTGTTTCAAACATGATTCCCTTCGATCTTATCTCAGCACAAGGATCGACGCTATTTTTCGGACTAATAATGGTTGCCATCGCCTGTATCATCATGGGTGCAGGAATTCCCACTACACCATGTTATATTATACTCGCCTCCATTGCAGGCCCAGCACTCGGTGACTTGGGTGTACCCCTGATTGCCACCCATTTCTTTGTGTTCTATTATGGAGTCCTGGCAGATGTGACACCTCCTGTTGCCCTGGCTGCCTATGCAGGTGCTGGGATCGGAGGAGCAGATCCCATGCAAACCGGTGTGACCGCATTTCGACTTTCTATGGGAAAAGCTCTTGTGCCGTTTATGTTCGTCTATGCACCCAGCATGCTCTTTATCAATTTTAGCTGGATTGAATTTTCACTTGCGATGATCAGCGGTATACTGGGAATCATTGCCCTCTCAGCCGCCTATATCGGTCACTTTAAAACCCGAATAAATTTATTTGGCAAAATATTACTAACAATAGGCGGGTTACTGCTTGTCTCAAGCAAGCTCACCGTTATCATGGTGGGTACAATCCTTGTACTTATTGTGTTGCTACCAAAATTTTTAGGAGTCAGCAATCCACGATCACTTGAAGCCGATAATTTTCAACCAGATGAAATTCAAGGTGGGTAAAATAGTAAGTTAAACAATGCCTACTACAACACACACAAAGCGAAGCTTCTGAAAGACTTTGGCAGTACTTCTGTGTAATAAAAGCCTTGCTTGTCGCACGCTATGCTAAATAATTCACCAGCACGCTGCAGAGAGAAATCCGCCAGAAATATGGAAAATTCATCCCGAAAATTCCCTACATTAAAGGATTGCGCAAAATTGGCCGATAGATTTTTTCTCATCACCAGCCAACATCTCGCGGGCTATAAAGCAATGAAGGAGCTTGTTCGATAATATTGCCACATTGAATCTACTGATTTTACGTAATTCCCAAACATTACGTATATAAACTGTGAGTCTCTGGTTCTCAAGGGGCCGAATGCCTATCACATTTTAACTTGCCGCCCGTCCGAGATTGTTCCAGATTATTTTTGCTTATCATTTCGGAAAAAGTGTTAGGCAACCTGTCTGATACCATGACACTATCAACCATGCTCTCTCACCATCATAGCTTTTCATTTACAAAACAAAACGAGTAAAAGGGATACAGGGGTAGACTTGTTTCTAATAAGGTAGCGGCTAATATAATTAAATAATTATCTTGGCCGAAAGTTCACATATTTCCACTATACCCTGATGTGAAGTTTGATTCTCACATTAAACTATAATTCAGGTAGTTAAGAGTGGGAGAGGTTTCAAACCGAAGTCACCATTTTGAAGATTTATCGAAAACCTTAAATTCGTTCCATCCGTGCAGCAAAAAAACCATCGATTGTTGGTGACGGATGGGGGCAGAAAAAATTGTCTTTTACAAATTGGTGAGCTGCTCTGGGTAGTTGCTCTGCACAATTTGTAAGCGTAAAATCAGGATGGGTTGAGAGAAATTTGTGTATGACATTTTGGTTTTCTTCAGGTTCAAGAGAACAGGTGGCATAGACAAGCACACCCTTTGGCCCGAGAAGAAGTTGTGTCTGATCAAGTAATTTCAGTTGCTCGTTTTGGTATCGTAGAAGATCCGGCTCTTTTCTGTTCCAGCGAATATCAGGATGACGGCCAATGACACCGGTGCCGGAGCAGGGAGCGTCGATGAGGATGCCGTCAAATTGTATGGTGCATTTTGCACCAAAGTCCTGGAGATTGCCTTCGTAGATGGAGAATTTACTTTCTGGAAGAAGGCGATTATGGTTTTCCCGAAGCTTTTGCAACCGACTTCTCTCAGGTTCAACCGCATATATCTTCAGATCACGACCTATTCCCAACTGGAGCAGATGACTGGTCTTGCCGCCAAGCCCTGCGCAGCCGTCGAGATAGGTTCCGTGATTTTTCAAGGGGCCCAGCAAAAGAGTAGCTAACTGTGCCGCTTCGTCCTGAACTTGGAAAAACCCCTGCTCGTATCCCGGAATTGATTGTATGGAGCCATGAAAATCCGGCAATACAATGCCGTCTGGAGCATATCTTCCTGGGTGGTGGTTGATTTTGTGCTGCTCGAGTTGTCGGCATAAATCCGCTCTGGAAATCCGACCACTGTTTACCCTTAGGATCAGAAGGGGCTCTTTGTTGTTTTCATTGCAGATACGAGCTGTTTCCTCTCCTCCGAAATGTTTTATCCACCTGCTGATCAGCCACTGAGGATGATTATACACAAGCTTGTCATCGTGCTCCATCGGTGCGATTTCAGCCGGGGTTGTCTTTTCTTTACGTCGGATAGTTTCACGTAAAACACCATTGACAAATCCATGGAGCCTTTTGGGCACACCTTTTACTTTGCAGCTGTTTACTGCTTCATTAACCGCTGCTGAGTAAGGTATGCTGGTGAGAAAAAAAATCTGATAGAGACCGACTGCAAGTGACTGATGGACAAAAGGGTGGAGTTTGCGGATCGGGGTTTTGCTCCTTTCCTGCAGAATAAAGTCTAAGAACTGACGTTGGCGAAGAACACCATAAATCAAGTTCATTGCCAGGTTACGTTCTTTTGAAGAGAGTTTGTATTTCTTTACATTTTTGTTAAAAAGAATTTTGACCGAAGATCGGGACTGAAACAGGTTGCAGAGTGTTTCTGCGGCAACAAATCGTGCTGTATGGATTGGTTTCTTTTGCAAAGCGGAAGAAGTGAATGTAATTTAAGGACGAGAAGTTAACTGATGGCGTCGTAAAAAGTCCAAACAGTGTAGCAGGAATTTATTACCTTGGAAAATATTTTTTCTTCTTCAAGTGCAGCACCCTTTAAATGGACAAATGAAACTATGGTTGGTATCTTTATCCCATGCGGAATGATTGCACAATCAACAGTAAATTTTATCCTCTATAACAAGTCAAGATGCGTATAAAACATGCGGGTTGGATATGTCTTCTGATAACCACTGTTTATTTTGCCGGTTCTGCCGGGGCCACGACTAAGGACGGAGTAATAAAGCGGGGGTTCCTGCTGTGTGGTGTTTCCACCGGTACTGCAGGTTTTTCTACTGTTGATGAGCAGGGGAACTGGTCGGGGCTTGATGTGGATATCTGCCGGGCTGTAGCAGCGGCAATCTTTGAAGATTCTGAGAAGGTAAAGTATTTGCCACTTGCAGAAAAGGAAAGTTTTTCCGCCTTGCTTTCCGGTGAAGTTGATATTCTTTCAAGAAATGTAACCTGGACATTCATCCGGGATGCAGCGCTGGCTGTCCACTTTACTGGAATAAGCTATTATGACGGCCAGGGATTGCTCGTTGCCGCATCACTTGGAGCAAGTCGCATTTCCGACTTGAAAAAAGTAAGGGTCTGCAGTCAGGTCGGCTCTGCAATGGAGGAGAATCTTGAGGATTATTTTACAAGGAATAAAATTGAGTTTAAAAATATAGTTTTTGAGACTTCAGATCTTGCAGTAAAGGGGTTTTCGGAGTCCAAGTGTGATCTGATCACCATGCAGCAGTCAATGCTGTATGGTGTGCGACTTGGGCTGCCTGACCCGGAAATTGCGGTGGTCTTGCCCGGCGTTATCTCTAAAGAACCATTGGGGCCGGTCGTTCGTCATGGCGATGATAACTGGCTCGATATTGTCAAATGGAGCCTCTATGCAATGATTACTGCAGAGGAGCTGGGTATAAATTCGACCAATGTCGGTGAGATGATAATCAACAACAATCTTGCTGTAAAAAGGCTGCTGGGGCAGGACGGGAGTGTTGGCAAAGGATTAGGCCTGAAAGATGACTGGGCGTATCAAATAATCAAGCAGGTCGGAAATTACGGCGAGGTTTTTGAGCGCAATTTTGGCTCTGAATCATCGCTGAATGTCGACCGGGGACTCAATAATCTCTGGAACCGTGGTGGAATACAATATTCTCCGCCTCTGCGCTAGAAGAAGAAACTGCTTAAAATAACTTTTTAAGATCCTCTTTTAAGATTTTGCCCATGGTATTTCGGGGCAGTTTTTCAACAAAGATGATTTCTTTCGGGCATTTCCAGTCATGGAGATGTTTCTTGCAAATAGCCTTGACTGTGTCAGATATATCTCCTGATCCTGAAGTCTTCACTATGGCTGCTACAATTTTTTCTCCCCATTTTTCATCGAAGATACCTACAACTGATGATTCAACAACTTCATCAAGCCTGCTGATTACCGCCTCAATTTCATTTGGGGAAACGTTTTCTCCCCCCGTTATGATAATGTTCTTTAAGCGGTCGGTGAGATAATAATAGCCATCCCGGTCTTTTTTCCCCAGGTCACCTGTCTTAAACCAGCCTTGTTCAAAGGTTTTCTTTGTTTCTTCAGGTTTTTTCCAGTAACCGGGTGAAATGGAGTCGGATTTGAGCCAGAACTCGCCGATTTTACCCGGTTTTGCATCCAAAGAACTTTCAGGGTCTACAATTCTTACCTCAAGGGCTGGAAGAGCAATTCCGATGGATCCCGGTTTTTTTTCACCATACAGGGGATTTGAAAAGTTCATGCCCGTTTCCGACATCCCTTCCCGCTCTACAACCTCTTTGCCGAAGGTTTGCTTAATCTTTTGAAAATCTTTAATCAGTAATGGCGCGGATCCTGAGGTCCATAGTCTCATATGATCAAAATTAAAGGTTTGGTGCCCTGTGGTATCAATGAGCTTTGAATACATGGCCGGAACTCCCATGAATATGGAGCAGGCCAAATCCCCTCTGTTTTCTTTTAAAATATCAATGACGACTTCAGGAACAAATCTGTCGAGCATTACGACATGTGTTCCTGTCAGCAATGCAGTGTGAAGGGCAAAACATAATCCGTGAACATGAAAAAGAGGCAAGGTATGACATAATGTGTCAGAATCTGAAATTCCCCATATATTTATTACATTATCAGCATCATGCACCAGGTTTCTCTGGGTTAGAACAGCACCTTTGGGATTGCCGGTTGTTCCTGACGTATAGATGATTAGTGCCGGATCATCAGAATCCTGGTTGACTTTCTCCAGATCATCAGAGAAGGATTCTAAACAGGACATCTCCTGAAAAGGGATTGTTGTATCAAACTCAAGGCAGGTTAAGCTCGTATCAATTTCAGTTATCGTCTTCGCCTTATCCGGGGATATGAGAATAAGTGACGGTGCAGCATCATTTAACAGATAGATTAATTCAGATTTTTTGAAGCCGGGGTTGAGAGGTATAGAGACAGCACCTATTTTTTGAAGGGCAATGTAAGCAACAATAAAAACCAGGGATTTATCCAGCAGAAGGACAACATTATCTGATTTTTTAACTCCCTGTTTTAAAAACAGATTAGCCATTTTATCTGAATTTTTATCCAGATCGAGAAAAGAGCTCCGGGTCTCAACCTTATTTCCCCTTAAAAAGGATATGGCTGTTTTTGAGTTATATTTTTCAAAACAATCCTTAAAGCAGGCAGCCATGGACATTGCATTCTCCCTTGACAAAATCGGTTTTATCTTCGCCGATATCCCAAAAAAGCCCGGTCATCAGCTGTAAACCTTCTCTTCCAATTTCTTCGAGGAAATGTTCATTCGGTGCATGCTGACTGCAGCCTGCATATGAATGGGGCACCCAGATGGTAGGCATGGCAAGGACATGACTGAATGCGTCATTGGGTAATGTCCCTCCAAGATTTGGTAAAAATGCAACTTTTTTACCCAGAGTGGCCTCAAAGGAAGATGTTGTAAATTCAACCCAGGGGTTATCTGGATCCATACGGGTAGCCAGTCCGTAATTATTAGGAACCGGCTCAATTCCCACCACAGAAAAACCATGATCATCAAGGTGTTTTCTGATTGCGGGAATAAATGTGTCAGGGTTTGAGTCTGCAATAAACCGGATATGGCATCTGACCCATGCTTCAGGCGGAATGGCATGGGCAGGCTGTGCTGGATCACCACATTTCAAAGCAAGTACTTCCAGAGTGTTCCAGCCATACACCTTTCCGGCCGAACTGAGCCCAGGCTCTCCCCACTCAGGATCTATTTCCGGTCCTCCCTCACCTGTTATTGTAAGCTTGTCAATCGACTTTTCGACTGAAGGAGGTATAGTTTCAGGCCGCAATGCTTCAATTAAGATCTTTCCTTTACTATTCACCATGGATGCAATGGCATGGGAGAGGATAATCGCGGGGTTAGCCAGGAGACCGCCCCAGTTTCCAGAATGATGTCCACCTTTTCTTAAATTAACAGTGAGGTCAAAATTAAATACAGCCCTGCTTCCTCCAAAAATCGTCACTACTTCCGGATCAATTCTTGGTCCGTCTGAGGCTATGAGTACATCGGCTTTTAGCCATTCCTTCTCCTGTTTGCAGATTTGGTGTAAACCTGGCGATCCTGCTTCTTCACCAGATTCAATCAATATAATGACATTGAATCCCAAAGTTCCCTTTTCTTTGATCACACAATCAAGAGCTGCAAGGTTAATAACATGCTGCCCTTTATTGTCCGCCGTTCCCCTGCCATACCATTTACTCCCTTCTTTTGTCAATTTCAGTGGGTCAAGCCCCTTCTCCCATTCACTTTCCATCAAGGGAACTGTGTCTCCATGTCCATATATCAAAATAGAAGGTAAAGATTCATCTTCAATTCTTCGACCGATTAAAAAAGGAGCACAGGGTTCTATTGGGTTTTCAACAATGCGGGAATGAAAACCCATGGATTCAATATAGGGAGCTATTTTCTTCTCAAGATATGCAAGCATCTCCGGTTTTCTATCATCCCTTTGGCTGCCGGTATCAAGAGCCACCCAGTCAGCCATGAGATTAAAAAATAAATCATCATCAAAAAACCGCTTTGCTCTGCCTATTGCACTGTTTCTGTTCACTTTATTCACTCCTGTATCCGGGGACACGATCCCGAATCAAAAAGACGATTCGGGATCGTGTCCCGAATTTCAACTCCTTATTCAAAAATTATCCGGATAATGGCACTCAACCAATTTTCCATCCTTTACAATCGGTTCAGGCGCAAGCACAGAACATTTTTCCTGACATTTAGCACAGCGTGGGTGAAAACTGCATCCCGAAGGCGGATCAATCGGGTTGGGATATTCTATGCCCAGTTGAATTTCAGGAAGTCCCAGCTCCGGATCAGGGGTCAGCACTGATGCCAGAAGTGCCTGGGTGTAGGGATGACTGGGATTGCTGAACAGATCCTCAGCTTGTCCCTCTTCCACAATCCGACCCAGATACATCACCGCCACATGGGTGGCAATATGTTCTACTACAGCAAGGTCATGGCTGATAAACAGGTAGGTCAGGTTTAGTTCTGCCCGAAGATCGAGAAGCATGTTGAGAATCTGGGCCTGAACGGAAACATCAAGAGCAGAGGTGGGTTCATCACAGAGTACCACCTCAGGCCTCATGATCAAGGCCCTGGCCACTGCAACTCGCTGGCGCTGCCCGCCGGAGAGCTGATTGGGATAATTATGTTTCAGTCGTGGAGCCAGCCCCACGATTTCCATAATATCATCGACCTTTTTCTCAATATCTGCAGCCCCATTTGCAAGACCCTGGGCTCTCAGAGGAAGAGAAATAATTTTAGCTATGGATTTACGTGGGTTTAGCGATGAATATGGATCCTGGAAAACAGGTTGAATGATTCTTGCGACCTGTTTGTTGCTCATTGCTGAAATTTCTTTACCACCGATGTAAAGCTTACCACTGGTTTTCTTTTCGAGTCCCAAAATCAATTTGGCAATAGTGGTCTTGCCGCATCCGGATTCTCCTACAAGCCCGAGAATTGAGCCTTTTGGAATTGAAAGGCTGACCCCATTAACCGCTTTGAGAGGTTTATTGCCGCGAAATATTCCACCACTGACGATGTACTCTTTTTTTATATTTTCGGTTTGTAACGCGTATTCAATCATTATAATCTCGTAAACGCAGATTCCATCTCATCACTCTGTTGTTTCAACCGGGGGGATTACACATCGAAATGATCTTTTATCTGATATTTTTGTCAGTTCCAGCCCTCTGGTTGCACATTCCTGTTTGGCTAAACTGCATCTGTTCCGAAAAGAACAGCCCCATAAATCACCAATGGGTGTGGGTACAATACCGGGTATAGACCCCAGTTTTTCTCCCGGCTTTGTTTTTCCCGGTACCGGAATGCATTCCATCAGCCCCCTGGTATAGGGATGGATTGGATTGTTAAAAATCTCGTTGATATTCCCTGTTTCCACAACCTGCCCGCAATACATGATAACAACATCATCGGCAACCCTTGAGACAACCCCGAGATCATGAGTGATCAGGATCATTCCCATGTTGAACTCCTGCTGTATGGAGGAAAGAAGCTCCATGATCTGAGCCTGGATCGTCACATCAAGGGCAGTAGTGGGTTCATCGGCAATGATCAGGGACGGTCCGCACATAAGGCCCATGGCAATCATGATCCGCTGCCGAAGCCCCCCGGAAAGCTGGTGAGGGTATTGTTTAAGCCGCGAAGAAGAACCTGTGATGCCAACCTTTTCAAGCAGAAAAACGGCCCTCTCTTTCGCCTCTTTAGCGGATACTTTCTTATGTTCCGTCAATGCTTCAACAAGTTGATTTCCGATCGTATAGCAGGGATCAAGCGAAGTCATGGGCTCCTGGAAAATCATAGCCATCCTGGCACCCCTGAAGGTGGATAGTTTCTTCTCATCCATTTTCAACAGATCGTCACCTTCAAAAGCTATTTTTTCTGCGTGGCAAATTCCTGACGGGGGGAGAAGGCCCATGATGGCCAGGGCAATCATCGATTTTCCGCAACCCGATTCTCCCACAAGACTCAGAGTCTTCCCCTTCTGTACGCTAAAGCTCACATCTCTTACGGCATGAAGCATCCCGGCAGGAAGGTTTAGATCTACATTTAAATGTTTTACTTCAAGCAGTGCACTCATGATCTTCCCTCTGGAGATGTCACATCTCTCAAACCATCGCCGAAAAGATTCATACCAAGGACAAGAAAGAAAAGTGCTACACCCGGTATGGTGACAAGGTAGGGGTCAAAAAGCATCATATCTTTGCCCTCAGAGATCATAAGTCCCCAGGATGGGGTCGGTGGTTGAACACCCATTCCCAGAAAAGAAAGGGCTGCTTCAAGGAGAATCGCCCTGCCGATTTCCAAAGTAGCTACTATAACAATGGAGTTAAACAGGTTCGGCATGATCTCACGAGCCATGAGCCAGATGACGGAACAGCCTGCCGCCTGTGCAGCCTGAACATAATCCATGGCTCGTATCTGCTGGGTTGTTGCCCGTAAAATAACAGCAAATCGATCCCATATCAGACAGCCCAGAACCATAACCACCACCTGGATGGATCCCCCTATAAGGGCAACGACGGCAATTGCCACAAGAACGGCCGGCAGGGCAAGACGCACTGTGATAATGAAACTGACAATCATATCGGCAACGCCGCCGAAATATCCTGCTATCAATCCCAGGGAGATGCCGATAACAGCGGCAATAGCCATGCAGGAAAATCCGATAAAAAGAGATATGCGGGCCCCGTAGGCCAGCCTGGCGAGATAATCTCTGCCCATGCTGTCAGTTCCCAGGGGATGTTCCCATGACCCCGCTTCACTCCATACTGGAGGGATCATACGGATAGAAAGGTCCTGATGGTAGGGATCATGCCCTGCAATATAGGGGGCAAAGATCGCCACTAGAAAAATGATCAGTACCATAAGCCCGCCGATGATAAATCCCTTATGGGTTAGCATCCGCTGGCGCATTATCTGGCCCGGGGTAGGAAACACCACCTCCAGCCCCAAACCGGAATCAAACTGTTGCTGTGTCTCTGCCGGTGTCATAAATCAAGAACTCCTGATTCTGGGATCAAGGAAGGCATTGAGGAGATCCGCCAGAAAGGTGAGAATTATATAGGTGATTGAAAGAAAAAGCACAATTGCCTGGACAACGGGCAGATCCGATCTTGAGATAGACACCCAGGCCAGGTTGCCCAGACCGTTCAAAGCAAAGATCGATTCAATAACGATAGATCCGCCAAGCATAAAACCCAGCTGGACTGCGGCAACTGCAACAACAGGAATGATGGCATTTCTGAGGGTGTGCTTAAAGAGAATTCTGGGCCATCTCAACCCTTTAGCCCTTGCGGTCCTGATATGATCTGATGCCAATACCTCGATCATCCCCGAGCGGACCAGGCGCATGATGGCAGGAGTCGCATAATAACCCAGAGCTATGGTTGGCATGACAAAGTGTTGCCAGCTGTCACTGCCGGATATAGGCAGCCATCTTAAATGCACCCCGAAAAAGATGATCAGAATCAAGCCAAACCAGAATGAGGGCATGGCTTGACCCATAACGGAAATCGATAAAGCAATCCTGTCAATCCAGGTATTCGGCCTGATCGCAGCCAGTATTCCGAGTGGGATGGACAATATCATGGCAAAGGAGAGGGCGGAGACGCCCAGAATTACGGTCACCCCCATTCGCTCTCTGATCATCTGGGCAACAGGTTGATTCAAGTAAGGTGAATTCCCAAGATCTCCATGAAGTGCTCTTCCTGCCCATTCATAATACTGGATGATTAAGGGACGGTCGAAGCCATACTGCACCCTGACAAATTCAATTTCCTCATTACTTGCACCCTCCCCCGCCAGAGAAATGGCAGGATCACCGGAAACTCGCAGCAGCATAAAACTGATCAGCGATACTGTTATCATAACAATAACCGCAAGTCCCAACCGTTTTAACGTGTATATCAGCATTGGTAATCTCGTAAAAGCTACATCTGGTCACTATCCCGTCATTCCCACCTGGGCGGGGATGACGGGATAGTAAAAAACTTCAATTACCCGACTATTTCCACTGTGCCTGAAAAAACCGGGGCACTGCATCCGGATAGGGTGTAAAATCAAGATCTTTTGAGTAACAGTTATTTGATACATAGGTGAACATGGGGCACCAGTATGCTTCATCGGCAATGCGCTTTAAGGCCTCTGAGTATAGTTTTTTACGCTTAGGTGTATCAATAGAACTGTCCGCCTCAACAAGCAGATCCCTGACGGCGGGATCTTTGGAGAGATCGTCTGCTTCAAACTCAAAGAAATGACTGGTAATGGCAGACACGTCATTGATGGAATAGGAACCCCAGGTGAGAAACTGCATCTGGGCCTTGCCTGCACGGGCTTTTTCCCTGAGGGCCGAATATTTCATGATCATCAAATTTGCTTTGATACCGACCGCGGCAAGATCACCAATCATAGCTTCGGCGAAGGGCCGGTTCCTGTATCCGTACAGGGTGGTCTCGAAGCCATCGGGGTAACCGGCCTCTGCCAATAATTTTTTTGCCTTTTCAGGGTCATATTCATACTTTTTTACATCCTGCTCACATCCGAACTGGGAAGGAAAACAGGCAGAATAGACAGCACGGGATTGTCCACCTATCAAGTTTTTGGCAATGGAATCCCTGTTAATTGCGTGATTAATGGCTTG